>LXNJ01001318.1_pt1 | contig 15027 bp, 10 predicted proteins | sample 809081 | NCBI WGS metagenome assembly LXNJ01 (sample SAMN04870510, study PRJNA318959) | sponge metagenome | biome: sponge; feature: marine sponge reef; material: water | host: Petrosia ficiformis | place: Greece: Milos, Mediterranean Sea | collected 2013-05-29 | depth 5-7 m
CCCCGCGCAGACCCCTTGAGCGCGAGGGACGGAGGTTGGCGCTCAGCCAACCTCCATTCCTCGTGGCTCGGGCATGCCGTAGGATTTGCGGGACACCGCGCTAGCAGCGGGAAGCGTAAGCGAGCACAATGGCCGCATGGCCGACAAACGCTCCCCCTCGATCTCCCCGCCGCCGCCCGGGCCGGAACGGCTCGACTGGAACCGCCGCCGCTTCGTCGCCGGACTCTCCGGCCTGGGGCTCGGTTCCACGCTGCTTCCCGGCGCGCTCACCGCCTGCGCCGGAGACGCGGACGCCATCTCCGTGGGTATGTTGCGCACCGCACAGCAACTTGCGGGTCTCGATCTGTCCGACGATGAGCTTTCGGTGGTAGCCGAGCGGCTGAACGGCGACCGCAACCTGCTGGACGCCTACCGCGGCATCCGGGATCCCGAGATCCACAACCACCTGCCCCCGTCCTTCGTCTTCCATCCCCTGCCCCCGGGCAAGCCGATGCCGGAAACGGCCGGAGGAATGCAGCCGTCCCGGCCGGAGGTTTCCCGGCCCGGGTCCGATGCGGACCTCGCATTCCTTCCGGTCACCCACCTGGCGCGTCTTGTCGAGTCCCGTCAGGTCACGTCGATGGAACTCACCGAGCTCTACCTGGCCCGGCTCAAGGAGTTTGATCCGGTCCTGATGTGCGTCGTGAACCTGACCGAGGACCTGGCACGGGAGCAGGCGGCCCGGGCCGACGAGGAGATCGCCGCCGGCAACTACCGCGGACCGCTCCACGGCATCCCCTGGGGAGCGAAGGATCTGCTCGCGGTCAAGGGCACGAAGACCACCTGGGGGGCCTCGCCCTACCGCGACCAGGTGATCGACGAGGACTCCACCGTCTACACGAAACTCACCGACGCGGGCGCGGTCCTCGTCGCCAAGTTGACGATGGGCGCGCTGGCGTCCGGGGACCGCTGGTTCGGCGGCCGGACCCGGAATCCCTGGAACACCGAGCAGGGATCCAGCGGCTCCTCCGCCGGCCCGGGGTCGGCGACCGCCGCCGGCCTGGTGGGGTTCTCGATCGGCACTGAGACCCGCGGCTCGATCATCTCGCCCTCAACCCGCAACGGCATCACCGGGCACCGTCCCACCTTCGGGCGGGTCAGCCGGGCCGGCGCCATGGCGCTCTCCTGGACGATGGACAAGATCGGTCCCATGTGCCGGAGCGCCGAGGACTGCGCGCTGGTGTTCGAAGCCATCCGGGGCGCCGACGACCTGGACCGGGCGGTTCACGACCCCCCCTTCGCCTGGGACGCCTCCGCCGATGCGGCGGCGCTCCGCGTGGGTTACGACCGGGCTGCCGTCGAGGACGAGATCGAAGACGATCCGGAGAATCCCGAGCAGGTAGCGGTCCGCCGCACCGCCCAGGAGAACACCCGGGCGGCGATCGAAGTCCTTCGCGGGGCCGGCATCACGATCACGCCGTTCGAACTGCCGGAACTCGACTGGGACGACCTCTCGTTCGTCCTGTCCACGGAGTCGGCCGCCGCCCACGACGCCCTCGCCCGGAGCGGGGCCGACCTCACCATGAAAGAACCTCCGGAGGACAGCCGCTGGCCGGACACCTTCCGCACCTACCGCTTCGTCCCCGCGGTGGAATACATCCAGGCGATGCGGGTGCGGACCCGGATCATGCGGGAATTCGACGAGGCGTTTGGGGACCTCGACCTCTTCATCGGTTCGAACCTGGGCCTGACGAACCTGACCGGGCACCCGGAGGTGTGCATGCCGAACGGGTACCACGAGGGGTCGCCGACCAGCCTCCGAATGACCGGAAAGCTCTACGGGGACACGGAGATCCTCACGCTCGCCCACGCCTATCAACAGGCGACCGACTTCCATTCGAGAAGGCCGCCGGTTGGAGGGTAGGAACGCCGGGAGTCGCTCCCAAGGGCGTTTCGCCGGTTGAGCCCACGCGATGTGGGCTGGTGACGGAGTGCGTTTCGCGGCCTGCGGCCGCGATGCCGGCCAGAGGCCGGCGCTCCGACGGTTGGGCGTTTCGCTACATGTAGTCGGTGGGATGCGCGGCGATGTGCCGGACGCTCGCGACCAGGCGGTCCACCTCGTGCGGCATGTTGTAGAGGTGGGTTGAGGCCCGTACCGCGTTCAGGTTGCCGGTGCCCATGGTGCGGATGAACACCCGGTCGCGGTTCAGGATCGCCTGCTGGACGTTCTCCATCGGGAGGTCGTGGACCGAGAACAGGGTGAGGCCCGCCGCGAGTTCGTCGCTGGTCGAGGTCCAGAGCTTGACCCCGGGGATCTCCCTGAGCCCTTCCCGGAGCCGCCCGGAAAGCATGCGCACCCGCTGCTCGATGAGGTCCTTTCCGATCACGTTCTGGAACTCGATGGACTTGACCAGCGCGAACTGGCTGGGCACGTGCCGCTGGCCGGTGTTCTCGTACTTCCGGGAATCCTCGCGGAAGCGGCGTTCGCCGTCCTGCCGGTAGGTGCCGGCGCCGATCAGGGGCCAGATGTCCCCCATGGTGTCGCGCCGGATGAACGAGAGGCCGGTCCCGGTCCCCGCCATGAGCCATTTCTGGCCGGCGCCCGCGTAGTGGTGGCAGCCCATCTCCTTCATGTCGAGGGCGATCATGCCGAGCGGATGAGCGCCGTCCACCGAGAGCAGCAGGTTCCTGCGCTCGCAGAGTTCGGTGAGTTCTTTCACCGGCATCAGAAGGCCCGTCACGTAGGTGATGTGGCTCACCATGATTGCCCGCGTCCGCGGTCCGATCGCGTTCTCGTAGATCGAGAGGATCTGCTCCTTGCTCTCGGGGGGCGAGGGCACATCCACCCACTTGATCACCGCGCCATAGCGCTCCCGGGCGTGAATGTAGGGCTCGATGCCACCGTTGTGCTCGTGGGTGCACATCAGCACCTCGTCCCCCTCGCGCCAGTCGAGGCCGCGGCCGAAGATGTTCATGCCCTCGGTGGTGCTGCGCGTGTAGGTGACCTCGTCGGGCTCCGCCCCGATGAAGGAGGCGAGCGTCTGCCGTTTCTCGTGAAGCGCGTCGCGGCGATAACCGTTGGTCGGATCGGCGGCGATCTCGGCGTAGATCCGCGCCTCCTCGTCGGCCACCGCCCGGGGGCTGGGCCCCAGCGTGCCGTTGTTCATGAACGCCATCCCGTCGACGACGTTGAACTGGGAGCGCACCTTCCACCAGAAGTCCTCTCCCGGGTCCATCGGGGGCGCGAGATCTCCGAGCGGCAGCGGGGGGACCGGCCGCTGGCCGGCCGCCGCCGCGGCCAGAACCCCACCCGGAAGAGCGGCAGCCCCGACGGCGGCTGCGGACGCTCCAAGGAAACGGCGGCGCGATAGTGTCATGCTCATCACAGAGGTCTCCTTCCCGTAAGGAAAATCCGAACCTAACGGAACCTGCCGGCGGCTTCAACCGCCACTGGAGCCGCGCCGCCGGGAGGCGCGGCCCCGAAGTGAGATAATTTCAAATTCATGGTTGATCCCTGCACGATCCTCGTGGTCGACGACGAACCTGATCTCGAGACGCTGATCCGCCAGAGGTTCCGCCGCCGCATCCGCAAGGAGGAAATGCGTTTCGTGTTCGCGCAGGACGGCGTTCAGGCGCTCGAAGCCCTCGAAGACCACCCGGAAATCGAGCTCATCATGACCGACATCAACATGCCCCGGATGGACGGTCTGACCCTGCTGAACGAGTTGCGGACCATTCGGCCGAAGTGCCGGGCGGTAGTGGTCTCGGCGTACGGCGACATGGCGAACATCCGCACCGCGATGAACCGCGGCGCCTTCGACTTCGTCACCAAGCCCATCGACTTCAAGGACCTCGAGCTCACGATCGAAAAGACGATGACCCACCTCGCCATGATGCGCGAGGCCCTGAAGCACCGGGCCCAGTTGCTGGCGCTCCATCAGGAACTGCGCGTGGCCCGCGACATGCAAATGTCCATCCTTCCGCAGCGGTTCCCATCCACCAAGAACGCGGAAACGCACGCGATCATGACGCCGGCGCAGGATGTGGGCGGCGACTTCTATGACGTCTTCCACCTTCCGGGGGAACGGCTGGGCATCGTAATGGCGGACGTCTCGGGAAAGGGCGTGCCGGCGGCGCTCTTCATGATGGTCAGCCGGACCCTGGTCAAGGGCAACGCCGTGAGCGCCCTCTCGCCGGGCGAAGCGCTCACCCAGGTGAACAACCTGCTCGGCGAGGAAAACGAGCGCGCCATGTTCGTTACCCTGCTGTTCGGGGTGTTCGATCCGCAAGCGGGCACCTTCACCTATTCGAACGCGGGCCACTGTGCGCCGTACCTGGTTCGAGCCGGTGAGAAACCGCGGGAGCTCCCGAGCACCCAGGGCATCGCCCTCGGGGTCCTGCCCGATTTCCCGTACTCCCAGGACGTGGCGGAGCTCGAACCCGGAGATCGTCTCTTCCTCTACACGGACGGCGTTCCCGAGGCCGAGGCCCCGGACAAGGAACTGTTCGAAAACCATCGCCTCGAAGACACCCTGACTGCCGTGTCCGACCGGTCGCCCGAGGAGATCAATCGGGCGGTCCTGGAGGCAGTCCGGGAGTTCTCGGGTGGGGAGCACCAGTCCGACGACATCACCTGCCTGACGCTCGCCTACCGCGGGAACTAGCGGCCCATGGGTACCAGGTCGCAGCGGCCGCTGCCGGTTTCGGGCTTGCCGTCCCCCGCCCGCTGGACTTCCATCCTCTGCCTCGCCGGCGCACTGGCGGGCGGATCGTCGCCGTCCGCATTCGCCCGGGATCAGGCGGCCTCTCCCGGAGTCAGCGCGGACCGCATCGTCTTCGGGCAGTCGGCCGCGCTCAGCGGACCGGCTGCCGCCCTGGGCGAGGGAATGCGGCTCGGAATCCAGGCCGCGTTCGCCGAAATCAACCGCGGGGGAGGAATCCACGGCCGTCGGCTCGAGCTGATCTCACTCGACGACGGTTACGAACCCGAGGCGGCGCTGGCGAACACGCGGCGGTTGCTGCGGGAGGAAGACGTCTTCGCCCTGATCGGACCGGTCGGAACGCCGACCTCCCGGGCCGTCGAACCCGTTGCCGCCCAGGCGGGGGCTCCGTACATCGGCGCCTTTACCGGAGCCGAATTCCTGCGCGACCCGGAGGAGGCCCCGACTGCGGTGAATGTCCGCGCGTCGTACTTCCAGGAAACGGACGAAATGGTCGAGCGGCTCGCCGAGGACCTCGGGGTTTCGCGTATCGCCGTTCTCTATCAGGACGACTCCTACGGGAACGCCGGGTTGACGGGGGTTCGAATGGCGCTGGCCAGACGGCGGATGGACCTGAGCGGGCTGGCCGCCTACCAGCGGAACACCACCGCGATCAAGGTCGCCGTGCTGGAGCTGCGCCGGGCGCAGCCGGAGGCCGTCATCATCATCGGGGCGTACCGCCCGGTGGCGGAGTTCGTACGCTGGGCCAGGCGAATCGATTTCACCCCGATTCTCATGAACATCTCCTTCGTCGGGAGCGAGGCGCTGGCGGCGGATCTGGGGCCGGCTGGAGAAGGGGTACTGATCACCCAGGTCGTTCCCTTTCCCGAGGACAACTCGCTTCGAGTGGTGCGGAACTACCGCGACGCGCTCCGCCGGCAGGAACGGGGCGCCCCGCCCAGCTTCGTCTCCCTCGAGGGATACATCGCCGGCCGCCTGACCGGCGAGGTTCTGGACCGGACAGGTGCGGAGCCCACCCGGGCCGGTTTCCTCGACACGCTCACCACCATCCGGAACCTGGATTTCGGCGGCTTCTCGCTCACCTTCAGCCCCGGAGACACGCAGGGTTCCGACCGCGTCTTCCTGACCCGGATCGAGTCGAACGGGAGGCTGAGGGCGCTCACTTCGCTGCGGTAAACGGGGATGGCCGAGAAGAAATCCGAAAGGCCCGACGGTCTGCCGGATCCCGACGGGAATGCAGCGGTCGAACCATCCCCGCCCGAGTCCTCGGAAGGATCCGAGGAACCGGGCGGGCTTTCGATCGCCGGGGCGCTCCGGGAAGCGCTGTCGGGCAAGACCCCCGTTCCCGGCGAGGAGGGGAGCGGGGAACCGGAGCGGGCCGATGAGGGACCGTCCGACGAGGAAGGAGTGGCTACCGACCCTTCCGGCGCGGACAAGGGCGGCTGGTTCCGGCGCAAGGTCGCGCTCCGCCAGAGCCTGCGGGTCCAGATTGCGGCCGGCCTCGGAGCGGCCATCGTCTTCACCCTCATCGCCAGCATCATCGCTCTCGTCGCGTTCTTCCAGGTCGGCCGGATCCAGCGCGAAATCAACCTGGATTACGTCCCGGCGCTGACCCGGGCGGTCCAGATCGGACAGCTCGCCACCGATCTCGCCGGGGCCGCGCCCCGGCTGGTGGCCGAAGCGAGAAACCGCCAACTCACCGCCGACCCGGCCGAGGAAGAGGCCGCCGAAGAACCCACGGCGAGCGTTGATCTGCTGGAGAACGCAGCTCGCATCATCGAGTTGTCATCCGAACTCGCGGTGAGCGAACGGACGGCGGGACTACGCACGTTTTCCGCGGACCTGGCGGGCAACCTCCAGGGCATCCAGATCTCGGTCGAGAGCGGCGTCATCCTGCAGGAACGTCTGGGCCAGCTTCAGGAAGAGGCCGCGGTTCGGAGCCGCGAACTCAACGAAATGATCGGACCGCTCCTCGACGATCAGGTCTTCTACATGGCGACCGGGCTCCGGGCCCTCGAGGACGAACCGGCTCCCATCGAGGTGCGGGGATCCGAGACGGAGGTGATCCACCTGCAGGCGCTCAGCACCATCGACGCCCGGGGCAACCTCGCCGGCAGCCTCATCAGCGACGTGGTCGTGCAGGACGACCTCGAGCTCGTGGAAACCCTGGAAGAGAGGTTCCGGGCCGCCACCGCCGGTACGTTCCGGGCGCTCGACACGCTCGGCGACCGCGCCCCGCGGGGGCTGGCGCAGACCCTGGATGCGATCTACGCACTCGGGATGGGCGAGAACGGAGCCTTTCCGATCCGCCGGCAGTATCTCGCGGAACTCAGGAACCAGCTCGCCTACCTGGCGCGCAACGAGTCCATCACCAACTCCCTGGAGGGGGCGGTAGCGGACCTGACCGTCGGGCTGGAGGTGGACGCCATCGCCGCCACCGAAGAGTCGGAGGCGGCCCTGAACCTCGGGCGATCGCTGCTGGTAGCCCTCAACGTGCTCGGCATCAGCAGCGCCGCCCTGATTCTCTGGCTTTTCGTCGGGCGGTTCCTGATCGCCCGGCTGACCGCCTTGTCAGTGGCGATGCGCCGGATGGCGGGAGGCGACCTGGAGACCCGGATCGAAGTCCGCGGCCAGGATGAAGTGGGCGAAATGGCGCAGGCCCTCGAGGTCTTCCGGCGGCACGCGCTCGAGGTGCAGCGCCTCAACCTGGTCGAGGAGCTGGCGACCCGGGTTGAAGCCCAGAACGAAGAACTGGCCAAGACCCTCGAAGACCTGCAGAAGGCGCAGGACCAGATGGTCATGCAGGAAAAACTGGCCTCCCTCGGCCAGTTGACGGCCGGTATCGCCCACGAGATCAAGAACCCGCTGAACTTCGTCAACAACTTCGCCGAGGTCTCGAGCGAACTGCTGGAGGACCTCAAGGAAGAACTGGAGACGGTCAAGGAAAACGTGCCGGAGGAATCCCGGGGGGAAATCGACGACATCAGCGGCGATCTCTCCGGGAACCTCGAGCGCATCGTCCACCACGGCAAGCGCGCGAGTTCCATCGTTTACGGCATGCTGGAACACGCCCGGAAGGAAGGCGGAGAGCGGCGTCCAACCGAGATCAACGCGATGCTCGAGGAATACGTCGCCTTGGCGTTCCATGCGATGCGAGCGGTGGACAGCCGGTTCCAGATGACGATCCAGAAGGATCTGGGCGACAACGTCGGGGCCATCGAGGCCGTACCGCAGGACCTCAGCCGGGTGTTCCTGAACATCGTGACGAACGCCTGTCAGGCAACCTTCGAAAAGCAGATCGCCGAGAACGCCGACCCCGGCTACCAGCCGGAACTCCGGGTCTCCAGCCGCAAGGAGAACGGCCGGATCGAGGTACGGATCAAGGACAACGGGCCGGGCATTCCGGAAAGTCACCTGAGCAAGATCTTCGAGCCGTTCTTCACGACGAAGGACACCGACAAGGGCACCGGTCTGGGCCTCTCCCTGAGCCACGAGATCGTCCGGGGGCATGGCGGCACGCTGGCGGTGAACTCCGAGGTCGGGATGGGCGCCGAGTTCGTCATCACCCTTCCGAATGATTCCGCCTCGGGCGGCACGCCAGCAGGGCACGCCTGAGGGAAGAGCGCCTCGGCGCACGGAGCCGCTCGGCGAACGTTGACGGCGCACGAGCGCGGGCGACGGGGTCGGTGTCCGGTAGGACGGCGGCGGTCTGACCGGTCACGCAGGCGCGACCGGGACCACGCGTTTCCGCTGTCGCTGGCCGTAAGGGCGAATGGCGACTCGTCGCTGCCCGGTGGGCAGCGATCGCTCGCCGGCGGCGAGCGATGCCGGCCTCAGGCCGGCGTTTCTAGAACCTTGCCGCGGTGAGGACGATGTCGGCCCGGCTCCAGGCGCGCAGGAAGCGGCGCTGCACCCGGTTGGCCTCGTCGGTCTTGCCCTGGGCGCGGAGCGATTCCAGCAGGCCGAAGAGCGACCAGCCGTTCTCGGGCCAATCGCGGAGGTCCTCGCGGAACGCCACTTCGGCGTGGTCGGGCTGGCCGGCCTCGAGGAGAACCGCTCCGAGCGTCTGCCGCATGGGGATGTACCAGGGCGGCGGCTCGGTGTAGGCGAGGTTGTCCTGGATGTTGACGGCCTCTTCGAGCAACGGGATCGCTTTCTCCGGAGCGTCGTGACGCGACACGATGTCGGCTTCGAGGGCAGTGGCGGCGAGCCGGAGCATGTCCTTGGCGGACACCCGTCCCATACCGGGGAGGTTCTCGTCGGCGGCGATCGCGGCGACCTGCTGCTGGTGTTCCCGGGCGTTCTCCACGTCCCCGGTGGCCGAATTGGCGAGGCCGCGCACGTAGTGCCAGATCGCCGTTTCGAAGAGATACTCGGCGCGCGGCTGCGGCTCGCTCATGATGTCGTTCCAGCGGCCGAACCGCGCCTGGGCAAAGAGCGGAATGGTGAGGAAGAGTTGCGGGCGGGACGACTCCGCGATCCGGTTGGGACCGACCTGGACCCGCACCTTGTCGCGCAGCTTGTAGGCCTGCTGCAACGCTACGGCGCTGCGGCCCTCGAACTGCGCCGCCGACCAGGCGAAATGGACGTTGTGCTGGTAGGACCCGACCGGATAACGGCCTTCCTGGTCGGGCATCCCGATGTAGAGCTCGTCCACCGCCGCGGCGTCCAGGTTGAAGTCCGCCGCCTCGTCGTAGTTGCCGGTCTGGATCAGGATGTGAGCGCCCATGTGGACAAGGTGGGCCGCTCCCGGCATGGTCCGGGGCAAGTTCCGCGCGTGGGGGACAGCGCGCGCAAGATTGTCGGACGCCTCCACCCCGTGGATGTAGTAGTGGATCGCGCCGGGGTGGTTCGAGTCCATCTCCAGAGCGCGCTCGATCTGCCCCACCAGCCAGAGGGTGCCGTCGTTCAGGGGCTTCCCATCATCGTCCCAGTAGTTCCAGCGAGTGGTGTTCATGTAGGACGCCGCGGCAAGCACCTGGAGATCGATGTCGTCCGGATACGCCTCGGCGAGCGCCCGGGCCTTCTTGTGGTAGGCCTTGTCGAGCGGCTCGCGCTCCGCCGCCGGGTCCTCGGCGTAACGGGCGGCCAGCGCGTCGATCATCGCCTTCTCCTTTTCGGTGGCCGCTGCGGAAAGCTCCCGGGCCCGGGTAATCGCTTCCCAGGCGGTTTCGAGCTGGTCCTCGGGCGGAGAACCCTGGTTCAGGTACGGGCCGTAGGCGAGCGCCCGGCCCCAGTGCGACATCGCGTTGTCATCCAGCCGCGCCGCCTCGTCGAAGGAACGCCGCGCTTCCGCCATCCAGAAGGCGTACACCAGCCGGAGCCCCTGATCGAAATACTGCTGACCGAGCTCCGAAGCCCCGCTTACCGGATAGCTGACCGTGCCGAGCTTGGCGTGGAGGGGAACCGCCAGGTCGGTGGTGTTCGTTTCCTCCTCCGCCAAAGCGGGCGCCCCGGCGGCAAGCAGCAGGGCAAGAGCGATCAGCAGCGAGGTACATCGGTTGGTTCGGGACATTTCAGGGCGTCTCCTCATTCGGACAGATTGCGGTAGAGGACACGGATGATGGCGTAACCCTCCGCCATGTCCCCGGCTTCGAAGCGCACCGTGTCCGGGGCGATTCGTTCGATTTGCGGCAACAGGGAGGCGATCTCCGCCAGGTCGGGCCGCGTGTATTGAATCTCGATGGCGACGGGCGGATCCGGCGCCGGCAGTGGCTCGGGGAGGGATTCGAGCGCCCGGGTGGCGGCCTCCCGGATCATCCGGGCGGTTTCCTGCGGGTGGATCAGTTCGGCCGTCGTCCGGCGAATCGCCCGCTTCACGGCGACGAATTCCGTGTCGTGGAGACGTTCGCCGAGTTCCTTCTGAAACGCCTCGTCGCCGGTCGCCAGCGCCACCGGAACGCCATGATGCGCGGCCAGCAGGGCGTTCATGTCCCCTTCCCCGGCCGGTTGACCATCCACCCGGATCTCGCGAATCGACGCCCCGGATCCCGTGTGCGCCATGAGCCCGTCGGGGTTTCCGGCGCGGGCGTGGTACCCGATGAAGAAGACGGCGTCGAAACTGGAGTCGATCCCCTGCATCATGCCGAAGGGCTTCGAGTTGTGGCTGATCAGGCGCGCCGGCGGGAGAAGCTGTTCCACCCGGATGTTCCGCATGCTGCCGTGGCTGTCGTTCACCAGGATTTCCGTCGCGCCGGCGTCAAGCGCCCCCTGGATGGCCGCGTTCACGTCGCTCATCATGAGGTCGCGGCCGCGGCCGTACTCGGCTCCGGCAGCGGACGTCATCTCCGAATGGGCGATGCCGCTGAGGCCCTCCATGTCCGCCGAGATGAACACCCGCAGACCCTCATTCCGGGCCGAAGCGCTCGCCGAAAGGAGCGTTGCCGCCGCGAACGCCAGGAGGCGGAACGCCGGCAGGCTGACGGGGTCCATTCGCAGTTGACCCGAGGGTCAGGAACCCGGGTTGCGAAGCTGATCCAGGATCTCCTGCACCATCACCGCCTGCGCGCCGTCCGGATCCAACTCGAGGAACCGCTCGAACGCGGCGATCGCTCCTTCGCGATCCTCCTCCCGTGCTCTCGCCATCCCGATCTGCAGGTGCGCGGGGGCGAACTCCGGATCGGCTTCCGCCGCCTTCCCGTAGAACTCGTCAGCCAGGGCGATCTTGCCCGCGTTGCTCGCGTATACGGCGTAGTTGAAGAGGTTCACCGCGTTCGCTTCGACAAGCTCCATCGCCCGGTCGAACGCCTGAAGCGCCTGCTCCCACTCCTTCTGCCGGCCGTGCAGGTCTCCGACCGCCATGATCGCGTCGAGCAGCGAATCATCGAGCGCGTATGCCCGTTCGTACGCCTCGATGGCCGCGGGGAGATCCTGCAGCCCCTCGTGGGCCGCGGCCAGGTTGAAGTAGGCGGGGGCCTCGTTCGGCAGGAGTTCCAAAAAACCCTGCCACTCCGTCACTGCCCGCCCGAAGTCACCATCCTGAAAGGCGTCCTGGGCCGCCTGCTGGTGCCCGTTCGCACGGTCGGCCTGCGCCTGACTCAAAACTCCCTCCGGAAGCGGGTGCAAGGTCTCGTTGATGAAGCTCTGGCCTCCGTTCGAGACGGTCACCATCGCCTGCAGCGGCTCCCAGCCCTCGAGTTCGAAGGACACCCGATACATCTGCACGGGAATGCCGGCCCGGATGAACTCCCCCTTGTCGTTCGTCTTGATCCGGATCGGCTGGCCACCGCCGTCCAGCAACACGATGGATACCTGCACGTCCGGCACCGGATTGCCGTCCGGATCGCTGATCTTGCCGCGGATCGCGCCCCGCTGGGCGAGCGCCGGGGCCGTCAACGAGAGCAGCAGCGCCGCTGCGATTGCGAACAGGCCGCATTTCCGGGCACCGGTCCAATGAACACTTCGCACGATGGGATCCTCCTGGGGCCGCCCCGGCCGGGTCGGGACGGCTCAGGCGGAGACGCAGACCCGGGGCGGAGGGCGCACGATTTTAACAATCGCAGTGGCTGGCAACCCGAAAAAGCCCACCCAATCCGCCATAATCCGGCGCATGGCGAAAAACCGGGAGAGTGGCGGGCTGCCCTCGCGCCGCGAGGTACTCGCCGGAGTCGTCGGCAGCGCTGCGGTGGGGGCCGGTGCGCTGGCCGGCGCCCAGCAGGCGGAGGCGCCGAAGCCCCGGCCGCGGGCGCCCGAAGACCCCACCAAGATGCAGGGGCGCGTACCCAGTCCCGTGGGACAACGCTCGGCATTCGAGACACCGGAGCGGATGGTTCGCGTTCTCGAACCCTCCTCTTCATCCCGCACGCCGCTTCAGTATCTCCAGGGGGTCGTGACCCCCGCCGATCTGCACTTCGAGCGGCACCACGGGGGCATCCCCAACATCGACCCGGAGCGCTACGAACTCCTGATCCACGGGATGGTGGAGCGGCCCACGACCTTCCGGCTGGCCGATCTGAAGCGCTTTCCCGTGGAATCGCGCCTCCGCTTCCTGGAGTGCTCGGGGAACGGAGGGACGGCCTTCCAGAACCGGGGGCGGTACCCGCGAATGAGCCCCCAGGAGATGGACGGCCTTACCAGCACCAGCGAGTGGGCCGGAGTGCCCCTGAAGCTCCTGTTCCGCGAGGTCGGTGCCCGTCCCGAGGCGACCTGGTTCCTCGCCGAGGGGATGGACGCCGCGGTGATGACGCGCTCCGTCCCGATGGAGAAGGCATGGGACGACGCCATCGTGGCGTACGCGCAGAACGGAGAGCCCCTGCGGCCCGAGCAGGGCTATCCCGTCCGGCTCTTCCTTCCGGGTTGGGAGGGCAACGCGAGCGTGAAGTGGCTGCGCCGGCTCGAACTGTCCGACCGGCCCTTCATGACCCGCGAGGAAACGTCCAAGTACACCGATCCCCTCCCCGGAGAGAAGGCGCGGATGTTCAGCTTCGGGATGGACGCGAAATCGCTGATCACCTTCCCGACCTTCCCCGCCCGCCTCGACGGGCCGGGCTGGTGGGAGATCCGCGGCATCGCCTGGACCGGCAGGGGGCGCATCACGCGGGTCGAGATCTCGACCGATGGCGGCGACACCTGGGAGGACGCCGAACTTCAGGAACCGGTGCTTCCGAAGTGCCACGTCCGTTTCCGCAAGCTCTGGAACTGGAACGGCCGGGGCGCGACCCTGATGAGCCGGGCGACCGACGAGACGGGGTACGTCCAGCCCACCCGGGAAGCGCTCCTCCAGGCCCGTGGGTCCTACACGCGCTACCACTACAACCAGATCCGCTCCTGGCGCGTGGAGTCCGACGGACAGGTCTTCTTTGCGGGCTGACGGTCCGCGGAGGAAGCGCGCGAGAGCCGCCGGTACCGATCTCGTGATTCGCAGGTGGGCGGCGGCGGGTTCGCTCCTCCTGGCGCTGGCCGGGTGTTCTTCCGAGTCCGGGAGCGATTCCCCGGTGGCCGCGGCGGAGGAAGATGCCGTCCCCCCGGTTGAGTCCGGGCCCGCGGCAACCCTGCCCCGTCCCGAACTGCATCCGGGAATGCCCGGCTTGCTGAACGAGGCGGAACTCGAGGCGCTCCGGCAGGCGAGAGAGCGCGGCCTTCGAGAAATCGGAGCGCTGCCTGACTTCGGCTTCGGGGAGGCCGCCAGTCCGGAGCGGATCGCCGCCTGGGACATCGACATCGGGCCCGACGGCGAGGGGCTGCCTCCGGGAAGCGGTTCGGTGGAACGGGGTGAGACCCTCTACCGGCTGCAGTGCGTCCAGTGTCACGGCGCGCGCGGCGAGGGGTCCCAGTTCGAGGCGCTGGCCGGCCGCGTTCCCGGAGACCGCTTCCCCTTCTCCGAGGATCGGCGCTGGCGGATCACCGTGGGCAGCTACTGGCCGTACGCAACGACGCTCTTCGACTACATCCGGCGGGCGATGCCGCAGGCGGCGCCCGGCAGTCTGCCTCCCGACGACGTCTACGCCCTGACCGCCTTCATCCTCCAGTTGAACGGCATCCTGGAGCCCGGCGATGTGCTGGACGCCGAGTCGCTCCCCCGGATCAGGATGCCCGCCCGCGACCGCTTCGTCAGGGACGATCGGCGCGGCGGTCCGGAAGTGCGATGAAACAGGCCAGGGGAAAGGAGGGCGACGGCGAAGCGGTTAACAGCCGGCCGTGAAACTCACGTGGCATTCGACGCCCGCTGAATCCTCGCTGAACCGCTCGCCTTCGGCTCGCTCATCGTTGCGCTTCGGTCGCAATACACTTGGTATTCCTCCCTCGCGCGCCTTGTCAGCGAGGCCCAGCGGACGTCTCGGTGCTCACGCCAGTTCCACCACCGGCAGTTAAGGGGCCGGGCTCCGCGCCCGGAGCCGATCCGCCGCCCGACTTCATCCGGGCCATCGTCGCAGCCGACCGCGCGGCCGGCAAGCACGACGGACGGGTCGGGACCCGCTTCCCGCCGGAGCCGAACGGATTCCTGCACATCGGACACGCGAAGTCCATCGTGCTCAACTTCGGGGTGGCGGCCGAGAACGGCGGCGCCTGCAACCTCCGCTACGACGACACGAACCCGGCGAAGGAGGAGACCCTCTACGTCGAATCGATCGCCGACGACGTCCGCTGGCTGGGCTACCGGTGGGAAGGACAGCGGAAGTTCGCCTCGGACTACTTCGAACGCCTCTACGAGTTCGCCGAAACGCTGATCCGTCGCGGGAAGGCGTACGTGGACAGCCTCAGCGCTGAAGAGGTGCGGCAGACACGGGGGACGCTCGAGTCCCCGGGAACCGGGAGCCCCTACCGGAACCGAACCATCGACGAGAACCTCGATCTCTTCCGGCGCATGCGGGCGGGCGAATTCCCGGAC
>LXNJ01001319.1_pt1 | contig 15024 bp, 16 predicted proteins | sample 809081 | NCBI WGS metagenome assembly LXNJ01 (sample SAMN04870510, study PRJNA318959) | sponge metagenome | biome: sponge; feature: marine sponge reef; material: water | host: Petrosia ficiformis | place: Greece: Milos, Mediterranean Sea | collected 2013-05-29 | depth 5-7 m
AAAGCGCGCTGAAGCTCGCCATCGAGGGCGTCCGCAACGAATCCCCCACCGCTCCCGCTCGCCAAGGCCTCAGACTCAGACTCGACTTCGTCTTCTGAGCCGCAGCCGACGCCGCGAGCGCCACCCGCCATGCGTTCCGCCCCACCCAGGCTTCCGGCGACCTCCGCTTCAGCCTCCGTCGTCGCCGGTCCGCCACCCGGATCCGGCGGCTTCCGCAATCCGCGCTAGCGGAACGGTTTTACTCGCGCGGCCTGTTCCACCACTCCAGGGTGTCGCCGATCGTCTCGGCGATCAAGCCCCGTACGGAACCCAGATGTTCTTGACCTGAGTGGCCTGATGCAGGAACTCCGGTCCGCCACCCTGATCGGGGTCCAGCCAGTCGCGGGCCGGACCGATCCAGGTCCGCTTGAGATTGCCGACCGACGCTTCTTCGACCATCCGGGCCGCCCCGGCGTCCCCGAAATGCCAGAGCGCCTCGACGCCGTCGTGTTCGGCCAGGGTCGGGAGAGTCTCCGCATGGTGACCGGTCACGATGTTCACCGTGCCGGCGGGCACGTCCGAGGTGTCGAGCACCTGGTACAGGTCGGTCGCCACCAGCGGTGCGTCCTCGGAGGGCAGCGCGACGACGGTGTTGCCGACCGCCAGCGGATGGGCGACCAGGGAGATCAGCGCGAGCAGCGGCCGCTCCCGCGGGCACGACACCCCGACCGTTCCCATGGGTTCGCGCATGGCGAGGGTGACGTTGCGGTAAGGCGTGTGATGAACCCGTCCCTCCCACTTGTCGGCCCAGGCCGCGCACGAGAAGAGGCGGCGCACCGACTCCGCGAACTCCCTGTTGGCGTCGTCGCGTCTCCCCGAGATCACGGCCAGCCGCTCCACGAACTCCTCGCGGCGGGCGTCCAGGTTTTCGGCGACGAAGTAAAGGATCTGAGCTCGATTGTAGCCCGTCGCGTCCGCCCAGCCGGGCTGTGCGCGCCGAGCCGCTTCCACGGCGTTGCGAACGTCCTTTCGGTTGCCGCGACCCACTTGGCCGAGCGGCGTCCCGTTCCCGCCGGGCACAGTCAGGCTGTAACCGGAGTCGGGGCGAACCTGTCTGCCGCCCACGTAGAGCTTGGCCGTGCGATCGATCCGGCCGTGATCGAAGGCGGGATCTGGGGTGACCGGGTCTCGGGGCAACCGCTTTCTCTGACCCGACGACCCACGCCCATCCCACTCCGGTCGCAGATACTCCTCCAGCCCTTCGCGTCCGCCTTCCCGACCGAAGCCGCTCTCCCGGTAGCCCCCGAACCCGGCCGCCGCGTCGAAGACGTTCGTGCAATTCACCCAGACGGTGCCCGCCTTGATCTTCGGCGCGACGTCAAGGGCGAGATTCACGTTCTCGGTCCAGACGGAGGCCGCCAGACCGTAGCGCGTGTCGTTCGCGAGCGCCACGGCCTCCCTGTGAGAACGGAAGGTCATCAGCACGACCACCGGTCCGAATATCTCCACCTGCGCGAGCGTATCGGCGCTCGCGACCCGCGTGCAGAGCGTGGGCGGGTAGAACCAGCCGTCTTCGGGTGCGCTCCACGAGGGCTGCCACACCTCGGCGCCTTCGGACCTGCCTTGCGCGACCAGCCGCTCGATCCGTTCCAGCTGCACCGGCGCGACGATGGCCCCCATGTCGATCGCCTTGTCGAGCGGGTCCCCCATGCGCAGCTTCTCCATGCGGACACGCAACTTCGCCTCCAGCTTGGCCGCTACGCCCTCGTGGACGAGGATCCGAGATCCGGCGCAGCAGACCTGGCCCTGGTTGAACCAGATGGCGTCGACCACGCCCTCGACCACCGAGTCGAGATCGGCGTCGTCGAAGACCAGGAAGGGCGACTTGCCGCCCAGCTCGAGCGTAAGCCGCTTCTTGGTGCCTGCGGTCCGCCGCCTGATCTCGCGACCCACCGAGGTCGAGCCCGTGAAGGCGATCTTGTCCACGTCGGCGTGTCCGACGATCTCGGCGCCTGTGCCGCCGTCGCCGGTGACGATGTTCACCACCCCAGGCGGGAGCCCGGCTTCGGCGCAGGTCTCGGCGAAGAGCAGGGCCGTCATCGGAGTGTGTTCGGCGGGCTTCAGCACCACGGTGTTCCCGGTCGCGATGGCCGGCGCCACCTTCCAGGCCAGCATCAGGAGCGGGAAGTTCCAAGGGATGATCTGTCCGCAGACTCCGACCGGCGTCCGGCCTGCGAACTCGCTCTCCGTCAGCGCCGCCCAACCGGCGTGATGCGAGAAATGGCGGATGGCGAGGGGGATGTCGATGTCGCGCGACTCCCGCACGGGCTTGCCGTTGTCGATGCTCTCCAGAACGGCGAAGAGGCGCGAGTTCCGCTGCATGTGGCGGGTGATGGCGTAGAGATGGCGAGCGCGGGCGTGTCCTCCGATCTTCCACCAGCTTGGCTGGGCCTTCCGCGCCGCCCGCACGGCCCGATCGACGTCCGCCGCCGTTCCGAGGCTCGCCTGCGCGTAAGGCTTCCCGGTGGCCGGGTTCAGTACGGAAAATGTCTGCTCGCCTTCGACGGGCGGTTCCGATTCGCCGCCGATGAAGTGGCCGAACCGTCCGTCGCGCTTCGCGATCCACGCGAGCGCCCGCTCCGCGGATTCGGGAGCCGGTCCGTAGGTCAAGGTGTCCGGGGTGAGGTCGGAGCGGTTCATGGCGTCATCCGAGCGGGTGGCGGTGGAAGGCCGAGTAGCGACCGGTGACGAAGTGCTCCAACTGGCGCTCGATGTCCGCGAGCAGGGAAGAGGCGCCGAAGCGGAAGCGGGCGGGAACCAGCCAGTCGTCGCCCAGCTCGTCCTTCATCAGCACGAGCCAGGCGAGAGCGTCCTTCGCGGTCGAGATGCCGCCTGCCGGTTTGAAGCCGACCCGGATGCCGGTCCTTTCCGCGAACTCGCGGATCTGACGCGCCATGACGAGTCCGACCGGCAGGGTCGCGTTCCTGCTCTCCTTGCCGGTGGAGGTCTTGACGAAGTCGGCTCCGGCCATCATGGCGACGAGGCTGGCACGCGCCACCTGGGTGAGGGTCGCCAGATCGCCCGTACCCAGAATGACCTTGAGGTGCGCCCGCCCGGCGGCCTCCCGAAACGCGAGTATCTCCCGGTGGAGGGCCTCCCAGTCTCCCCTGAGGGCGAGCCCCCGGGTGATCACGACATCGATCTCGTCCGCTCCCGCCTCCGCCGAAGCTCTCACCTCGGCCGTCCGCTGCTCGAGGGGCGAGAGGCCGTGCGGAAAGCCGGCGGCCACGGCCGCGACCGGCATGGAGCTCCCGTCGAGCGCCCGCTTCGCCGCGCCCACGAGCCTGTGGTGGACGCAGACCGCCGCCACCCGGAGCTCGGCGTGCGCGACGTCCAGGTCGGAAGCGAGGTCGGCCCTGAGCGGCCGCCGGGCCTTGGCGCAGAGCCGGGTCACGCGTCCGGGGGTGTCGTCGCCGGCGAGGGTCGTGAGGTCGATGAGCGAGAGCGCCCGCAGGAGCCAGGCCGCCTGCCACTCCCGCTTCACGCTGCGCCGGGGGGTCAAGGTGGCCGCCCTGCGTTCGACGGCGCTCCGGTTGACGCGCGTGCCGAGAACCCAGTCGAGGTCGAGATTCCGCCGGGAGCGGGTTTCGTCCGCCGCGTCGAGTCCGGACATTATAGATTGAGTGCCAAGGGGGCGGAGGGGGACTGGTGTCTCCGGCGGTCTTCAAAACCGTGCAGCCCGGCTAAAACCCGGGCCGGTGGGTTCGATTCCCACACGCTCCCGTGACTCCGGCCCGCAGGGTCGGGCGGGCGATCGGCATGGGTCTTCGCCGTCACCTTCCGATCGGGACCCGGAGACCTAGCTCGAGACGCCCATCTTCGTTCGTACCCACCTCGAGCTCGATGAAGTCGGGAACGTCCTGGAGGTGGGTGCTCACGTAGGCGTCGACGGCGCCGACCAGGAACATGAAGCCCCCGAAGGCGATCCAGTCCTCCACCTGCTGCTCGCGTTCCCCCTTCAGCTCTTCGAGCTCCTCCAGCGCGGAATCCTGAGCGAGAACGGAGTTCACGTACTCGCTGTGGGTGATCCCGTAGGACGCCAGCTCGGCCCGGATCGCACCCTCCCGCACGGCGATGCGGCGATCGACCTCGTTCAGTCGGGTGCGGGTTCGGATGATGGCGTAGGCGGAGCCGACCTCGAACGCGAGATATACGCCGGCTCGCGTCCGCGCTCCCGCGTAGGCGTGTCCCCACCCCGGAATGGCCATCGAGCGGAAGAGGGCGCCGAGAGGACTGGGCGTCTCGGAGGCGGTCAGGGAGTCCGGGGAGAGCTCCGACTCCTCTACGGCGATCTCGGGACCTGCCGTCGCGACCGGGATCGGCGGTTCCTGGGCTCCCGCGTCGCAGGCGAACGCCGCGCACGCCAACAGCGCCGGCGCACCTGAGATTCTTCGCGCCCAAGGCGACCCGAAGGCCGACCTCACCCGGAAGGCCGCCGGCATTGATCTCCGGATCGGCTCGATCCTCACGCTTCCCAACGTCGTCAAACTCCTCAAACGTTTTCTCCGTCCCAGTGGCGCAACTCGGGCTTTCCCTCGCCCAAAACTACATAGGTCCGGTGGTACACCCAATCGCCGCAGTTGATGTAGCGTCGCCCCGACCCCAAGGACACCGACTCCGGCACGTGCGCGTGGCCGAGAACGACGAGGTCGAGCTCCGTTCTCCGGGCGAGCTCTTCGAGCGCCCATTCCCGCAGAGCGGCGCTCCTGGCCAGTTCGCCCTTCCCGGGGCCGGACCGTCGCCGGCTCCCCGAGACCAGTCCGGCCAGTCGGTCGCCGATCCCCGGCGGCAGCGCTCGGAAGGCCCGGGGCACCGGCCCCGAGCGGAGCAGAGGAGCGAGCAGCCTGTAGGTGAGGTCGCCCCTGCCGCAGCGGTCGCCGTGCGCCACCAGAACGGTCCTGCCGCCGACCGTGAACTCGAGCGGTTCTTTCAGATATTCGAGCCCGACCTCTTCCTCCAGGTGCCTGCCCCCCCACCAGTCGTGATTGCCGGCGATCAAGGTGACCGGAACTCCGCCGGTCACGGTCCGCGAGAGCTCGCGGAGAAGCTCGTCGTGGCCCTTGCTGTGCCCGCGCCGGTACTCGCACCAGAAGTCGAAGAGATCGCCGTTCAGTATGATGCGGTCGGCGTTCTCCCGGGCCCGGCGGAGCCACGCCGTGAAGGCTTCCGACTGCGCCGCCGGCGTCGCGCCCGCATGGAGGTCCGACGCTATGAAGATCGGTGAGCGAGCTCCGCTGAAATTATCCATGCGACCAAGATCGTCGAACCGCGACGGACGGGAAGGGGTAGGAACCCCCATGACCCCGACCCCGCGTTCGATGTTCGCTGCGGCGCTCGTCCTGGCCGCTCCGCTCTCGAGCTGCGCAAGCGGCCCGCCGCCGGAGCCGGAGCCCGCCCCGAGTCTCGATCCGGCCAGGGAGGCCCTCCTTCTCGAGGCCCGCACTCGGCTCGATTTTCCTGTTCGGGTCGTCTTCGACTGGTACTCCAACGAGGCGGGAACGCGCGCGCGCGGGCGCGGCGTCGCACGGATCGCTCCGCCCGATCGGGTCCGCCTGGATCTCTTTCTGGAGAACGGCGAGATCGCGGCGAAGGCGGCCATGATCGGAAGGGAGCTGCGGCTGCCCGACGGCGCGCCGGAGGAGATTCTGCCGCCGCCCGACTTCATGTGGGGCGCCCTCGGATTCTTCCGCCCCATCCTCGGTTCCACGCTCATCGAGGTGGAGAGCTTCGCGGACGGCTCCTTGCGCTTCCGTTATCGACTCGATGATCGCCGGGAGCTCAGATACCGTGCGGCCGGATCCGACCTCGTCGAGGTGGAGATGACCGAGAGCGGCCATGTGGTCCAGCGGATCCGTACCGAGCACGACGACGAGGATTTCCCGAAGAGCGCCCGCTACCGCAACATGGCGGAGTTCCGCGAGCTCCGGATCGAACGGGCCGCGGTCGAACGGGTCGAGTCCTTCCCGACGGACATCTGGGATCCGCGAGTGGCGCCGAGAGGAAGATGACGACCGAAATCGCGGCCAAGCGAAAGATCGCGGGCACAACTTCGTTCACCTCCGCACGGCATCACGTCGCCGCGCGCGACCGCGTCGCCGGCCTTTCCCGAGTCGTCGCCTGCGCCGTCCTCGCTCTCTTGATCGCGGGCTGCTCGTATTCCTTCCGGGCCGGTTCGTTTCCACCGCCGCACGTGGAGACGATAGCCGTCCTTCCGTTCGACAACGAGACCACCTACTTCGAGCTCACCGGCGAGCTCCACGAACTCCTGGTGCGCAGCCTGCCGGCGTCGCTCGGCATCCGGCCCGCAGGCGAAGACATCGCCGACGCCGTGGTCAGAGGGACGATCTCGGGCTACAACGTGGCCGCCGGCAGCTATTCCGCCGTGGGCGGCGCGGGTGCCGGTGGTGCGCGCACAGGCGGAGCCCAGGTCAATCAGCGCACGGTGTCGATATCCGTCTCGGTCGAGATCGTGGACCTGGTGGAGAATGTCGTCCTCTGGGAGTCGCGCAGCGTGAGAAGCGACGGCTACTTCCTGGAGGCTTCCGAGAACGAGGCGATCGGACGAGCCGAGGCCATGGATCTGCTGGTTCAGAAGATAGTGGACGGAGCGCAGTCCAACTGGTAGATTGCGGTCCGAAGTCCTCCCATCCGCCCACCACCACCCCCGACCCGAACCTTGCCGAGAGCGATCGTCCTGGGTGCAATCCTCATGGGGTTCTGGCTCGTTCTTTCGGGCCACTACACCGCGCTCCTGATCTCGCTGGGCGCGGTCTCATGCGCGGTCGTGGTGTGGCGCAACCGGCACATGGATTCGCTCGACGGCGACCGGATCCCGCTCGGAACGCAGTTCAGGGTCGCGCTCTACCTCCCCTGGCTGCTCAAGGAGATCTTCCTCTCCAACATCCGGGTGGCTAGGCTGATACTGGCTCCCGGGTTGCGCATCGACCCGGTCGTGGTGCGGGTGCGGGCCTCGCAGAAGACTGATTTCGGTCGCTTCGTACACGCCAATTCCATCACGCTCACGCCGGGCACGGTCACCGTGGCCACCGACGGGGAGCGCTTCGACGTGCACGTGCTCTCGGCCCCGGACGCGCCACCTGCGGAGGGCGGGGCGATGGACGACAGGGTACGGAAGCTGGAGGGAGCCCGCGTCTCAGCTGGAGGATCGGGCTAGTGTTCGCGGCGGCGGCGGCAGGTGTGATCGTGAGCATGGCGCTCGCGCTCATCCGCGCTCTCGCGGGTCCGACCCTCTGGGATCGGGTTCTCGCGGTCAACACCTTCGGCACCAAGACCGTGCTGCTCATCGCCGTCCTCGGGTTCCTAGCCGGCAGGCCCGAGTTTCTCGATCTGGCCCTGGTGTACGCGCTCATAAACTTCGTCGCCACGATCGGCGTGCTGCGTTTCTTCGAAGCCGAGGCCGTGCGCGTCCGGTCGGGCGCGAGCGCCGGGGGCGCCGCGACGCGGGAAGCGGGTGCGGGAGGCGACGCATGATCGCTCTCGACGCGCTCGCCTGGATCCTGACTCTCGGAGGGCTCGCCTTCGTCATCACCGGCTCCTCCGGCCTTCTGCGGCTGCCGGACCTATTCACCAGGCTCCACGCCGCCGGCATGACCGACACGATGGGGGCGGGCTTACTGCTCGCCGGCATGGCGGCTCACGTCGTTCGCGGGATATTCGACGGCGACACCGAACTCTGGATGGTGCTCGTCCGTCTCGTCCTCGTCTATCTCTTCCTCTTCTTCACCAGCCCCATCGCTTCGCACGCCCTCGCCCGAGCGGCTCTCGACGCCGGCGTCAGACCTTGGCGGAGCGGCGACGACGGCATGACCTCCGCAGGCGCAGCCGAAAGCGACGAGCCTTCCCAAGGCGGGGACAGCGCCGACCAGGGGGAGGCGCGATGACGATCGAAGTCGTCAACGTGATCATCCTCGTCCTGCTCGCGGTCACCGCCGCCGCCATCATCCGGATGAGGAGCCTCTACGCCGCGGTCATGCTCGCGGGCATATACTCGCTCCTCTCCGCCGGGCTCTTCGTCGCGCTCGACGCGGTCGATGTCGCCTTCACCGAGGCGGCGGTCGGGGCGGGCATCTCGACGGTGCTCATGCTCGCCACCCTCTCAATCGTGGGCGGCAGGAGCAAACGTCCGGAAAACCGTCCCTGGATTCCACTCCTGGTGGTGCTGGCGATAGGGGCGACGCTCATCTACGGAACCATCGACATCCCGCCGTTCGGGGACCCGGACAACCCCGTCCATCACCACGTCGCCGACCGCTATCTCGAGGAGTCGTACGAGGAGATACACATCCCCAACGTGGTCACCTCGGTGCTGGCTTCCTACCGCGGGTACGACACCATGGGCGAGGTCACCGTGATCTTCGCGGCGACGGTAGGGGTGCTCCTGATACTGGGGCGGGGGAGGAGACGCCCGCAGGTCGGACCGGACGAGGACGGTTTCGCCCCCGGATCCGGACGGGGCGAGAGCGGGGAGGGCTCGACGTGAGCGGCGAGGCGCGGAACCCGACCGAACGACCTGGCACGGGCCCTTCCGACGGACTCGTTCTCCGTCTCGGCGCCAAGGCGATGATCCCCTTCGTCGGACTCTTCGCCCTCTACGTGCAGTTCCACGGGGACTACGGTCCGGGCGGCGGCTTCCAGGCGGGAGTCGTCTTCGCCTCCATCTTCGTGCTCTACTCTCTGGTCTACGGCAGCGCCGCGGCCAAGCGCGTCCTGCCGCCGAAGGTGGCCGGAGCCTGCGCCGCCCTCGGGGTCGTGATCTATCTGGGCGTCGGCTACGCCACGATGGCGCTGGGCGCCGAGTTCCTCGACTACGACGTGCTCGCTCACGACCCGACCGACGGTCAGCACTACGGTATCCTGCTGGTGGAGCTGGGCGTGCTGGTCACCGTCTTCGGCGCGATGGCCTCGATCTTCTACGCCGTGGTCTCGTGGAGGACGGAACGCGCCGGTCACGCGGAAGGCGAGCTTCTGGCGACCGCGGCGCCTGGCGCGAACACCGGGACCCGGGCCTCGACCGGCGGGGAGGAGCCGGCATGAGCGCGCTCGGCCTCTTCAACTACTGGGCGGTCATAGTCCTCATGATGATCGGCTGCTACACGCTCATCGCTCGCTCCAACCTGTTCAAGAAGCTGATCGGGCTGAGCATCTTCCAGACGGCGGTCTTCATCCTCTACATCTCGATCGGCAAAGTTTCGGGCGGCACCGCTCCCATACTCACCGACGGTGACCCGCTCTACTCCAATCCGATCCCGCATGTCCTCATCCTGACCGCCATCGTGGTAGGCGTGGCGACCACGGCGGTGGGGCTCGCGCTCGTCATCCGCATCAAGGAGGCGTTCGGAACCATCGACGAAGACGAGATCGAGGACGCGAGCCTGTGACGGAACACCTGCCTGTCCTGATCGCGGTCGTGCCCTTGCTGGCGGCACCGCTCGCGGCGCTCGTCTCCAACCGGCGCATCGCATGGGCTCTGGCGCTCCTCTCCGCGTTCTGGTGCGGTTACGCCGCGCTTCGCCTGCTGGCGGCCACAGCAGGCGGCGAGGTCATCACCTACGAGCTCGGCGGCTGGGCCAGGCCCTATGGAATCGAGTACGTGATCGACGGCGCGAACGCCTGGGTGCTGACTATCGTCTCGCTCGTCGCCCCGGTCGTGGTCGTCTTCTCGCGCAGGAGCCTGGAGCGGGAGATCGACGCCGGTAAGCTCCATCTCTTCTACGCCGCCTTCCTGCTCTGCCTCGCCGGGCTGCTCGGGATCGCCGCCACCGGCGACGTCTTCAACGTCTTCGTCTTCCTGGAGATCTCGTCGCTCTCGGCCTACGCCCTCATCGCCATGGGTCGGGACCGCAGGGCGCTGACCGCCTCTTACCAGTACCTGATCATGGGGAGCCTGGGGGCGACCTTCATCGTGATCGGCATCGGTCTCCTCTACGTCATGACGGGGACGCTCAACATGGCCGATCTGGCGGAGCGGCTGCCCGAGCTGGGGCCGAACCGGACCATCCCGGCGGCCTTCACCTTCCTGACCGTCGGCATCACCCTCAAGCTGGCGCTCTTCCCGCTCCACCTCTGGCTCCCGAACGCCTACACCTACGCCCCCTCCGCCGTCAGCGCCTTCCTCGCCGCCACGGCCACCAAGGTGGCGGTCTACCTCCTGCTCCGCTTCGTCTTCACCGTCTTCGGCGCGGAGTTCGCATTCGGCGCCATGAACGCCGACGCGCTCCTGATCCCGCTCGCCATGGTCGCCGTGATCGCCATGTCGCTGGTGGCCGTGGGCCAGGAGAACGTAAAGCGGCTTCTCGCCTACTCCAGCGTCGCGCAGATCGGCTACATCGTGCTGGGCATCGGCTTCGCCTCGACCTTGGGCGTGACCGCCGGCGTTCTGCACGTGCTCAACCACGCCCTCATGAAGGGAGCGCTCTTCCTGGCGGTCGGCTGCCTGGCCTACCGTCTGGGCGCGGTCGAGGTCTCGGGCCTGGCCGGGATCGGCCGGCGGATGCCGTGGACGGTCGCGGCCTTCGTGGCTGGCGGACTCAGCATCGTCGGCGTTCCGCTCACGGTCGGCTTCGTCAGCAAGTGGTATCTGGTGCAGGCCGCCATCGCGGCGGGGAACTGGCTCGCCGTCGCCGTAGTGCTCGTCGGTTCGCTGCTGGCGGTGATGTACGTCTGGAAGGTGGTCGAGGTCGCCTATCTGCGTAAGCGCGCCGAAGATGCTCCGCCGGTATCCGAGGCCCCCCTCTCGCTCCTCGTGCCCGCCTGGGCGATGGTGGCGGCCAACTTCTATTTCGGCGTGGACGCGACCCGCACGACCCGGATCGCGGAAGGCGTCGCCGAAATGCTCGTGGGAGGCGCCAGGTGAACGCCGAGCTGCAAATGGGCCTGGCCGCCGTCCTGCCGCTCCTGGCCTCCGGCCTGGTCGCGCTCCTGGGAAGTCGACCGAACCTCCGGGAGACGGCCACGCTCGTCGTCGGAGCCGCCACCTTCCTGATGGTCTGGGGCCTCGTGGACGAGGTGCGCGCAGGCGAGAGACCCCGCCTCAGCCTGATCGAGGTGGTGCCGGGCGTGGAGCTGGCCTTCGAGGTCGAACCGCTCGGCCTGCTCTTCGCGCTCGTCGCCTCCTTTCTCTGGGTGGTGACCACGATCTACGCGATCGGCTACATGCGCGGCCATCGCGAAAAGAACCAGACCCGGTTCTTCCTCTTCTTCGCCGTGGCGATCGCGGGTGCGCTCGGGGTCGCGTTCTCGGCCAACCTCTTCACCCTCTTCGCCTTCTACGAGGCGCTGACCCTCTGCACCTTCCCGCTCGTCACCCACCATCAGAGCGACGCGGCCCGCCGCGCGGGTCGCATCTACCTGGGCATCCTGCTCTCGACCTCGGTCGGTCTCCAGCTTCTCGCCATCATCTGGACCTGGCAGCTCGCGGGCACGGTCGACTTCGTTCCGGGAGGCGTTCTCGCCGGTACGGCGACTGCGGGCGTGCTGGGAACCATACTGACGCTCTTCGTCTTCGGGGTGGGGAAGGCGGCGGTCATGCCCTTCCACCGCTGGTTGCCCGCGGCGATGGTCGCGCCGACTCCGGTCTCCGCCCTCCTGCACGCGGTCGCGGTGGTGAAGGCGGGCGTATTTACGGTACTCAAGGTCTCGGTCTACATTTTCGGGATCGACCTTCTCTCCGAACTGGCGGCCGCCGACTGGCTCGCCTGGGTGGCTGCGGCGACCATCATACTCGGCTCGCTCGTCGCTTTCACCAAGGACAACCTCAAGGCGCGCCTCGCTTACTCGACGATCAGCCAGCTCTCCTATATCGTGCTCGCGGCTCTGCTCGCCAACCGTTGGGGAGTGATCGGAGGAGGGATGCACATCGCGATGCACGCCTTCGGCAAGATCACCCTCTTCTTCGCCGCCGGAGCCGTCATGGTCGCGGCCCACAGGAAGTCGGTCAGCGAAATGCACGGACTCGGACGGCGCATGCCGGTCACCTTCGGCGCCTTCCTGATCGGCTCGCTGGCCATAATCGGGCTTCCGCCGGCGGGCGGCTCGTGGAGCAAGTGGTTCCTGGGGATGGGAACCCTGGAAGCGGACCAGATCGGGCTGCTCGCGGTGCTCATGCTATCGTCGCTGCTCTCGCTCTATTACCTGCTCGAAGTGCCGGTGAAGGCCTTCCTGGGGGGTGGGACCGAGCGCGGCGGGATCGAGGACGCCGGCGAAGAGGGCTTCGGTCGGTTCGGGATCCGGGAGGCTCCCGCTCCCGCGCTCGTGGCCATGATAGCGACCGCAGCTTGCACCGTCGCACTCTTTTTCTGGCCGGGCCTGGTCTTCGAACTGGCCTCGTTGATCGTGGACGGAGGGTAGCCGGCATGAGCGACGGCGGACACCGCATCATCGACCCGGCGGGCTGGACGGACCGGCCTAAGAGCGTGCGCCTCTTCTTCCGCATCTTCTACGTGATCTGCCTGGCGCTTCTGGTGACCGAGTTCGTCATCGCCCGGCACAGCGAACACCCGCACCCGTGGGAGGACACGCTCCTCTTCTATCCGATCGCCGGGTTCGTTTCGTTCTGGGGACTCGTGATCGTGGCGAAGGGGATGCGCAAGCTGCTGATCCGTCCCGAGGACTACTACGAGCCCGAGGACGACGAGGAGGACGGCGACGATGGCTGATCTGCCTCCCTTCCTCCTGTTCTTCGCGGGTGCGCTGGCGGTCGCCTTCACCCGGGGCCGGGTGCGCAAGCTGCTGGTGCTCGCGGTACCGATCGTCGGCGGTCTCAACATGTGGTTCGGAGCCCAGAGCGGAACCGTCATCGAGATGGAGCTGCTGGGCTACCAGCTCACGCCCTACCGGGTGGACAAGCTCTCGCTCCTCTTCGGCTACCTCTTCCACCTGGCCGCCTTCATAGGATTCCTGTACGCGCTCCACCTCGGCGACGGCACGCCGCAGGGCTCGGTCGCCGCCGACACGGGCGACGAGGACGTGACCGGAGGACGCCGCGTCGGGCTCCAGCACGTGTGCTCGATGCTCTACGCGGGGAGCGCCCTGGGAGCCGTCTTCGCCGGCGACCTCATCACCCTTTTCGTCTTCTGGGAGCTGCTCGCGCTGACCTCGGCCTTCCTGGTATGGGCGCGCGGGACGAAGAGCTCGTACCGGACCGGCTTCCGCTATCTGGTGATCCACGTGGTCTCCGGGGTGCTCCTCCTTTCCGGAGCCCTGATGCTGGCCCGCGACACCGGCTCGCTCGGCTTCGACCACATTGGGCTGGACGGCGGAGGTTCGCCGGGGGCGTGGCTCCTGCTGATCGCGTTCGGCATCAAGGCGGGCTTCCCGCTCGTCCACAACTGGATCACGGAGGCGTATCCCGAAAGCACGCCCACCGGCACGGTCTTCCTTTCGGCTTTCACCACCAAAGTGGCGGTCTACGCGCTGGCGCGGGGGTTCGAAGGGGCCGACGTTCTTATCTGGGTGGGGACGGTGATGACCTTCTTCCCCATCTTCTACGCGGTTCTGGAGAACGATCTGCGGCGCGTGCTCGGCTACTCCATGATCAACCAGATAGGGTTCATGGTGGTGGGCATCGGGATAGGAGGAGCGCTCGCGGTGAACGGTGCGGTGGCGCACGCCTTCGCGGACGTAATCTTCAAGGGGTTGCTCTTCATGTCGATGGGCGCGGTCATGACGATGACCGGACGAACGAAGGGAACCGACCTGGGCGGGCTCTACAAGACCATGCCCATGACTGCGGCGTTCTGCATGACCGGGGCGGCGGCGATCTCCGCCTTCCCGCTCTTCAGCGCGTTCGTCACCAAGTCGATGATCATGGTGGCGGCGATCGAGCACCACCACTACGTGGTCTGGCTCTTCCTGCTCTTCGCGTCGGCGGGCGTTCTGGAGCACGCGGGCATCAAGATCCCATACTTCTCGTTCTTCGCGCACGACTCGGGAATCAGAACCAGGGAGCCGCCCCGGAACATGCTGGCGGCGATGGCGATCGGGGCCGCGCTCTGCGTGCTGATCGGCGTCTTTCCCGGGGCCCTCTACGCGCTCCTTCCCTACGAGATGGACTACCGGCCCTACGATCTGACGCATATCGTCACCCAGGTCCAGCTCCTGCTCTTCGGCGCGCTCGGGTTCGTGACCTTGGTGAAGTGGGGCGTCTATCCCGACGAGAAGCGGGCGGTACACATCGACGCCGAGGTCGTTTACCGCAAGCTGGGTCCGTGGCTGGTAGCCACGACGGGACGAATCGTGGGAGGCGCGGACCGCTACCTGCGCCGCTCCCTGACGGATCTCTTCGGCTCCGTTGTCGACCTGACCGTCGCCGCCACCGGCAGGGGCGGCCCGCTGGCGCGCAACTGGCCTACCGGGAGCATGGTGCTCTGGGTTGCGGTCCTGCTGGCGGTGTCGCTGCTCTTCTACCTGCTGGGCTGACGGGACGATACCCGGGGTGTCGCCCGACCGGTCCTTCAGGGCGCTGCTGGCGACCCGGAGCGTCCACAAGCTCGCCGAGATCGGACGCATGATCGGGGCGGAGGGCGCGGCGCCGGTTCCCGGCCTGGAGATTGTCGGGCTCGACGAAGCCGGGATCGACGAGAGTCCGGACGAAGACGGGATCGAATCCTTCGACACCTTCGCCGAAAACGCGCTGGCCAAGGCGTCCCACTTCTTTATCCTGAGCGGACTTCCCACGCTCGCCGACGACTCGGGGCTGGTTGTTGACGCCCTGGGCGGAATGCCGGGCGTGCGCTCGAAGCGTTTCGCGCCGGTCGGGTCGAGGCCGCAGGACGAGGCCAACAACCGGCACCTGCTCCGCTCGCTCGAAGGGGTACCGCCAGCCGAACGGAGCGCCCGCTACGTCTGCGTGCTCGCACTGGTGGGAGCGGGACCCGAACCGCTGCTGGCGAGGGGCGCCGCGGAGGGGCGGATACTCGAAACGCCGCGGGGAAGGGGAGGGTTCGGCTACGACCCGCTCTTTGTCGA
>LXNJ01001321.1_pt1 | contig 15023 bp, 13 predicted proteins | sample 809081 | NCBI WGS metagenome assembly LXNJ01 (sample SAMN04870510, study PRJNA318959) | sponge metagenome | biome: sponge; feature: marine sponge reef; material: water | host: Petrosia ficiformis | place: Greece: Milos, Mediterranean Sea | collected 2013-05-29 | depth 5-7 m
GTGACCTCTCCAGGGCTTTGAACCAGAACTACACTGCCCTTTCCCGAAAGCAGTCTCCCGCGCCAGAGATAGGTGTCGGGGGGATGATATTCTTCGTCAACTTGCTCAGCGACGAATTCTTCATCTCGGCCGGGAAGGTTGATCAAGAGCGTGCCTCTACGAAAAGCCGGAAGCAGATCGTCGATGCGCACCAGTTCGATGTGTCCCGACGTTTCCTGTTGTTCGAACGTGCGGAATTTTCGCTCCTGCTCGGCATTTAATGTTTCCTCCCCCTCCCCCTCTAAAAGGAGCATGAAAAGCCTCTCTTGAGCCAGACTATCGTTAGGAAGGACAAATAACGCCAAGAGCGTCAGTACAACTAAACGTCCGCGTGAAAAGACAGGCTTTGCCATTGCCGTTACCTCCATGGGCACTGAAATCGATAGCGGATCCGGAACACTGCCGTGGGGGCTAAACTATGTATTGGCATAAAATGTCACGAACTCCAGACAATTTCCTCCGGCCGCCCCTACCTCAACACCAACCTCAGCGCAAAAACCGCCACCCCTCCCTGCATGACGCCGAAGGCCACCGCAGCGCGGAAATCGTGCGTTTCTATACGTGATGTCAGCGCGTCGTTGCGGGTCCGCTCAAATTCATCCGACAGATCGTCGGCTCTGAACTTGTAATGCACCGCGACGGCTCCCGCGACAAGCGCCGTTCCCAGCGCCGCATAATCGATCCACGCGCGATACGCACGGGGCGGATTCAAATTCAGTTGTACCGCCGCAGGATCAAGTTCATCAAGCAACTCCAGGTGCACCACATGGCGGTTCCATACGGCTTTCCCCGGCTGTACGTGCCGGGGGATATACCCGCCTCGCCGCACCAGGATACTTCCTTCCAACGGGTCCGCCGACCGATACAATAACGGCGTCACGCCGATATAACGGCCCGCTTCAAGATGCTCGATGAGCACATCGGCCCCGAACGGCTCCGATTCGATCCGGTAATGGTACGGAAAGCGCATCGCAATACGAGCCGTGTCGCCCGCAACCACATCCAGCGGCCGGGCAATCGGGGCAATCGACCAGGTGTGCGGGTTCGGCGAGGTAAGACGAACGGAACGACTGGCGGCCGGCACGGCCAGCGGCATAGTCGAGGCGCCACCGATCAGCAGGCTGTCCGCAAAAACCAGCGCCTCGGGGAAGTTCGTATCGATATACACATAGGCCGGACCCTTTCCGCGGTCCGCGTCCTGTCCCTGCGCCGGCGTATCGGCAAGCACCGCAAACGACACAACGCCCCCGATCGCTACCTGCCGGCAGACACGCGACAGCCCGTGCGCACGCCGCGCCTTCATCGCTCCGGCCGGCATGCAAAGCAAGGTAGACGACCACTTCCATGTACGCCACGCTCTCCCCGATTTACTCGTCTTCCGTTTCATCGCCTCCCGGATCCGGTTCGTACACATACACATGACGAGGCTCGGCCAGCACAATCAGCCGCGATTCTGTGAGCGCAAAAGCGGACTTTATGCGCCCGTCCAGTTCCGTATCCCATATCCGGCTTCCATCGTTCCGATCGAAACCGATCAGACGCGCCCCCATCGTACCCGCATAAACGGTTCCGGCGGTAATGACCGGCGGAGCCGAAACCGCGTCCAAAGCATCCGCTTCCCAGTTGAGGGATCCGGTTTCTATATCCAGAGATCGGACGATTCCGTCGGATGCCCCAAACACCACGTCGCGTTCTCCTACCGCAGGCGCCGTAAGATACCTCTGTGGAGGAGCAAAACCGCCTCCCGGCGTCGATAAACCGCCCCGTTCGGCGGGATATTCGCCTTCTTCTTTATCCGTCAGATCGTATGCCCATCGTAAAAAACCGGTACGCACATCGAATGCCCGTATACTGCCCCGCGTCGTTGCAGCAAACACCATATCTTCCGTGGCGGCCAGGGAAACCTGCACCGGGGCGCCTGCATCCGCCGACCAGAAAAACGATCCGTCCGCCGGATTCAGCGCGGTCACTTTTCCAAGATCGTTCGCTACGACAAGGATATCGCCAATCAACACAGGCGTCGAGTGGATGCCCGATCGCTCACCCGGTTGCACCGACCATACCTCCTCGCCGTCCTGCAATCGCCAGGCTCGGACATATCCTTCCACATCCCCGGCAAGCACGAAATCGCCCCATACGGTAAGCCCGGAACTGACAGGGATGTCGCCGGTCCGCCACAACCGCGCTCCGGTCAGCAGGTCACTGGCGCGTACCGCCCTGCCCCCCCAAGCTATGGGCACGACCAGCACACCGTCCGCATAGACCGGGGTGCCTTCGATCGACTCTCCGAACGTATCGCGTCCAAACCGCTTGCCCGATTCCAGATCGATGGCATGCACTTCCCCCTTGCGATTGGCCACAAGGACGGCATCCCCCAGGACAAGGGGGGAAACACGCCCAAAACCCGCTTGCGCGTTGAACTTCCAGCGTAATTGCAGGGGCGGAGCGACTTGCCGGGACACGGCATTGGATCGGAGGGCATCCCCCCCTTCGACAGGCCATACGGAATGCATGACCTGTTGCGGGTCTATACGAAGGGTAGAACATCCAGGTGCAACCCCTACCGCCAAGGCAACAAGCGCAATGCGCCAGGAAACCCGGCCGCTTCCAAAATTCCTCGCCATCGGCCAATTCCCGTTTCTAAAAATCCCACCCGAAGAAGAACTGCTTGAAGAAACGCTCCCGTTCCCGGAAACCGTCCCGATACCGGTATCCCACATCGTAGCGCAGCACCAGCCCCCCGAACAGATTAAGTCGCAGGCCTCCGCCTATCGCGCCTACTGTTTCGCCGATATTCAACTGCCTTCGGAGCCGGTCCGACAAACCCGGTTCATAATAGAAGACATTCCATGCATGAGCGGCATCGAAGAAAAAAGCGCCTCGCAGGTTTACGACGCCGAGCGGCGCCAGCACCGGCAAACTCAGCCAGGGGGCAAGCAGAATAGGAAAGCGCAGTTCGTGGGACGTAAACCACATTTTTTGCCCGCGCACGCTGAAAAGAGGAAATCCGCGTAAGTCCCAGCTGCCGCCCATGAAAAACAAACGGGCCTCGCGCCCCTTGTTCATCCTGCCCATACCGCGCGAGGCGAACGTAATGTGGCGGTGCAGCCGCCAGTAGTGGCGGATATCTCCCACAAGCGTGAGATAGCTTACGTTGGAATAAAGCACATCGGTTGTCCAGGCAGTCATAACGCTGCCCCGATACCCTTCTATCGGACCGTTCATGCCCCAGAGCACATTATCGTGCACAAGCGACACGGAATTCGACACGAGTAGAGCCTGTCTGTCCACCTGCGCCCAGGGAATAGACTTGTCGTCCCAACTCAAGGAGGCGCCCGCCTCGATCCGCCGGAACATGGAAATCGGGTAGCTGACGAGTCCGAATCCGCCGTAAATGGTCTCCCATAGCGTTGGGAATTCGCGCGCCGCGTCCGGGTCGGTGATATCGTAACGCAATCCTGCAAAACGGTACAGCCCATACGCAATGTTGGTCCGGCGGTGCAACTGCTGGCGGGCAACCGCTACATTCAGGCTGCGCAGGAAATCGCTGCTACCGCGCGCATTGTTGTAGACGGTCAGGAACCACTTGTCGTCACCCATCAGGTCGGAAAACGCCAGCGCGGCGCCGCCCTGCGTGCCCCAAACAGGGTTCTGGCTTACGAGAGTCTGCGCCAGATCGAGCGTGAACCGCTTCCTGTATCGGACGGACTCCTCGCTTTCCCGGACGCCGATGCGGGCAAATGTCCATGGCTCTTCCGCCTTTGTCGGATCGACGATCTCCTCGCTCTGCGGGTGCGCCCATAGCGAATCCGCGGCAGGCAAACTGCGAATCGAAAAGCGCATGTGCTCGAATCCGGTAAAAAGAAGGTTTCCTTCGCCGGTCCACACCGGGTCGAACGCCGAAGTGGTCAGATTGGTGAGTCGGCGGAGACGACGCCCCGCAGATGCACGGCCGGGCGCCACATTCGACCGGAGAGCCATGACGCCAGGCCCGGAAGAAGTCATCTCAGGGGAAGCATCCGGCGGCGCTTCCGCTGTCCATATGTTCTGCGCACTGTACCGCCCGTCCGCGTCCCGTACGGCGCTCGTAAACACGAGTTGCCGTCCGTCCGGGCTCCAGCGCGGGGAATGATCCAGCCGTTCACCGAACGTCACGTACCCGATCGTACCCTCGTCGAGATCGTATGCAAAGATATTATAGGCGTTGTGTTTGCCCGTAGTCGTACGATCCGACGAGAACGCGATCCGGCGCCCGTCAGGACTCCATGCGGGATCGAGATCGTCGTAACTGTCATTCGTCAGCCGGTGCAGTTGGCCCGCCGCAATGTCATAGACGAACAAATCGCTGAAGCCGCTCGTCGAGATGGAAGAAAACACGAGGCGGTCCCCGTCGGGACTCCATGCCGGAGAATGCACGGCTACTAGATCGTCGAAACCGTACGTGGCAAGCAGGGCGCCCGCAACCAGATCGTACACATGAATGACATCGGTCTCGCCGCTTTTCGTGACGAAAGCGAGTTTCCCGTCCCCGGAAATTCCCATCCGGCTTTCAAATACATGCAGGGCCTCGAAATTGTCCGTCCGCTCGCCCCGGATAAGTATTCCGGGCTCTCCAAGCGGACGAAACAGCGAATCGACCTCCACTTCGTACACATTGCTGTACCCCGTCAGGTTGCCCACGAAATACACCTTGCGCGAACCGTCCGCAAAACGATAAAAAGTCGGCTTGGCGCTGAACCCCTCGGCAGCTACCCCTCCGGCCTCTATGGACGCCAGCTGGATGTCGTCGATTTCCCGGAAATACCGCTCCCGGAGCCATTGCTGCCACTTCCGGTCTATTTCATAAAAATCCTCGAGGAACGTGACCTCCAGCACACGACGGAAATCACGATCCTTCCAGAAATTCTCCATGAGTCGAAGCAGCTTTTCCTCGCCCCATGTTTCGGCCAGGAAGCGGCACAGCGTCTCTCCCTGCTTGTACATGAGAAACGTGCCGTTGATACGATAGATATTCGACAGAGGAACGAGGTAGTTGGAATACACAGCGTCCCGCATGATCATCTCGTGCGACGCATCGGGGGCGCCGGACCAGTATTCCGCAAGTCCTTCGGTAAACCAGAGCGGAAGGAAGCGCTCCGGCGGAACGCGGTGATCCCGAATAACGCGCAGCACCTTGGCGTAGGTGAATACATGCACGAGCTCATGCCGAATGACCCGACGAAACTGGTGCACGTTTCCGTTGGCGGGAATAACGACACGGCCTTTCAGAAACTCGAAAAACCCCCCCACGCCGTCGGGAATAAAGCCCGGGGTAATGTTCGTTTGTTTGAAATGCAGGTTCGACGAATAAAAAATGAGCGGCGGACGGTGCGTGAGCGAAAAGTTGAACCGGTTCTGCAATTCCTCATATGCTTCCTCGGCAAAAGCGGCGCCATACTCGGCCAGCTGCTTCATTTCCGAGTAGTGGTAAATGTCGAAATGCTCCGTTTCGAGGACGTGCCAATCGAAATCCTCGTATTGGATCTTGTTGCGCCCGAAATGGGATGTGTACTGCCCCGCGGCAGGTAGAGCAACTGCGCACCAGAGCGCAGCAAGCGCAAAACGTCGCAGTTGAAGGCAGGCCATGAATCGAAGCGACTGGCAAAAGAGGAAAACCGGAATGCAATGCGATCCGGGTACAGGCGTAACACAAAAAAATAAGGCAGGCGTTCCCGGGTTACAGGAAAAGATGGGAAGGAAACCCGTTCCCTATCGCCCGGTTACGCCTCCAGCATGCTCGCCACGTCACAGTCGTGTTCGCGAAGCCAGACCTCAAGAAGGGATGTCACCTCATGGGCATCGCGGGCTTGCAGAGCCTGAGCGGCCAGCGACCGGGCCTCTTCCATACGAATGGAGCGGAGCACGCGCTTCACCTCCGGCAGATAGATAGGGGAAGCCGACATTTCGTCGATCCCCAGCCCGATCAGGATCGGCGTGGCAACTGCACGAGCAGCCAGCTCCCCGCATACGCTGACCTCGATACTACAGGCGTGCGCCTCCTCGACAATTTGTCGGATGAGTTGCAAGATAGCCGGATCAAGTTCCTGATACTTGTCGGCTACCAGGTCGTTGCCGCGATCTACGGCAAGAGTATACTGCGTGAGATCGTTCGTGCCTATCGAGAAAAAATCGACTTCCCTGGCAAACCGGCCAGCTTTGATCGCTACCGAGGGTACTTCGACCATGATGCCGACGGGAATATCGGGATCGTACTCCACATTCTTTTTTTCAAATTCTTCATACAAGGCGCTGAGAATATCCTTGAAAGCATATACTTCGTCCAGTTCGGTCACCATAGGCAGCAAAATACGAAGCGGCCCAAAACGACTTGCGCGTACGATAGCTCGCAATTGCGGATGCAGCATATCCGGTTTATCGAGCAACACACGCACACCTCGCCATCCGAGAAACGGATTATGCTCGCGGTGTCCAAGCGGCAGCATTTTGTCTCCCCCGAAATCGAGCAGGCGGAACGTGGTGCGATGAGGCGATACGGATTCGACGATACGGCGATACGCCTTGAACTGCTCTTCTTCGGATAAGGATACGCGCTTCCGCATCAGAAAAAGTACCTCCGTGCGGAAGAGTCCCACGCCCTCTGCGCCATATTCCTCGACGAGTTCCAGTTCCTCCATGAATTCGAGATTCGCCGCCAGCCGCACCTTGCGCCCGTCCAGGGTTTGTGCGGGTAAAGAAACGATCTTCTTCTGTTCTTCCTGCAATTGCCGGTAGCGCTCCCGGCGATCCCGGTAGAACGCGAGCGTGTCTTCCGTCGGGTCGATGACGACGCGACCTGTTAGCCCGTCGAGTACGAGCATGTCTCCGGAAGCGACCTGTTCCGTCACCCCATGCATACCCACGATGGCTGGAAGCCCGAGTGCGCGCGCCATAATCGAAACATGCGAGGTCGCTCCTCCATAATCCAGCGCCGTGCCAAGAATCGCCCGTTGACTGAAGAGCACAATGTCCGCTGCTGTCAGGCTCTCGGCTACCACGATCGACTCGGTGTCGATTGCGGAAAGAATTTTGCCCCGGCGCAGATGCCGTACGACCCGATCTTGCAGATCGAGCATATCGTTGGCGCGCTCGCGAAGGTATTCGCTCTCGCCGGCTTCGAGCAACTGCCGATGGCGACCCAGCACTACATGCGTGGCGTAATCGGCGCTCATACGATCCCTGCGTATGTGTTCGACAACCGCTTCGTGGAAGGCCGTATCGCGCAACATGAGCGCCTGCGCTACGAAAATGTCCGCGCTGCTCTCTCCAAGTTTTTCGCGCGCCACCGCCGCGATCTTTCGCAGATCCCGCTCGGATCTCGACACGGCTTTTTCGAAACGGGCGAGTTCTCCCTCCATATCCTCGGAGGCAATACGCCGCTCCTCTACCTCGAACGCTGCTCGCGCATAGAGATATGCCGGGCCGATCGCGATGCCCGGGGCGACGCCTATTCCCTCTGCGACACGCTCGGTCGTTGTGTCGACAAGGCTCATAATTCCTCTCCAAAACCGCTTTCGAACAGACGGGAAATAGCCCCGACCGCCTCGTTTTCGTCTTCTCCTTCGAAAACAAGCGTCAGACGAGCGCCCTGTTCGGCCGCCAGCGTCATCACTCCGATAATGCTCTTGCCGTTGATCTCGTACTCGTCCTTGCGAATCAAAAACTCTGCCCGAAACTTCGCTGCTGCACGAACAATCATGGATGCCGGACGCGTGTGCACACCGGCCCGATTCATAACGGTTACTTCTCTCGTTACCATGACGTTCGCATCAATGCATCCGCTCCTGCATGCGTTGCAACAACCCACGCAGGGTTTCCGAGGACGAAACATCCGGAAGATGGCGTGTCGCACGGAGCGCCTCTCCGGTGTGATGTCGCACGACATCCTGGGCTTCCTCGATCACGCCCGCGCGCTGCATCCGTTCGCGCGCCTCGTCCACCTGATCGATCGGCAGTCCTGTCCCCTGAACGATGCGCTCGAACCACCGGCGATCTGAACCATGGGTCCGTTCGATGGCGCGTAACAGAATGTATGTACGCTTTCCTTCAATGAGATCGCCCCCCTTCGCTTTGCCCCAACGGACATCTTCCGCCGTCAGATCCAGCAGATCGTCGCGTATCTGGAACGCCCGCCCCGCATGTCTTCCAACGGTCCGCAAATGCTTCAGATGCGTCTCGTCCGCCCCGCCCAGCATCCCGCCAAGCTCCAGGGACGCCCGGAGCAAGGCCCCGGTCTTCCGGTCTATCATCGAAAGGTACTCCCGGACGGACACATCCGTTCGCCGTTCGAAGACCTGGTCCAGCGCCTGCCCTTCACATAAAAGACCCAGCATATCCTGAAAATGCCCAATAGCTCCCACCGGATCCCAGCAGGGGGCGTCGGCGCAAGGCTTCGCCTGAGCCAGTAAGGCGTACGACAACCCCATCAGGTAATCCCCGCAAAGAATCGCGGCGTTTTCATCCCACTTTACGTGCACCGACGGCCGGCCGCGACGCTCGTTCGCACAATCCATGATGTCGTCATGGACCAACGTGAAATTGTGAAAAACCTCAACAGCCAATGCCGCGGGGAGCGCATCGTCGTCGTCTGCACCGAAAATGCGAGCGGCCAACAGGAGCAGGATGGGCCGGAGCCGCTTGCCGCCGGAAGCCAGCACATACCGGACCGGATCGTACATTGCCGCCGGCTCCGCAGGGATCCGTACGGATGCAGCGCCTGCCCGGGTCAAGTGTCCCTTTGCAAACGCCAACAGAACGGATTCGACACGTTCCCGGAGGACTTGCACCTCTTCATCAATCCCGGAGGCATCGGAAACAACCTGTTTGTCGGCTTTCGATGGCATGGACGTCATACGGTTTGCGTGCCGAAAGCAGCCTGCGCAAGCGCGTCTTCAATGCGCACATAGACCTCCTCAAGCGGTCCACCGGCGTCGATATCGACAATGATTCCCTGCTCCCGGTAGTAATCTACTACGGGCCTGGTGGCTTCCCAGTACCCTTCGATTCGATTCCGAATAGCATCCGGACGATCATCCTGCCGCTGCACGATCAAATCGGGATCGATATCCGGCGGCGGAGGCTTGAAAGCGAGATGATAATGCTCCCCGGTTAACCTATGCATTCTACGCATAGATAACCGCTCTATTATGTCGTTTATGCATAATTCCATGGCGATAACCAGGTTGAGCGGGGCATGGTGTGCTGCAAGAAACTCCGAAAGCCATGTCGCTTGCACCACGGTACGGGGATACCCATCCAGCACAAAGCGATCCAGGCCGGTCGCCAGCAAAGCTTCTTCGGCAATATCCCGGACAAATTCGTCGGGCACCAGCCAGCCTCGACGGACATACTCCTGGGCCATTCTTCCATCCGGAGTACGAGCCCGGATTGCGTCCCGGAACATGGCGCCCGTAGATATGTGACGCCAATCCCGGCGCTCGGCGAGTAACGATGCCTGCGTTCCCTTACCTGTGCCGGGAGCTCCGAAAAGCACAATACGCATGATATTCTCGATAAAAATAGCGACCCGTGTAGAGCGACCGACTCGATCCCCGATCACCGGATGTAATGGAATGGCGAATGGGGGAACTACGAAAGAGGCGGAAGGTCTTCTTGCTGCGGCTTACCACAGGTTTTCCCGCCTTCATTGTACAGCACGCTCTTTTTCAATTTCTCGTCCTCTCGTTTTTCCCGGAATATTCGCGAGGCGGCGCCAGATCGCCCTGCAAGGAAATCCGCCGCATAGTCCGCGGCCAGCCCGAATCCTGTTTGCAGTAGTTTGGTCCATAACAGGGAACGCCAGCCGCCGGGTGCGCCCGACGCAGCGGGCAGGCCGGATATACCGGTTGCCTTTGTTCCTTGCGATGTGCGACGACGTTTCCGGGAAATCATTCTTCCGACGAGGAGACCTGCCGCCAAAACCGCCAGCGCACTGACTACGGGATGCTTCTTCGCGCCCGCCCAGACCGCTTTCGGCGCCGAACCGACCTCGCTCTCGATCCGCTTGAGCCGCCCTTGTATAGATACCTGCGTATCCGCAAGTCGCCTTTGCAGGGCAGTCCTGTCTTCCCGGTCTCCCATGTGAGAGAAGGTCCCTCTTTCACGAGAAGATACTGCATGTCCTGCGCGATCACCCACCGGCTTCCTCGTCGGAAAAATGTTTATCGTTGTTCGATGCAGTCCGGAACGCTTCTTCCGAAAGGCGCGAAAGGTCCGTACCGTCCGGCTTGCGGGCTCTTACCCGGCGATTTTGCGCATACAATATGCCGGTCCCCAGAAGAAGCAAGCCGGTCACCGCGAGAAACCCCCAGGCCGGGCGCCCCAACGCCCAGCCTGCAAACAAAGCCAGCGTAACGAGCATAAACAATCCGGAGACCAGACTTGCGACGATGAGAGCGGCCTTGAGCGCAGCCTCGTCTATCTTCTGCCGAATATAACCCTGCACGTCCAGTTGGATCAGGCGCAATCGCAATTCGACCCAAGCCGTGAAATCTTCGAGAAGACCGCGCGTTTCGTTGCCGATGCGGTGCGCTTTTCCCGTCGCGTTACGGTCTTTTCCCGCTTGTCCCGCACCGCTCCCGGCCGCTGCACCTTTATGTTCCTCTGGAATATGTTGCAGCTCCATGTCCGGCCCGGATTCACTATTTTGGGGGCGCCCGCATAAATCCGCGGGGCATCCTCGTTATACCCGATTTCGACAATACGGTTTTCCCATGCCGCAACTCGACATATCCCCCACCCCGAATCCGAACAGCCTCAAGTGTACGCTCGGCAAGGGCACGTTCATTCCGGATGGGATGGAATCGTTCAATTCCGCGGAAGAAGCCACCGGACACGCTTTGGGAGAACGCCTGTTTCGCATCGAAGGCATTGCCAATGTATTTATTATGCCCCGGTTTCTGACGATCACAAAAGCCTCTGACGCCAACTGGGGCGACATCCTCCCCAAGGTGGAACGAGCTGTGGTCGATACGAGATAGAAATTCGTTCCTTCATAAGCATGACAGAAAATCCACCGTGTCGATGCCGTCCGGGCGCCAATCGAGCGTGGGGCGCTGCGCTTCGCCGGGAGCAAGGAGCAATCCTTCGAACGTCAGGCGCTTTTGCACCTGGGACGCCGCGACCACGAGTTGTACAGGCTGCCTGGACAACCACGCATTCACGTCAGCAATGTCGTCATATTCAGTCCAGCGAAGATGACCGGGGTGCTGGGCCTCGGGTTCGCCCCGGCTGACCAGAAATTCGAGACCTTCTCCGTAGGCATGAGAAGCGCCAATCGCTTCCAGCAAGGCCTTTTGCATAGCAAGCCGTCCCGCTGTGTTGCCGTGTACCGGGAAAATCCCCCGGAACCGGGCCATGGCCTCCAGCAAGTCATCCGGGGCAAGGCCGCGGGGCGCCCACATCACGGCGACATTACGACAACCGAACCCCTCGTGCAACAATACGTCTTCTGCGAGCCGCTCGTACGTATCGGCCCGCTCCATGCCGTCGAGCACACCCACAGCAAAGGAATGCCCCCGGAAAAGGCATCGAGCCATAGGAATGTCGTGCGCCTTGCCTGTGGTTTCGTCCTGTGCGTCATCCGCCGCCAGACCCCGGGCCCCATCGCGCAACCGGGCTATCGTTTCGTTCGAACCTGTAGCGATGAGCGCATCGGCTCCGGCCAACAGTTCGTGGAGAGGCGCGAAGTTGGCTGCGATATCCCGTTCGAACCGGCAAAGATCGGCAACAAAGGTCGGCAACAACGCCGGGGACTTCGACGAGACGCTTCCGAGATAACGATGCCCCGTCAATATCGCCGCGAGAAAATCCTGCAAACCTGCGAGCGGAATGTTGCCCGCATTCAGCACGCCTACCGTGCAGCAAGAAGAGGCGCTCCGTGCCCCGATCCATTCTCCCAACGCCTTTGCCGTAAGAAGCGACATCTGCTGGTTCACCGCAAAGGTCACCGCCTCTTCCGTAAAGGTATTCGGGGCTTGCAGCGTCTCCTCTACGGCCACCTTCCTGTGGTCGTAATCGGGATCCATCCAGGCATCGGCAGCTGCCGCCACAGCCCTCATGAGTTCGCGCCGGTCAAACATCTTTCAGGAGGAAGTTGCATCCCCGGAGATCGGCGTTTTCCAGCCTTCCAAGCACTTCGAAGCCGTCGCCGCACTGCACGGCGCGGTCCTGCGTAAGCACCGCAGAAGCGGAATATACATTCGCGAGATCCAGCACGGCCAGCGCACCTTCCCGGCCTTCTTCCAGGGACTCGAAAGGATGTGTCGGATCGACCACCTGGAAACGCATCCAGGGAGGGGGATAAAAAACGCCCCCCTGCCGGGAATAACACGAGCTGAGAAGTTCGCACATGCCGTATTCGCTGCGAACGGATGCGGCGCCAAAACCCTCCTTGAGGCGCCTATGCAGGGTTGTACGCGCGATTTCTCGGCGATGGGTCTTCATACCTCCCGTTTCGACGACGATCGCATCGGGGGGCAGGGAAAACGAGGCGGTTTCCAGCAAGTCGAGCAGGCCGAACGCCGCACCGAACACAATGAGCGGAACCCCCTCGCCCCGGCTCCGATCCGAAAGATGCCGCAAACGCTCCGGGGCGCCCGGCGCCGATTCGCTTCCCTCCACTCCGAACCGGCGCATGAGGAAATCCACCATGTGCAGTAGCGACGAAGTACTACCCTGCTCGGCATATCCGGGAAGGCACGAGGCGAACAGAAACGGCCCCGTTCCGAATTCACGGGCAAAGTGCACAGAAATCGCCCGTTCGTAGATCGACAGGTCCCGAACGTAATGCCGGCTGCGTACGCCGTTCCCGGTTCCGCTGCTCTCGAACAATTTTTCCGCCTCCTCAGGCGGAAACGTGGTGACAGGAGCCTGTTTGAAAGCTTCTACGGGCAGAAGTATCGGGAGGTGGGTGGTCTTCGGCGCATCGGAACCGCTCCAAAACTCCTTGTCGCCGGCGTTTTCCCATTCGGAAAGGCTTTTGTCCCATTCGGGATAAATGGCTTTGCAATAACGGCGGTAAACGGGATTATGCGCATACTGGTGCGTGAGCACCACCGCGATCATTTCGTCAAAAGCGGTGGAAGCCTTGAGGTCGGTAAAACCCCGGATTACGTCGTCGATCGTCATGGAATACGCATTCCGGCAAGCGTATGTGCAAAAAGTAAATAGCTTGCCAATCAGCTATTCGGAAACAGTTTGAAAACCATCCGCCATGGCGTTCCTATGCCCCTGTCGGCATCGTACGGCGGATCAGAAAACGGTTCATCAGTACGAAAAGCACGGCCACGGCGCCCCATTGCGCGAAACAGGTCATCACGCTGTACGCATCGAACGGATTATACCAGGAATCGGGGGCATACTCTGTGGCGGACAAATACAACCACCACACAAGCAACGCTACCGCCTGCACCGGCACGGCAACGCGGATCAGGAAGGCCCATGTCTTTCCTACGGACCAGTCCCCCTCCCCACCCGAAACGACGGTGCGGGCAAAATCGCCGGCTCCATACCGAACCACGGCAAACGCTACGAAGGCCCCGGAAATCATGAGGGCTACCCCCCAGACAAAATCCTGATTCCCCAGGAAATCGAGATACAGAGCGGACGGAACGCCGAGCACGAATCCGAAAATGCCTACGCAGGCAATGGCCTGTTTGCGCCGTAACCCGGCGTCGACCAGCACGCGAGTCGCCAATTCGATCATCGAAATCAACGAGCTGAATGCCGCAAACGACAACCCGAGAAAGAAAAGCATAGCCATGCCTCGTCCAAAAGGCATAGTGGCAAACAACTGCGGCATCCAGATAAAGGTCAGGCCGGTGGAGGCCGGGCCGCTGGACTTCATCACCTCGAGCACTTCGGGGTGGGACATTTCGGCGCCCAGTACGGCGAAAACCGTCCCGAAAATCATGATGGCGGCCAGAAGCGAAACCACATTATTCCCTATACCGGTGATGAACGAATTCTTTACAACGCCGTGGCTCCGCCGCATATAGGCGCCGTAGGTTAGAATAAGTCCCCAGCCTGCGCCCGTATCCCATGCATTCTGAGTGAGAGCCTCCAGCCATAGGGACGGACGGGTCAGCAAATCGAGCTGCGGCGTAAACAGAAAGGCCAGTCCCTGCCCTGCGCCGGTCAACGTGACCGCACGCAGTACGCAAACGAGAACGATCAGGCACAGTACGGGAATGAGCACCTTGTTCACGCGTTCGATCGACGAAATGCCTTTCACGACGACGAACACGCCCCCGCCCATAGCCAGGGCATGAAACAGAAGCGGCGCCCCCCCGGACTGGAACCCCTCCCACACTGCCGTGGCGCCTTGCAGGTCCATGGGCAGCGGATGGATTACCGAAGCGAGTAAATAATAGACGCACCAGCCCGCCACCACGGAATAATAGAACATGATGGCCGTAGTCACGAACGCCACGAAGGCGCCCATCCACGCAAAGCGTTTGCCCGCGGTCTTGATGAAAGACCCCACAACGCCTTTCCGCCCATGCCGCCCGAGCGCATATTCCGCAACGATCAGCGGAATGCTCCATACGAACAGGAATACAACCCAGGCAATAAGAAAAGCGCCAGCTCCTTCCGCCCCTCCATTCTGTGCGGCAATGCGCGGAAACCGCCAGATGTTGCCTGTGCCCACGGCAATGCCGAGCACGCTCAGCAATAATCCGAAGCGGCTCGTGAAACGTTGCTCCGTATCCGAATGTCCGGGCATGATCCGCTAAAAAATGAATCCGGGAAAGGTAGACGCAGAGGAGAATATACGGCGCGGAGAACCGTACTGCGCATACCCCGCGCCATACGGAACCCCGCATAATATCCTATGGATACTCCGATCAAAACCGCTTCGCCCGGCACTTCGCTTTTGCGCGTACAGGATGTCATGATTCCACCGTTGAAATCAGCGGGAAACGCTGCGGATTCGGAACGTCGCGGGC
>LXNJ01001323.1_pt1 | contig 15001 bp, 14 predicted proteins | sample 809081 | NCBI WGS metagenome assembly LXNJ01 (sample SAMN04870510, study PRJNA318959) | sponge metagenome | biome: sponge; feature: marine sponge reef; material: water | host: Petrosia ficiformis | place: Greece: Milos, Mediterranean Sea | collected 2013-05-29 | depth 5-7 m
ACGTCAGCGTATTGCTGTTCGCGTTGTTCCTCTGACGCGAAGCGCCGCATCCAGACGTAGGTGGTCTCGTCTTCGCCCCGGAAGCTGCCGGCGATGACCATGCCCTTCCCAATCTGGAACGGGATGATCGTCCCTTCCATGAACTCCACCCACTCGTCCATCCTGCCGTCGTTGATCTTGTAGCGCCTGAGTTCGTAGAACATCGCGTGGTCTCCTCGATTTGCTTGTCGCCGCCGTAGGCGAAAGGGCGCAGTTTAAACGTTGCGTCGCGACGAACGTCATCCCAATGCGCTTTATACTGCCGTGGCCCACCCGACCGACCCCGCTTGGAGCGCTTGGAGAAAGGAGGCGTACGTGGCAGCACTCGACGGAATGCGCATTCTCGACATGACCCAGTACGAGGCCGGCACGTCCTGTACCCAAAGCCTCGCCTTCCTCGGCGCCGACGTCGTCAAGGTCGAGCGGCCCCGGGTCGGCGACCCCGGGCGTGGACGTGCGCGGGGTGAAGCCCTCGACGCCGAGTACTTCGTCAATTGGAACAGCAACAAGCGCAGCGTGACCCTGCACCTCGACACGCCCGCAGGCCGCGACGTGCTCTTGAAGATGGTCCCGCACTACGACGTCTTCGTGGAGAACTACGGGCCGGGGGTGGTGGAGAAACTCGACATCGGCTACGACGCCATGCGCGCGGTGCATCCCGAGATCATCTACGTGCGCATCAAGGGCTTCGGTACCAGCGGACCGTACGCGGACTACAAGTGCATGGACATGGTCGCCCAGGCCGCGGCCGGCGCGTTCTCGATCACCGGCGAACCCGACGGGCCGCCCATGCGCCCCGGTCCCACCATGGGCGACGCCGGCACCGGCGTGCAGGCGGCGCTCGCCATCACCGCCGCCTGGGCGCAGAAGCAACGCACCGGCGAGGGGCAGTACGTCGAACTGTCCATGCAGGAAGCGATGACCTACTACCTGCGCACCGCCGTGTCCCGAACCCGCTTCGGTGCGGAGCCCACCCCGCGCATCGGCAACGGCGACAATCCGTTCGTGTCGCTGTACCCCTGCCGCGGCAACGGGCCGAACGACTACGTGTTCATCATGGCGGTCAACCCTCGCATGTGGGCCGCGGTGTGCCGCACCATCGGCAAGCACGACCTGCTCGACGACGAGCGCTTCGACACGGCGGCGAAGCGGCGCGCGAACTCGGCGGCGCTACGCGCGGAAATCGAGACATGGACCCGCAGCCGGTCCAAGCAGGAGGCCATGACCGCGCTCGCCGAGGCCGGCGTCTGCGCAAGCCAGGTCTACGAGACCAACGACCTGTTCACCGATCCGCACCTCTTGGCCCGTGATTTCGTCCAAACCGTCCACCACGCGCAGCACGGCGATGTCCGCCTGCTCCGCTGGCCCGCGCGGATGTCGAAGAGCCACGTCGCCATGAAGGGCGCGCCGCTCCTCGGCGAACACACGGACGAGGTGCTTGCCCAGGATCTCGGCCTGTCGCAAGCCGATATCGACGAGTTGCGCGACGGCGGCGCGCTTGGCACGGAAGCCCGTTAAAAGCCCGGCCTCCCGCCATGGCCGTCCAAGTTCACCTGGTGGACGGCACGTTCGAGCTGTTCCGCTGCTTCCACGGCGCGCCGCGCCACGTCAACGCCACGGGCGAGGAGGTCGGTGCTGTCCGCGGCCTCCTGCACACCTTGCTGTCACTGCTCAAGGCCGACGATTCGAGCCACGTGGCGGTGGCCTTCGATGCACTGCCCGCGGCCCGTGGCCCGGTCAAGGACGAGCCGGGAATGCTGATCCGACGCCAAGCGCCACTCGCGCTGGACGCGGTGCGTGCACTCGGCATCCACGTGTGGCCGATGGTTCGCTTCCAGGCCGACGATGCGCTGGCGACCGGGGCGCGCGTGCTCGGCGAGGACGCCGCCGTTGAGAGGGTCCTGCTCTGCACCAGCGACACGGATCTGTTCCAGTGCATTCGCGGCGAGCGCGTGGTCGTGCTGAACCGCATCACCAAGGCGACTACCGACGAGGCCGCCTTCCGGGACCGCTACGGCGTTGCGCCGACGCAGCTTCCCGACTACCTCGCCTTGGTCGGCGCGCCGGCCAAGGGGCTGCCGGGTGTGCCGCGCTGGGGGCCACGGACGGCGACCGCCATGCTCCAACGCTACGGGGCGATCGAGCGCATACCCGAGAACCCCGCGGATTGGGAGCCGATGGTCGCTGGCAAGGCCCGGCTGGCCGCGGAACTCCTCGCCCGCCGCGACGAAGCGCTGCTCGTGAAACGGCTCGCAACGCTGCGGGACGACCTGCCCATCGATTGCTCCTTGGGCACATTGGCGTGGCGAGCGTTGGACGAACCGCGGCTCCGGCGCGTCGTCGCACGCGCAGAAGCGTCCGACCTGTGGCCTCGGGTCGAACGCTGGCGGCAGTAATCACGTGCCGGTCAAGATCCCCACGCCTTGCTCGTACGCTCTGCGCGCGCGGCCCTTGATCTCGTCCAGGGTGCGGCTGCCGATCGGGTGGTCGACCATCGCGAACGGGTAGTCCGGTACCCCGAGGGCTCTCGCGATGTTGCGTCCCGTCACCTCGAACGGGTAGGTGCAGATCACCAGCGCGGGCTTGCCGAGCTGTTCGAAGGAAATGCCGTCATGCACACTGCACGTTGAGCAGCTCCCTCAATCGCCGACCGCCGTGATCAGGAAGTCCGCGCCGTCCGACAGTTCCCGGTGATGTTCCGGGAGCGCCGGCCTCGACGCGTTCCCCTTGTTGACGAAACCGCTCACCTCGCAACCGAAGTCGCGAGCGAAGAACGCGGCTGTCTCGTTCAACAGCACGTCCGCGTTGGCCTTGCCGTTGGACAAGAGCCCGATGTTGCGACCGGCAAGGTCGTCGAGACGCGGCGCGACGGTCCGGTCCGTCGATCCGCCGCGGCCGCCCGGGTCGATCAAAGTGATGCTCATGGGATACCTCCTTGGGATGCGGCGGGGCGTAGCCCCGCTAGTTTGCGTGAACGCGGTTTATGTTTGCAGTCAGGTTGCATTCTCTGGCCGTCGGAACTTGGCGGGTTCTTGCTGGGGCGCAGCCCCGCTAGCAATCGATGCACACGCCGACGGGTTTGGATTGCATGATGGAACCTCGGCTGCGGCTCCACGACGGGATGAACGCCGAGTGGCCGCCGGCGTCGCCGCCCGCCACGGTGACGAGAATGTCGTCGGGGCCGAAGCCGCGGCGCACATCCTCGGTGCCCTGGCGTTCGTGCTCCCTTGGCACGTACTTCCTGACCTGCTTCATGGCCTCGACGGACCGCGACGCATGGTCGAACAGGTACTGCCGGGCATCGGCCTTGGTCCAGCCGGTGCCGGCGACGATGTCGGCATGTTCCGGCGACAGCACGACCACCGACTGGCCGGTCGTGATGCAGCCGAGATTCGCCATGGAGTCGGCGACGCAATCGAGGATGGCTTCCGGCGTATTGCCGCCATGGTTCTCGACGTTGCAGAACCCCGCGCCGGCGAACACGGTGACGCTGGAGATGTCCTCCCCGAAGCCGAGTTCGACGTTCAGCGGCGGCCAGGGATTGCGCTCGGCCCGTTCGGCGATGCACGAGCAGTACTTGCCGGGGTGGCCCTGGGTGGACTGGTCCGATACGCCCGGGATCATCTCGAAGACATTCATGATGACGAGCCGCATGGCGCGTCCGATGGTCGCGTTGGCGCGGTTGCCGGGGCCGAATACGTTCCCGGCCGCGTTCATGCCGATGTCCGTCACGGCTGGGCCGGAAACGATCAGCAGTGGCGCCGAACCGCCGGTGCTCGCGGTCGAGCCGTGGAAGTTGTACGCGGGCTCGTTGGCTGCCTCCAGCGCCGCCACGACAACCGGGAAGTACTCCGGAAGGCAGCCCGCCATGACCGCATTCACCGCCGCCGCCAGGATGCTGCACTCGAGCCCCGTGGTCGGGTGCGCCGCGATGACGGTCTCGGGCGGGCGGCCTTCCATCGCGAGCATCGCCTCGACACGCGACATCTCGGGCGGCACCACCGGCAGGCCATCGGTCCAGCCGCGTTCGTAGCACGCATCGATCGCGGCCAGGACGTCGTCTTCGACGTCCACGGTCCTGGCGGTGCTGGCAATACTGGCCATGGGGCTTCTCCTCATGTTGCTTGTCCGCGGTCCTACTTGACAGTTGGATCAATCATCTGGCCGTTTGCCGTCCGTGCTTCTTGCTTACCGCGGAGCGCCGCTAGTACGCGCTGCTGCCGCCGTCCGCCTTGTAGATTCCGCCGGTGATGAACGCGGCGTCGTCGCTGGAGAGGAACAGCATGACTTGGGCGATGTCGTCCGGCTGCGCGTAGCGGCCGAGCGGAATGTTGGCCGCGATCCGCTCGCGCGCAGCTTGCGGGTCGTCCGGCGACATGCCGGCTTCGAGGCTGCGCATCATGCGCGTGTCGACCGGCGACGGGTTGACGGTGTTGACGCGGATGTTCATCGGGGCGCATTCGCGCGCCGCGGCACGCATCAGGCCGATGACGGCGTGCTTGCTCGCACCGTAAGGGGCGATTCCCGGGGTCCCCGAGAGGCCGGCGACGCTCGACGTGATCACGATGCTGCCGCCGCCGCGGGCGGCGAGCGCAGGGATGGCGGACTTCAAGCCCAGCCACACCCCCTTGACGTTGACGGCGATCACGCGATCGAAATCCTCTTCGCGCGACTCGACGATCGGGGCCACGGCACCCTCGATGCCGGCATTGGCGAGGAAGATGTCGACGCCGCCGTAACGCTCGGTGGCCACTTCGAACATGCGCTCGTTGTCCCGGGCCTGGGTGACGTCGGCGGCGCAGGCGCTCACCCGGTTGCTGCCGATCGCCCGCAACGCGTCGTCGAGCGCCTCCTCGGCGAGGTCCACGATCAGCACGTTGGCGCCCTCGGCTGCGAAGCGTTTCGCAGCGCCCTGGCCGATGCCGCCGGCACCACCCGTGATCACAGCGACCTTGCCGTCAAGCCTCATGTTGGTCGTCCACACCCGCGAAGGGCACGATTATGGATCAGTTTCTTGGGCCGTGGCGCGGTGCAGCGTTGCCTTCGCGGCGTCCCTCTTGCGACACTGGACTTCGAAACGCAACGGCATGCCGCATGGCGAAACTCGAGACCTCCCTCAAAACCAGTGACCCGGCCTTCGTCGCCAATGACGCCCACAACAGGGCCTTGAGCCGGGAGTTAAGGCAGCTTGCCGAACGCATCGCGCTCGGCGGGGACGAGCGGTCGCGCACCCGGCACGTGGGCCGCGGCAAGCTGCTCCCCCGGATGCGCGTCCAAGGCTTGCTCGACACCGGGTCGCCGTTTCTCGAAATCGGTCAGCTTGCGGGTCACGAACTCTACGAAGACGTCATCCCGGCGGCGGGTCTGATCACCGGGATCGGCCGCGTAGCGGGCGCGGAGTGCATGGTGATCGCCAACGACGCCACGGTGAAAGGCGGAACCTACTACCCGATCACGGTGAAAAAGCACCTGCGCGCCCAGGAGATCGCGGGCGAGAACCACCTGCCGTGCATCTACCTCGTGGACTCCGGCGGCGCTTTCCTGCCGATGCAGGCGGGCGTCTTCCCCGACAAGGAGCACTTCGGCCGGATCTTCTACAACCAGGCCAACCTGTCCGCGGCCGGCATCCCCCAGGTGGCGGTGGTGATGGGTTCCTGCACCGCCGGCGGGGCGTACGTGCCGGCGATGTGCGACCAGGCGATCATCGTGCAGAACCAGGGCACCATCTTCCTGGGTGGTCCGCCCTTGGTGAAGGCGGCGACCGGCGAGGAAGTGGATGCCGAAAGCCTCGGCGGCGGCGACGTCCACGCGCGTCGTTCCGGCGTTACCGACTACCTGGCCGTCAGCGACGAGCACGCGCTCGCGTTGGCGCGCGAGATCATCGCCGCCACGCCGATTCGCTACGCGCGAAGCGTCGCCACGCGCGACGCGGCCACGCCACGCTATCCCGCGGAGGAAATCTACGGCGTGCTGCCGACCGACACCCGTACGCCCTACGACGTCCGCGAAGTCATCGCGCGGCTGGTGGACGACTCCGACTTCCACGAGTTCAAGGCGCTCTACGGCGACACGCTGGTGTGCGGTTTCGGGCACATCGAAGGCACCCCCGTGGCGATTCTCGCCAACAACGGCATCCTGTTCTCGGAGTCGGCCCTGAAGGGTGCGCACTTCATACAGCTCGCCGACCGACGCGGCGTACCGCTCCTCTTCCTACAGAACATCACCGGATTCATGGTCGGCCGCAAGGCGGAGAACCTCGGCATCGCGAAGGACGGCGCCAAGATGGTCACGGCCGTGGCCTGCGCCGGGGTGCCGAAATTCACCGTGGTGATCGGCGGCTCGTTCGGGGCCGGCAACTACGCCATGTGCGGGCGCGCCTACGGTGCGCGCATGCTGTGGACCTGGCCCAATGCGCGGGTCTCGGTGATGGGCGGAGAGCAGGCCGCGCACGTGCTGGCAACCGTGCGCCGGGACGGCGCCGCGGCCCGCGGGCAGACTTGGCCCGAGGCCGAGCAGGATGCCTTCATGGACGACATCCGCACGCAGTACGAACACGAAGGCCACCCCTATTTCGCAAGTGCCCGGCTGTGGGACGACGGCGTGATCGACCCCGTCGACACGCGCCGCGTGCTCGGCCTCGCGCTCGCGGTCGCAACCCGCGAACCGGCGTCGAGCACCGAGCACCAGTTCGGCATTTTCCGGATGTGATTGATGTTCAAGACCCTCCTGATCGCCAACCGCGGTGAAATCGCCTGCCGCGTGATCAAGACGGCGCGGCGACTCGGCATCCGAACCGTCGCCGTCTACTCCGATGCCGACGCGAAGGCCTTGCATGTCGAGCAGGCCGACGCCGCCGTGCGACTCGGCCCCGCGCCGGCACGCGAGAGCTACCTGGACCAGGACGCGATCGTCCAAGCCATCACCGCGAGCGGCGCCGACGCGGTACATCCCGGCTATGGCTTCCTGTCCGAGAATGCGGACTTCGCCCAGGCGGTGTCCGCAACCGGTGCGACCTTCGTCGGGCCTTCGGCAGACGCCATCCGCGCCATGGGCTCGAAGATCGGTGCCAAGGCCCTGGTCGCCGAAGCCGGTACACCCGTCGTACCCGGCTACAACGGCGCAGAGCAGGACCCCGAGACCCTTGCTACCCAAGCCGCCGTGATCGGATTCCCCGTCCTCATCAAGGCCTCCATGGGCGGTGGCGGCAAAGGCATGCGCCAAGTCGACCGAGCCGAGGATTTCGACGCGGCACTCGCCGGGGCAAAGCGCGAATCGCTTGCCGCTTTCGGCGACGACACGGTGCTGCTCGAGCGCTACCTGACGGCGCCAAAGCACATCGAGATCCAGGTACTCGCGGACACTCACGGCAAGACGCTGTCGCTCTTCGAGCGCGACTGCTCCGTGCAGCGGCGCCATCAAAAGGTGATCGAGGAAGCACCGGCCCCAACCGTGCGCCCCGAGTTGCGCTCGCGCATGGGCGATGCGGCGGTCCGGGCGGCGCGCGCGGTCGGCTACGTCGGCGCGGGAACCGTGGAATTCATCGCCGAGGGCGCCGACTTCTACTTCATGGAGATGAATACGCGCCTGCAGGTCGAGCACCCCGTCACCGAAGCGATCCTCGGCCTGGACCTGGTCGAGTGGCAACTCAGGATCGCCGCCGGCGAGCCGATCGCCTTCGACCAGGAGGATGTCGCCATCAACGGCCACGCCGTCGAGGCCCGCCTGTACGCCGAAAACACGCGCGACGGTCGCTTCCTGCCGTCAACCGGCACCTTGCACCGCGTCGCGTTCGGCGAGGCCCGCGTCGATACGGCGGTTCGCGACGGTACCGAAGTGACGGTTCACTACGACCCCATGCTCGCGAAGGTCATCGCCCACGGCGCCACCCGCGCTCAAGCCGTGGCGCGACTCGACGCCGCGCTGCGGGAAACCGAGATCGCCGGTGTCGAGCACAACATCGCCTGGCTCCGGAACGTGCTAAGCCACCCGCAGTTCTCACGCGGCACCTATACGACCCTCATGGCGGAGCGGCACGGGGACGAATTGGCGCCGCCCGACAACTGGCGCTTGAGCGCCGCCGGACTGCTCGGCCATGTCCTGACCCGGCGTCACGGCGATCCCTGGTCGCGCAACGACGCCTTCCAGATCAACCTCGCCCATGAGCAGACCATCCGCGCCCGGCGCAACCGCAAGACGATCGAACTCCGCGTGGTCGCTCATCCCGACCACACCGTGGTGCACACGCCGGGTGGTGAAGTGCGGTTCGCGGACGTGGATCTCGCAGATGGCCTGCTCTCGGCCGGCATCGACGGCGAACCGGTGCGCGTGCGCATCGTGCACGCCGGGAACGACGTGTTCGCCATCAGCGGGGGCACGACGGAGCGTCTGACCATCGCCGAGCCCGATGCGGGGGCCTTTGGTCGTGCCAGCGAGCGCGGCGGGCGCGTCACGGCACCTATGCCGGGACGCATCGTCTCGGTCGCCGTAGCTGCCGGAGACCGCGTACGTTCCGACGCGGTCCTGGTCGTCCTCGAGGCCATGAAAATGGAACACAGCATCCGCTCGCCCGCCGACGCCGCCGTCGCGGCCGTGCACTGTGCGGTTGGCGACCGAGTGGACGAGGGCGTCGAACTCGTCAGCCTGCAAGACTGACGGCGTGTTGAACGCAACCGCATATGTATAATGCGCCGCCGTCCCCAGGGCCGTCCCAGGTTAGTCGTTGATGTCCAGCGCCAAGAACAAGCTGTTCCTCGCCATCGCTGCCTTCGTCGCTGTACTGGCCTTCGGGCAGACCATGGACCCCGGCACGGTTGCCGATATCGCCGAACGCACGGCACCGTTCGGCAAGCTGTGCCTTGAAGGTCAGGACTGCGCAGGCGCCCCCTCGGCGGACTTAGCACCGGCTGCCGCCTTGAGCGGCGGCGACGTCTACGGGCGGTTCTGCCACACCTGCCACGACGCCGGCCTCAACGACGCCCCCAAGGTCGGCGACGCCGAGGCCTGGGCGCCGCGCCTGGCGAAAGGCAACGAGGTCCTGCTGCAGAACACGAAGGATGGATTCAACAACGGGTTGATGCCGGCAATGGGACTGTGCATGGCGTGTTCCGATGCGGAATTGCAGGCCGCGATCGACTTCATGATTGGTGACGCTTAAGACGAACCCTCGGCCCAGCGAACCTCGTTCGCGCTGATGGCGGCCTGGAAGAACACGGCGAGCCCCTTCGCGTGCTTCTCGAAATACGCCTCGAAGCGCGGATCCGCCGTGTAGACCTGGGCGACGTTCCGGTGCATGCCATGGGTGCACGGGTAGAACCAACGGTCGATGTGACACCGGTACTCTTCGGCCAGGTCCATCGCCTCGATGCCGTCGGCTCGACCGCCCCGGGCCAGCAGTGCGGCGAGCCTCGCCACCACGGCGTCCCCCTCCTTGGAGATCCTTGCCAAGTCCGTCTTGCCGTAGGCACGGGTACGCCGCGTCGACTCCCGGTAGGCGTCGCTGTCGCCCCACCGCTCTTTGACCTCGGCTTCGTACTGCTTGTGGTCGAACTGCTCGAGACCGTCGAACATCTCCGTCTCGTCCATTGCTTCTCCTGGTCCATTGCCTGCAGCGACCCATCGACACCTCGCGGCTCGGTTCGTCGCTGCCGCACCGTGACGCCCGCCAGCGTGGCGACTCCACCGACGGTATGGAGGCGTCGGGGTTTTCATGCCGCGCATGGTAGTGCCTCACGTTGCGTTTGGGTCAAGCGCTCGTTACGCGATGACGAGCTGAGCCGGGTGCAGGGCGCGCGCCCTCCTCCGCGTTGTCACGCGCCCAGTTTGCGTGACCGCGGTTTAGGCTCCCAGTCAGGTTGCATTTCTCTTACCCGTATTACGTTCGTGCTCCTTGCTGGGGCGGAGCCCCGCTAGGGTCTCGGCCACCCTCCATCGCCCGGTAGCCCAGGGCTTCGGCCACATGAGGCGCACCGACAGACTCCGCGCGCGCCAAGTCGGCGATCGTGCGCGCGACCTTGCGCACCCGGTGAATCGCGCGGGCCGAAAGCTTAAGCCGCCGGCCCGCCCGGCGCAGCAGGTTCGTGGCGGCGGGCTCCAAGGTGCAGAACTCGTCGACCGCCGCCGCGGCCAGCATCGCGTTCAGCCGTCCGGCACGACCCCACTGTCGCTCGCGCGCCTGGGCAACAGCGCGACGCAATGCACCGTCGTCGAGGGTCGGCACGCCCTCGGCCCAGAGGTCGTCCTCCGCAACCGGTCCCACTTCGATGCGCACGTCGATCCGGTCGAGCAGCGGTCCCGACACCCGACTCCGGTACCTCGCGACCTGCTGTGGTGCACAGCGGCACTGGGCCTGGTCGCAGACGAATCCCGCCGGACACGGGTTCATTGCGGCGACGAGCTGGAACCGGGCCGGAAAGCGGACGGTGTGGTTGACACGGGCGATGGCGATGTCGTCGCCTTCAAGCGGCTCCCGCAGGGCCTCGAGGACATCGCGCTGGAATTCGGGCAACTCATCGAGGAACAGGACGCCTCTGTGCGCCAGCGTCACCTCGCCGGGTACGATCGGGTTTCCGCCGCCGATGATGGCCGCCGCCGACGCGCTGTGGTGCGGATCGCAGAAGGGACGTTCGGCAAACCGGGGGGCACGTCGCGCCGAAACCGAGTAGATGTTGGCGACTTCGACGGCCTCGCTCGGCTCGAGGGGCGGCAACAACCCCGCGAGGCGGCGCGCGAGCATCGTCTTGCCTGTTCCCGGCGGACCGACCATCAATAGGTGGTGGCCACCCGCCGCCGCGACCACCAACGCGCGCTTGGCATGCGCCTGGCCGCGCACGTCGTTCAACGACGGTGACCGGTTCGCGGCGGGCCGGGGCTTTTGGAGCTCGACTGCGCCGGGCAGCGCATCCGCGGCGAGCATTCGGACCACATCGAGCAGCGAGTCCACGGGATACACGGCCAGGTCGGTGTCGGCCAAGGCGCCGAGCTCGTGGCACTGCGCTTTGGGAATCACCAGCCCAGCCCCGGTTCCCGCCAGCTTCGCCGCTGCGCAGAACGCGCCGGCTACCGGGCGCAGATCGCCATAGAGGGAGAGTTCGCCTAGGAACTCGAGGCCGGGCAAGTGGCGATCCGGGACCTGCTTGGTGGCCGTGAGAATGGCAACGGCGATTGCGAGGTCGAATCGACCGCCGTGTTTGGCCAAGTCCGCCGGGGCCAAATTGACCACCAAGCGGGCCTGCGGAAAGTCGAGGCCTGCGCTCCGGATTGCACTGCGCACCCGGTCGCGCGCCTCGCGCACGGCCTTCTGTGCCATCCCCACCAACGTGAAGGAGGGCGTACCGGGCTGGTAGTGCGCCTCGACGAGCACCTTCGGCGCTTCAAGGCCGTGTTGGGCACGGGTGTTCACGGGAAGGGCCATATGGGAATGCACTTTAGGAGTGACGCCCACGGCGATGAAAGGGAGGAACGTCCCGTGCACGTGTAGGAAATCAACCCGTCGTGGTGCGCGCGGTGCCACGAAAGGGAACGTCCCCGATCACCACAAGCCTGACCGCACAGCAGCGAGCGCGACGCACCAATCTGGTGCCGAGCCGACATTTTCGGGCACCGCATGAGGGCGCGTCGGATAGCTATCGCCGTAACCTACTGAAACAAAGCGAGTTTGTCTCTGGCACGGCAAATGCATGTTCGCGCATCATATAGGCGGTCGCTCGGTGGCCCAAGCCGGCTCGCCGAGCCAAACGCAAACTCAACAAGGGGAATCTGACATGAAGAAACTACCCATGCTCCTCGCCGTCGGTCTGCTGGCCGCACCGGCGGCCTTCGCGCAAGACGACGGTCCCGCCATCACGGGCAACGTGACGTTGGCTTCCGACTACTCCTTCCGCGGGTGGTCGCAGACACAGCGCGATCCGGCGATCCAAGGTGGATTCGATCTCGCGTTGCCGTCCGGCTTCTACGTCGGCACCTGGGGTTCGAACGTCAACTTCGGCGCGGACGACGACGGCAATGTCGCCTCGATGGAGTGGGACCTCTACCTCGGCTGGTCCGGAGACGTGGCCGACGGCGTCGGTCTCGACGTGTCCTTCATCCAGTTCGAGTACCCCGGCAATCGCGAGGCCCTCAACTACCAGGAACTGGCGGGATCGCTGTCGTTCGCGAACTTCACCCTAGGCGTCAACTACTCACCGGAGTACCTCGCCGTCAGCGACGTCACGTTCGTCTATCCGTATGCCGACTACAGCCATCCCTTGGGCGAGTTCGCCACCCTGGATCTGCACCTCGGATTGAACATGGCGGACTCCCCCGGCGGTGACTTCTTCGGCACGGAGCAAGGCGACGAGTACATCGACTACAGCGCCGCCGTGTCGTTCGAACTGCTCGGCGCCTCCGTCTCGATCGGCGTGTACGGCACCGACATCGACGACGACGGCAGTTGCGGTCGCGACTGCGAACTCCGCCCGATTCTTTCGCTAAGCCTGTAATCAAGGCACAATCCTTGGCGGCATCGATCTTCCACGAGAAATGCACCAAGGAGACTAACCACGCGCTTGAGGTCGCACCCGCCCACCCGGCGGGTGCTCCCTCGCGCATTGACAGGGGGAACCCATGAAACTCATCACGGCAATCATCAAACCGTTCAAGCTCGACGACGTCCGGGAGTCGCTTTCCGAGATCGGCGTCCAGGGGATGACGGTGACGGAAGTGAAAGGGTTCGGTCGGCAGAAGGGGCACACCGAACTGTATCGCGGCGCCGAGTACGTCGTTGACTTTCTCCCGAAAGTCAAGGTCGAGGTCGCCATCGACGACGGTCTTCTGGACCAGTGTCTCGATGCGATCGGCAAGGCCGCGAACACTGGCAAGGTCGGGGACGGCAAGATCTTCGTGACCTCGCTCGAAGAGGCAGTTCGCATCAGGACGGGCGAAACCGGCACCGACGCGGTTTAGGCGCGTCGGCGCCGTCCTAAGTCGACGGCGCGCCACCAGGGTGCGACGGCGCGTCACCCGACGCGTCCCGAAGCCCGACTTAAAACCTTTAGGAGAGAATCGTGGAAGATCTTATCCAGACCAACTATGCCCTAGACACCTTCTACTTCCTGTTGATGGGAGTACTCGTGATGTTCATGGCATGCGGATTCTCGATGCTCGAGGCGGGGATGATTCGGGCGAAGAACACGTCCGAGATCCTCACCAAGAACGTCGCGCTGTATTCCATCTCGTGCATCATGTACCTGCTGATCGGGTACAACATCATGTACATGGATGCCCCGGGCGGTGGCATCTTTCCAAGCTTCGGCTTCCTGATCGGCGAGGAGAACACGGCCGAGCAGATCATCGCCGGCACCGCCGGCGGCGTCGCGACCGATCACTCCGAGCGCTCCGACTACTTCTTCCAGGTCGTGTTCGTGGCCACCGCCATGTCCATCGTCTCTGGTGCGGTCGCCGAACGCATGAAGCTGTGGGCCTTCCTCGGCTTCGCCGTCATCATGACCGGGATCATCTACCCCGTGCAGGGGATGTGGACCTGGGGCGGCGGCTGGCTGACGGAATTCGGCTACAGCGACTTCGCCGGCTCCGGCATCGTCCACCTGTGCGGTGCGGCGGCAGCCCTCGCCGGCGTCCTGCTGCTTGGACCGCGGTCCGGCAAGTACGGACCAGGCGGCGAAGTGCACGCCATCCCGGGCTGCAACATGCCGCTCGCAACGCTCGGCATGTTCGTGCTCTGGTTCGGCTGGTTCGGCTTCAACGGCGGCTCGGAGCTCAAGATCTCCAACGTCGACGAGGCCAACGCCGTGGCGCAGGTCTTCGTCAACACCAACATCGCCGCCTGCGGCGGACTGGTCGCGGCACTCCTGCTCGCACGGGCGTGGTTCGGCAAGGCCGACCTCACCATGGCGCTGAACGGCGCCTTGGCTGGCCTGGTCGCCATCACCGCCGATCCGCTGTCCGGTAGCGCCTTCTGGTCGATGATCATCGGCGCCGTGGGCGGTCTGATCGTGGTCTGCTCGATCGTGCTGCTCGACAAGATCAAGATCGACGACCCGGTCGGCGCCATCAGCGTCCACGGGACCTGCGGCATCTGGGGCGTCATCGCGGTCGTCTTCAACAACGGCGATGCGACGATCCTCGGGCAGATCGTCGGCATCCTGGGCATCTTCGGCTGGGTGTTCATCGCCTCGCTCGTCATCTGGTACGCCTTGAAGGCGACCGTCGGCATCCGGGTCTCCGAAGAGGAGGAGTTCTCGGGCGTGGACATCTCCGAGACGGGCATCGAGGCCTACCCGGAGTTCCAGCAAGCCGCTTGATCCCGATCCACGCAACCTGACTGCGAGCCTAAACCGCGGTCATGCAAACTCGGGAAAGGGCGTCGGGAACGGCGCCCTTTTTCGTGTGGCATGATGAGATTTCAGTTTTCTACCAAGGGCAGACGCATGGGAGTGCGCGCGGCGGTAGTTCGCACAGTGGCGGCTCTCGCCCTTGCGATGCCCGCCCTACCAGGAGTCGCCGACATGCTCGACCGCGTTGACCACCGCTACGCCAACAACGGCGACGTCCGCCTGCACTACGCCGTGGCCGGACCCGAGGACGCCCCCCTGGTGGTGTTCGTGCACGGCTTCCCGGACTTCTGGTACTCGTGGCGCGAACAGATGGCCGCACTCGCCGATTCCTTCCGTGTTGCCGCGTTGGACATGCGTGGCTACAACCTGAGCGACAAGCCGGTCGGTGTCGAGAGCTATGCGATGCCGCACCTCGTCGCCGACGTCGCGGCGGTGATCAGTGCCGAGTCCGCCGAATCCGCGGTGGTGGTCGGCCACGACTGGGGCGGTGCGGTGGCGTGGAACATCGCCATGACGCGACCCGACGTCGTCCGCCTCCTAGTCATCCTCAACCTGCCGCATCCGCGCGGCTTGATGCGCGAGATCGCCAACAACCCCGACCAGCGGCGCAACAGCCAGTACGCGTTCGACTT
>LXNJ01001324.1_pt1 | contig 14994 bp, 11 predicted proteins | sample 809081 | NCBI WGS metagenome assembly LXNJ01 (sample SAMN04870510, study PRJNA318959) | sponge metagenome | biome: sponge; feature: marine sponge reef; material: water | host: Petrosia ficiformis | place: Greece: Milos, Mediterranean Sea | collected 2013-05-29 | depth 5-7 m
CAACGACGGCGAGACCTCGACCTTGTACAGCTCCTTCAGGTGACCCTGGATCCCCCGCGTCGTCATGCCCCTGGCGTACAGCGCGATCACCTTCTCATCGAACCCGGCCAGCCGACGCTGGCCCTTCCTGACCAACTCCGGGTCAAACGTCCAATCACGGTCCCGCGGCACCTCGATCTCAAGGCTCGGACGTGTCCGTCTTCACCCAGGTGGTCGGTGAGCTCGCCCTCCAACGCTCGCTCCACCACCCGCTTCGCTAGCGCGTCCAGCAGCCCGCCACGGCCCATGATCTCCTTTGAGCTGCGGCCCTCCAACAGGCTGTCAAGAAGCTCGTCTACCTCCCGCTCAGTTGCATCCTTCTTCCTGGCCATGATCTCCTCCGGCTCCTGGAGTCTAATCCATGACCATTTACACAGAAATCAGTACACTCCCGCGCGCTCGCGCTACCGTCTCTCGAACCGCACCCGTGCCGTGCGCTGGACACCGAGCGTGTCGGCCGTCACCCCGTACAGCGCGGACTCCGTAGCCCACGGCGTCGGCCAGTTGCGGATGCGGCTCGGCCACCGATAGTGCGCTACGAGCGTCGTTCCGTCCCACACGTCGGCACTGCGCACCGACTCGCCTGCTGCAAGCGTCCTCACGACCCACAGCCGACCCCCGCTATCGAAAAACATGTCCGCCAGCGGCGGCTTGCGGTCGGGAATCTGGAAGGGGTGTCTGCCGATGCCGGCACGATCCAGTTCGCTTTCCATCCGGGTTTGCGCCCAGTCCCTGTCACTCTCGCTCAGCGGCGGTCCCTCTAGCGCGGGACCCTCGATCAGGGCAACGGTGCCATCGGGATGGTGAAGGTTGATCGCGTAGTCAGAGGTCACCGCATCCGCCCATGTACCGCCGTTCGCGTGGGCGTGAATCCATTGCGGGCCGAAGGGCTGATGGAGGTACACGAGGGCACTCCCCCCCGCCCTGTTAAACGGCACGGTCGCCTGGCTGACGGACTGGCGCTCCGCGTCCGCCATCACGGCGGTGTCCACAGCTCCGTCGGGAAGCACGCGGAACCGTGCATCCAGGCGCGCGCCGCCGTTGCCGCTCACGGGACCGACACTGACGAGGTTGCCCCCCATGTCGAAGGTGAATGGAGCCATCAAGCCGATTTGACCGGGGTGGGGAGTTCTCAGGACCCGCTGGGGCTCCGCGCCGTCTGAACCGAGCAGGAACACACTGTACCGGGCACTCTGGCGCACCCACAGTTCCCCACCGGGGGCAAACCCCAAACAGCAAAGGTCTCCGAACTCGCCGGGACCCTCGCCTGGCCCGCCGAAGTGGAACGCGAAATCCCCTTCGGGCCCGAAGACCCGGATTTCGGCGGAATTCCGGTCTGCGACGATTATCCGTCCCAGTTCGTCGGCCACGACATCCATGATGTAGGAGAACAAATAGGGGTCGTCGCCGTCGACATCACCAATCTCGAGCTCGATGGTGCCTTCGAAGGTGGGGACCTCCGGCAGGGCGACACCGGACTGCCCTCCCTCGGAACAGGCGGTCGCGGCCAGTAGAAACGCGGCCGCAGCGGTCCGTCGGCACGGAAAACGCCTCATGTCATGTCTCCTTCGCCAAATCCGTTTCATATTCGTCGGTTCGCACATAATCGACATCCGTAGCAACCTACCCGTTCACCGCGCGGGCAACTCCAACTCGCCAAGTTAGCTTGCTCATGTCCCGCCAGGGCAATCTTTCGGCTGCGCCTAGCCGATCACGATGTCCCCGCCGGGGTCGCGCTTGCGGAGCCGGTCGAGCTGTTAGGGCGAGCAGGCCACCCACACAGGCGGAGGCAAGGCGGCCGCGGACAGTGGTGCGAGGAAGCATCGGGTCAAGATAGCGCCGTTCGCCCCGTTCCCTTACGCATTACGTTGAAGGGCTGTCCAAAGCCGCCGCTCCCACAACGGAGAAACCGCCATGAGGACCCGTTTTATTCGCCGCCGCTTCCCGCTTCCCGCTTCTGGCGCCATGATTCTGGTCGCTGCCCTTGCCCTGACCGCCGCGGTGCCAGTCGTGGCACAGGACGGGGTAACGAAGAAGCTCTCGCTCGGGATGTACCTGGACATGGAGAGCGTCTCCAACCCGCGGATCTCGCCCGACGGTAGCCGGATCATCTACACCCTCGGCTGGATCGACAAGATGAACGACGCGCGCGAGTCGTCTCTGTGGATCATGGATGCCGACGGATCGCGTCACCGCTTCCTGGTTGAGGGTTCAGGGGCCCGCTGGTCGCCCGACGGCACCCGCATCGCCTACACGGCCCGCGGCGAACCCGAGGGATCACAGATCTTCGTGCGCTGGATGGACGCGGAAGGAGCCACGTCGCAGATCACGCGACTGGAGAAATCGCCGGGCAGCATCCAGTGGTCACCCGACGGCACCATGATTTCGTTCACCATGAATGTCGACGCCGACCCCGCATGGAGCGTCACCCCGCCGGGCAAGCCCAAGGGTGCCACATGGACCGAAGGGCCCAAGGTGGTGACGCGCGCCGACTACCGGCAGGACCGCCGCGGATACTCGGACACGGGCTGGCGGCACATCTTCGTGGTGCCGGCCAGCGGTGGCACGGCCCGCCAGCTGACCGACGGTGACTGGAACCACTCCGCGGGCCGGTGGACGGCCGACGGCAGCGAGATCGTGTTCTCGTCGCTGCGCACCGCCGACGCAGAGCTCGCCTGGCGCGAGTCGGAGATCTACGCCGTAGACGTAAACCAGGGCGGCATTCGCCAGCTCACGAACCGCACCGGTCCTGACACCTCCCCCGTGCCGTCGCCCGACGGATCGCTGATCGCCTACCGGGGCGTCGATTTTCATAACGACACTTACCGGAACATGGGCATCTACGTGATGGACTCCGACGGTTCAGGCTCGCGGATGATTTCGGGCGATTTCGACCGGTCAATCTCCGGCGGCCTCCAGTGGGCTCCCGACGGATCCGGGCTCTACTTCAACTCCAACCGCGAGGGCTCGCGGGACCTGCACTTCGTGAGCCTTGACGGAGGAGTAACCCGGTTGACCGAGGGCCGTCATTTGTTCGCCCTCTCCAACTTCAACGACCAGGGCAGGGCTGTGGGAACGCTCACGCTTCCGCAGGCACCGGCCGACGTGGTCGCGTTCGACCTGTCGTCTCCGGGCGACATGACCACGCTCACCGACGTGAACGGCGACGTGCTCCACGGCGTGAGCATGGGAGACGTGGAAGAGTTCTGGTACAAATCCACCGATGACCTGGACATCCAGGGCTGGATCATCCGTCCGCCGGATTTTGATCCGAACGAGGACTATCCCATGATGCTGGCCATTCACGGCGGGCCGCACGGGATGTACAACACCGGGTTCAACTTTGGATGGCAGGAACACGCCGCGAACGGCTACGTGATCGTGTACACCAATCCCCGCGGCAGCAGCGGTTACGGCAGCGCCTTCGGCAACGCCATCAAGCGAGCCTACCCCGGAAAGGACTTCGACGACCTGATGGCTGGCGTCGACGAGGTCGTTTCGCGCGGCTATATCGACGAAGAGAACATGTTCGTGTACGGCTGTTCCGGCGGTGGGGTTCTGACCTCCTGGGTAGTGGGTCACACGAACCGGTTCGCGGCGGCCTCGGCCAACTGCCCGGTCACCAACTGGCTGTCGTTTGTCGGCACGACCGACGGCATCGGCTGGTACCGGAACTTCGACCACTTTCCGTGGGACGACCCGAGCGAGCACCTCAGGCGGTCGCCGCTCATGTACGTGGGTAACGTCACCACACCGACCATGCTCATGACCGGAGAGATGGACCTGCGCACCCCCATGCCGCAGACCGAAGAGTACTATGCGGCGCTCAAGGTGCTGGGCGTGCCGACGGTCATGGTCCGGTTCAGGAACGAGTGGCACGGCACCTCCAGCACGCCGTCCAACTTCCTCCGCAGTCAGCTGTTCCTGCGTGGGTGGTTCGAGAGGCACTCCCGCGGCCCGGCCGTGACCCAGTGATGGGGAGCCGCCCAACAGCGGGTTTGGCGGTCGTCGCCGGGCTGGTGGCCGCAGCTCCCGCGGGTGCCCAGGAACTGGTGCCGCAGCATGTGTCGGCCCTTGCCGCCCGGCACATCGGCCCGGAGGGGAACCGAACCGTGGCGGTTGCAGGGGTCTCCGGCGACCCGATGGTCTACTACGTGGGCGCGGCCACGGGCGGGGTCTGGAAGACCGAGGACGGCGGAAACCACTGGGAACCAGTGTTCGACGATCAGCCCGTGGGGGCCAGCGGCGCACTGGCGGTGTCGCCCGCGGATCCGTCCGTAGTGTGGGCGGGCACGGGGGAGCCGTTCATCCGGTCGAACGTGTCGGTCGGCGACGGCATCTACAAATCGACCGACTCGGGGGATACGTGGACCCGGGTCGGCCTGGAGGGGATCGCCACCCGCACCAGCCGCATAGTGCCCCACCCGGCCGACCCGCAGGTGGCCTATGTGGCGGCTCTGGGGCACGCGCACGGACCCCAGCGCGAACGGGGAATCTTCCGAACGACCGACGGCGGAGAGACCTGGGAGCACGTGTTGTTTGTTGACGAAAACACGGGCGCGTCCGACCTGATCATGAACCCGGCCAATCCGTCGGTTCTGATTGCGGGGATGTGGCAGGTCAGGGTGCACCAGTGGACCCGTGAAAGCGGCGGGCCGGGCAGCGGCCTTTTCATGACCCGCGACGGAGGCGACACGTGGCGGCGTCTGGAGGGCAGTGAGCTGCCGAAGCTGCCCGTCGGCAAGATCGGCCTGTGCACCACGCCCCGTGACCCGGACCGTGTTTACGCGCTCATCGAGACGGGCGACGGCGTGCCCTGGCACGGCCAGGAGACCGAAAGCGGAGAGCTTTGGCGCTCGGATGATGGCGGACGCAACTGGAGCCTGGTCTCGCACAACCGCGACCTGGCGGGCCGGAGCGCGTACTACACGCGGTGCGCGGTGTCGCCCGCTGACGAAGACGAGGCGTATTTCCTGGCGGCCCCCTACAACGTCACCCGCGATGGCGGCGCCACGTTCGAGAACACGGTGGGGCGGACCCGGCCGGGATTCGATCATCACGACATGTGGATCGACCCTTCAGACGCCGACCGGATGGCGGTGGCCCACGATGGCGGCGTCTCCATTTCCCACAACCGGGGCAAGAGCTGGCGGCGAATCCAGCTGCCCATCGCGCAGATGTACCATGTGCAGGCCGACAACGCCGTGCCCTACAACGTGCTCGGTAACCGCCAGGACGGCCCGTCGGCGCGGGGTCCGTCGCGCACTACCCAGGGCGGATTCGGCCCCGGCGACATCCCGCGCGGCGAGTGGCGCGAGGTGGGCGGCGGAGAAAGCGGGTTTGCAACCGCCGATCCGACCGATCCGAACATCGTGTGGTCCAGTGCTTCGGGGGCGGGAGCGCGGGGTGGCATCGTGGTCCGCCACGACGTGAGCACAGGGCAGTGGAGGAACGTGGAGGTGTGGCCGGAATCGACCGGCGGGTGGCCGGCGGAGGAGCTTCGCTACCGGTTCCAGTGGACGTTCCCCGTGGTGATTTCGCCCCACGACAACAACACCATCTATGTGACCAGCCAGCACGTGCACCGCACCCGCAACGGCGGCCAGACCTGGGAGGTCGCGAGCCCAGACCTGTCGACCGGCGACGTGTCGCGGATGGGGATTTCGGGAGGTCTCACCCCCGACAACATCGGCGTTGAGTACTGCTGCGTGATCTATGCGTTCGACGAATCGCCCGTGCAGGAAGGCGTGCTCTGGGCCGGCACGAACGACGGCTTGGTGCACGTGAGCCGCGACGGCGGCAACACCTGGAACGAGGTCACGGCGAACCTGCCGGACCTGCCGCCCAACGGGGTGGTCCGCAATATCGATGCCTCGAAATGGGACGCCGGCACCGCTTACCTGTCGGTGGAATTCCACTTTGACGGGAACTTCGACCCGTACTTCTACAGGACTTCGGATTTCGGAGAAACCTGGACGAAGATCACGGACGGAATCGAACCTTCGCCCGTGAGCTATGCCCGCAACATTCTGGAAGATCCGGTGCGTCCCGGGCTTCTGTACGCGGGAACCGAGAGTGCGCTCTACGTGTCGCTCGACGACGGGCGGAACTGGCGGGAGTTCATGCCGGGCCTGCCGTCCACGCCCTACTACTGGCTGGTGGTGCAGGAGCATTTCAACGATCTGGTAATCGGTACGTACGGCCGGGGCTACTGGATCATCGACGACCTGGGGCCCCTGCAGCAGCTGACGGCCGAAGTGGCGGCCTCGGAGGCACACCTGTTCGAGCCGCGCGACACATATCGGTTTCGGGAAACCGCCGCGGCGTTTGAGATGACAAATGACCCGACAGCGGGCGAGAACCCGCCCGACGGTGCCGCCCTCAGTTATTGGTTGAGCGCCGGCACTGCCGATGCCGCACCGACTGTTGAGCTGGTGATCAGCGACACGGACGGCGAGTTGAGCGCCGGCACTGCCGATGCCGCACCGACTGTTGAGCTGGTGATCAGCGACACGGACGGCGAGGTGCGACGCCTCGACGGGACCGCCAACCCCGGCATGAACCGTGTCTGGTGGGACCTGCACGGGGAGCTGACGACCGAGGTGAAGCTCCGCACGCCTCCTCCGCACGCTCCGTGGCTGGAGGTGGGTGATGACGGCGAACGGCCGATCATCGCCGGCCGTATGTCAGTGCTTGTGGTGCCCGGCGACTACGAGGTGACCCTCGTGGTGGACGGGCGGGAGCGCGGGTGGACCGGGCTCACCGTGCTCAAGGACCCCCGCGGCGAGGGTACCTTGGCCGACATTGCGGCACAGACCGCGGCGATGGAGTCCATCCACGACGACGTGAACCGAGCGGCCGCGGTGATCAACGACATCGAGCTGGCCCGGAAGCAGCTGCGCGACGCCGGGCTCGTGCTGCGGGCAAGGGAAGAAGGTCTGTCCGACCTGGAGGCGGCAATTGCCGGCCTGGATGCCAGGTTGGTGGCCGTCGAGGAGCAGCTCTATCAAATGCTGCTCACTGGTACCGGACAGGACAGAGTGCGCTGGCCCGCGAAGGTGTACGGCCGGTTGCTTTACCTGGCCGGCGCGGTGGGCACCGCGGACTTTCCCCCGACCGACCAGGCGGTGGAGGTGCACGCGGTGCTGAGAGAGCGTCTGGAGAATGCGGCCGCCGAGTTCGAGGCGGTGCTGGAGTCGGATCTGCCAGCGTTGAACGACCGACTCCGCGCGGCGGGCATGCCGGTGATCATCTCCGCCCGGGACCAGCCCGCGGCAGGTTGATCTGGAAGAAAACACCATGTAATGAAACAGGCCGGCCGGTCCGCGCCACATGCGCGGACCGGCCGGCCGTCGGTCAAGCGGGGTCGAGCTTGGCTCTAGTGGCCCTCGTCTCCGTCGCTTTCGTCGGCGTGGCCTTCGTCCTCGTCGCTTTCGTCGGCGTGGCCTTCGTCCTCGTCGCCCTCGTCGGCGTGGCCTTCGTCCTCGTCGCCCTCGTCGGCGTGGCCTTCGTCCTCGTCGCCCTCGTCGGCGTGGTCTCCTTCCATGTCAGCATCATCCTCATGACCCTCGTCTCCGTCGGCCATGAGTGCCATCACGGGCACGGTAACGCTGGTGTTCTCCCACTGGATCATGAGATTACCACCATCTCCCTCGGCCGCGAAGCTGATGGTCAGCATCTCAACCATCTCGTCCATCATCTCGGCCGCTGCACTGAACATGCCCACATCCATGGCCATCACTTCGTCGGAGATGGGAATTCCCCAGCGCTCGAAGTTGGAGTTCACATGGAACATCCACTCCGTCTCGCCGGGCATGGCATAGAGCGAATAGCTGCCGGCGTCCAGAGCCATGCCGCCGACCATCGCCGCGCCGGTCAGATGCAGGGCGGTGGCCTCGTTGGCTCCCAGCCGCCACGCCTCGCCGAACGGAACGAGCTCGCCGAACACGACCCGCTCGCGCGCGGACGGTGCGCCGTAACAGATCCGGGCCGCGTTGCCTCCGACCATGAAGTCGGTCATGGCCAGCGGGCTGGTGCGCTCCGCGGCCTCTTCCATGGTGGCATTGGCGAGGAAGCAGTCAGCAGCCATCATCATCGCTGCCTCTTCTTCCATTTCCATTTCCATGTCGTCCGTGGCGTCCGCGCCATCCTGGGCCCCACCGCAGGCAGCCAATGCGAGGGCTCCCGATGTGACGAAAGTCATCAAATAGCGTCTCATTACAAATCTCCCTGGAACCTGAATGTGCGCGATCGTGAAGGTCAACAAGCAGAAAACAAAAGACAATGCAGCGCGGGCAACGGTCGCCCGGCCGCGGCGAGAATCGCGTGTAAGCTAGCAGGAAAACCGCTCCGGCGGTAGTGAGGGGTTCGGCGACGGAGGTTTGCTAGTACGCCGTGGTCCGAAAAACGGGCTGGAAGAGCTCGGTTCGGTGCGCGCACGCCGGGTCGGCGGGGCAGGTGCTGCAGAGCGGGGTTTCGGTTTCCAGGCACCGGTTGCGGTTACCGAAGAAGAACCGGTCAACCGCGCCCATCGGCAGGTCGCTCTCCCGGCAGACTGCCTTTACGGCCTCGGCGCTGGCCAGGCGGACCTGGTGCTCCGCGTTGGCGGAAACCAGTCGGCGGGCCGCAAGCGTCTTGAGGAGCGCTGGATCGGTTACCTCAATCAACCCAAGCCGAAGGGCGCTGCGCTGCACGTGGTAGTCGACAATCGGCGGCAGCTCCTCGCCGGGCCCCGGTACCAGCCAGCGCTCCGGCCTCTGCACCAGGATCATGGCCAGCAGCGCCGACTTTTTTCGGAGTGGATCTTCCTTGTAACCGCCAATTCGGTCCATCAGCGTGAAGAAAGTCTTCAGTGGATGGGGCGCGGACCCGGCAATTTCGGTGACGCCGGCCGGTGACAGAGAAAGGGCTTCCATGTCCCGCCCGTAGTCCCGCGCGACCGCCAGCCGCGACTCGGGCGCCCGAAGCGGACTGGTCCCGTTGTCGGACCTCGTTCTCGCGGTGAACCGATCGACCGTCAGGGCTGCTTGCCCGGCGGGGTCCAGCTCTTCGGGTGCCTCCTGCAGCCACCGGCGGCAAACGGCCCACAGGTAGTCGCTCCCTTTGAGGGTGCGGCCGCCGACGGTACCGTACATGGGACCGCCGTACGCGCCGTCCTTCAATTCCCAGAACCCGAATTGCTGGACCGTCGCGGCGAAGAAGAAATCCATGGCGCGGCCGTGACCGGGCGGCGGAAAAACGTCGCCCGTGAAGTCAAACGGCGTGACCGCGGCCGCCTGCGAACGAAGGGTCTTCGCGACCGCGGTGATTCTGCTGTCGCACAGTCGTACGCCGGGGGAGCGTGGCACGCGCCGGATCAAGGCCGTGGAGCGCCCGCTCACCAGCTTGTCCGGCCCGACGCCCTCGGTGGCCAGGGCAGCGAGCTCCGCCGCCACCCGACCCGCCTCGGCGGGATGGTCGCCCAGGGCCAGACGCGCCGCGAAGGCCCCGGCGAAGGTGTCGCCCGCTCCGGTGGGGTCGACGGTCGCCGCCCTCACCGCCGGCAGGGCAATCTCGTGGTCCCCCAGCCACAACCGCGCTCCTCGGCGGCCCCTGGTCACGACGAGAATTTTCCCCGGAGCCGCCCGGGGTCGCTGGCCAAACAGCAGCCCGCCCTCCCGTTCATTACACAAGAACACATCGGCGGTAGCGGCCGCCCGCCGCACGGAGGCCCTGTCCCGGCGGATACCGTTCTCATAGGTGGTAACCACCGCCAGGGCGCCGGCCGCGCGCACTGCCCGGGCAAGGTCCAGCGACTGACGCGGTGTGAGCGGCGCCACGCAGACGACGTCGCCGGCCGACAGCGGCGGCAGGTGCTCCGGGCCAAGGACTGCCTCGGCGCCGAAGTCGGCCGGCGCATAGACGGCCCGTTCTCCCTCGTAGCGAATCTCGAACCGGGGCAGCCCGCGGGGGCCGGTCTCGGGGCCAATCCATCGCAGCCCGCTCACCGCCTCTTCCAGCAATCCCGGAACCGGGTCTGGACGCGGCGCCACCATCGTGACATCGGCCCCGGCCGCGGAGGCTCCGAGCGACATGTAGAGCCCGGCCCCTCCCGCCGAGGCCTCCACCCGACCGTCCACATGAAGCCGGTCGAGCGAGGGACCTCCCGCTACAACGAGCTTATTGGTCGTCCGTCGTCACCCGCGGCACGCCGGTGGGTCCGTTGTCCCAGTCCTGGGCGCTGGACACGTTGGGCATTCCCCAGTTTTCGCCGTTCCACCCCTGGAACCCCTCCATGCGGAAGGTCCACAGGCCAGTGCTCATGTCGCTGACCACGATGAGGCCGTCGGCGTTGCGCACATCCACGCCGAACGTGCCGTTGAACACCGGGTAACGGTCGGTGTTGGGCGGCCCCAGGTAGGTGTCGTAGTGGCCGACCGTGATCGGGTTGGTGGGGTCCATCATGTTGAACACCACGAGCCCGTCCAGATAGCCCGACACGAACACATAGGGCCACCGGACCTCGTGGTTGTGGACGAGGTTCTCCCAGTTGGCGGTCCAGGCCGCGACGGGCCTGCGAATGGCCGACACCTCGCCATTCAGCCCCGGACGCAGGTCGAAGATCCTGAGCGGCGCGTACCGGTACTCCGTTTCGGCAACGGCGAAGTTCCCGTCGGGAGTTGGCGTGAAGGTGTGTCCGCCGCGCACGCCCGAAACTCCGACGATCTGAGTGAGCAGCGACGGATTCGCCAGGTCGGTCACGTCGTAGACGTAATAACCGCCGGTGCCGCCCCCGTAGAACCGGTCGGTGCCGGTGTCGGGATGGTAGCCGAGATAGAAATCATGGTAGCCCCGGCGGCTTCCCGCGGCACCGTCCTGCGGGGGTACGGGGATCTCCGCCACGCGGGTCATGTTTCCGTTCTCAACCACCGCGCCCAGGTCGTAGACCGCGGCGAACGGACCCGAAACGGTGGCGACCAGGTAGACGTTCATGTTGGAATGCTTGTACACGAAGATGTTGTGGAAACCGCCGGGCAGGTCCGGTTCGCGAATCCGGGCCACCTCGCGCACGGTCGAGGCATCGGGCAGCCCCGTCACGTCCAGCACCACGGCGCCCATGTCGCTGTTGGGCCCGCCCTGGCCGAACTGGAGCGACTGCACCACGTAATAGCGGTCGTTCCACTTGAAGTGCTTCACGTCCATGCCGCCGGTGCCGGTGTGCAGGTCCTGGTCTTCGATCCGCCACCGGTAGAGTACCTCCGGGCGCTCGGGATCCGCGATCGAAACGATGTCCAGGCCCTTGGGCCCGACCGGCCCGTACTGCATGCGCCCCACGTAGGCGAAGGGTCGGTGCAATTCCTGTTCCACGTCCATGTCCGAAATGCTGAGACGCGGCCCCAGCGGAACGTGCCCCAGCACGTCCATGTTGCTGCTGCCGCGCTCCATGACCTCCACCTGCGACGCGGCAGGCAGCGCGGCGGCCAGCGCCATCAGGGCGACCAGCCCTGCCCCGAGTACGGTCCGACCCGCCACCATCTGTTCCTGTTTCCCGGAAATCATCGTTCCTCCACTGTAAACACCATTGCCATGCCGGCTTCCAAGTGCTCTGCGATGTGGCAGTGTGCCATCCATACCCCGGGGTTCGACGCCTCCAGCAACAGATCGAAGGTCGATCCGACCGGAACCACCACCGTGTCTTTCCAGGCGAGGTTGGCGGCTGGCACGCCGTCCCTCTCGATTACCAAAAACCGCTGTCCGTGAATGTGAATCGGGTGCTGCATCGGGTGGAACGACCGCCGGAGATTCCGAATGCGAATCTTCCTGACATCGCCCTGCCGGAAGGTCCATTCGATCTCCCGGTTCTCCCTGCCGGTGGCCGGGTCCCTGAGCACCCACGTCAGGTTGTCGGAGGTCGCCAGATAGTTCATCATCGGCATGGCGTCGTTCCATTCGACCGGCGGAAAGTACGCGGTGTCGAGTGCCATCACCGCCACCATGTCGCTCGGCAGGTCGCCGGAACGGACCGTCAGCTCCAGTTCGTGATCCGGTGGTCCGGCGAACTCGGCCCGGTAGCGGTCGATGTCTTCGGTTACGTCGGCATTCGCTCTGAGCGAGTCGAAGCTCTCGGCGTGGTCTTCGCCGCGGGGGACCCTCTCTTCCAGCACGGTTACCAGGCCCAGCGTGTCGACCTGCGGGTAGAAGACACCGTTGAAGTGGTCCACCGCCTGGATCGAGTTGACGAGGGCGACGGTGCCCGGCTGGCCGAAACGGGCATCCACGATGTACCGTTGGGCCGGTGCAATGACCACGTTCTGGACCATAGTCTCGCGTTCGAACTTGCTTGCATCGGCCCCCACCAACTTCAGCCCGGCCCCCCTTGCGACCAGGTTGAAGGTGCGGGTGTTGGCCACGTTGGTCAGGAACAGGCGGCGGACCTCGCCCCTTCGGACCGTCGTCTCCCATCGGGGTTCACCGTTGACCAGCATGTGGTTGCCGAACCGCCCCATCAGGGTCTGCGCCGCACCCTCCCGCCCGAAAGGGAAGATGCCGGCCTCGTCGATCAGGATGTCGTCGAGCATCAGGAAGTCTTCGCCGTTGGCGGGGGCCAGGTAGTCAGGCTCGGGCGAGTCCACCATCATGTTCCCGTAAAGGCCCAGCTCCTGCTGGATGTCTTCCCTGTGGTGGGGATGGTACCAGTAGAGCCCCGCATCGGGGAAGTAGACGCGGTAAAGGAATGACTCGCCCGGTTCGACCGGATCCTGGGTGAGGCCGGGTACGCCGTCGAACTGATTCTCCAGGCGCAGGCCGTGCCAGTGGACCGCGGTCGGGAGATCGATGTTGTTGGTGAAGATGACAATGATCTTGGCCTGCTGCGGGACCCGGACCAGCGGCCCCGGATACTGCCCGTTGAAGCCGTACATCGTGAATTCGCGGGTTCCGACGCGCCGCCGCACAAACCCGGCTTCCAGCCGGAGCGTGTCGCCATCGGCCAGGTGGACGATTTCGCGCAGCACCGCCTCGGGCAGGGCGGCGGGGTCGAGGCCGGCCCCCGGCAGAAACGGGGTTAGCCCCGGCACTGCTCCCATGAGGCCGGGGAGCATCATCGGCATGGGGCGGGGTTGGGGGGGCATGCGCCAGCTTGCTTCGCTGGTGCCGTTCTGTTGGTGGGCGCCGTGGCCGGCGTTGGCGTGCTGCGCCGTGAGTGGTGTGGCGGCCGGACCGACGGCGAGGCCCGCGAACAGGAGCAGCCAGGCCGAGCGGGCGTTGAAGGCCGAGAGGGTCAATAGATCAACTGGCAGCTGACATCCTCGAACGGCCCGTGCCCGGCCATGGTGTGTAGACGGCCGGACGGCGAAATGCCCCGCAGGATGATGGGGCCGCTCCAGCGCTCCAGCTCCGGCTCGGTCTCTTCGCTCACGAATGCCAAGAACTTGTTCCAGGCGATCTGGCCGCTGGTCTGGCCTGCTTCGCCCAGCTCGCCCAGGCGTACCCACTCGGTGAGTTCGGGGGTCGCGGCCCATCCCACGTACCGGGCGCCCCGGCGGCGCGGCAGCCTGTCGGCTCTCAGCGTGACGGTGTAGGCCTGGTGCCCGTCGGTGTCGACGGCAATGCCGAAGGCGGACTCGGGTTGGGTCAGAATCATGTCTCCCGCGGCGGAAGGGGCGTGCTGGGTCGGACGCATGGGGACCACTTCGGGGCCAACCCGGCATTCTCCCGGTACGGGACCCGGCGGAGCGGTGGCCGCGGGAGGCGCGGCGGTCCACCCGAGCACCACCAACGCGACGGCCGCGATGGCGGTCGCGCCCGATCCCGCCCGTCGCTTAACCAGAATTCTGATCAGAACCCCATCATGGCGCGTACCCTGGCGTCGATCTTGTCTGGGGTCCAGAACGGCTTCCACACCAGTTTGACCGTGGCTTCGTCGATGCCGTCCACGGTCTGGGCCGCATCCCGGGCACCATCCATGATTTGCCCGCCCGCCGGGCATCCGGGGCTGGTGAGCGTCATGGTGATCAACGCGGCCGCTTCCTCAACCTCCACGCCGTAAACCAGGCCCAGGTCAACGATGTTGATGCCTAGTTCGGGGTCCACCACATCGCGTAGCGCCAGCGTTACCGCCTCGGACAGCTCGTCTCCGCCCGCGCCGTTTTCCGTGTTCTGTTCTTCTTGCACCATTATGTATGCTTCCTAACCAGTCCCGACTGGGTGCTTCGGTATCAGGGTGATTCGCTTGAAGGGGTCGGCGCCGACGAACTGTGTTCGTGGGCGATTCTCCACGCGCCCTCCACGTTGAGTACGACCAGGGTAAAGACCCCACCGGACGAGACAAGACCGTCGCGGTGCAGCTCGTAGCGCCCCCTGATCAGGCCGGACCTGCCGTCCAGTATGCGGCAGTCCAGGCATTCCATGCGCAGGCTGTCACGGGTCTCGGCCGAAAACACCGGAGCGTACCGGCTGCGGATTCCGTCGAATCCGCTCACAAGCTCGCCTCCCAGCACGTAGGTAGTTGCCGGCGATTGATCGTAGAATGACAGGTACTCCTCCAGATCGCCCGCGTTCCAGGCGTTGGCCTGCGCGGCCAGCAGTTCGGCGGCCAGCTCGTCGAACGGCGCCAGCCGGGTGTCGGCGAGCCGGTCGCTGCTGACTCTCTCAATCCTGCATCCCCCGCCGATGGCCGTGGCCACGATGGCCATGCCAAGGGCGACTGCCCGAGTGCCCGCACGTGAGTTGATCATTGAGCGTTCTCCCCCTCGGTTGCGGCGCCGCTCCCGCCGAACACCGATTCCAACAACTCCGCGGTGGCCGCCAGCGCAATCTCCAGGTGGGGTCTGGCACCCCGGAACGGATGAACTACCTGGAAGGTGTGCCCCGAGCCCTCGATGGTCAGGAGTCGTGCGCTGTCCCCGGCTGCCTCTGCAATTCGCTGTCCCTCCGACAGCGGAACCGATTCGTCCTTGGTTCCGTGCACAACCAGTA
>LXNJ01001325.1_pt1 | contig 14991 bp, 14 predicted proteins | sample 809081 | NCBI WGS metagenome assembly LXNJ01 (sample SAMN04870510, study PRJNA318959) | sponge metagenome | biome: sponge; feature: marine sponge reef; material: water | host: Petrosia ficiformis | place: Greece: Milos, Mediterranean Sea | collected 2013-05-29 | depth 5-7 m
GGGTGGCCCGAGAGTTTCCCGGGGCCAGAGAAGGGCGAGAAAGGGGAGCATGTTCGATGAGCGAAAAACCCGATTTCGTCTGGGAGAATTTGGAAGTCGGCATGACGATCGGCGAGCGCAGCGTCTTGGTGACGCAGGAGATGGTGGACGCGCACTGCGACGCCGTGGGCGCTAAGCGGGAATGGTACCAGGGTGATTCCCCCGCGGGCGGTCCCATCGCGCCGCCGATGATCTTCATCAACGACCTGCTCGCCATCTATGATGAGAACTACAAGCGATTCGGCACCATCCACGCCAAGCTCGGCTACCGCTTCCACAAGCCCGTGCGGGTCGGCGAGACGGTGAACCAGAAGGTCACGGTGAAGGAGTTGTACGTGAAGCGAGAGAAGGGCTGGATCGTGAGCGAGCTCGCCGTCACGAACGAGACGGGAGAGTTGCTGCTCACTTCCTCGCACACATCCGTATTGAGCCTCACGAGAAAGCACGAGAAAGATGGCTAATACACGCGCAGAAATCGAAAATATGAATATCGGGGACGAACTGCCCGAGCGTACGCACAAGGTGGATTGGGAGGACATCCTCAAATTCAACCGCTACGTCACCGGCGGGGTGGATACGAAGAACATCCACACCGACGATGAGGTGGCGCGAAAGGCGGGTCTCCCCCGCGCGTTGGCGACGGGCCGCCACCCGGTGTCGTTCATCACCGAACTCATGGTCGATTACCTGGGGATGGGCTTCATCACGAGTGGAGAGATCGATATTTCCTTCGTGAAACCCATCTTCCCGGGCGACGTTCTGACGCTTATGGCTGTGCTCAGGGAGAAATCGCCTGATGAGGGCGAGATGCGCTATCTCTTCGACGTTTCGCTTGTAAACCAGGACGGCGCAGCCGTTACGATCGGGATTGCAGGCGGCCGCCTGGCCTGATCATCACCAGATGAGCACGCGCGAATCCCTTACGAGCCTGTTCCACCCGAAATCCTTTGCGGTGGTGGGCGCGGCTTCCGACTTGAACCGCCTGGGCGGCATTCCCTTGCGGTTGACCATGCAATATGGCTTTCCCGGCCCCATCTACCCCATCAACCCGAGGCGGGACGTGATCGCGGGGCTTAAGTGCTACCCCGATGTCGCCTCCCTGCCCGAAGCGCCCGAGTTCGCTCTCATCTGCACCCCGAGAGAGGACGTGCTCCCCGCCCTCACACAATGCGCGGGACGAGGCGTCAAGGCCGCCGCCGTCATTACGTCCGGCTTCGCCGAAGCTGGCACTGAAGGCGTGGCGCTACAGGAGAAAATCCTGGAGTTGCGCGACGAATCGGGAATGCGCGTCTTAGGACCCAACTGCATGGGCGTAGTGCACGTGCGCTCGAAGCTCATGGCCACGTTCACGATATCCATCCGCGATGAGGACCCGCTCATTCCGGGGGCGGTGGCCATCGTCACCCAGAGCGGGGCGATGGGGGCGTGCATGCTCACGGGCTTTCAGGAGAGCGGCTCGGGCATCAGCAGCCTCGTCAGCCTCGGCAACGAGGTGGACGTGGATTTCGCGGAATGCGTGGATTACTTCCTCGACGACCCGCACACGCGCGTCATTTGCGGGTATCTGGAATCGGTGCGCAACGGCAAGCGGCTCAAGAAAGTCGCCCGGCGCGCGCTCGAGATTGGAAAGCCCATTGTCCTGCTCAAGGGCGGCAAGACCGAAGAGGGAGCCCGCGCCGCGCGCAGCCATACCGCCGCCATCACGACTTCGAGCGATGTCTTCGACGCCTTCGCCGCGCAATACGGGATCCAGGTGCTGGACTCCATGGACGAGTTCATCGAGATTGCGGATTTCCTCGCGCGCAGCAGGCCGATCCAGGGAAACGGCGTGGGGATCTTAAGCTTCTCGGGCGGGCTGGGCTCGCTCGCGGCGGACCTTGCGACCGATGCGGACCTTACACTCCCCATCCTCGCAGGAGAAACACAGGAAAAACTCGCAGGCGTCCTGCCCGACTACGCGCCCAAGGACAATCCGGTGGACCTCGTATCCCTGATGGTCAGCCAACCGGAGAGCCAACCGCTCAAGACGGCGGGAGTAGCGGTGGCATCCGATGAGAACGTGGACGCGCTGCTATTCCTCATGGGCGTCTACCACCACGTGGGGGAACAGATAGTGGCGGAGGTGAAGGCGCTGTTTGAAACCTCACCCGTGCCCGTCGCCTTCGCCTGGCTCACGGGACCGCGCGATCAGATAGAAGCACTCAGAAAAGCCTCCGTACCCGTATTCGGCGATTACTCGCGGGCGATTCGCGGCCTGGAATCCCTATTGTCGCTTAAAAACGCGCGCAAGTCCGCTTCTTCCCAGCCCCTACTCAAAAACCGTACACGGAAGGAGGCGGCCAGGCGAAGCATCAGGCGTTCTCCCCCATCCGCCGATGGTTTTCTGCCGCCTGAAATCTGCGCCGAAATCATGGACCTCTACGGTATTCCAAGACCAAGGGAAATTCTGGTCGATACGGCGGAAGAAGCACGCAAGGCGTGGGAGGCGTATCAAACCCCCGTCGCGCTCAAGGTCGTATCGGAGAGCCTCGCACACAAGACCGAGGCGGGCGGCGTCATCCTGGGACTCGATACAGCCGAGGAAGTGCTGACCGGTGCCGAGCGGCTGCTCGCACTAGCGGACGATGCGCGCCTTCTGGTGCAGGAGATGATTGAAGGCGGCCTGGAGCTACTGGTCGGCATCTCGCGGGATGAGACGTTCGGCCCGTGCGTGACGGCGGGGCTGGGCGGCGTGTACGTGGAAGCACTCAACGACGTGGCCCGGCTTCTGCCTCCTTTCCACGCAAAAGAAGCCGAAAGCACGCTCTCAGGCCTTCGCTCGCGCGCCATCTTCGATGGTTTCCGGGGCGGGCCCAAAGTTCAAATTCCGCACATATCCGATATAATGGCCAAAATTTCGAGACTGGCGCTGGAGTTGAGACACGATATCGCCGAGATGGATATCAACCCGCTCATCGCCACGGCGGAGGGCTGCACCGCCGTGGACGTTCGGATCAAGACAACCTGACGAGAGGACCCGCATGAGCAAGAGAATCACGCCCGAAATTCGCGCCCTGGTGGGGCGAAAGCACGGCCCCTATCGCGTGAGGGTAGAGCAAGGGGCGATTGAGAAATTCGCGGACGCTATCGGCGACGAGAACCCCGCCTTCCGGGGAGTCGACGCGGTCGCGCCGCCCACTTTCCCCACCACCTTCAGGGCAAAGGACGCCTATCCCGATCTGCCGCCTGGTTTCGGCGACGTGGGGCTTCACGCCTCACAGGTCTATGAGGTCGAGCGGCCCATCCGCGCGGGCGATGAGCTGGACGTTTCCTTTACCATCGTGGACATCACCGAAAAATCGGGCCGTACGGGCGACCTCGTGTTCGTCGAACGTGAATACGAGTTTACCGACGCGCGCGACGGCTCCCGCGTGGGCGGGGGCAAGTGGGTGTCGCTCCGGCGATTCAGGAACTGAAGGAGAGACGATGAGCTACCAAAAGGGTGACGCGCTCCCCGAACTCGTGAAAGAACCCGTCTCGCGGACACAACTCGTGAAATACGCGGGCGCAAGCGGGGATTACAATTCGATCCACTATGACGACGAGGCGGCGCGCGCGGGCGGCCTGGACGGCGTTATCGCCCACGGGATGCTCTCGATGGGCTTTCTCGGGCAATTCGTCGAGAACACATTCGGCGCGGGCAGCTACAAGAGGCTCGAAGTACGCTTTCAGGGCATGGTGAAGCTCGGCGAGGTCATCACCTGCCGGGGCGTCGTGACCGATATCTCGCAAGAGAATGGCCGGGAATACGCCGCCTGCGAGATCGAAGCGGTCGACTCCAGCGGCCGCGTCGTCACCAAGGGTGAGGCGCAGGCCTGGCTGGACTGAATCCACAAGAAAGAGAGGAATTCCATGAGACTGAAAGACAAGAACGCCCTCGTTACGGGTGCTGCGCAGGGCATCGGACGCTCGGTGTGCCGGCGCTTCGCCGAGGAGGGCGCCAAGGTGCTCGTCGTCGACATGAACGAGGAGGGCGGCGAGGAGACGGCGCGACTGATAAGAGAGGCAGGCGGCGAGGCGCTCTTCCACAAGGCCGACGTGAGCAAGCTGGAGGAGATCGAGGGCGCGCTCGACGCGTCTGAGTCCGCGCATGGGCCCATCAACGTCATGGTGAACAACGCAGGCATCGTGCGCGCGGCCATGCTCCACAAGATGACCGAAGAACAGTGGGACTCCGTGATCGCAGTCCACTTGAAGGGCACCTGGACAGGAATCCACGCGGCGGCCAAGCGCATGATCCCCCGGAAGGAAGGCCGCATCATCAACGTGACCTCCGGCGCGGGGCTCCGCGGCACCATCGGCCAGATCAACTACTCCTCGGCCAAGATGGGCATCGTCGGCGCGACGCAGAGCGCGGCCCGCGAACTGGGACGACACAACATCACCGTGAACTGCGTCTCGCCCGCGGCCATCACTCCCATGACGGAGACGATCCGCACGGACGAGCGCTTTGAGTCCAAGTATCTCGAGCGCATCTGCCTGGGCCGGTGGGGAGAACCAGAGGAGATGGCGGCGGGGTTCGTCTTTCTGGCGTCGGACGAGGCGAGCTACGTGACCGGCATCGTGCTCCGCATCGACGGCGGGCTGGGGATGTAGGGGGGCGTTTGTAGGGACAACCCCCTGTGGTTGTCCCTCTTCGGAGTGGATACGACCAGGACAGGCACGGGGGCCTGTCCCTACGGGATGCAATCCCTTCGCCATATGATAATCGCCTCCTTGAGGGTCGGGCATCTTTTCTTCCCTGGATTCCGACATCTGCTGGAATGGCGAGCAAGGGAAAGAACCCCCCATCTGGCATCCCCTTGGCGGGCCTGCTAGAATCGCCGCGAGATCGACCCCGAAACCGACGAAACGGAGGAACCGCCCATGAAGGCCATGATCCTCAAGCAATTCGGCCAGCCTCTCGCCTATGAGGAAGCGCCCGAACCCAAGATCGGCCCCCGCCAGGTGCTCGTGGAATCAAAGGCGAACGGCCTGTGCGCGACAGACTTGAAGATAGTGGACGGAAACGTCAAATCGGCCCCCACGCCCCTGATGCTCGGCCACGAGAACTCGGGCGTCGTGTGTGAGGTGGGCGCGGAGGTCGATTCCGTCGCCCCGGGCGACCGCGTGGTCGTCGTGAGCAAGCAGACCTGCGGGCGCTGCCGCATGTGCCGCCTGGGCCATGAGGAGATGTGCCTGAACTCGCCCGGCCGCCTGGGGATAGAGATAGACGGCGGCTTCGGCCAACTCGTCGCTGCGTCGGAGCGGAACCTCGTCAAAATCGGCGATAACGTATCCCTGGCGGCCGCTTCCCTCATCGGCGGGACGCTCGGCTCCCCGCTCCACGCCATCCGCATGGCCCGGCCCGAACTCGGCGAATGCGCCGTCATCTTCGGGGTCGGGGGCCTCGGGCTGCACGCCCTGCAACTCCTCCGCCACCTGGGGGTGAACATCATCGCCGTGGACGTGAAGGAGGAAAAACTCGCCAAGGCGCGCGAACTCGGCGCGTTCGAGACGGTGAACGCGGTGGAGACCGACCCGGTAAAGGCCGTCATGGACATCACGAACGGTTTCGGGGCGGACATCGCGCTCGAGATCGTCGGCGGGGCCGCCGTGCCGCCCGTGCTGCAGCAGTGCCTCGACCTGCTCCGGCCCGGGGGACGCCTCATCGTCCTGGGCTACGTCTTCGGCCAGAAAATGGAGATCGAACCCGCGCAGCTCATCACCAAGTGGATCCAGATCATCGCGTCGCACAACCACACGGTGCGCGACGTGAGCGACGCCGCGAGCCTGGTAAACGATGGCCGCGTGCGCGCCGTCATCACGGAGGAAGCCCCGATGCCGGACGCCAACGACGCCCTGGCCGCCCTGCGCGCGGGAGACCCGGTGGGCCGCATCGTACTTACGTGGTGAGGCGACCAGCCTGATAATACGATAAGACCAACAATACCTTACAACGCATCCGCAGGAGGCAGCATGGCGTATCGAATCGAAACCGACAGCATGGGCGAGATTGAGGTGCCCGGGGACAAATACTACGGCGCGCAGACGGCGCGCTCGCTCGTTCACTTCAAAATCGGCGGCGACCGCTTCCCGAGGGAGATCATCCGCGCGCTGGGGATATTGAAAAAAGCCGCCGCGGTGACGAACGAGGAACTGGGAATCCTGGAACCGGAGAAGGCCGCGCTCATCACCCAGGCGGCGGATGAGGTGATCGCGGGCGATCTGGACGCGCATTTCCCGCTCGTCGTCTGGCAGACCGGCAGCGGCACGCAGACGAACATGAACGCGAACGAGGTCATCGCCAACCGCGCCATCGAACTCGCGGGCGGCGAGATGGGCTCCAAGGACCCGATCCACCCCAACGACGACGTGAACAAGGCGCAGTCCTCGAACGACACCTTCCCGACGGCGATGCACATCGCAGCGGGTGAGCAGATGACGAATAAGCTCATCCCCGCCGTGGAAGCGCTCAAGACTACGCTCGCGGCGAAAGCCGAGGCGTTCGATTCGATCATCAAGATTGGCCGCACGCACCTGATGGACGCCGTTCCCCTCACTTTGGGCCAGGAATTCTCGGGCTACGCGCAGCAGCTCGAAAACGGCCTCGCGCGCATCAGGATGTCGCTGGACGGGATTTATGAACTGGCGCTCGGCGGTACGGCGGTGGGAACGGGCCTGAACACGCATCCCGACTTCGCGGACAAGGCCGCCGCCAGAATCGCCGATATGACGGGGCTTCCCTTCAGAAGCGCACCGAACAAGTTCGAGGCCCTGGCCGCACACGACGCGGTCGTGTTCGCGAGCGGGGCGGTGAAGACCCTGGCGGCGTCTTTGATGAAAATCGCGAACGACATCCGCATGCTGGCGTCCGGCCCGAGGTGCGGCGTGGGCGAGCTTCTCATCCCCGAGAACGAACCCGGAAGCTCCATCATGCCCGGCAAGGTGAACCCCACCCAGAGCGAGGCGATGACGATGGTGTGCGCCCAGGTGATGGGCAACGACGTAGCGGTGAACGTGGGCGGCGCAACGGGGCATTTCGAGCTCAACGTGTTCAAGCCCGTGATGATCTTCAACCTGCTGAACTCGGTGCGTCTGCTGGCCGATGCGAGCGTATCGTTCAACGAGCATTGCGCTGTGGGAATCGAACCCAACCGGCCCGCGATAGAGTCTTATCTCCAGAACTCGCTCATGCTCGTGACGGCGCTGAACCCCGTAATCGGATACGACAACGCGGCCAAGGTGGCGAAAAAGGCGTTCTCGGACGGCGGCACGCTGCGCGACGCGGCGATTGCGCTGGACCTCCTCACGGGCGAGGAATTCGATGCGGCCGTAAAACCCGAGAACATGATCGGGCCGAGAGGATGATTTTGTAAGGGGGAATCCTAGCGTTCAGGTCAGGCACGGGGGCTACCAAATGGCGTCCGCCTCATTACCCCCTCTCCGCGTAGCCCTCAAACGCCACCGGTATCGTCTGGATGTCCTGTATCAGATCGGGCGGCAGGTCCCTGTCCGCCGTGGGGAGCATTCCCGCGTAGAGGGTATCGACGCCGTTCGCAAAGCGCGACTCAATCGCATCTTTGACCTCCGCATGTACGCCCACGGCGGCGAAAAGGTGGACTAGGTCGTCCGGAATCTCGCCCGCCAGATCGCCCCATTTTCCCTCGCGCGTCATCTGTCTCAATTTCCGGCCCAGATCGCCGTAGCCGTGCATCTCGAGCACAGGCCAGTAGTCGGGCGTCGAGCCATAAAAGCCGAGGCGCACCTTGACCTCATCCATCCCGCGCCTCAAGGCTTCCTCATCCGCTCCGGTGACGACGTAGCCCCCGCCCGTAATCTCGAAATTCTCGCGCGTAATCCCGTTCTCCCCGAACCCTTCCGTGAGCTTCGGCAGGCAGAATTCCTCGAAATACCTGCTCGAGCAGAAAGGGTGCAGACGTACACCGTCGCAGCGGCTTCCCGCCACTTTCAGCATGCCCGGCCCCACCGCCGCGATGGTGACGGGCGCCATGGGCTGGCCGCCGGATGGCGGCGTGAAGGCGGGCGTCATGAGGCTGAACTGGTAGTGCTCGCCCTGGTAATCGAGTTTTTCCCCGCTCCGCCAGACGCGCCATATCGCGCGAAGCGATTCCACGTATTCGCGCATTCTCGCTGCGGGTTTCGTCCAGGGCACGCTGAAACGCCGCACGTTGTGCGCACGGATCTGGGGCCCGAGCCCAAGGACGAAGCGTCCGTTCGAACCAACTTGCAAGTCCCACGCGGCGTTCGCGCACACCATGGGACTCCTCGGGAAGGCGATGGCCACGGCGGTCAGAAGCTCCACGCGTTTCGTCTCCACCGCCGCCACCGCCAGGGGCAGGAACGGGTGGTGCGCGTTCTCCATGGTCATCACGCCGTCATAGCCCGCCGCCTCGATAGCCCGCGCGGCGGGACCCACTTTTTTCAGATCGTCCATCGGTAGGGTAGTCACGATACGCATTTCGAAACTCCTGTCACAGAAATAGAAGACGCCGCCGGGCGGCGGAGCGGCGCCATGATACACGATCACGAGTCCCGACACATCGTGATATGATGGGCGCATCGAACAATGCCAAACGCGCATCGAATGGAGAAGACTCCATGTCCCAGCCGTGCCGTCTCGAATACCGGGGCTTTCACCAGCTCGAACTCGTGCGCCACGGCGGCGGGGAAATACGTATCGGCGGGCGGCGGCGAACCCTGCAAGAAACTCCGCCCAACGTGGCCTCGCGGCCTCCCGTCGATACGGTGCAGTACGTCTATGCGAGGTGGGATGAGCGCAGAGAGCGCGTGAAGCTGGTCGCCTCAACGACGGGGCATGAAACCGCAGGCGATGAGGAAGTGATGCGCGGCGACCCCTCCGCTCTTCTCGTCGGAATGGGAAGGCCCTATGAGAGCAGGCCCAAACACTACCACTGGGCGGACAGGCCGGAGCACAGGACGCTCATCCTGAGCCATCACAACAGAAAACGGGTCGAGTGGCGGCAGAGGCTGCGCGCGGATGCGGCAATCACCGCAGGCGGGTGGCGAGAAGTGTCGTCCGATATGAGCGTCTCTTTCCTCGTATGGGGCGAGGAGGAGGCGCATCTCGAAATCGAGGGCCGTGTGAGGAGCGAGGGGGCCGCCTCGCCGCTTCTTTTGGGAATAGGCTTGGACGGCGCGCCTCCTGAATCGGCCCAATTGGAACTCACGCCGCATGAGGCGTCGCAGGTCTTCAGGCTCGATGTCGAGAGGCGCTTCTCCCTCGATGAAGAGGGCTTTCATACCCTTTCCCTTTACGGAATGACGGATGACGACGCCTCCTGGAACGTCCTCGGAGGCGCAACGCTGCAGTATTCCACCCTTGGCTAAGGAGCAAGACGATTAACGAATCCGCGCAAAACCCAAAATTCCTGAGTGACCTCGGAATCCGCCGCGTCATCAGCGCGCGCACCCGCCAGACAGTCTTCGGCGGCTCGGGACTGAGGCCCGAGGTATGGGCCGCCATGCAGGAGGCGAACGCCGCCCAGGTGGACATGAACGAACTCCACGCGACAGCGGGCGCGCGGGTCGCCGGGATGACGCAAAACGAAGCTGCCTACGTCACGAGCGGTTCCGCCGCAGGCCTCGTGCTGTGCGCGGCCGCCTGCATCACGGGCGGAAGCCCGGCCTTGATGGACAAGCTGCCCTTCACCGACGGCCTGAAGAACGAGATCGTGATCCACCGCTTCCAGAGAAACCACTACGACATCAATATCCGCCAGGCGGGGGCGAGGCTCGTGGAGATCGGCTCGCACCGGCAGACCCATCCCTGGGAGCTCGAAGAGGCCATCGGGGAGAAAACGGCGGGCGTCTTCTATTTCCCGGGCCGGTATGCGGGCAAAAACATCCTGACGCTCGAAACCATCATCGAGATCGCGCACGAAAGGAACGTGCCCGTAATCGTGGACGCCGCGTCGCAGCTTCCCCCCTCCTCCAACCTTTGGCGCTACACGAAGGAGATGGGGGCCGACGCCGCCATCTTCAGCGGGGGGAAAAGCATCGGCGGGCCTCAGAATACGGGCATCATTCTCGGTAAAGAGGAAATCATCGAAGCCTGCGCCATGATGGGAAGCCCCAGGTATTCGATCGGCCGGCCCATGAAGGCGGGTCGCGACGACATCGTGGGCCTGCTCGCGGCGTTTGAGCATTACCTGGACGGCGGCGAGGCGGAGCAATACGCCCACAACGAGAAATGGTGTGAATTCTTCATGGAGCGCACAGCCGGGATGAGGGGACTCTCGCCCCGCATCAGGCGCCCCAACTCGCTGGGGCAGGATTTGCCGGAAGTCGTGATCGAAATCGACCCAGAATCGCTCGGAAATTCACGCGATGCGATTGTCGATGCGCTGTGGGAGAGCGAGGTGCGTGTGCAGGTCGGGATATACGGCGATACGGGAATCTTCCTCTCACCCGATCCGCTCACGGATGCGGACGCGGAATACCTCTGGGGGAGGCTCCAGGAGGTTGTTTCGTGAGGAAGTGATTGCGCTTGGTAAACCTGTAGAGCATACCTATGTATCCCTAGAGCATGAATTATGAACGTGAACCAAATGAGACGAAATTCATATCGGTTGGAGGATTATGATTATTCCCAAGAGGGATGTTATTTCGTCACGATTTGCGCGCAGGCCAGACAATGTCTGTTCGGTGAAATCATCCAGGGTGAGATGGTTTTGAGCGAAGCGGGGAAGATGGCCGCCCGTTGGTGGAACGAGACTGAGAACAAATTTCCGCATCTCGTATTGGATGAATTTGTCCTCATGCCGAATCACATTCACAGCATCGTTGTAATCGTAGGGGCGGACCTGTGTGTCCGCCCGCAACGCGAAGAACGGTTATCGGACGAATATCCACAGGGGGAACTACAACGACAAGAAAAAAATCACCAGGGCGGACACACAGGTCCGCCCCTACAGGAAATCATTCAATGGTTCAAGACGATGTCCACGAATGAATACATCTACGAGGTGAAATCCGGACGTTTTCCGCTCTTCAAGAAACGCATATGGCAACGGTCATTCTATGATCACGTCATCCGCAACGATGACGATCTAAACAGTATCCGCGAATATATTCGGAACAACCCGCTTCAATGGGCGCTGGATGAGGAAAACCCGGCAAATCAGGCTCATCTGTAGTGACAGCCCCTCCTCAGGCCTGTCCCTACAAAACCGACGAAACAATTTCAAAAAAGCGGACAACCCAAAAAGGGTCATCCCCTCCCCTAATTCCCCCCGCTCTTCAGGAGCTGCCTCAGCACGTATTGCAGGATGCCGCCGTGCTGGTAGTAGGCCACCTCGTTGGGGGTGTCGATCCGCACGACCGCGTCGAAAACGATCGGCGCACCGCCGTCCTCAGGCGTGGCGGTGACGCGAACCTGCTTCGCTTCGCCCTGCTCCACACCCTCGATGTCGAAGGTCTCGCGGCCCGTCAGCCCCAAGCCCTCCGCCGAATCGCCCGGCTTGAACTGAAGCGGCAATACGCCCATCCCCACCAGGTTCGAGCGGTGGATGCGCTCGAAGCTCTCGGCGATGACGGCGCGGATGCCGAGCAGGCTCGAACCCTTGGCGGCCCAGTCGCGCGAGGAGCCCGTGCCGTATTCCTTGCCGCCCAGAACCACGAGGGGAATCCCCGCCTCCTGGTACTGCATCGCCGCGTCGTAGATGGGCATGACCTCGTTCGTCGGGAAATAGGTGGTGAAGCCGCCCTCGGTGCCCGGCGCCGCCCGGTTGCGAAGGCGCACGTTCGAGAAGGTGCCGCGCATCATCACCTCGTGGTTCCCGCGACGGGAGCCGTACGAGTTGAAATTGTCAGGCAGCACGTCGTTCATCACGAGGAAATGGCCGCCCGGGCTGTCGCGCTTGATGGAGCCGGCGGGCGAGATGTGGTCCGTCGTCACCGAATCGCCCAGAAGCGCCAGGCAGCGCGCGCCTGCGATGTCCTCGACCGGTTCGGGCTCCGCCTTCATGCCGTCGAAATAAGGCGCTTTCCTGATGTAGGTGGACATGTCTTCCCAATCGAAAAGACCGCCCTCGGGCGTGGGGATGCCCTGCCAGCGCAGATCGCCCCGGAACACGTCGCCATAGCTTTTCTGGAACATGTCCGCCTTCACGTGGTTCATCACCACGTCCTGAAGCTCACTCTGCGTGGGCCAGATGTCTCTCAAGTAGACGGGGTTGCCTTCCTCGTCCTCGCCCAGGGGGTCTCGCGTGATGTCCAGGTCCATGCGCCCGGCGATCGCGTAGGCCACCACCAGGGGCGGCGAGGCCAGGAAGTTCATGCGCACCTCGGCGTGTACGCGGCCCTCGAAGTTCCGGTTGCCCGATAGCACCGAGCAGGCGACCAGGTCGCCCTCGGCCACGGCTTGCGAGATATGCGCGGGCAGAGGGCCTGAGTTTCCGATGCAGGTGGTGCAGCCGTAGCCCACGTTGTGGAAACCCAATTTTTCCAGATAGGGCGTGAGGCCCGCGCTCTTCAGGTATTCAGTGACCACCATCGAGCCGGGAGCGAGCGAGGTCTTGACCCAGGGCTTGGCCTTCAAGCCGCGTTCGGCGGCTTTTTTCGCCACCAGACCCGCACCCAGCATGACGGTGGGGTTCGAGGTGTTGGTGCAGCTCGTGATCGCCGCGATGACGACCGCCCCGTGCGTTATCTCATACGTTTTCGCGCCGTCCCTCACGGTAACCGCAGCAGGCGCCACGGCCGTGCCTCCGCCATCGCCTCCGCCGAGTTCTGTGAGCATCTTGTCGAGTTCACGCTCGAAGGTGCCGCTCGCTTCCGTCAGCACGATGCGGTCCTGCGGACGCTTGGGGCCCGATATGCTGGGGACGACGTCGCCCAGGTCGAGCTCCAGCGTGTCGGTGTAGACGGCTTCGGGGGAATCCGTCTCACGGAACATGCCCTGCGCCTTGGCGTAGGCTTCCACCAGCGCGATTTGCTCCGCCGGCCTGCTCGTGAGCTCCATATACTTGAGCGTTTCGTTGTCGATGGGGAAGATGCCGCAGGTGGCACCGTATTCGGGCGCCATGTTGGCGAGCGTCGCGCGATCGGCGAGAGGCAGGTTGTCCAGACCCGGGCCGTAGAACTCGACGAACTTGCCCACCACGCCCTTTTCTCTCAGCATCTGCACGACCACGAGCACGAGGTCGGTCGCTGTGGCGCCTTCTCTCAGATCGCCCGCGAGCCTGAATCCCACCACGTCGGGAATCAGCATCGAGTAGGGCTGGCCCAGCATGGCGGCTTCGGCTTCGATGCCGCCCACGCCCCAGCCGAGGACGCCGATGCCGTTGATCATCGTGGTGTGGGAGTCGGTGCCCACGACGGTATCGGGAAAGGCGCGCGTGACGCCTTCTTTTTCGTCCGTGCCCACCACGGGGGCGAGGAACTCCAGGTTCACCTGATGGACGATGCCGGTGTCGGGCGGCACGGCCCGGAAGTTGTCAAAAGCGTTCTGCGCCCAGCGCAGGAAGGCGTAGCGCTCGGTGTTGCGGTCGTATTCGAGCTGCGCGTTGTTCTCGAGCGCCGTCTCGGTGCCGAACTCGTCCACCTGCACGGAGTGGTCGATCACCAGGTCGACGGGCTGCAAGGGGTTGATGAGGTCGGGGTCGCCGCCCAGATCCTTCATGGCGTCGCGCATGGCGGCCAGGTCGACCACGACGGGAACGCCGGTAAAATCCTGCAGCAGAACGCGGCTCGGCATGAAGCCGATCTCCTTCGCCTCGTAGCTCTTCGCGTCCCAGGAGGCGAGCGCCTCGATGTCGGCGGCGCGCACGGAGCGGCCATCCTCGTTCCTGAGGAGGTTCTCCAGCAGGACCTTCATGGCGTAAGGGAGCCTTGCGATGTCGCCTTTATCCCCCAGCGCGTCGATCCGGTAGATCTCATAGGTTTTCCCGCCTACCGCGAGTTCCGAGCGGGCATTGAAGCTATTGGTCATCTTTCACCTCTCTCGGACGGGGTTTCCGCCTCCCCATGAAGCCATCGGGAAAACGTCCCCCACCCCGTCAAGCGCTCGTTGCGTCCGAAACCGCCCGTCGCAGGCGGTTTCGCGCAAAAGCTATAATCAATTGAATCATATTGGGTTACGGAATTATCGACTTCCAACTTGTGGAGATGATACCACAGACGAACTAAAAGGACGAGAGGGATTCAGAGTCCGCGCCCTGAATGCTATTACTACGCCTCTTTTATGACCATATAGGTGGCCGAGGCGAAGCAGACGAGTTTTTCCGCATCATCCACGATGCGCATCTCCCACACCGAGGTCTTTCGGCCCAGATGCAGCGCCTTCGCCTCGCCGATGAGAGTTCCCTCCTTCACCGGACGCACGAAGTTGATCTTCATCTCCACCGTCACCACTTCCGTTCCGACCGGATAGCTCACGTAGCTGCCAACGCCGCCCACGGTGTCGGCCAGCGAGGCCAGAGCGCCGCCGTGGATGATCCCGAAAGGCTGGTGGAGCTTCGGCTCCACGGGCATCGCGACGCGGGCGAAACCCTCTTCCGCTTCCAGCACCTCGAAACCCAGGAGGTCGTTGAAATTCCCCTGCCAGCGGGCCTGGAACACCCGCTCGACTTCCTCCCTCGTCCATGAACGCGCCATCTTCACCCTTTCAATCGCGTACCGCCCCGCGTGGGGGATACGCGTGACATACGCCTGAGAATTCACCGGAAAACCGACGAGGAAACGGAACCATTTCAGAAAGGCTGTAAAGCCTTCACGAAACGCCGCAAATTACGCTGATCTTTTGAGCAGGACAGCCAGGGCTTCGGTTGATTTCCCCAGGGCTTCGTTCGATTTATCCACGCCTTCGAGCAATTTTCCCCAGGATTCGTCTGATCTCTGCGAACTTTCCAGTATCATCCCCAAGGACTCATTCGATTTCTGCGTACCTTC
>LXNJ01001327.1_pt1 | contig 14972 bp, 12 predicted proteins | sample 809081 | NCBI WGS metagenome assembly LXNJ01 (sample SAMN04870510, study PRJNA318959) | sponge metagenome | biome: sponge; feature: marine sponge reef; material: water | host: Petrosia ficiformis | place: Greece: Milos, Mediterranean Sea | collected 2013-05-29 | depth 5-7 m
AGCGCATCCTTGGTAAGGATGAGGTCGCGGGTTCAATCCCCGCCGCGAGCTTGTGGCGAGACGATTCGGGCGTGGGTGTTTATTGCGCCCGTAGCTCAGCTGGACAGAGCACCGGCCTTCTAAGCCGGGGGTCGCAGGTTCGAATCCTGCCGGGCGCATGGAGGTGCGGGGAACGCGGGCAGTGCGGGACGCGAGTGAGGCTGGCAACGCGGTGTGGGTGGAACGGGCCCCCATCGTCCAACGGCAAGGACACCACTCTTTCAAGGTGGAGATAGGGGTTCGATTCCCCTTGGGGGCGTCGTTCGCGCGGCACAGCTGCGCTTGACACGAACAGGCGGAAATGAGGGGCCGTAGCTCAGTTGGGAGAGCGCTGCAATGGCATTGCAGAGGTCAGGGGTTCGAATCCCCTCGGCTCCATCTTGGCGATTCGGGCGGGGAGTTCGGGCAGGGGAATGTTGAGCGCCGCTAGCTCAACTAGGCAGAGCAAGTGACTCTTAATCACTAGGTTCGGGGTTCGATTCCCTGGCGGCGCATTCGGCCTGGCGGGCTTGGTCCGGCGGGCAAACACGTACAGCGAATGAGCGCGACGGGGCCTTCCCGTCAGCGTGCGCCCGTAGCTCAGCCTGGATAGAGCGTCTGCCTCCGGAGCAGAAGGTCACAGGTTCAAATCCTGTCGGGCGTATTGGTGTAAAGGCGTGATGTCGGAAGTCGCGCTCGGGTGGCGGAATTGGCAGACGCGCAGGATTCAGGATCCTGTGGGAATTATACTCCCGTGGGGGTTCGACTCCCCCTCCGAGCATCTTGTTTTTGGGCCCAGGTGGCGGAATTGGCAGACGCGCTAGCTTGAGGGGCTAGTGTCCTTTTGCGGACGTGGAGGTTCGAGTCCTCTCCTGGGCATTATTTCGACGTAAGGCTGGTCCCGACCTGCCGGTCGGATACGCGGGCGCCCGTAGCTCAACTGGATAGAGCACCTGACTACGGATCAGGAGGCTGGGGGTTCGAATCCTCCCGGGCGCGCCTCTTGGCTCGGGCGTTACTCCGCGCTTCCCGCCCCGAGTTCGCCGAGCGTGGTCACGCTTCCTTCTCCGGCCCACCGGGCCAGCGTGTCGGCCTCCGCTTCCAGCCCCAAACCCCACGTCGTGTCTTTCAACACGGTCACGTCGTACCCGCGCTCATTCATGCCGGAAACCGCGTGGCTGACCGACAGATCGCGCGGCACGCCCGCTACCAACAGGCGGGGCGCCGGTCCGCCGTCTCCGCCAATTCGCCGGCTGACCGCCCGGAGGAAGGCTCCGGTCCCCGGGTTGCCTTCGAACACGTCAAAACCGGCCTTGCGAACGAATACCGGGCGACTTTCGCGGATGGCCCGCTCGGCGATGGCCTCGGCGTCCGCAACCACGGCGTCATGCGGCAGAATAAGAGGGTCGTGCGGCCGAATTTCCGAAACGACCTCTGCGCCGGCGCGCTCGGATGCGTTTGGCGAGCGCCCCATCGAGTGGGGCGGGTAGGTGCCCCGGGCCGGATCGGGGTTGAGGGCGTCAATCAGAGGGTCCTCCAGGCCGTGCCATCCACCCGTGAACACCATCAACGCGCAATTCTCCCGCATCCATTCGAGGGCGGTCTCCAGTGCGGGGATTACCTCCGCGGCACCGGGGTCGCTGTCATCGTTCAGGTCGCGTATGTAGAAGCGGCCGTCGGGCCTCATCAAATCTTCTTGGGCGTCGATTATCCACCCCATGACGGCGGCTTCGCCGGCCGAACCGGACCCCGCCGCGGAACTACCAGAAGTTTGATCGACCACTATGTCTCCCCCTGATGTTGCTCTCTGAAACTTGACCCGGCGGCAGCAACCCGTTCGAAGCCGACGGCAACGCTCTCGGAAACCGGAATCACCCGTAAACTTACAGCCTCGGGCCCCCCTCCCGCCGACCGCTCGCCGAAACAAGGACCGTCTCGACCGCCCTCGCCGAAGAGTCCCAGGTCAGCGTCTTGGCGTAGGTCCTCGCCCCCTCGCCCAGCCGGTTCCGGAGCGCGTGGTCCGTGACCAGCAGCTCAATGGCGTCGGCCAGAGCGGGCACGTCGCCGTGAGGGGTCAAGAGCCCCGTTTGGCCGTGTAGCACCGATTCGCGGAGTCCAGGAGAATCGCTCGCCACCGATGGGGTCCCGCAGGCGGCGGCCTCCAGATTCGAGAGCCCCCAGCCCTCCTTGGGCGATGTCAGCGCGTGGACCCAGGCTCGGCGCAGAAGGTCGATCTTTTGTTCCTGGCCAACAAAACCCAGAAACCGGACTCGGTCCCCGACCCCTGTCCTGCGGGCGAGTGCTTCCAGGTCACCGCGGTAATCGCCGTCACCCGCAATCAACAACCTTACCGGCCGCCCGCGCTCCGCTAGCCGGCCCACGGCGCGCACCAGAAGATCGACTCCCTTGTACCGTTTGAGGCGTCCCAGAAAGAGGATCGAGGGTGTCTCGGTCTTGGCCAGGGGTCCGTCCGAAGGCCCGGGGGAATACAAATCGCAGTCAATTCCCGATGGAATCACGTGCAACGGGCCGTCCAGCCCCCGCGCCACGAGGTCATCGCGGGTGCTGCGGGAGACGGCGATCGTGGGCACCCCCCGGTACGCCAGGGGCAGAAACCGTTCGAGCATCCAGGTGGCTGAGGCAAGCAGGGGATTCGCTTCGCGAAAGGCGGTCGCGCCGAACAGGTGATTCACCAACGCGACAACCGGGGCCTCGGTCCACCACGGCGTGAAGAGCGGCACCTTGTTGATGTTGTCGAGCACGACATCCCACGACCGGTGGGCGAGGCGCTCGCGGTAGTAGACCGGCGCGGCGAAGGAAAACGTGTAGCGCGAGCCCGCGCGGTGGATGTCCAGTCCGTCGAGCCGCGTGCGGGGCGTGCAACCCCCGAACCCCGACACAAGCAAGGTGATTCCGTGCCCGCGTTCGGCCAGCGGGGCGAGGGTCCGGTGCAGGTGCTCCTCGGCACCGCCCGCCTGGGGGTTCTGGCGGTCCTGCCAATTGACCGCCAAGACCCGGAGTTGCCGGTCAGGTCCGGTCAGAAGCCGTATTTGAGGCTGGCGGAAAGGCCAAGGAAGCCCAAATCCGAGAAATCGAACCGGGTGTCGAACGGGGCCCCGTCGGCCCTGACCGGGGCATGCCCCCGGATACTGGTCCAGGTCTCTTCAACCGACACGCTTGGCGGCAGCACCCACCGAATCCGCACAACAAACCCTGCGCGGGGATTGAGATCGTATACCGCGCCGGCCAGCGCCTGGAGCCCGAGGCCGCCGTGCGACACCTCGCCGTCGAACGAACTGACGGTTCCGGCCGCCGCGCGCTGCCACTCCGGGGCATCGTCCACCTCCGAAGCTGATCCGCCGAATACCTCCAGGTAGCCTTCCGCAATCGACTTGCGAACGAACTGGCCGCCAAAGGTGAACTGGTAGCTGGTCATGCCGGCGCCGATTCCGATGTACGGCGTAAGCCGGGTCCTGTTGCCCCACTCGAAATAGAGATTCAGCAGGAGCTGCGATCCACTGAACTCGGTTACGGACGCCCGGGGCGGGAGGATCGCGCTCCACTCCGTGTCTTTGTCAGTAATGGCGGAGCCCGACGCGGCAGTAGTCGAGTAGTCGCCGGTGGGCAGCGCGAACTGTTGCCGGGTCCCCTCAATTTCTACGGTGATCCCTCCGAATCCGTAGCCGAGAGCCAGATGCCCCGCCACGCCGCTCCCTCGCCCGAACGTGAACTGTCCCGCCAGGGGGTTGTCCAGGTTGGTGCACTCGGCGTCGGTCGGGGCGTCGGCGGGGTTGGCGTAGAGGAGCCGGTCGCAACGGGTCGGGTTGTTCGCTCCGGAGACATGCATCTCGGGGCCGACGCTCGCGACGAGCCCCCCGCCCGCGCCGACATAGAATCCGCGCGACCCGGTGTAGCCCGGGAAGTCCACAAACGCATCGCCGCCGGATTCGGGATCTTGCGGGGGCAGTGCCGCTTGGGCGGGGGCCGCCGCCAGGCAAAGAAACAACCAAACTGAACAGAAGCGCGGTTTCGGGGTCACTTTGCGAAGTTAGACCTGCCCGCGGGCCCCTGCCACTCGATGGCCCGGGGCCACTGCCACTGAAAGACCGAGAAATGCGATGACCGAGATCATCTATGGTACCGTGACGTTATTTGCGCTCACCAACCCGCTTGCCGAACTGCCTTTTTTTCTGGGCGCGACTCGATCGGCACCCGACCGCCGCCCGTCTGCCGCCGTAAAGGTCAGCGTTGGAGTTATGGCCGTGCTGGCTGCCGCTGCCCTATTCGGGGCGCAGCTGCTGCAAGTTCTGGGCATCAGCGTCAACGCGTTTCGCGCGGCCGGCGGCCTGGTCGTGGCGCTGGTCGGCCTGGAATTGCTCCGCGGCGAGGGCTCGGGCCTCACCTCCGTGAAGAAGCTGCCCGGTGACCCGGAGGACCATCTGTGGGTGCCGTTGGTGATGCCCCTCCTGGCTGGGCCGGGGGCCATTACCGCCGCCATCACCCTTTCGCTCGCGGAGTTGGACCGCCTCGGCTCTGCCCTGCCGGTTCAGACCTTGATTGGCGTAGTGTTCGCGAGCCTGAGTGTGTTGATTTTGCTGTTGACCGCTCCCGCCCTGGTCAGAGCGGTCAGCCGCCGGGGAATCAGAATCTTCGAGCGGTTCTCGGGTTTGGTGCTTCTGGCGGCAGGTTTCGAGATGGGCCTGCATGGTGTCAGGTCCTATTTTGCACCGTGACCGCCATAACCGGAGAACTGGAATCGATCGACAGGGCCACTTTGACCGTGACTGATCAAATCGGGATTCATCAGTGTGACGCCGGGGTTTGAAGCCGGGATGTCAAGGTTTTATACTTTGCAGCGCGATGTCCTGGTGTGCCGTGCCCAGGGGGGGCGTGAGAACGGGATTGGGGGGGACTTATGCGGACACGGTTGAAGTCACGGGTATATGCGCTGCCGGCCCACGTGGCAATCGGGCTCATTCTCGCAGGCCTTGTCGGCGGTTCCGCCGAGGCGCAGGTCAGCCTCAATGGCTCGGCGCGATCACTTTCCTTGCAGAACCAAGTCGCGCGGCAGCACGATTTTACGTACCTGACCACGGCAAGCCGTGTTAACCGGTTCGTTGCCCTGGGCTACCTGGTGCGTGTGCCCGAGGGGAGCAACTACGTGTTGCACAACATCTCTTTCCCCGTGGCGCGCCCGGAGGTGAAGCTCTTCATCGAGCGATTGTCCAGGCAGTACCGCGCTGCGTGCGGAGAGCTGCTCTACGTCACAAGCCTGACCCGGCCCAAGAGCCACCAGCCGCGGAACGCGTCGTCGAAATCGGTCCATCCGACGGGCATGGCCCTGGACCTGCGGCGGCCCAACAACAGCAGGTGCCGTACGTGGCTGGAGTCCGTGCTCATGCAGCTTGAGGGCTCCGGCGTGCTCGAAGCCACGCGCGAACGCCGCCCGCCGCACTACCACGTGGCGCTCTTCCCGTCGCAGTACGCATCCTACGTGGCGCGGCTTGAGGCACGGGCGGAGAACCGCACCTACCGGGTCGCGGTGGGTGACACGCTGTGGGATATCGCCCGGAAATACGGGGTAAGCGTTAACTCCCTCAGACAGCGCAACAACCTCTCGGGAAGCACCATTCGCCCTGGCCAGCTCCTGCAGATCAGCAGCCGGTAAGCAACTGCCGAAACGAGCAACCAGTAGCAGGTAGAAGAGCGGTGCCGAGCCCCGGCACGGCGGCGAGGCTCGTTGCGGTCTTGTTCGCGACCTTCGCCGGCTCGGAGGCGGCCGTGCAAGCCGTGCAGGAATCGGCCGAGGCCAGGATCTCTGGGTACGTGAGGTCCGCCGAAACGAGCGACGTCATCCGGGGGGCCGCCGTTTCGGTCAGCCGGCCCGAGGTCCCCGACTCGGTCGTTGCGATCGTGTCGACCAACCGGTTCGGCTATTACTCGCTCTCGCTTCCTCCTGGAGTGTATTGGGTGGAGGCCGTCCGGATCGGCTTTGCCCCAAGCGGTGCGCAGGTGCAACTGGACGCTGACCAAACCGTTGATCTGGTGCTCTCCCGGCGGAGCCTGGCGGCCGCCGGACTGACCGTGCGGGCGGACCGCCTTCCGGCCGACATGAACCCGGCATCGGCCGAGATGAGCACTGTCCGCTTTTCTGTTCCGGACGTTGAGCGTCTGCCGGTCGTACTGGGCGAGACCGATCCGGTGCGCACCCTCACGCTGTTTCCCGGAGTGTCCACCGCCAACGACGGCACCAGCGCAATCAACGTGCGTGGCGGCAGGGCCGACGAAAACCTCATCGTTCTGGACAACTCCCAGGTCTTCAACCCCGCCCACGCAATTGGGTTTTTCTCGACCTTCAACAGCGATGCGATCGACGACGTGGTGCTCCACAAGGGGGCGGTTCCGGCCCGGTTTGGTGGTCGAACTGCGTCCGTGCTGGAAGTCTTTCAGCGCGAGGGCAATAGAGATCGTTTCGCGAGTGCGGCATCGATCGGGTTGCTGTCCGCCCGCGCGTCGTTTGAGGGGCCGATCGGGAGTGGAGAGGGGTCATGGCTGGTGGCGGGACGGCGTACCTACGGCGATGCGTTCCTTGTGTTCTCGTCCGACCCCGACCTGAAGAAGAGCAAGGTCTATTTCTATGATCTGAATCTGAGGTCGAACCTGGACGTGCCCGGGGTCGGCACCTTCCTGGTCTCGGGGTTCGTGGGGCGCGATCGTCTTGCCCTGCCCGATTTCCTCGGCACGAGTTGGGGCAACGCGGCCGGTTCGGTTCGCGTGAACCGCGCGTTTGGGCCGCTTTTCTCCAACTTCACGGTCAGCTACAGCAACTATGACTACTATGTCGAGGTGACGTCGGTAGACCGGACCGTGATTTCCAGGATTGCGACCTTCAACGCGAAGTTGGACCAGACTCTGGAACTTGAGGAGGCGGGTACGCTTGAGTTCGGACTCCACGCGGAGCGTCACGCGATTCATCCGGGTCGCCTGGAGTCAACCGCGGATCCGACGCTCAATCAGTTTGTGATCGATCCGCGGCGGGCCATGACGCCGGCCGCCTACGCCGAGCACGAAGCATCGGTCGGTCCGCTAACGGTTCGCTACGGCCTGAGGGCGAGCATGTTCGTTCGGACGGGGCCCGAAACCGTGCAGCAATACGAGAACGGCCGGCCGCTGGTGTACAGCGAAGAACGCGGGCGGTTTGAACCGGGCGTCGAATCCGGTATGGCCGAGTACAAATCCGGTGACGTGATTTCGTCCTATTGGGGTTTGGAGCCGCGCGCATCAGTGCGCCTGGGGCTCACCACCGTTTCGTCGCTGAAATTGGGTTACTCGAGACTCCGGCAGGAGCTCCGGTTGGTATCCAACTCGAACTCGCCGAGCCCTCTGGACACTTGGGACATGGTGGGTCCCTACCTCGAGCCGGCGGTTTCGGACCAGTTGGCGCTCGGTTATGTGACCACCGGGGCAGGCGGCCGTTATTCGTTCTCGGCCGAGGCATACGGGCGCGCGGCCACGGGGCAGACTGACTTCACGCCCGGTGCCGACATCTCTTTCAACGAACAACTTGAGACAGTCACGGTCCCTTCCGAGAGCCGCAGCTGGGGGATTGAGCTTCTGCTGCGCAAGCACCGGGGCGAAATCTCGGGATGGATTGGCTATTCGCTGGCCCGGTCGGAGCTGAGGACCGACTGGCCGGACGACTCGGGGGCCGGTGACAGCGATATCGGGATCAACGGGGGCGACTGGTACCCCTCGCCTTATGACCGGACACACGACTTGGCCGCGGCGGTAATTTGGTCGCCGGACGGCCTGTGGGGCCTGTCGGCCAACTTCGTTTTCGCGACCGGATTGCCCACCACTTTCCCGGTTGCCCGGTACGAACTGCTCGGCGTGTTACTGGGAGATTACGGCCCCCGGAACGGGTACAGGCTGCCCGATTACCACCGCCTCGACGTGTCGGCGACCAGGAAGTTTGGTCGTGGCGAACTCAGGTTCGGCGTTTTCAACGCCTACAACAGATTCAACGCTCAGTCGATGTATTTCCGTCAGGTTGAGGAATCGAGCTCGGGTGTTTTCGAGACCGAGGCAGCGGAGTTCAGCCTGTTCGGAATAGTGCCGAGCGTCAGCTACCGGTGGTCCTTCTGATACGATGAGGACCGACGCGGAAAGCTCGACCGGACCGAGCGGTTTGACGGTGATTGCGAATTTTCGGGAAAGGTTCAATTTTCGGGTAATGTACGTTTCACGGGAACGTTTTTTGCGGTTGAGAGGCGTGCCCGCGCTGGCCGTTTTCGCGGCGCTGGCGGCGTCCGGATGCGAGCGAATAGTAGACGTGGAGTTGCCTTCTGCCGAACCGCGACTGGTAGTGGAGGGGAGGGTGGAGCTGAATCGGTCGGTTCCCGGGAATTCGGGAGCGTGGGTCCGCCTCACGGTGACGGGCGACTATTTCGACAGCAGCCCGGCCACGCCGGTCACTGATGCGGAGGTCCGGATTACAGACCAGGAGGAGACCTTGGCCGAGCTTTCGCTCGTGGATCCGGCGGAAGGGGTCTACGTGCACCTGGACGGCCCGCCCCTGGCCATGGCACCCGGATACACCTACCAGCTGGAGATCCGGTGGGACGGCGACACCTACCTGTCAGACGTCGAAATGGCCATGGGAACGCCGATCGACTCGCTGTACTTCGAATGGGAAGAGGAGTTCATCGGCCGGCCGGCGGGCCTGCGGGTCAAGGTGGACTATACCGACCCGCCCGAACCGGGCCATTCCATCCTCTACGAGCTGTTCTTGAACGGAGAACCTGTGATCAGTCCCTTTCCCGGCAACGAGTTCCGGCTGGTCAGGAGCGACAGGTACCGCCCCGGAGAAGAGGTAACCGGCTTTGCGCCCGACCCGCTGCTTGACCCCGACGTCGGCGATCGGGTGACTGTTCGGCAGGTGGGCTTGACAACCACCCTGCACGATTACATGCTCGCCGTGTTCGAACAGAACGCTCTCGGATTGGGCAATCCGTATTCGATACCGTCTGCCACCATCCAGGGCAACGTGGTGAATTCGACCTCCGTCAACCCGCGTCCGCTGGGGTATTTCGGCGCGCACGAGGTGTTTGAGGCGACTGTGGTGGTTCCAGACACGTTGATCCCCTGAGCATCGCGCCCCGGGGGTTGGGAAAGAAGTCCCGCGCCGGACTCCTCCGGGCCGCGCTGGTGGTTGTAGCAATGGGCGTCTGCGTGGTACTGGGAGCCCGTTGCAACAACACCGGAGGTGGTCCGTCGGGCGACATTACGTTCGTGGCGTTCGGCGACACCCCCTACAACTGGTTCGAAGAGCGTCAGTTCGAGAACCTCGTTGACGCCCTGAACGCAGACACGCTCGACTTTGTGCTCCATGTTGGCGACCTGCTCTGGCGTCCCTGTTCCGACGAAAAGCTGCGCGAGAGGCTGGAAGCGCTGCAGCGCATCCGCCACCCGGTCGCCTACACTCCCGGCGACAACGAATGGACCGACTGTTGGGGCACCGCCGAGGGCGGCTATGAGCCCCTGGAACGCCTGGAGGCGGTCCGGCGGATCTATTTCGGACCGGGAGTGAGCATCGGCGGGGCTCCGCTGCCGGCCGAGGCCCAGTCTCGAGATTCGCTTTGGGCCGAGTTCGAGGAGAACCGGCGCTGGGAGGCCGGCGGGGTCGTGTTCGCGACCATCCACATGGTGGGCAGTTGGAATGGACGGGGAGTTTTCGACGGACGCAAAGAAGCAGACGACCGGGCGGCAGATCGGCGAACGGCCGCTGCGGTGGCCTGGCTGGAGGATACGTTCCGGGCCGCCGGCGAGGCCGATGCGAAGGGAGTTGTGCTGGTGACGCACGCCTATGTTGATCCGGACACCCACAGCAACAACTATGTGGAGGCCTACGAGCCGTTCATCGCGCGCCTGGAGGAGGAGGTGGCCGCCTACGAAAGGCCGGTGTTCCTGGTACACGGTGACGACCATGAATATGTGGTGGATTACCCGCTCTCCGACCGCCGAACGGGCGAGACGCTGACGGATTTCACGAGGCTGCAAGTGCCGGGATCTCCCGAAGTCGGTTGGGTCAGAGTCGTGGTGGACACGGCTTCGATGGAGTTCGATTTCTCCAGGCGGAGGGTGGCGCCGTGGAACCTCTGGTAGAATCGCCGGCCCCTGCGCCACCGGGCCGGGCTCGATGTTGAGCCGCTGGCGCCGGATCGGGAGCTCCCTTCGCAGAGCCCTGCGGCAGGCCCGCGAGATCTACGAGGGCCTCTACATAGCCCCCTACCGGGCCTCGATACACCGCGAATACCTCCGTCAGCACGATTCGTTCTTGTTGCTCGGGTACTCCGATCTGCTCGGTGTGCCCAACCCGGCCCAGTTCTACATGCTGGAACTCTATCCGGCCCTGGTTGACCAGTTTCACGAGTGGCACCTGCGGCTCGGCTTGGAACACCCGCCGGAAGGAGGTTTCCGCTGCTGCTAGGGTCACGGGGTTCGCGGCTCTCTCCGGCCCGGGTTCCGCGCGCCCGGGCGTAGCATCTTGTCTGCCGGCGCCCCTGACCTCCTGCCGGACCTGGTGGACAAGGAGGTCATGTTCTTCGGAGGAAAAGGGGGTGTGGGCAAGACGACGCTGGCCGCCGCGTGCGCAACGCGCCTGGCCGACCGGGGCCGCAGGACATTGCTGGTTTCGACCGACCCGGCCCATTCGACGTCCGACGCACTCGGCGTTCAGGTCGGATCCGCGCCCGGGCCGGTGGGCGACCACGAGCACTTGGAGGCCGTGGAACTGGACCCCGATGCCGAGGCCGACGCCTACATCCGGGACGTAAAGGATCGAATTGAAGAGGCCGCGCCGCCACGCATCGCCCAAGAGGCCATGAACCAGATCGACGCGGCCCGCGGTTCGCCGGGGGCTGTCGAAGCCGCCCTGTTCGATCGGTTCACCGTGATCCTGAACGAGCATGGCCGCCGCTTCGACAGAATCCTGTTCGATACGGCTCCCACCGGTCAGACCCTCCGTCTGCTGACACTGCCCGAGGTCATGACAGAGTGGATGACAAACCTGATTCGCGCCCGGAAGAAGGTGCGCTCGCTGGCCCGGATGTGGGGCAACGTCGCCCTCCCGCAAACCGATCAGGGTCCGGCGCGGAAGTTCGACGATGATCTGTTGATGGGAGCGCTGGTCCGGCGGCGCGACCGATTCAAGGCGGTCCGGTCCGTGCTGACGGACCGCGAAAGAACGTCGTTCGTGTTCGTGTTGACGCCGGAGCATCTGCCCGTGGCGGAGACCGAGCGCGCGGTCGGGGCACTCGCCAAGGCGGGTATTCCCGTGGGGCCGATCATCACCAATCAGATACTGCCCCCCTTGCCCGACGGGGCGCGAGATGACGCTTTCACGGCGCGCCGCCTGGCCCGGCAGAGCCGCTATCTTGAGAGGATCCGCGGTTCTTTCGGCGGAGGCGCAATGACCCTGTTGGGGGTCATGATGCAGGAAGAAGAGGCGGTTGGGCTGGAGGCGCTCCGGCGCATGGAGATCCGGCGGTTGTCAACGTTTATCGACTGAAGAATCGGCCAAAGAGCTCTGAACCGGGAGTGAGGTGAGCGGTGAACGCGATCGTCCTGCTACTTGTCGGTCTGTTGGCGTTCCTGACAGGGGTTCTGTTCTACTCGCGTTTCATCGCGGGGAAGATCTTCCGCCTGGACCCGAAGTTCGTCACCCCGGCTCACGAATTCCGGGACGGCGTGGATTACGTGCCGACCAACAGGCACGTGCTGTTCGGCCACCACTTCACATCGGTGGCCGGCGCTGCTCCAATTCTCGGCCCGGCCATCGCTGTAATCTGGGGATGGCTGCCCGCGTTCCTCTGGGTGGTGCTGGGGACCGTGTTCGCGGGGGCGGTACACGACTTCGCGGCGCTCTGGATCTCGGCGCGCCACAAGGGCCGGTCCATCGGCACGCTCACCGAGTCGATCATGGGCAGGCGGGCGAGGACGCTGTTCCTGTTCATCATCTTCTTCCTCATACTGATGGTGAACGCTGTCTTTGCACTTGCCATCGCCAACTTGTTTATGGCCAATCCGGGCGCCGTTGTTCCTGTCTGGGGATCGTTGGTGGTGGCCGTGATCGTGGGCATCCTGATCTACCGGACCGGCGCGGGGATTCTGCTGCCCTCGCTGGGTGCCCTTGCGACCCTTTACCTGTTGATCTGGTTCGGAAACGACATGCAGTTCACGATGCCGGACCTGATCGGCTTCGCGCCGACCGAGGCGCAGCTGACCACGACCGCGGGAGACCAGAGCGCAGCGCTGGCGGCCGCAGCCGACGACGGGCGCAGGCTGAGTTGGATTGTGGTCATCTTCGCCTACACGTTTGTCGCCTCGGTGTTACCGGTCTGGCTGCTGCTCCAGCCAAGAGACTACGTCAACGGGCACCAGCTCTTTGTGGCCTTGGGGATCATCGCGCTGGGCGTGTTCATCGTGAACCCCGAAGTCGTGGCCCCCGCCGTGAACAGCGACCTTCCCGCGGGCGTGTCCAGTTGGTTCCCGCTGTTGTTTGTTACCATCGCGTGCGGAGCCATCAGCGGGTTCCATGGGCTGGTTGGGTCGGGCACATCCTCAAAACAGCTGAACACCGAACCGGACGCACGCTACGTGGGTTACGGAGGAGCGGTCGGCGAAGGGACGCTGGCCCTGACTTCGATCATCGCCTGCACGGCTGGGTTCGCGATTTATCTGAGCGGAGACCAGGGTGCCGCCCACGGCCTTGTCCAGTGGCAGGCGCATTACGGCTCGTGGAGTTCGGCGGTGGCGGGCGCAACCACGGCATTTGTCAGCGGTGTCGGAGCACTGGCGTCTGGTGTGGGGGTACCCGATGACATCGCCAGGGTTTTTGCCTCGGTGGTGGTGATCAGTTTTGCCGCGACCAGCCTGGACACGGCGGTGCGGCTGCAGCGCATGATCATCACCGAACTGGGGAAGGAATACAAAGTGAAGGCCGTGCAGAACCGGTGGGCCGCCACGACTATCTCGGTGGTCGCCTGCGCGTTGCTGGCCCTGTCCCAAGACCGGGGTGCCGGCGGGATGCTGCTCTGGCCGTTGTTTGGCACCACGAACCAGCTGCTGGCCGGTTTGACCCTGCTGATCGTGTCGCTCTACCTGATTCGCAAAGGCAGGTCCGCCTGGGTGACTCTGGTGCCGATGGCGTTTCTCCTGTTCATGACCACCTGGGCCATGGTGGTGAACCTGGGGAATTACTACGGAGCCGATCAGATGCTGCTCGTGGGAATCGGCGCCGCCATCTTCGTATTGGAGATCTGGTTGCTTCTGGAGGGGGTTGCCGCCTTGAGGCGCGTCAGATCGCCAGCGGAGGGCTGACGACCTTCCCGGCCGGGGCCGGGCTGGCCCCGTGGGCCGGTGCGGCGCGGGCGGCGGGCGGGGACGGGCGGACCTCGATGTCGACCACGTTCTGCTCGGTGAGCTCGGCTCCGTCGTCGGACGGAAGGGAGTTCAGGCTCAGCATATATGCGATCACGTCCAGATAGTTGGCCATGGGCAACCCGCCGGGGTTGTCTTCGGGCATCGTGGCGATGATGTCTTCCATCAGGTTACCCACGGTCGCGCCCACCCAGGACTCCAGGAAGGCCTGCCCAAAGTCTTCCTCGAAATGGCATTCGATGCAGGTGTTCTGGAACACCTCAACGCCCCGGTCCGCCTGCGCCGCGCTGTACACTCCGTCCAGTGTGGTGGCGGCTTCCTCGGCCGCCGCGCCGGGCGCGCCGCCCTCTTGGGCATGCGCCGCGACCGGGGCCCCGGCGGCGGCCGCGGCCAGCACCGCGATGGTGGCGCACACGCGGATCGCGAATGGCGCCGCCGGCGCGACCTGAAGGGCCGTCGGCAAACAATGAACGGAGCGTTTGATCGGTGACATGCGGTCGGTTCCCTCTGAAATGACTGTGGCCGGCGGATCTCCGGTGCCCGCCGCGGGGCCGAAAACTTCGCTCCGAAACGGGCGCTTGGCAAGCACCGCGGCGGCACCGCGGCGGGGTCGCGACGATGGCTGAAGCGCCCGGCGCGGCAAGCGGCGACGCACTGGCCCAACACCTGACCCTTCTCGATCTGGAGCGCATTGAGAAGGACATTTTCCGCGGCCAAAACCGCAACATCGGTTCCGGCCGGATCTTCGGAGGGCAGGTCTTGGCGCAGGCCCTTGTGGCGGCCCGCGGGACGATCAGACAGCCCGACCGCGAGCCCCACTCCGCGCACGGTTACTTCATCCTCGAAGGCGATCTGACGGTGCCCGTCGTCTATGTGGTGGAGCGGCTGCGGGACGGCGGCAGTTTCACGACCCGGCGGGTAACGGCCATCCAGCGCGGGCGGGCGATTTTCAACATGTCGGCCTCCTTTCACAAACCGGAGGCGGGCATCGAGCACCAGGTCGAGATGCCGGAGGCTCCCGACCCCGAAAACCTCCCCAGCGACCTCGATGTTCTGAGAGAGAATGTTCACAGGATTCCCCCGGCACTGCGCTCCGTGCTCACCCAAGAGCGTCCGCTGGACATCAGATCCGTGGGCCCGATGCCTCTGTTCCACCGTGAACCGTCGGGGTTTGTCCAGAAGGCATGGATCCGGGCGGTTGGTCCCCTGGGCGACGACCCGACTATCCACTGTGCCACCCTGGCCTATGCGTCGGACCACGGCATTCTGCCGACGGCGCTGAAACCCCACGGGCGCACCATTCGGGACGCCGATCTGATGGCGGCCTCGCTGGACCATGCGGTATGGTTCCATTGTCCGTTCCGGATGGACGAATGGCTGCTGTACGTGACCAAGAGTCCGGTTGCCGCCGGCGCACGCGGGTTTGCCCACGGCACCTTCTTTACCCGAAGCGGCAGGCTGGTGGCGTCCGCTGCTCAGGAGGGGCTTCTGCGAACGGGCATCCGCCGCCCCCC
>LXNJ01001328.1_pt1 | contig 14967 bp, 15 predicted proteins | sample 809081 | NCBI WGS metagenome assembly LXNJ01 (sample SAMN04870510, study PRJNA318959) | sponge metagenome | biome: sponge; feature: marine sponge reef; material: water | host: Petrosia ficiformis | place: Greece: Milos, Mediterranean Sea | collected 2013-05-29 | depth 5-7 m
CGTCGTCGGCGTCCTGGCAGTTTGGTACCTCGTCCTCTACGTCCGCGATCATGCGGACCCGCGCGCGCTCAACTTCCGCGTCCGCCTAGCCGCGCCGCATTACGTCCAAGCCTGCCTGCATCTATCCATTTACATCTTCTGGGGTTTCTACTGGGCGCTGGTTGCCCACAACGCGCTCCTGCTCGTCGCGCAGGTCGCCTTCGCCTTCGCCTTCGAGGGGTTGCTCGCGTGGTCGCGCCGGAAGCCATGGCGCTTGGGCTTCGGGCCGCTGCCGATCATCTTCAGCATCAATCTGTTCCTGACGTTCAAGGACGACTGGTTCGTCTACCAGTTCGTCTTGATTGCGGTCGGCTTCCTGGCGAAGGAATTCATCGTCTGGCAACGCGATGGCGTGCGAACGCACATCTTCAATCCGTCGGCACTCACACTCTTCCTCTTCGCTGTGGTGCTGATCGCGACCGGCCAGACCGACACGACCTGGGTCTCCCAGCTATCGGCGACGCTCGACACGCGTCTCGTCGATCCCGACAGCCGGCCGTATCTTTTTCTCTTCGCGATCGGTCTCGTCGCGCAGTTTCTCTTTCGCGTGACGCTCGTGACGCTCGCCTCAGCGGGCATGCTCTTCCTCCTCGCGAGCGTGTACGGCGCCACCACCGGGACCTATTGGTTCGTCGACACCGGGATTCCCGTCGCCGTCTTTCTCGGCCTCCACCTCCTCATCACGGATCCCGCGACCTCGCCCCGCAACGGCTGGGGGCGCTTCCTCTTCGGCGCTTTCTACGGCGCGGGCGTCTTTGCGCTGTATGGCTTGCTCGACTATTTCGGTGAGCCGCTCGCCTACGACAAGCTCCTCTTCGTGCCCGTTCTGAACCTCCTCGTGATCCCGCTCGATCACGCAGGCGCGTTCCTCGCACGGAAGTTCACGGTTCTCCGCGAGCGCTTCCCCCGCTTCGAGGCCGCCTCCCCGACCGAGTGGAACCTCGTCCACATGGCGGCCTGGATCGGCATCTTCGCGTGGATGTACTTTGGCGAGTTCATCGAATCGGATCATCCTGGGCGACATCTCGAGCATTGGCAGACGAGTTGCGCCGAGGATCGCCCGGCGGGCTGCAGCAACTTGGCGGAGACCCTCCGCGCGCGATGTACGCAAGGCGCCGTCAACCGCTGCGACGAACTCTCGGCGCTCTACGAGCGTCGCCCCGATCTCGCGACGCCGGTGGAGGCGCAGATCTGGTACGGCTTCGCCTGTGACGTGGGAGCGCAGCGCGAATGCGCCCGCTACCGGCAGAACCTGACGAGCGCGATGCGGGAGGAACTCGAGTCGCAATGCGAATCAGGCGACGCCATGAGCTGCTACGTCATCGGCTCCGGACACTTCAAGGGCATTCATGGTGGACCGCGCGATCCGGCCGCAGCGCTCGGCTACATCCTGCGTGGCTGCGAGTTCGGGATGGGCAAGAGCTGCGCCGTTGCCGGCATGATGCATCAGTTCGGCATCGCCGTCGGCGAGGACCTCGACGAGGCCGCGGCCTACCACAAGGTTGCCTGCGGCCGCTCGTTCACGCCGAGCTGTGCCTCCCTGGCCGAGCTCTACCGAAATCCCGATACGCCGCTCGCGGACATCGCCCTTAGCGAGTGGTATCGCGCGAAAGCATGCGCCCTCGGCGCGGCCCCACTGTGCAACCCGACGGGAGGCAACCCGACGGGAGCTGACTAACCCACCGTCGGCGGGCACCGAGGCCGCTGGCAGAAACGACTCATTGACTGAGTCGGGTCACAGTACTCGAACTTCATAGCCTCTTTGTCGGAGCCGCGATAGGGGTCCGTCACGGCGGAGCAAGTCCTTGAGGGGCAGGATGGCGAAGGTGGCGGCGTTGTCGCTCAATGCGCGATCGGCGTTGTCGTGCCAGAGCGCCCAGCCACGCGACTCCATCTCGACCAGCTCCTCCGGGTGTGAGGCGAGTCGCCGGGGATCGCAGGCCTCCGTGGCCGGGTCGCCTGGATGAGCCCTAAGCGAGGCCACATCGCCTTCGGCCCAGGCGGCTGCAAGACGCGTCAGCTCCTCAAGCCGGGCATCGAGACCTTGAAGACGTGCCTGTAGACAGGTTTGCTCCGAACCGGCCGACATTTCCTCCATGGAGTCGAGGAGATTCGAGTCCTGCGAACGCTGGTAGATGATCGCTGTCACCTCCTTGAGGCCGTGCTTCCTCGCTCTCTTCTCGACTGCCCGGTGAATCGTACGGCTCCCCCGCGCCAAGCCTGCGGATCGCGCCGCGGAATCGAAGAGCTCCTTCGCCGCGACGCTGGGCCGCAATCTTCCGAGATCGTCTCGCTTCGGTGCGTACAGGAGTTGAGCTTCCAGGAAAAGCTGGTACAGGTCCTCTGACAGCAGGTTCTCCAGCGTTCCGCGGTCCGGGATTCGTTGCATGCGCCTGTACTGCCTGAGTGCCCGAGCTATTCTCAACGGGTTCGCCGACGTGACGGCAATGCCCACGGACGTCAGGTACTCGCTTGAGTCGGCCAGCACGTGTTTCACAAGGTGCGATTGCCAGCGAAGATTGTCCGGCACCCATTCCGGATAGCCAAGAATCCACAAAGCATGGTCATCCTTGGCGACCTTCCAAATGGGCGGACCGGAGATCTCTCCCAGGACCAGGATCTCTTCTGCGACACGATCGCTGGAACGCGATGCCGGATCCGCTGTCTCTTGGGCGGTCGCTACCGGCATTGCCGCCGAGGCCACAATCAATAGGCCTTTCCACATTGGCGAAGGGCTCCTCCCGCACTGCGTTGCGCAAAGATTAGATCGACGCCGCTGCGAGTTCCATCCCCTGCCCAGCGGCTGCATTACGTCGGGTTGTTGGCAGAGTCGATGATCTTCGGGGCTGCCTTGGGTTGTCCCCGATAGTCTTTCCGAGATCGCGCCGACATCGTCGCTGGTCAACGTAGACCATGCCAATGTTCGCAGCGCTCGTGCGCGCGCCTACGACGGCGTTGCCGCGTAACGGGCGTGTCCCCGGATTTCAACGCGAAGCTGTGCGATCGCACAGCTTCGGTGGGGTATGGCGGGTTAAGGACGCTTGCTAACCCGCTCATTCAATTGGTCGGAGTGGCCGGACTTGAACCGGCGGCCCCCGCCTCCCGAAGACGGTGCTCTACCAAGCTGAGCTACACTCCGAAGAATTCTTTTGGCAGTGCGTCGGGGCTGCGCATTCTACTGCCCGGCTTGTTCATGCGCCACCGATCTCACGGTGCGGTATCGGCGGGTACGCGGACAGTCCTCCCCTCACGCCATGCGGGAAACAGCGAACGTGGCGAGCGCTTCGAGCGCGTCCCGGTAGGGGCTCGGCGGCAGCGGCAGCAGTTCCTCCATCGCCATCCCGGCTTCCTCCTCGGCGCACGCTCTCGTGTAGTCCAGTCCGCCGCTGCGTTGAACGGCATTGGCGACGGCACGGAAGTCCTCTGCCGAACGGCGGTTGATGGCGTCGCGCACGATGCCGGCGTCGGCGCGGTCGCCGTGGACCATGGCGTGGATCAGCGGCAGCGTGACCTTGCCCTCGGCCAGGTCGTCGCCGGCGTCCTTGCCCATGGCCTGGCTGTCGCCGGCGTAGTCGAGCCAGTCGTCGACCAGTTGGTAGGCCATGCCGAAGCGCAGGCCGTAGCGGCGCAACGCGTCGATGGCATCGGCGTCCTCGGTGCCGAGAACCGCGCCGGTATGCGCGGCCGCCTGGAACAGCATCGCGGTCTTGCGGCGGGCCACCTCGCGGTATTCGCCCTCGGTCATGTCGACCTTGCCGATGTTGGCCAACTGCATCACTTCGCCTTCGGCGATGAGGTTGGTGGCGTCGCTGACGATGGCCATGACGTCCATGCTGTCGATTTCCACCATGAGCTGGAATCCGCGGGAGTAGAGGAAATCCCCCACGAGCACGCTCGGCGCGTTGCCCCAGAGCACGTTGGCCGTGGCACGGCCGCGGCGGCGAGCGCTCTTGTCCACCACGTCGTCGTGCAGGAGTGTCGCGGTGTGCAGGAACTCGATGACCGTCGCCAGCCGAATGGGATTGCTGTCGGTGCCTTGGAATCCGCACGCGCGTGCGGCGAGCAGCACGATCAGCGGGCGCAGCCGCTTGCCGCCGGCATTGACGATGTAATGGCCGATCTCCTCGACCAGCGCGATCCCGGAGGAGAGCTGCCGCGGAATGAGGCGGTTGACCCGGCTGAAATCGTCGCGCACCAGGTCGAAGATGTCGGCGAGCTCGAGCTGCGGCCGGAGAGGGGCGAGGACCCGTGCGGCGGAACTAGGGGCCATGGGGCTTAACGGGCACTCCGAACAGAGGTTTATGGGGTGTTGGGCGCGTTGTATTCGCCTTGTTCGGGCCGTAGAATGTCGCGCCTTTTACTACGACCGGCCGAAGTCTGTCGTGCGTCGGTCGCGCATTGTAATACACGTTGGGTGATCGACGTTGGACCTGGCGGGGCTACGCCGCAAAAAAAAGAGGCACCGACGCCCAGCGGGTAAGAGAAATGGAACCTGACTGCGAGCACGAACCGCAGTCACGCAAACTAGGGAACTCAAGCCATGTTCGCGGTATTCGAAAGCGGTGGCAAGCAACACCGGGTCGTTGAAGGCGAGGTGCTGCGCTTGGAGCGCCTCGATGGGGAACCAGGCGACGAGGTCGTGTTCGACCGGGTGCTGATGGTTGCCAACGGCGACGACGTGTCCATTGGCGCACCGTTGGTCGACGGGGGCCGGGTCACCGCCGAGGTCGTCGGCCAGGGGCGCGGCCGCAAGATCCGCGTGATCAAGTTCAAGCGCCGCAAGAACTACCTGCGCAGGAAAGGTCATCGGCAGCACTTCACCGACGTCAGGATCACCGCGATCTCGGCATAGCTCAAGGGGATACAAATGGCACACAAGAAGGCAGGCGGCAGCACGCGCAACGGTCGCGATTCGGAATCGAAGCGTCTTGGCGTCAAGAAGTTCGGTGGCCAGCACGTGGTCGCCGGCAACATCATCGTCCGCCAGCGCGGCACCAAGTTCCATCCCGGTGTCAATGTCGGCTGCGGCCGTGACCACACCCTGTTCGCGACGGCGGAAGGTGTCGTGAAGTTCGAACAGCGCGGCCCGTTGCATCGCAAGATCGTCAGCGTCGTGGCGTAGCCGCGGCGTCGTCCCGTAGCGTCGAGGACGAATCGACGCTCAACCTCGCCACGTCGGAGCCACTGTGCATCGCGCACGCCAATCCGATGAAATTCGTCGATGAAGCGGTCATCGAAATCCACGCCGGCAAGGGCGGCGACGGTGCGCTGAGCTTCCTGCGCAGCCGCAACCTGCCGCGGGGCGGGCCGGACGGCGGCAACGGCGGCAGCGGCGGCGCCGTCTACCTCGTCGGCGATGCCGCGCTCAATACGCTCGTCGACTTCCGCTTCATGCCCCGCTACCGGGCTGCCAACGGCGACAACGGCGCGGGCCGGGACATGACGGGCGCCAACGGGGAGACGCTGAACATCCGCGTGCCGGTCGGCACCACGATCATCGACGAGGAAACGCGCACCACGATCGGCGATGTTGCCCGAGCCGGCGAAGCGGTCCTCGTCGCCAAGGGGGGCGAACGCGGATTCGGCAACGCCCATTTCAAGTCGAGCACCAACCGCGCGCCGCGCCGGACGACTCCGGGCAGGCCGGGCGAACATCGGCGCCTGCGCCTCACCCTGAAAGTGTTTGCCGATGCGGGCCTCCTCGGGATGCCGAACGCTGGCAAGTCGACGCTCATTTCCCGGGTATCGGCATCGCGGCCGAAGGTGGCGGACTACCCGTTCACCACGCTGACCCCGAACCTCGGCGTTGTCCGGATCGACGACGACGCGAGCTTCGTGCTCGCGGACCTGCCCGGGCTCATCGCGGGCGCATCCGCGGGCGTGGGACTGGGCTTCCGGTTTCTCAAGCACTTGTCGCGGGCCCGGTTGCTGCTGCACCTGGTGGATGCCGTGCCCATGGACGGGTCGGACCCGGTGGCCAATGCGCGCGGGATCGAAGCCGAACTCTTCGCCTACAGCGATGCGTTCCGGGAGCGGGAGATCTGGATCGTCGCGAACAAGCTGGATCTGTCCGGGGCCGACGCCGGCTATGCCGCACTGAAGGAGGCCTTTCCCGAGCGTCCCTGCTTCGGGGTGTCCGCCGTGTCCGGTGCCGGACTCGCGGAACTCACGCAGGCGGTGATGGCCCATGTCGAGGCCGACCGGCAGCGCCTGGCGTCCGATGAAGGCTTCGCCGATGTGCGCCGCGACGTCGATGAGCGACTGGGCGATGCTGTCCTCGCGCGGGCGTTTGCAGACGATCGGCGGCGAACGAGGGCCGATCATGAGAACGACGAGCCCGAGGTGATCTACCGCCGTGATTGACGCCGACGCCGTGCGCAATTGGGTCGTCAAGGTGGGCAGCGCGTTGCTGACCGATCACGGCACCGGCATTTCGGCCGATGCCTTGGATGAATGGTGCCGGCAGATCGCGGCGCTCGGCACGGCCGGCAAGCGTGTCGTACTGGTCTCGAGCGGCGCGGTGGCGGAGGGATGCCGGCGGCTCGGCTTCGACGTCCGGCCGCGGACGATCCACGAGTTGCAGGCGGCCGCCGCCGTCGGTCAATCAGGCCTGATCGAAGCCTACGAACAGGCGTTCAGGCGCTATGAACGGCGGATCGCCCTGGTTTTGCTCACCCACGACGACTTGGCCGACCGCGAGCGCTACCTGAACGCCCGCACGACATTGAATACGCTCTTGGATCTCGGCGTCGTACCGATCGTCAACGAGAACGACTCGGTGGCGACCGACGAGATCAAGCTCGGCGACAACGACACGCTGGCCGGCATGGTGACGAGCCTGCTGTCCGCGGACCTTTTGGTCTTGCTGACGGATCGCGAGGGTTTCCACGAGGCGGACCCGCGCACCAGTCCCGACGCGGCGGTCGTTCGCGAGGCGCCCGCGTCCGACAGGCGACTCGATGCCATGGCCGGTGCGATTGCCGGCAGCTTGGGTCGTGGCGGCATGGTGACGAAACTCGCCGCGGCCCGCAGCGCCGCCCGGTCCGGCGCGCACACCGTGATCGCCCACGGGCGCTCGCCCGACGTCCTCCTGAGACTCGCCCGCGGCGAGCGTGTCGGCACGTTGCTGACGGCGGACTTGGCACCGCTCGATGCACGCAAGCGCTGGATCGCCGAACAGCTACGGGCCAAGGGCGAGCTTTGCGTGGACGCCGGCGCGAGCCAGGCGATCATTCACCGCGGGGTCAGCCTCTTGCCCGCGGGATTGACCGACGCAACCGGGGCGTTTCGGCGCGGCGACATGGTTCGCGTGCTCGACCCGGACGGGGTCGAAATCGCCAAAGGGCTAGCGAACTACGACGCCGTGGAGACGCGGAAGCTCATCGGACGCAAGTCGGGGGACATCGAGGCCGTACTCGGCTACGTCGACGAGCCGGAAGTCGTCCACCGCGACAACCTGGTGGTGAACGCCAGCCGCTGATGTGAGAGGTGCGCGGACGCCCTTCGCCCGCGTACGCGCCAGGCGACGCGCCTAGGCTTGCGCCATGGCGCGGATCTTGGCCGCCAACCGTGACTTGTGCCGCGCCGCCGTGTTCCTGTGCAGGATGCCCTTGCCGACCATCGTGTCGATCACGGGCTGTGCGGTCGCAAGCGCGCTGACCGCTGCCGCGCGGTCCCCGGATTCGATGGCCGTGACGACCTTCTTGATGTAGGTGCGCACAGTGGATCGATGGGCGACGTTGCGCAGACGATGGGATTCCGCCTGGCGGGCCCGTTTGCGCGCTTGGGGACTGTTGGCCAAGATGTTCCTCGTGGTCGACGTTGGGTCCGGAAGGCGGCGTAATATGCCGCCGCGCCTGCCCGGTGTCAATCGGTTGCTGGGCTGGCAAAGGTGCGCCAAGCCGCGGCAGCGTCCTTTCAATGCGATGCCCGCGATGGACGTACACCGTTCAATCGTTCGGTAGGGGCACCTCCTGGCTGTCCTCGGCGCGGGCGCGACGAAACGCCGGGCCGGCCACTCTCGTGCGGACCTGTTCGAGCCAGAAGACACCGTCGTATGGCGCGCTGTTGCCGCGGGTGCCGACGAGATCGAGGTCGCCGTCATGGTCGAGGTCGCGGGCCAGGAACTTGTCGAACATGCCGCGCTTGCGCCGACTGATGTCGTGCCTCGGCCACGGCTCTCCGGGGGTTCCGGGGTTCGCGAACCAGCCGATGCGGCCGAGCGGGTCGTCGACGGTGACGTCGCCGTCGCGATCGCGCGGGCCGCGGCTGTAGCTGCCGACGACGACGTCCTGGTCGCCGTCGGAATCGATGTCGGCGAGCTTGATTGCCGTCATGGTGTCCGGTCCGAAGTCGCCGATGGGGTGGGCCAGCCACGGCGCGGCGACATCGACCGGCTGCTCGAGCCACGCGAGGCCGATGGACGTGGCGGCCACGATGTCGAGGCGCCCGTCACCGTTCAAGTCGGCGTAGTCGAGGTTGAACCCGCCGGTCTGGGCGTTGGCGACGCTGAGCGCGTGTTCGCGGAACTCCGGCGCGCCGGTGGAGATGTTCTCGAAATACACCAGCCGGGCCTCGCCGCGCGAGCCGCCGACGATGTCCAGGTCGCCATCGCCGTCGAGGTCGACGGGTTCGGCGTTCTGCGGCACGCTGTAGGTGCCGAGCACGGTCTCCCGCCAGCCGTCCGCGTGCAGCGGGTCGCCCACGACGGAGAACAGCGAGATGGGCGTCTTGCGGGTGAAGTCGTCGGGGCCGGGGTTCTGCGCGCCCTTGTTGGGTGCCACGGCCTCGGGTGTGCCGTCGTTGTCGAAATCGGCGAAGAACACGCGGATGTAGGATCCGCGGCCTTGGGTCATCGGCAGGATCAGGCGCTCCCACCGTGCCGAGCGTGGCTTGTCGCGGGGATTCTGCAGGTAGATCAGGTGCGCGAGTTCGGCTGCGACGATCACATCGGGCGCGTCGTCGCCGTCGACGTCGGCGATGGCCGCGTCTTCGGGGGCCGCCGCATCGGCACCCTCGGCGAGCGTCACGTTGTGCCAGCGCCGCGGATCATCTGTGGCGAAGGCGATCCGCACATGCCCGTCGGGCGTGCCGGCGTACTCCGTGTCTGACTCGTGTACGGAGACGATGTCCTCGAGGCCGTCGCCGTCCAAGTCGCCCATCACCAGGCCGTCGCTGCCCGAGAACGGGACGCCGCTCTGCGTGGGGTCGTCGATCAGGTGCTCGTGCCAACTGATGAACTGCCCGTCGGTGGTCCGTGCCGTCGTGGGCGTGTCTCCGACGGGCAGTTGATCTGCGGCCGTGCCGAGACAGGCTGCCGCGATGAGCGCGGGCAGGGCTGCGCGCTTTGATGCGGAATTGCACATTGAGGTGTGCGGGATAGAGTCCAAGCTTGGAGCGTAGCATGCGGATGGGTCGGACCTCAGTGAGCGCAAGCGAGGGCGAAGAGACGCGCGACGTGGCCGCCCAGGGCGGCGTCGTCGGCGGGATGACGGTGCTGTCGCGCATCTCGGGCCTGGCCCGGGACGTTGCGCTGTCCCACATCCTCGGCGCTGGCGTCGCCGCCGACGTGTTCTTTCTCGCCTTCCGGATTCCGAACTTCTTCCGGCGGATGTTCGCCGAAGGCGCGTTCTCCCAAGCCTTCGTCCCCGTGCTCGCCGAGTATCGGGAGCGCCGCGATGCGGGCGCCTCGGGTGGCGAAGCCGCGTTGCGCGCATTCGTGGCGGCGATGGGCGGCAATCTCGGTGCCGTGCTCCTGGTGACGGTGGTCGTGGGCGTGGCCGGCGCCTGGGGCCTGGTGGCGCTCTTCATGCCCGGGTACTTCGACGACCCCGCCGAGTTCGCCTTGGCCGTGGACCTGACGCGGATCATGTTCCCCTACATCGGGTTCATTTCGCTGGTGGCGTTTGCCGGCGCGTTGCTGAACAGCGCCCATCGCTACGCGGTGCCGGCATTCACACCGGTCTTGCTGAACGCGGCGCTCATCGCCGCCGCGTTGGTGGCGGCTTTGCAGGCCAGTTCCGATCCTGCCGGTGTCGCCTACGCGCTGGCCTGGGGCGTACTGGCGGCCGGGGTGGCGCAGTTGCTGTTCCAGGGCCCGTCGCTGGCCGGCGTGGGCCTTCTGGTTCGGCCCAGACCGAATTGGCGCCACGAGGGTGCCCGCAAGGTCGGCGTGCTGTTGGTGCCGGCCGTGGTCGCGGCGTCGGCGGGTCAGATCAACGTTCTGGTGAGCACGGTGCTGGCGTCGACGCTCGAGGCCGGAAGCGTGTCGTGGCTGTTCTATGCCGACCGGCTGATGGAACTGCCCATCGGCGTCGTGGCGGTGGCCCTCGGCACGGTGCTGATCACGAACCTGTCGCGCTTGCACCGCCGCGGCGCGGACGAGGAATTCAGCGCCATGCTGGACTGGGGGTTGCGCATCGGGCTGTTGCTCGGCGTACCCGCGGCGGCTGCGCTGGTCGTGCTGGGGTTACCGCTGGTGGCCACGATCTTTCAGCATGGCGAGTTCAGCGTCCGGGATGCGGATCGGACAACGATCGCCTTGGCCGCCTACGCCATTGGCCTGGTGCCACTGGTGCTCGTGAAGATCGCCCAGCCGGGGTATTTCGCGCACCAGGACACGCAGACGCCGCTGAAGTACACCGTCGCTTCCATTGTCGTCAACATCGGCGTCAGCCTCGCGACGTTCCGTTGGCTCGGCTTCCTGGGCCTCGCGCTCGCGAACAGCGCCGCGGCCTTCGTCAACGCCGGCCTCCTGCTGCGCGGCTTGTTCGCGCTCGGTCGGTGTCGGTGGACGCCCCGGTTGGGGCGCACCTTGGTGGCCACCTCGGTTGGGACGATGGTCATGGTGGTCGCGCTCCTATACGCGGCGCCCGGTCGCGACGAGTGGCTCGCGATGGGGCTCGCGCTGCGCATCGGCTGGCTCGGCATGCTCGTGCCGGGCGGCTTGGCGGTTTTCGTCCTACTCGTGCTGGCGTTCGGCGTCAGGCCACGGGATCTTCGCCACCGCGCTTGAAGCGGACCATTTTCGCTGTCGCACCCGTAAACTTGGCGGCCATGGAGATCATCCGCGGCCTGCACAACATCCGGCCTCGTCACAAGGGCTGCGTGGCGACGATCGGCACCTTCGATGGCGTCCACCACGGCCACCAGATGCTCTTGGCGCACCTCAAGGCCAAGAGCGAGGAACTCGGCGCACCGAGCCTGCTGGTCACGTTCGAGCCGCAACCGCGCGAGTATTTCGAGCGGACACCGGTCCCCGCGCGGCTCACCCGTTTTCGCGAGAAGATCCACATCCTGCGCGCCACCGGCGTCGACCGGGTGCTGTGCATCCCGTTCAACGAGCGCACCCGGCTGATCTCGGCGGCGGAAGTCATCGAGCGATTCCTCGTCGATCTCCTCGGCGTCCGCTACCTCGTCGTCGGCGACGACTTCCAGTTCGGCAAGGATCGCGAAGGGGACTACGCGATGCTGAAGGTGGCGGGGGATCGCTTCGGATTCGGCGTCAGCCACATGGGCACGCTGACTTTCGACCATGAGCGGATCAGCAGCACGCGGATTCGCGACGCCCTGGCGACCGGCGACTTCGCGCTGGCGGAGAAACTGCTCGGTCGGCCTTATTTCATGATGGGCCGCGTGGTGTACGGGCGCCAGATCGGCCGCACGATCGGCATACCCACGGTGAACATCCGCCTGCAACGCTACAAGGCCGCGCTGTCCGGCGTATTCGCCGTGACTGTGGACGGGCTCGGCGGCACGCGTCTCGGCGCCGCCAACATCGGCGTTCGCCCGACCGTCGCCGTGGACGGCAGGCCCTCGAAAGAGCCGCTGCTCGAGGTCCACATCTTCGATTTCGACGAGGAGGTCTACGGACGTCTCTTGACCGTGACGCTCATGTGGAAGATCCGCGACGAGCGGTGGTTTCCCTCGCTGCAGGACATGAAGGTCGAGATCGACCGGGACGTGGCGAAGACCCGGGCGTACTTCGCGGAGCATCCGCCAGCACCGGGGATCGCCTTGTGAAGCGGTGGTACGGGCTTGCGGCGGGCGTTCTCGCCTTGGATCAGGGCACCAAGTGGATAGCGCTTCGCACCCTCGCCGAAGGCTATCCGGTGGACGTTCTGCCGTTTCTGTCTTGGACGCTGACCTTCAACACCGGCGCGGCGTTCAGCCTGTTCGAGGGGCTCGGCGGCGTCATCGCCGTTGTCGCTGCGGGCGTATCGGTCTATCTCATCGTCGAGATCTGGCGCTTGCGGGAGGGGTGGCTGGAAGGCGCGGCATACGGCCTGGTCCTGGCCGGGGCGCTCGGGAATCTCACGGATCGCATGCTGCGGGATGGCAGCGTGGTGGACTTCGTGCACGTCCACTACGCCTGGTTCAACTTCCCGGTGTTCAACGTTGCCGACAGCGCCATCACGGTGGGTGCCGCGGCGTGGATCTGGCTATTGGTCATGGAGGGCAGGCGCGGTTCCGAACGGTCGCGCCGAGGCTCGGCGCAGTCGCGGCGAGGTGACGAATGACCGAGTTGATCGCCCGCCAAGGGGCTTTGGCGATCGGTCCGGGCACGACCGTCACGTTGCACTTTTCCATCCACCTCGCCAATGGCGAAGAGGTCGACACCACGCGACGCGGAAAGCCGGCCACGTTCGAAGTCGGGGACGGCAACCTGGCTCCCGGCTTCGAGGCCGCGCTGTTCGGGCTGCGCGCGGGGGACGACGAGCGCCTTTGGATTACACCGGAAGAGGGCTTCGGCCTACGAAAGGAGGAGAACATTCGCACAGTTCGTCGGGCGGATTTCCCTAACGCTGGCGATTTGGAACCCGGGATGATGATGGTTTTCGACGCGGCGGGCGGCGAGTTGCCCGGCGTCGTACGGACCGTCGGCGAGGACACGGTGGAGGTGGACTTCAACCATCCCCTGGCGGGCCGCGAACTGTCGTTCGACGTGACCATCCTGCGCGTCGAAGCCTGACCGCCAAGCGACTCGCCGCCCGCGCGACCCCGGAGGATAGGGATGCGCGGGTTTTCTCTGATTGAACTGCTCGTTGCGCTGGCGATCCTGGCGATCGCCACCGCGGTCGCCCTGCCGATCTACAACGCCTACGGCGTTCGCGCCGAGCGAACGGGCATCGAGGCCGATCTCCTGCGCTGCGCGCAGGGCATGGAACGGCATGCCAACGTCGCCATGGACTACGTGGGTGCGGTCGACACGGATGGCGACGGCGCGGGCGACGCATCGACGGGCGTGGTGTCGCGCAACATCTGCGAGGTGCACTCAACGGCGTACACAGTCACCGTTCACGCGGCCGATGCCGCCCGGTTCGTCCTCCGCGCCCGCGCCGTACATGCCGACAGCCCGGCCGGCCGCGACGGCATGCTGGAACTCGACAGCACGGGTGCTCGGCGGTGGGACCGCAACAACGACGGCGACTTCGACGACGACGGCGAGACCGGGTGGCGGCCATGACCCGAGGCTTTTCGTTGCTGGAGTTGCTGGTCGCGGTCATGGTCGTCGCGGTGGGCGCTCTCGGCGTTGCGGGACTGCAATTGGCGAGCATTCAGAACAACCGGGGCGCCATGCAGCACAGCGTGACGACTACGCTTGCGGCGGACCTGGTCGAGCGAATCCGTGCCAACCCTGGCGCAGACTACAGCGCCGATCTCGGTGCCGCGCCACCGCCGTTCCATGACTGCCTGGCCAACGACTGCACGCCGGGGCAATTGGCGCAGTTCGATCTGGCGGTCTGGAAATGCGCGCTCGGCAAGTGGCAGCAGGCCACGACATGCAACGGCCTTCCGGAGGCGATACGCCCGATGACCGTACTCCCGGGGGGTGATGGCGAGGTGGTCGAGGACTCCGGGGTCGTCACGGTGACCGTGGTCTGGGGGCGCGCGGGCCGAGACGCAGTCGAGGTTGCGGTGCGGCGATGAGCCCGCCGCCTGCGACGTCTGCCTACCGACGCCGGGCCGGGTTCTCCCTGTTGGAGTTGCTGCTCGCCGCCGCGCTGGGTGCCTTGACGACCGCCGCGGTGGCCCAGCTCTTCGTCAGCAACGCACGCGCGTCCGTCCTGCAGACTGGACAGGCACGGCTGCAGGAGTCGGCGCGCCTTGCGTTGCACTTCCTGGCGGATTCGGCGCGCTCGGCCGGCTATTTCGGCTGCGGGCCGACAACTCTCGCCGACGGCCTCGGTGGCACATGGCGTGGTGACCTGGCCCAGGACATCGCGCGGCCCGTCGCCGGCGCGGACGACGTCGGCGATGCGGGCGACGTCCGCGCGTGGGAACTGGGGGACCGGGAACTCAAGCCCGGTAGCGACGTTGTCCTGTTCCGGCGCATCGAGGGGCGGGGCCACGACCTCGCGCAACCGTTCGTCGCCGACGGCGAGTTGATGATCGCCAGTTCCTTTGCCACGGTGTCGGGACGGTTGGCGGTGCTGTCGGCTTGCGGCCGGCTTGGCGTACTTGGCATCGAGAGCATCGCCCGGCGCGGTGGCCGCGTTGCGTTGGCGGCGGCCGTCGACGTCGATGCGCTCGTCCCCGCCGGGGTCGCCTACGGGGATACGGCGGGGCCCGCGGCCACGGTCCTCGCGCCCGTGGTCAGCGAGACCTACTTCATCGCGCGGAGCCGGTTCGTCAACAATCGAGGCGAGCCGGGCTGGTCGCTGTGGCGCAAGACCAGGCGGTCCAACGAGGTGGTTTCGGGGGTCGATGATCTCCAGGTCCTGTACGGGATCGACACGACGCCCGATGATGCCGATGTGACACCCGCGCGCTACGTGGCCGCGGACGGCATCGGCGCGGGGGTCGTGCGCTCGGTTTGGATCCGGGTCACGGCGTCCAGTGTGGATGCCGTCGGCGAAGGCGATCAGCCCCTCGAGCAGACGATTTCGCAGACCGTCGCGTTGCGCAATCCGTGGCGGCCGTTGTGAC
>LXNJ01001329.1_pt1 | contig 14961 bp, 10 predicted proteins | sample 809081 | NCBI WGS metagenome assembly LXNJ01 (sample SAMN04870510, study PRJNA318959) | sponge metagenome | biome: sponge; feature: marine sponge reef; material: water | host: Petrosia ficiformis | place: Greece: Milos, Mediterranean Sea | collected 2013-05-29 | depth 5-7 m
CGCGTAGGGGTCCTCGCCGAACACGACGACGGCAACGTCCGGTGCGTCGTCGCCGAAATCGCCGTCCGGACTCAGGCGGACGGAACCGCCATGGTCCGCTGCTGCCTGCACGAGGCCTTCGAAGATCGACGTGCCGGTGGGAAAGTCCGCGTTGTCGTTGCCGGTTCCCTGCCAGGTGAGCGTCCAGCCCCCGCATTGCTTGCCGATGTCGTCGGCACCGTCGCCCGCCACCAGCACCTTGGCGTCGCGCCGCAGGGGTAGCACGCCGTCGTTCTTCAGCAGCACCAGGGACCGGCGCACCGCCCGCCGTGCGAGTTCGCGGTGGTCCGGGTGGCCGATCACCGTCTTGTCGCGGGCGTCAGGACGCTCAGACGGTCGTTGCTTGGCAAACAACCCGGCGCGCGCCTTCACGCGCAGAATGCGGGTCGCGGCATCGTCGACCCGCGCCATCGGCACGGCCCCGGCACGCACCTGCTGCAGCAGGTCGTGGTAGGTGCGTCGCCATTCCACGCCCACCATCAACAGGTCGACACCGGCGTTCACCGAGCGTGCGCAGGCCTCGCCAGGGTCGTCGGCAACCTGGAGAAAACCGTCCCAGTCGCTGACCACGAAACCATCGAAACCGAGCGCGCCTTTGAGCACGTCGGTCAGGAGGTAGCGGTGCGCGTGAACCTTCGTACCGAGCCAACTGTTGTACGCCGCCATGACGGTCTGAACGCCGGCGGCGAGGGCGGCCCGGTGGCCCCCGGCATGGAGGTCGCACAGCGTCTCCTCCGAGCAGGCGGCATCGCCCTGGTCTCGTCCATCCGTCGTCTGACCCTCGCCGAGATAGTGCTTGGCGGTGGCCAATACCCGCCCGCGACCAAGAAACTCGCTGGTGCCGGCCTCGCCCTGCAAGCCGGTGACCATCCGGGTGGCGTACGCGGTGACCACGTCCGGACACTCGGAATAGCCTTCGTAGGTTCGCCCCCAGCGGTCGTCGCGGACGACGGCCAACGTCGGCGCGAAAGTCCAGTCGATACCGGTGGCCGCCACCTCGCGCGCGGTAGCCCTGCCGATGGCATGTACCAGATCGCCATCCCGCGCGGCGCCCAGGCCGATATTGTGCGGAAACACCGTGGCGCCGTAGACGTTCGAATGGCCGTGGACCCCATCCGTCCCCCACATGATCGGCACGGCGTTCGATGCCCCGCGACCTCCGTAGGAAGCATCGTGGAACGCATCGGCAAGCGCCAGCCAGTCGTCGCCACTGGCATGCTTGTTGCCATGCGGAGTGCTGCCGCCGCCGTTGAGAATCGAGCCCAGGCCGAATTCGCCCGCTTCCGTCGGCGTGGCGTTGGCGATCTCGGCCTGGATCATTTGGCCAACCTTCTGCTCGACCGAGAGCGCCCCCATGCATCGGGCGACGATGCGTGCGACCGCTCGTTCAGTTGGATGCGCGGGGTCCAGCGGTCTACGGGTCGCCGTCCACCGAGAAGCTAACTCGCGCATCGTCCAAGCATTCCGGACGAGACAATGCAGCTCGTCAAGTGCGATGCATGCCTATGCCGGCGACCGCCCAGCGCCACGCCAAACCCATATGCCATAGCCGGGGTCGTTTCATGAGGAGCGCTCCACGTTACGGTGTCGATGACAACGTTGTCAACCGCGCCTTGTGGCCGATCATGACAGCGGTGTCCAAGACCCTTCCTCTCGACCAGACACCGCCGTGCGGACTCGTCCGTGCAGCGTTCGGCCAACTGGGCGCCCCGGAGCACCGCAAGGTCGTTTGGGTGCCTTCGGTGCTAAGATAGGGCGATGCGATCTTCGCCGGCGCCCGAGATCCCGGCGCCCCACCTCATCCACAACTGGCAAGGACTCCACGGCAGTGGTGGTTCCTTGATGACCGCTCGGCTGGCCGCCGACTGCGACCACTTGGTGGTCTACGTGGCGACGGACACCGAGGCGGCCTTCCATGCGTTGGGGGAAATCCGGTTCTTCGGGTCGGGTGCGGTACCCGTGCTGACCTTCCCGGATTGGGAGACCCTCCCCTACGACCACTTCTCGGCCCACCAGGACATCGTCTCCGAGCGCCTGGAGACGCTCTACGAGTTGCCCGGGATGCGGCGTGGCGTGCTGGTCGTGCCGGTCACGACCCTGCTGCAGCGGCTGGCGCCACCGAGTTTCGTCCAGAGCCAGTCGCTGGTCGTCGCCCTCGGCCAGACGTTCGACATCGCCACCGAGCGCCAACGCCTGGCCAGTGCGGGCTATCGCGCGGTCGACACGGTGTCGGAACGCGGCGAGTTCGCCGTGCGGGGATCGCTGGTCGACATCTACCCCATGGGCGGCACGAGTCCGGTGCGCATCGACCTGTTCGACGATGAGATCGACAGCCTGCGCCTGTTCGATGCCGACTCCCAGCGCACGCTGCGTGAAACCGAAAGCGTCCGCATCCTGCCGGCGCGCGAAATGCCCATCGACGAACCGGGGATTGCCCGCTTCCGTGCCGCCTGGCACCACACCTTCGATGCCGACATCCGTCGCTGCCACATCTACCAGGACGTCAGTGCCGGCCTGGCCCCGCAGGGAATCGAGTACTACCTGCCGCTGTTCCACGACGACACCGCAACGTTGTTCGAGTACCTGCCCGACGAAACCGTGTTCGTCCTGGAGGCGGACGTTGCGGCCGCGGCGAAACGACACCTTGCCGACATCTCCGCCCGCTACGAATCGCTGCGCCACGATGTCGAGCGTCCGATTCTTCCCCCGACGAGCCTCTACATGTCGGCGTCGGACCTCGACGCGCGGGTCAAGCGCCACGGGCGAGCCCAACTCGACGCCGGGAGCGCACGCCGACGGCATCGTGTCGACTTCGCGGGGAATCCCCTGCCGGAGTTGGCCGCCAACCACCGCGCCCAGGATCCCGCCGCACGGCTGCGAAGCTTCGTCGCGAATGCCGACGCACGAATCCTGCTGACCGCCGAAACGCCGGGACGCAAGGTCCACCTGGAGGAGTTCCTCGCCCGGGCGGGGATCACCGCCACCGATACCGAGGGCTTCGCCGATTTCGCGCGCGACGACGCCAAGCTCGCCGTCACCACCGCGCCCATCGAACGCGGTCTTTGGCTTGCCGACCTCGGCGTGGTCACGGAAACGGAGATCTTCGGGCATCGCAGCGACAAGGCGGTCGCCGAGCGCACGCGTCGGCGAGGCATCGACCCCGATCTCGTCATCAAGAACCTGATCGAGCTCAACATCGGTTCGCCGGTGGTGCACATCGACCACGGCGTGGGTCGCTACCGTGGCCTCGAGACGTTGACCATCGACGGGCATCCGATGGAGTTCCTCACCATCGAGTACGCCGAAGAGGCGAAGCTCTACGTGCCCGTCACCGCGCTGCATCTCGTGTCGAGGTACGCCGGCGCCGACGAGGAAACGGCGCCGCTGCACCGGCTGGGTTCGGACCAGTGGGCGAAGGCCAAACGTCGCGCCGTTGAGAGGGCCCGGGATGCGGCAGCCGAGCTCCTCGATATCTATGCCCGTCGCGCGGCATCGATGAGCTTCGCCTTCGGCAAGCCGGACGACGACTATCGCCGCTTCGTCGAACAGTTCCCGTTCGAGGCGACCCCCGACCAGGACGCCGCCATCGACACCGTGATCGAGGATCTCACCGGCACCAAGGCCACCGACCGCCTGATCTGCGGCGATGTGGGTTTCGGCAAGACCGAGGTGGCGATGCGGGCGGCCTATCTGGCCGTCGCCAGCGGCCGCCAGGTCGCCATCCTCGCGCCCACCACCCTGCTCGCCCAACAGCACTTCGAGACCTTCGGCGACCGCTTCGCCGACTGGCCCGTGACCATCGAAGTGGTCTCGCGCCTGCGCGCCGACGGCGACGTCAACGCCGTGGCCGAGCGACTCGCCGAGGGCAAGGTGGACATCGCCATCGGCACCCATCGCCTGCTTGGCAAGGCGTTCAAGTTCAAGGACCTCGGCCTCGTGGTGATCGACGAGGAGCACCGCTTCGGGGTGCGGCAGAAGGAACAGCTGAAGAACCTGCGCGCCGAAGTGGATGTCCTGGCACTGACGGCAACGCCGATTCCACGCACGCTCAACCTGTCGTTGGCCGGCATCCGCGACCTGTCCGTCATTGCGACCCCGCCCGCCCGGCGACTGTCGATCAAGACCTTCGTCATGCAGAAGCGGCGTGCCGTCATCGCCGAGGCCGTCGCCCGTGAACTGGCCCGCGGCGGCCAGGTATTCTACGTCCACAACGAGGTGCGCAGCATCGAGCGCGCCGCCGACGAAGTCGCCGAACTCGCCCCGGGCGCGCGGATCGGGATCGGCCATGGCCAGATGCCGAAACGCGAACTCGGCGACGTCATGGCGGACTTCTACCATCGCCGCATCAACGTCCTCGTGTGCACGACCATCATCGAGAACGGCATCGACATTCCCAATGCCAACACCATGGTCATCGAACGGGCCGACAAGTTCGGGCTGGCGCAACTCCACCAGTTGCGCGGCCGCGTCGGTCGCTCGCACCGCCAAGCGTACGCCTACCTGATGACGCCGCACCCCAAGGCGATGACGGCCGACGCCGCCAAGCGCCTGGATGCGGTGCAGGCGGCCGGCGAGTTGGGCATCGGCTTCACCCTGGCGACCCACGACCTGGAGATCCGCGGCGCCGGCGAACTGCTCGGCGACGAACAGTCGGGACAGATCGCCAACATCGGCTTCTCGCTGTACATGGAGATGCTCGAACGGGCGGTCGCCGCCATCAAGGCCGGCAAGACCCCGAATCTCGATGCGCCCCTGCCCACGAGCCACGAGGTCAACCTGCACGTTCCGGCGCTGATCCCCGACGACTACCTGCCCGACGTGCACGCGCGGCTCATCATGTACAAGCGCATCGCCAATGCTGCGGACCAGGCTGAACTCGACGAACTCAAGGTCGAGATGATCGACCGGTTCGGACTCCACCCCGACTCGGTCAAGAATTTGTTCCGCACCACGGCCATCAAGCACCACGCGGCCGCCATCGGCATCGACCGGGTGGACATCGGTCCCCGGGGCGGGCGCATCGAGTTCAAGACCGAGACTCAGGTGGATCCGCTGACCATCGTCAAGCTGGTCCAGCAGGAGCCCGACACGTTCAGATACCGGGACGCCGAGGGGCCTACCGCGAACCGGCTGCTGGTCCGACGGGAGATGCCGCACGCGGACACACGGTTCCAGTTCGTCGAGCAACTTCTGAAACGCTTCGCCGGGAACAACGCAGGCGCCCCTCGGCGCACCCGGGAGGCCCAACTCGCGTGACGCCCTACGGGTTCCTAGCCCTCGCCGTGGCCGCGGCGCTCGGAACCCGCACGGCAGGCGCCGCCGAATTCGAGGACCACCTGCGCTATCGCTGGTACCGCATCGAGGTCCTGGTCTTCGCCCAGGACGCGGCTTTCGCCGCCGAGCAGAACGTCGGCACCGACGGGATCGCCGTCCGACCCAAGCTGCTGGATGCCGTGCGCTATCCCCGTGCCGCGTTCGCGCTCGCCGAGGTCCCCGACGGCCGCCGGACCATCACCGTCGGGCGGTCGCCACCGGTGGACGACACCATGCCCCTGGTGGTCTCCAACCTCGTGCCACCGGTTTGGTTCGCCGGGGAGTGCGTGACCGCCACCTGGACGCTGCGCACATCCCGGCCTCCCGACATGCTGCCCGTCGCATCGCGGGACCCTTGCCTGCCGCCCGATCCCTGGACGGTGGAGTCCCAGGGCATCGAGATGGCGATGGACCCAGGCGTACCGGAATCCCCGCGGGTCGAGGCAGATGTTGAGCCGGAGGCGGATGCCGAAGCACCCCAGGACGCACCCGCCCGTCCCGCCCCGACCCTCGAACAGGTCAACACCGCGATCGCGGAGCACGAGAACGAACTGTTGCGGTCGAGCTACGTGTGGCACCGGGAGACCCCCGAGTTCGCCCGGGAGCTTGCCCAACTCCGCCGCCGCTACCCGGTGATCGCCGCCGGGAGCTGGCACCAGCCCGTGCCACCCCGCGGGACGCCCCAGCCCCTGCTTCTGCAGGTTGGCTCGATGGATGCCGAGCGTGCCTATCCCCTCGAGGGTCTGGTCAGCGTCACCCTCGGCCGTTACGTCCACTTTCACGCGCTGCTGCGGTACCGCCTCGAAGACGGCGTCGCGCTGTTGTCCGAGCAGCGGCGCATGCGCAGCGACGAGCCCCACTACCTCGACCATCCGGCACTTGGCCTGCTGGTGCGTGTGGATCCGCTCGACGCGCCGGAAGCGCTACTCGGGATGATCGACCAGTACCAGGAATCTCGCCACAAGCCGCAATAGCCGGGGTCCCGCCGCCGCCACCACGGCGCGCATGTCGGCGAACTCGATGGCACCGGGGCCGCGCCCCGCGGCGGGATTGACCACCATGCAGAGGCCCGCGTAGGGCAGGCCGAGTTCGCGCGCGAGTGCCGCTTCGGGCATCGCGGTCATGCCCACCACGGTGCAGCCGTCACGCTCCATGCGGTCGATTTCCGCGGCGGTCTCCAAGCGCGGACCCTGGGTGCAGCCGTAGACGCCACCGGCGGATACGTCCACACCCACCTCGGCGGCAGCCTGGGCCAGGGTGTCGCACAAGCCGGGATCGAACGGTGCGGTGAAGTCGCCATGCAGCAGGCTGCCGGCGTTCGCGAAGGTGTGTTCCCGTCCCCAGGTGTAGTCGATGATCTGACCCGGCAGCACGAAGTCGCCGTTGGCGAGTCCGCGCGAGATGCCCCCCACCGCGAACGCGGCGACCACGGCATCGACGCCCAGTTCGTTGAGCAGCCACAGGTTGGCCCGGTAGTTGATCTCGTGCGGCAGCAGCGAGTGGTCGTCGGCATGGCGATTCAGGAACACCGCCCCGGGCAGGGCGGCGGACCGGTACGGGATCGCCGAGGCGGAACCGTAGGGGGTCGCCGCCGAGTCCGCCGCCGGCACGGTCTCGCCGTCGAGCCCCTCGAGCCCGGTACCGCCGATCACGGCGACGGTCACGACGCCTCCCCGGACCAGCCCGCCGGCAGGGCGTAGATGCCCGACAACTGCCGGAACCAGCCGTCGCAGTCCATTCCCCGCCCCACCAGGAACTCGTCCGGCGCGACCAGGGCGGCATGGTCGACCCGGGCCACGCACGGCACTTCCTTGCGCACCAGCACCACGGTCACGAGCTCGGCGGGTGCCCTCTCGGCGACGACACCCTGCGCGGCGACCAGGGTCTCGCCTTCGTCGAGGACATCGTCGACGAGCAACACGGTGCGCCCCTCGAGGTCGCGTTCCAGGCCCCGCGTGAAGCGGATCTCGCCTCCCGTGGTGTGCCGATAACGCGTCAGGTGCATGTAGTCGAGTTCGAGGTCGAAGTGGAACCGTCTCAGCAGGTCGGCGGTGAACGGCAGTCCACCGTTCATCAGGCACACGACCACCGGCCGCTTCTGCCAAAGGCGCACCGCGAGTTCCACGGCGACCTTGTCCACCGCGCGGTCGACGGCCGCGGCGTCGAACAGGCAGCGGGCACCCGACGGCAGCTTGGCACTCACGGTTGCGTGTCCGATCCCGAGGCTACGGCGCGGATCCGATTTCGGGTTCCGGATCGGGCTTGGAGGCGATATGCACAGTCTGGGTCGGAAAGGCCATTTCGGCACCGTGGGCCTCGACGATCCCGGCGATCCTGAACAGCACGTCTTCCTTGATGGTGTGGAACTCGGTCCAGACGTTGGTCTTGGTGAAGGTGTAGATCATGATGTCGAGGGACGACGGACCGAAACTCAGCAGGTTGACCATGAGCGTGCGACTCGTGTCGATGGCCTCGTGGTTGACGAGCATGTCGCGGATGTCGTCGATCACGACCTTCAGGACGCCGATGTCGTCATAGCGCACGCCGATGATCTCGTAGATGCGCCGATTGAGCATGCGCTGCGGATTCTCCACCGTCAGTGTCGCGAAAGTGGCGTTGGGGACATACAGCGGTCGCTGGTCGAAGGTGCGGATTCGCGTCTGGCGCCAGCCGATCTCCTCCACGGTACCCTCGATCTCCTGGTCGGGAGACCGAATCCAGTCGCCCACGGCGAACGGCCGGTCGAGAAAGATCATCAAGGCTCCGAAGAAGTTCGCCAGGAGGTCGCGGGCGGCAAAGCCCACGGCGAGGCCGCCAAGGCCACCGAAGGCCAGAACCCCCGTCACCGAGAAGCCGAGCGAGGACAACGCCATCAGCAGGGCGGTAATCAACACGGACGCGCGGAGCAGCTTGCCGATCGCCGCCGCCGTGGTCTTGTCGACGGGTTCGCTGCGGTATTCGGGGTCGGCGACGTGCCCCTCGACGAAACGGATCATGCGGATGGCGAACCACGCCAGCAGGGCTATGGCGATGACATCGCGCAGGGGATCGGCATACGCGACGAGTTCGGATTCGGCATCCCTCAGCGCATATTCCGCCGCGAACAGTATGCCGAACGACCAGATCGCCCAGCCGATGGGTTTCCTGGCGGCGTCCAGCAACGCGTCGTCGTAGAGGTTGTTGGTGCGTTCGAGTTGCCTCGCCAGACGGTCGAACAGGAGCTTCGCCCCGTAGCGAACGACCAGGGTGGCGAATACGATGGCGAACACGACCACCCATGCAATCGACCCATCGGCACCAAAGCCGAACATCTCCGCGGCACGCTCCATGGCGACTCCATCCCAAGCTGACCGGGCGATGATAGCGGAGGGAACCCGTCTCGAAGCGGTGATCCCCCAATGGAGGCTGATTTTGATGCTTCACATCTTCGAAAGACTGTATATAATCGCAGCCTTACTGGATGCATGGACAGCGCAATGAAAGGACTGACCGCACGCCAAGCCGAGGTCCTCGACCTCGTCCGGTCGCATATCAACGAGACCGGCTACCCGCCGACGCGGGCGGACATCGCCCGGGAACTCGGCTTCAAGTCCCCGAACGCGGCCGAAGAACACCTCAAGGCGCTGGCACGCAAGGGTGCCCTGGAGGTCGTTCCGGGAACCTCGCGGGGCATCCGCCTGCCCGCCGACGAAGGTCTTCCGGTGGTGGGTCGGGTCGCCGCCGGAAGCCCCATCCTCGCCCAGGAGCACATCGAGGAGATGTGCCAGGTTCCAGCCAACCTGTTCCGCCCGGCGGCGGATTTCCTCCTCCGGGTCGAGGGCGACAGCATGGTGGACGTCGGCATTCTCGACGGCGACCTACTTGCCGTGCGCAAGACGTCCGAAGCCGCCAACGGGGCCATCGTCGTGGCGCGCATAGACGACGACGTCACGGTCAAGCGATTCCGCCGCAAGTCCCGCAGCAAGGTGCTGCTGGAGGCGGAGAATCAGGACTACGAACCGATCGAAGTGGACCTCAAGAGCCAGGAACTGGTCATCGAGGGACTGAGCGTCGGTGTGATACGTCGCGAATCGTAGGGGCGCCTAGCCTGAAGACGGGCGACACGCGACACGCGACACAAGGTCGCCTCTACGCGTCGACGTCGAGCCGTAGCGGCGCACTCCCGACGTCGACGACGCCCAGTTGGTAGCTGACGGTGTCGGCGAGCGTGTACGTCCCCGTGTTGGGGAACGCGAACGCCTCGCTGACGTGATGCACCGCGACCCGGTGGGGTCCCGGCACGACGCCGTGCGACGCCGGAATCTCGAACCTGCCCTTCTCGGCGTGCGACGCACGCGCGCGCGCCGGGGGTGCGTTCGAATCCAGCGGCACGAGCGTCACCCAGGCCATACCCATCGCTTCGCCGTTCAAGGTGACGCGACCCGAGACAGCGTGGCGCGCCTTGCCGGTCAGGAAGCCGCAACGGCGCAGCCAGTTGAGCATCAGTTGTGGCCACTCGCGGAAGTCCGGGTCGCCGGGATTGATCCCGGTGCCGTGTTCGCCGAACCCGTAGATGTGCAGTTCGGCCTGCACACCGGCCTTCAGCAGCGCATCGTAGAACAGCGTCGACTGCGAGGCCGGCACGATGCCGTCCTCGTGGGTGTGGACCAGGAACGTCGGCGGCGTCGAGGCGTCGACGCGAACGTCCGCCGGCGTGTACTCGTCGGCCTTGCGGCCCCTCAGGATGCCGTTGGTCACGGCGTACACGGGAACCAGGAAGTCGGGCCTGCTGGACGCGCGCTCCACCGGATCGTCGGCATTGTCGTCGCCCGGGTCCCAACGGGTGCCCACCGCCACGCACAGATGGCCCCCGGCCGAGAACCCGAGCATGCCGAGCCGGTTCGCCGCAATCCCGAACGCCGCCGCCCGGTGACGTACCAGGCGCACCGTCCGCAGCCCATCGAGCAACGATACGTCCGAGTGGTAGCGTTCGCCGAGCCGGTAGCGCAGGACGAACGCCGCGATGCCCCGGCGGTTGAGCCATCGCGCGACCTGCAGTCCCTCGTGGTCCGCCGCGAGCTTGCGGTAGCCCCCACCCGGATTGACGATGACACCCGCGCCTGTTGCGGTCTCCGCATCGGGGAGGTGAATCGTCAACCGCGGACGATCCAGCTCAAGATTGCCCACCGCCTTGGGCGCACCTTCCGGCCAGAGTTCGACGGCCGTGTCCTGCAACGGATTAGCCAATTCCCCGCTCACGTCAGGAAGCCGGCGACTCTTCCGGGGGGTGGAACATCGCATCGAGGTGTGCCGCCGGCAGCGGCGTGGTGAGCTTCGAGACGATGACGGTGAACAGCACGCCGATACCCTCCCCGATCGCCGAGCAGGAGAAGGGATTCGGCCCCTCGCCGTAGAGCCAGGTGATGACCGTGTCCAGCGGGCCGCCGTCAAACCAGTCGGGACTCAACCACTGGTCGTGCAGGATGACGAAGGTGAGGAATCCCGAGATCAGCCCCGCGTAGGCGCCCGGGCGAGTCACCCCCTTCCACAGCGCGCCGACGACCAAGGGCCCGGCGAACGCCGCCATCATGCCGCCGATGCCGATCCAGACGATCAGGGCGACATTCCAGTCGATCAGCAGCCACGCGAGCCCGGTACAGATGACCATGACCACCACCGTCGCCCAGCGGCTGATGAGTAGTTCCTGACGATCGCGTTGCTCCTCGGTCGCGTTCGGCGCCAACCACCGGGCCAGCGTGCGCCGGTACAGGTCGTTGGCGATGACCTGGGACGAGGACACGACGAGGCCGTCCGCCGTGGACATGATCGCCGCCAGGATGCCGACGCCGATCAGCGCCGCGAGCCACGGCGGGAACAGCTCGATGAACAACATGGGCAGCGCCTGGTTCTGGTTGTCCAGGCTGTCCCCGAGCATGGCCCGGGCGAGCAGACCGCCGAGTCCGAGCATGCCCAGGGTGATGCCGAAGGTGAACGCCAGCTTGATGAAAGAGCGCTGCTGGCCGGTGTTCTTCAGCGCCCACAGCTTGTTGCCGAGGTGCGGCAGCAGTCCCAGTGGCAGGTGGGCGACGACGATGCAGGCGATGGACCACCAGGAGTGGTACAGGGGGGTCGTGGTGTTCAAGGGCCCGACGAGGTTGTGGTCCTGATTCTTGAGGTTGTCGAACACGCCCATCATGCCGCCGTCGACGCCGACGCCGAAGACGAACAGCACGATCACCACCGCCGCCAGCACCAGCATCATGATCCCCTGCACCCCGTCGGTCAGGATGTCGGCGTGGGCCCCGCCCATGAACACGTACACCACCAGCACGACGGAGGTGACGATCAACGCCCACAACGGGTCCATGCCGAGCATGATCTCGAACATCACGAGGCCGGACACGAGCTGGCCGACGATGTAGAAGAACAGCACCAGCGAGAACACCGCCACGATCACCCGGATGCCGTCGGACTGGTAGCGGTCGCCGAGATACTCGGGAATCGACCGGTTGCCGAAGCGGTTGCCCGACGTGGCGATCAGGCGCATGCAGATCAAAACGCCGAAATAGACGCCGATGGGGTAGAGGAAATTGCCCCAGATGGTCGGCGCACCCCACATGTAGGCGAGCCCGGGGCCGCCGAGGAAGGTGGCGCCGCTGGCCGTGGTCGCCGCGAACGCGAACGCCAGCCAGAGCGGGCCATAGGAACCCCGCGCCGTGGCGAAGTCGTCGGCGTGCTTGACCCGGCGTCCGCCCAGGTAGCCGATGGCCAGCATGGCACCGATGTAGAGCACGAGGAACAGCCAGGACCAGGTGACAAGCGTCATCGGCAACCCCAAAAAGAATCCCAAACCCCGCCGCCAGCTTATAGGGCGCTAGGTGAATGTCAAAAAAGGGGAACGAAGGGATCAGCGCGAGGGACGCGGTGCCTCGCGTTCGTCGAGGGCGCGCGGCACGGGCACCAAGACCCGGACGACGAATGCCAAACCTGACGCAACCCGGCCCGAGGGCGTGATAAGTTAGCGCGCTTCATCCGGCGTAAACGGAGAGAGGGTGGCCTACAACAAACCGATACCCCCGCAGGGACAACACACCAAGCCGTTCTGGGAGGGTGCCAAGGCGGGCAAGCTCATGCTGCCGCGGTGCCGGGACTGCAACCGGGTGCACTGGTATCCCCGCTTGATCTGCCCGTTCTGCCACTCCACCGACCCGGAGTGGATCGAGGGCAGCGGCAAGGGCCGGCTGCACACCTTCGCGGTGCAGCACCGCGCCTTCGGCGGCTGGGCGGAGGAAGTGCCCTACGTCACCGCCTACATCGACCTGGACGAGGGCGACCGCATGATGACCGTGCTGCGGGGCGTGGATCCCACGAAGCCGGAGGAGATCGAGATCGGCACCCGCGTCGAAGTCGAGTTCGAGCAAGCCAACGACGACACGTTCATTCCGTTCTGGCGCGTGTCCGAAGCAGCGGGGGATTGACCATGGGTGCACCGAATCTAAGCAATGCCGCGGCCATCGTCGGCGCGGCCGAGTCGGACGTCATCGGCTACCCCGAGGACCTGACGGGCCACAAGGTGACCTCGCTGCAGCACCACATCCAAGCCATCAAGAACGTCAGTGTCCAGACCGGTATCCCCATCGCCGACATCCAGGGCATCTTCTCCGCCGGCTGGTCCGGCGAACTGGCCGAGCACCTGGGACTCAGGCCCCGCTACCTCGACACCACCTCGGTGGGCGGCTGCTCGTTCCAGATCCACGTCCACCACGCCCTGGCGGCCATTCACGCCGGCATCATCGACATCGCCCTGGTGAGCCACGGCGAAGCCGGCTGGTCGTATCGCGGCGGTGGCGGCGGCGGCGGTGGCCGTGGCCAGGTCAGTCCCGGGGCGGAGATGACCGCCGCCTACGGCACGTTCGGCGCACCGTCCCAGTACGCCCATGCCATGGTGCGGCACTTCCATCGCTTCGGCACGACCCAGGAGGACTTCGCCCACATCGCCGTGGTCACCCGCGACTGGGCACAACTCAATCCGAGGGGCGTGATGTTCGGCAAGACCCAGAGCCCCTTCGGCGGTCCCATCACCGTCCAGGATGTGCTCGATGCCCGCCTTATCGCCTGGCCGCTGACGCTCTACCACTGCTGCCTGGTTTCCGACCACGGCGGCGCCGTCATCGTCGCGCGTCCCGAGATCGCCCGGAGTCTCAGCACCAACCCGGTGTGGGTGACCGGTGCCGGCGAGTCCATGGGCCACCAGAACATCCTCGAGATGGAGGACTTCACGGCCACCTCGGCGTCCCGGTCCTCGGCCACCGCCTACAAGATGGCGGGCCTCGGTCCGGCCGACATGGAGATGGCGATGATCTACGACTCGTTCACGATCACCGCAGGCATCACCGCCGAAATGCTCGGCCTCGCCCCGCGTGGCGAGGGCTACACCCTGTGGAAGAACGGCGATGCCGCACCCGGGGGCCGGCTGCCGATCAACACCAACGGCGGCGGGCTGTCGTTCAACCACTCGGGCATGTACGGCATGCAGCTCCTGGTGGAGGCCTACCGGCAGCTCTCGCGGACGGCGGAAGACGGCGTCAACGGCATCGAGGGCAAGCAGACCCAGGCCACGACGTGCGTGGTCAACGGCACGGGTGGCACGTTGTCGACGACGGGAACGCTGGTGCTCACCTCGGACGACCGCTAGGGAAGCTCTGAACAAGAGCCTTACTGGCGACACCGCCCGGGAGGGGTCGGTCAATAGATCGACCCCATCTCCCAAACATCCAGCCTGGTCACCTCGCTGGCCGTCCCCTGGGAACGGAACGAGATCCCCAAGCTGTCCTCCCGGTCCGGATAGACGCGAGCCGCCACGCACTGCCTGCCGTTGACGAACACCTCGACGATGCTCTTGTCGACGAACACGCGAAGTTCGAGCGGTTCGTCGGGGCCCACCAGGACGCAGGCGGTCTCGGGCGCCCTTGATCGGACGTCGGGGGCGGTCGTCGAATAGGACGTATCGAGGGTCACGACGCTGTCGATGTGCCGCTTGCGGGACGAACGGTCGCGATAGCCCCGATCCCGGTAGAACGCGATCCGCGTGAACTCCTCGCGGTTCGGCGAACGGAGCACGTCGAGTTCGACCATGGCAGCATCGCTCGGCGCAATCGACGCCTGGATCTCCAGGGCGTCGCCACCCATGCCTTGCAACACGACCTCGGTGTTCGCGGGAAGCGTTAGTGGTCCGCCGCCTTGCCGCACGCGCCGACACGCGGCCACGGCCTCGACGGGATCCTGGAGGACGTCGCCGTCCTCGCCCAGGGACAGGCGCCGAGGCAGGCTCATGATCTGGTTCCATCCCGCCGTGCGCCTGCCCGGGTTCATGTTGAAGATGACGATGATGTCCCGCCCATCCGGGGTCGCCGACGGGGCATGTACGCCGCACGGGCCGGCAGGGCCCATGTTGAACTTGCCGCCGTTCGTGACGACAAGTTTCTGGCGATCGGTGTCGTAGTCGCCGAGCAGGTACTGGCCACCACTGATGTGACTGAAGAAGAGCAGCATGTGCTTGTCGCCGATGGGCCAGAAGTAGGGGCAGGCGCCATCGTCCCCCACCCGGGTGAAGCGGTCGTTCTCGGTGAA
>LXNJ01001330.1_pt1 | contig 14955 bp, 15 predicted proteins | sample 809081 | NCBI WGS metagenome assembly LXNJ01 (sample SAMN04870510, study PRJNA318959) | sponge metagenome | biome: sponge; feature: marine sponge reef; material: water | host: Petrosia ficiformis | place: Greece: Milos, Mediterranean Sea | collected 2013-05-29 | depth 5-7 m
CGCCGGGCTGGTCTTCGCCGAACACGAGGGCTCGTTCCTCGTCGGCGCGGCCGCGGCGCTGAAGTCCACCACCGGCACCGTCGGCTTCATCGGCGGCGTGGACATCCCGATCATCCGGAAGTTCCATGCCGGCTTCGAGGCGGGCGTCTATGCGGTGGATCCGAACATCGAGATCATCGCCGCCTACGTGACCGAGCCTCCGGACTTCGACGGCTGGTCGCAGCCGGCCGAGGGCAAGATCATCGCCCAGTCCATGTACGAGGCCGGCGCGGATGTCATCTACCACGCCGCCGGCGGCACGGGCGCAGGCCTGTTCGAGGCAGCCAAGGAGTTCAGCGAGTCCGGTGACTCCAAGGTGTGGGCCATCGGCGTGGACTCCGACCAGTACTGGACCTCTGCCGAAGAGGTGCGGCCCTACATCCTCTCCTCGATGCTGAAGCGGGTGGACGTGGCCGTCTACACCGCCATCGAGAGAGTGGTCAACGGCACCTTCGCCGGCGGCGTCACGGTGTTCGACCTGGCAGCCAACGGGGTGGGCTACTCCATCTCCGGCGGCTTCATGAACGACATCATCCCGCAGCTCGAGGAGTTCAAGCAGGCCATCATCCGCGGCGACATCGTCGTCCCGGAGACGACCGGCTGATCCACCGCACTCTCATCAACCGGTGCGGGGCTCCGGAGCCTTCGGGGGCCCCGCACCGGTTGATCTCTGCCCGGTCCCTCCACGCGGGCTCTGCGGTGGCGTGCCAAGCTAGGCGCCGAACTTGCCCCAGGAGGTCGGTCGCAACGCCATGACGCCGGCTCTGTCGTTAGAGAACATCACCAAGCGCTTCCCCGGGGTCCTCGCCAACGATCGCGTCAACCTCACGGTCGCCGAGGGCGAGATCCACGCCATCTGCGGCGAGAACGGCGCCGGCAAGTCCACGCTCATGAACGTGCTGTACGGCATGCTGCCGGCCGACGAGGGGCGCATCGTCGTCGGTGGCGAGGAGGTGCACTTCCGCTCGCCCCGGGATGCCCTGGCCGCCGGCATCGGCATGGTGCATCAGCACTTCATGCTGGCGGACAACCTGACGGTCCTGGAGAACATCATCCTCGGCGCCGAACCGAAAGGGCGGGGCGGGCGCATCGATTTCGCCGGCGCGCGCCGGCGTGTCACCGAGCTCGGCGACGCCTACGGGCTGGACGTGCACCTCGACGAACCGGTCGAGAACCTCGGCGTGGGCGAGCGCCAGCGCGTCGAGATCATCAAGGTGCTCTACCGGGGCGCCCGCATCTTGATCCTGGACGAGCCCACCTCGGTTCTCGTTCCCCACGAGGTGGAGGAGTTGTTCCGAAACATGCGGGACATGTGCGCCCGCGGCGAGACGATCGTCTTCATCGACCACAAGCTCGACGAGGTGCTGGAGATCGCCGACACGATCACGGTCCTGCGGGCGGGGCGGACGGTCGCCACGGTGAAGCCCGACGAGGTGTCGCCTCGCGATCTGGCGGAGTTGATGGTGGGTTCGGAACTCCCCACCCCCGAGGCGCGGACGACCTCGGTGCAGGACACCGTCTCCCTGCAGGTGGAGGATCTCTCCGTTCTCGACGATGACGAGCGGGAGGTCGTCAAACAGATCAGCCTGGAGGTTCTCCGGGGCGAGATCGTGGGCGTGGCCGGCGTGGAGGGCAACGGCCAGATCGAGTTCGTGGAGGCCCTGTTGGGGATCCGAGAGCCGTCCCAGGGTCGCGTGCTCCTCGAGGGCGCCGAGATCAACGAGTGGTCGGTGCGTCAGCGGCGCGAGGCCGGCATCGGGTACATCCCCGAGGATCGTCACCGGCGAGGCCTGCTGCTGCCCGCACCGCTCTGGGAGAACGCCATGTGCGGGCACCAGGGCAAGGAGCCGTACTCGCGCAAGGGCTTCTGGCTGACCCCCAAGGCTGCGCGTGCCAAGACCCGGGAACTCATCGCCGCCTTCGACGTGCGCACGCCGGGGCCCGACGTGGCGGCCCATGCGCTGTCCGGCGGCAACCAGCAGAAGCTGATCATCGGCCGGGAGATGATCATGACACCCAACCTGCTGATCGCCGCGCACCCCACGCGGGGCATCGATGTGGGCGCCCAGGCCGCCGTCTGGGAGACGCTGCACCTGGCGCGCGAGCAGGGGTTGGCCGTGCTGCTGGTCTCGGCCGATCTGGATGAGTTGATCGGACTCTCGGACCGCCTGCTGGTGATCTTCCGCGGCCGGATCTCCGCCGCCCTGGACCCGGCGACCGTCACCCCCCGCGAGTTGGGGGCACATATGACCGGCGCGGCCACCGAGGCCGAGGAGCCGCAGCACGCATGAGCCCTCGCGCCTCCCACCGGCTCCCGGCACACCGGCGCGTCACGCTGGCTCTGGCCGCTCCCGTGGCGGCACTGATCCTGTCGCTGGCGATCGCCTCGATCGCGCTCGTGCTCAGCGGCAGCAACCCGTTCCCGGCCTACGGGCGCATGTTCTCCTACGGGTTCGAGTTGGAGACCCTCGTCGACATGGTGAACCGGGCCACACCGCTGTACCTGTCGGCGGTGGCGGTGGCGATCGGCTTCCGCATGAATCTCTTCAACATCGGCGTGGAGGGTCAGTACATCCTGGCCTCCATCATCGCCGCGCAGGTGGCGGCCGAGTTGTCCCTGCCCGCGCCGCTGCACCTGACGGTCATCATCCTGGTGGGCATGGCCACCGGGTCGCTGTGGGCTGTCATCGCCGGGGTGCTGAAGGTCACCCGCGGCATCCATGAGGTCATCTCCACGATCATGCTGAACGCCGTCTCCATCAGTTTCGTGGTGGCGATGCTCTTCCGGCGCTGGGACGTTCCCGACGAGAGCCTCAACCAGGAGACCGCCGAGATCCCGGCCTCGGGTCGCATGCCCAACCTCAACGGTTTCGTCGAGACGTTCACGCGGGACATCGGCAAGGGCCGCTTCCTCTGGGGCTTCGTCATCGTGGCGATCATCATCGGGATCCTCTACTGGATCTACGTGTCACGAACCCGGCCCGGCTACGACCTGCGGGCGTCGGGCATCAACCCGCTCGCCGCCGAGGCCTCCGGCGTTTCGCCGAAGCGAACGATCATCGTGGCCATGGCGCTCAGCGGGGCGGTGGGAGGCCTCGTGGGGCTGCCGGAGGTGCTGGGACGCGACTACGCCTACGGGCTGCAGTTCACCCAGAACCTCGGCTTCGCCGGCATCGCCGTGGCGCTGCTGGGCCAGAACCATCCCGGCGGCATCGCCATCGCAGCCCTTGGGTTCGCGTTTCTAGAGAGCGCCGCGCCGATCCTGGACGTGTACGGCGACGCCCCCCAGGAGATCGTCGAGATCATGAAGGGAATCATGATCTTCGCCGCGGTCATCACGTTCGTCGTGGTGCAGCGGCGGCGCCAGGACGAGGAGGCACGCGCCGCCTCTCTGGCCATGGCATCGACTGAGCCGGACCCGCCCCCGGGCACGCCGCCCGATGCGTCCGAGTCCGACTCGAGAACCGCGACATGACACTCCCCTCCGAGACCACCCCCGGCGACGACGCCCGCGAGCCCTGGCGGCCGTTCGAGCGCTCCGCGGGCCCGCCCAGTTGGTACCCGCGGCCGACGGACACGCCTCGGGATCGGCAGTTCCAGCGGCGGCTGCGGTTCGCCGTCGTCGCGATCATTGGCGTGGCGCTCCTGGCGCTCACCGAGCAGTTCGCCCGACCGGCCACCGACCAGCTCGCCCACAGCACCACGTGGTCGATCGCCCTCGCCTACGCGGTCCCGATCCTGATGCCCGCCATGGGGGGCATCTTCTCCGAGCGGGCCGGCGTGGTGAACATCGGCCTGGAGGGCATGCTCATCCTCGGCACCTGGTTCGGCGCCTACGGTGCCCTGGAGTTCGGACCCTGGTGGGGCATGCTCATCGGCGCCGCCGGTGGGGCCCTCGGTGGGCTGCTGCACGCCATCGCAACGGTCAGCTTCGGCGTGGACCACATCATCTCCGGTGCGGCCATCCTGGTGATGGCGCCGGGGCTCACGCGCTTCCTGTCCGACAAGATCTTCCAGGGCCGCCCCGGCGGGGGCATCACGCAGTCGCCGCGCGTCGAGGACGTCGACTCGTTCAGCATTCCCTTCCTCGCCGGCGGGGCCGGCACCGCCGATGCCCTCGGGCGCATCGAGGGTTGGGACTGGTTCTGGATCTCCGACGCCGCCGGCATTGCCCGCGGCTTCCTCTGGAACGTGTCGTGGCTGACGCTCATCGCCTACGCCACGGTGCCCATCTCGGTCTGGCTGCTGTGGCGCACCTCGTTCGGCCTGCGCCTGCGCAGCTGCGGCGAGCATCCCATCGCCGCCGACAGCCTGGGCGTGGACGTCTACCGCTACAAGTACTACGGCGTGGTGCTGTCGGGCGCCTTCGCCGGCTACGGCGGCGCCTTCCTGGTGATCGAGCTGACCGGCATCTACCGGGAGGGCCAGACCGCCGGCCGGGGCTTCATCGGCCTGGCCACCACCATCTTCGGCAACTGGCGACCGGTGGGCGCCGCCCTCGGCGGCCTGCTGTTCGGCTTCACCGACACGTTGCAGTTGCGAGACCGGCCCGCGGTGCACGGGCTGCTGCTGCTGGTCGTACTGGCTCTCGGACTCATGATGCTGCGGTACCTGATGAAGCGGAACCTCCGGGCCGCCGCCGGCCTCGCGGTGGCCGCGGGCGGGTTCGCCGTCTGGCACTACTTCACCGAGACGGTCCCGAAACAGTTCCCCCAGGCACTGCCCTACATCACGGTGCTGCTGGTGCTGCTCTTCTACACCTCGAAGCTGCGCATGCCCGCGGCGGACGGTATGCGCTACCGGCGCGGTCAGCAGCAATGAGCGCGGAGGTGACCGCCGCAGACGCCGACTGGGACGACCTGTTCCGGCGCGCCCGAGCCGTGGCCGCCAACGCCTACTGCCCGTACTCCCGCTACCACGTGGGTGCCGCCGGCCTGGTCCACGACGGGCGGGTCCTGGTGGGTTGCAACGCCGAGAACGCCTCCTACGGGCTGGGCCTCTGCGCCGAGTGCTCGCTGGTGTGCGAGCTGCACACCACCGGGGGCGGGCGCCTGGTGGCGGTTGCGGTTGTCGGCGGCTACGACATCGACGACCTGCCGGCGGGCAAGCCCTGCGGGCGCTGCCGTCAGGTCCTCTACGAGGTCGGCGGCGCCGAACTGGTGATCAACCGGGACGCCACGCTGGGCGACCTGCTGCCCGACGCCTTCGGCCCCCAGGATCTATGAGCGGCTTCTCCACGGTCGACCTCATCTGCACCCGGACGGAGCTTGTCGAGCTGGCGTTGGGGCCCGAGCGGGCCCGGTCCGACGACCTGTGAGCGACTTCTCCGTCGTCGACCTCATCTGCGCCAAGAGGGACGGGCAGGCGCTGCGTCCCGACCAGATGGCCTGGTTCATCGACGGCTACACGTCGGGTCGCATCCCCGACGAGCAGGCCTCGGCCCTACTCATGGCCATCTACTTCCAGGCCATGGAGCCCGACGAGCTGGCCGTCTGGACGCAGGCCATGATCGACTCCGGGGAGCGGCTGGACCTCTCGGGCCTGGACCGCCCCACTGTGGACAAGCACTCCACCGGCGGGATCGGCGACAAGGTCTCCCTGGTGCTGGCGCCGCTGATGGCAGCCTGCGGGGCGGCGGTGCCGCAGCTCTCGGGCCGGGGCCTCGGCCACACCGGGGGCACGCTGGACAAGCTGGAGGCCATCGCCGGCTGGCGCGCCGCCCTGTCCAACGAGGAGATCCTGGCTCAACTCGCCGGCGTGGGTGCGGTGATCTGCGCCGCCGGGGCGGGGCTGGCACCCGCCGACCGGCGCATCTACGCCCTGCGGGACGTCACCGGGACGGTGCCTTCGATCCCCCTCATCGCCAGCTCCATCATGAGCAAGAAGATCGCCGAGGGCACCGGCGCCCTGGTGCTGGACGTCAAGGTCGGCTCCGGTGCCTTCATGAAGACCCACGCCGTGGCGCGCCAACTGGCCGAGGCGATGGTCACGCTGGGCGAGGCGCACGGGGTGCGCACCGCAGCGCTGCTGACGGGCATGGACACCCCGCTGGGGCGGACCGCGGGCAACGCCCTGGAGGTGCGCGAGTCGGTCGAGACGCTCGCCGAAGGCGGGCCGGCCGATCTCGTCGAGGTGACCCTCGCCCTGGCGCGTGAGATGACCGATCTGGCGGGACTCGACGCCGATCCGGCAGACGTTCTGGCATCGGGTGCGGCGATGGACGTCTGGCGGGCCATGATCGCCGCCCAGGGTGGCGACCCGGACGCCGAACTGCCGTGGGCACCCGTGGTGGAGACGGTGGTCGCACCCGTCGACGGGGTGCTGGGACGTCTCGACGCCCTGGCCGTGGGGATCGCCGCCTGGCGGCTCGGAGCGGGCCGGGCACGCAAGGAGGACCCCGTGAGCGCCACGGCGGGGGTCGTGTGCCGGGCAAAGGAGGGCGAGCGGGTGCGCGCCGGCGAGCCGCTGCTGGAGTTGCACACCGAGGACGAGTCGCTGCTGCCGGGCGCCCTGGCCGCTCTGGAGGGCGGCTTCGACGTCGCCGCCGAAGCCGCGCCGCCGCGGCTCCTGGTCCTGGACCGCGTCACCGCCGGCGGGCGGGCGTGAACGAGACCCTCCCCCCGCTGGAGGACATCCGGCGGGCGCCCAAGGCACTGCTGCACGACCACCTGGACGGCGGGCTCCGGCCCGCCACGATCGCGGAGTTGGCCGCCGAGACGGGCTACGAAGGGCTGCCCACCAGTGATCCGCTCGAGCTGGGGCGCTGGATGACCCGGGCCGCCTCGGGCCAGAGTCTCGAGGCGTACCTGGAGACGTTCATCCACACCGTCGGCGTCATGCAGACCCCCGACGCCATCGCCCGTGTGGCCGCGGAGTGCGCCGAGGACCTCGCCGCCGACGGCGTGGTCTACGCGGAGGTGCGCTTCGCCCCCGAATTGCACACCGAGCGGGGGCTGGGCATGGACGACGCGGTGCGCAGCGTCCTGAGTGGGTTCGCCACCGGCAGCCAGGGGCGCGGCATCCGGGTGGTGGGGCTGCTGTGCGCCATGCGCCACGCGGCGCACGCCACCGAGGTCGCCGAGTTGGCCGTGCGCCACCGCCACGACGGCATCGTCGGCTTCGACATCGCCGGCGCCGAGGCGGGCCACCCGCCGACCCGGCACATCGCCGCCTTCCAGTACCTGCAGCGCGCCAACTTTCACTTCACGATCCACGCTGGGGAGGGTTTCGGCCTGCCGTCCATCTGGGAGGCGGTGCAGTACTGCGGCACCGAGCGCCTCGGCCACGGCGTGCGCATCGTCGAGGACATCGAAGTCGATGCCTCGGACCCCGACGCGCCACCGCGACTGGGGCCACTGGCCGCCTACGTGCGGGACCGCCGCATCCCCCTGGAACTCTGTCCCAGTTCCAACGTGCACACCGCCCTGGCGCCCTCCATCGCCGAGCACCCCATTGACCTGCTGCGCCGCCTGCGCTTCCGCGTGACCATCAACACCGACAACCGGCTCATGAGCGACACCTGCCTCAGCAAGGAGATGCTGCTCTGCACCGAGGCCTTCGGCTGGAGCATGGCCGACCTGCGCTGGCTCACGATCAACGCCATGAAGAGCTCGTTCATCCCCTTCGACGAGCGGCTGGCGCTGATCGACGACGTGATCAAGCCCGGCTACGCGGCGCTCGGCACAGGCTGAGCAGCCGCGACAGCGAGGAGGGTGCCATGCGCCGATTCCTGATCGACACCGACACGGCCTCAGACGACGCCGTGGCACTGGTGATGGCGTTGCGGACGCCCGACGTCAACGTCGAAGCTCTGACGATCGTGGCAGGCAACGTGCCACTGGACCGCTGCATCCAGAACGCCCTCTACACCACCGAGTTGTGCGGCTCGTCGGTGCCGGTGCACGCCGGGCTGGCCCGGCCCATCTTCGGGGAGCCGGTGACCGCCGAGATCGTGCACGGCCAGGACGGGCTGGGCGACATCGGCCTGGATCTCACCGGGCGCACTCCGGCCGACGATCACGCAGTGGACGTCCTCGTCGAGATCATCTGCGGCTCTCCCGGCGAGATCACCCTGGTGACCCTGGGGCCGCTGTCCAATGTGGGCACGGCCCTGCTGCGGGAGCCTGGCCTGGCCGGCGCCGTGAAGCACTGCTACATCATGGGCGGCACCGGACGGCTGCCCGGCAACATCACGCCAGCGGCGGAATTCAACATCTACGTCGACCCCGAAGCGGCTCGGATCGTCTTCGAATCCGGCATGCCGATCACGATGGTGGGGTGGGATGTGTCCTGGACCTGCGCCTTCGTCGACCCCGACGGGGAGGCGCAGCTCCGGGCGATCGGCACCCCGTACTCCGATTTCGTCTGCGACATCCAGAGCACGCTCACCGAGTTCGTGGAGGGAATGCTCGGCATCCGCGGCTTCGACCTGCCCGATCCGCTGGCGATGGCCGTCGCCCTCGACCCGTCGATCGCCGAGACGGAGGACCGCTACGTGGAGGTCGTGACGGGCGACGGCCCGGCGCGGGGCCAAACCATCGTCGACCACCTCGGTGTGACGGGCACGGACCCGAACGCATCGGTGGTGACCCACGTGGAGCCCGAGGCGTTCATGGACTCGCTCTGCGCGACGCTGCGCTGAATGGCACCACTGCTGTCGCAGGTCGGCTTCCTCGGCGACCTGCTCGAGGACGTGGTGGTGCACCGCCGCAGCGGTGTGCGCGCCGACACCGACACGCCGTGCGTCATCCTGCGGCGCCGGGGAGGCAGCGCGGCGAACGCCGCGGTGTCCGCTGCGGGGGCGCTCGGCCCGGGACGGGTGCGCTTCGTCGGGCAGGTCGGCGCCGACACTCTTGGCGACCGCCTGCTGGACGAACTGGCCGCCAGTGGCGTGCACCCCTGCGTCCGCCGCGGTGGACGCACCGGCACCGTGGTTGTACTGCTCGGTGACGGCGGCGAGCGGACAATGCTGACCGACCGCGGCGCCTGCGCCGAACTCGGCGGATTCGAGCCGGCCTGGCTGGACGATCTGGCCATCCTCCATGTGGCGGGCTACTCCCTGCTGGAGGATCCCTCCCGCTCGGCGGTACGGGACATGATCAGCGCGGTCCGCCACGGCGGCGGCACCGTCAGTGTGGACGCCTGCTCGGTGGGAGCCATCAGCGATGCCGGTGTCACCGCATTCAGAGAAACCCTCGCGGGGATCGTTCCAGATGTCTTGCTGTGCGACGCTGGTGAGGCCAGCCTGCTTCAGGCGACGGGTGGCTACCACCAACTCGCCGAACTGGTGGTCGTCAAGGACGGACCCCGACCGACGCGCCTGTACGGCGCGGGATTCGACGGCGAGGCAGTCCGGCCACCGCACCTGGAGGTTGTACCGGACACCACCGGCGCTGGTGACGCCTTCGCAGGCGGTCTGCTGGCAGCCCGCCTGACGGGATGCACTTGGCCCGAGGCGACCGCTGCGGGCCAAACACGCGCCGCCGACCATCTGGAGTCGCTGGCCAAGCTGGGCGGTGCGGTGCAGACTGCGGAGTGATGCCACCGACCGCCATTCCGACCACCTCACCCGTCATGCCGGCGAAGGCCGGAATCCACGGTCCGTCGGGATCGCTCCGGCGACGGATCGGCGAGCATCGGCGGCGTCCCCAGCCTGGAGACGTGAGGTGATCACGCCACTGGTACATCCCCGCGTGGCCGAGGCGCTGGCGGCCGGGCGCCCCGTGGTGGCGCTGGAGTCCACCGTGTACTCGCACCTCGGGCTGCCGCCGGGACGCAACGCCGAGGCCCTCGAGCGTTGCCTCGAGGCCATCGAGTCCCAGGACGTCACGCCGGCGGTGACCGCTCTGCTGGACGGCGTGCCCCGCGTGGGTCTCGACGCCGACGGCTACGCCGCGATCCTCGCCTGTGAGGAGAAGATGGCCGAACGAGACCTGCCCGTGGCGATCGCCGAGCAGTGGCCGGCGGGCGCCACCACCGTGTCGGGGTCGCTCGTTCTGGCCCACGCGGCCGGCATCCGCGTCTTCGCCACCGGCGGCATCGGCGGCGTCCACCGCGACAGCGCCGAGACCGGCGACGTGAGCTCCGACCTAGAAGCGCTCGCGAACTACCCGGTGGCGACGGTGTGCGCCGGCGCCAAGGCATTCCTGGACCTTCCGCACACCCTGGAGCGCCTCGAGACGCTCGGGGTGCCGGTGGTCGGCTATGGGTGCGATGAATTGCCGGCGTTCTGGTGCCGCAGCAGCGGCCTGGAACTCCCCTACCGCGTGGACTCCGCCGCCGAGGCGGCCGCCATCGTCGACGCCATGGGCCGCACGGGGGTGCTGTTCACGGTGCCTCCGCCGGGTGCCGCGGCCGTGCCGAACGCCGTCATCGACACCGCCGTCTCGGAGGCTCTGGCGCGTGCGGGGGCCGCCGGTATCAGCGGCGGGGAGGTCACGCCGTATGTCCTCGACGCCATCGACGAGGCCACGGCGGGCCGCTCGGTGGAGGCCAACGTGGAACTCGTCGTCAACAACGCCCGCTTGGCGGCCGCCATCGCCCGAGGGGTCGCCATCCGGAACCGGCCGGGCGCGCCGTTCAGGTCGTCGTGACGATGCCCCCGCCGGGGCGCTCGATGTGGACCTGGACGTGCGTGCCGGCCTCGTCGATCCATCCCTGCGTCGCCGCCCACGCCATCATGGCGTCGAATCGCTCGTCCCAGGCCGGCTCCCGATCCGCCGGCGCCAGCCGCCGCACCGCTTCGATCGACCACCACAGGTGACGGGTCCGCCCGAGGCGCGCCTCGGCGCCGAGCGCCGCCAGCACGTCGTGGCGGTCGCCGTCGGCCTCGATGTGGAACCGGTCGAAGTCGCCGACCTCCACAAGCCGCCGCCGCCCGGTTCGCAGGTCCAGCTCGACGTACATCGCCCTCCACCTCCCGTTGCTCGGATCCCCGACCACAGGCCTGCTCGCGCCCGTGCCACAGTCTGTCGAGCCGCTACGCTGTCGCAGTCACCGGACGGGGCAGCAGTGTTCCGTTGCGGCGACGGGAAGCGTTCAGCGCGGAGCGTCCGGACAGGAGCCCGGCGACCGCCGGACCGCACTGGGCACCCAGGAGGTGCGCGATGAAACTGATCACGGCAGTGATCAAGCCCCACCACGTGGACATCGTCAAGGCTGCGCTCAACACCGTCGGCATCCACGGGATGACCGTCTCGGAGGCGCAGGGCTACGGGCGACAGGGAGGCCACACCGAGACCTACCGGGGGACCGAGTACCAGATCTCCTTCACCCCGAAGTCGCGCATGGACATCGTGGTGGACGACAAGGACCTCGACGCCACCGTCAAGGCCATTGTGGAGGCGGCGCGCACCGGCAAGATCGGCGACGGCAAGATCTGGGTAACCGAGGTGGACCGGATCGTCCGGATCCGCACCGGCGAGGAGGGCACCGACGCCGTCTAGCGGTTGTAAGCCAGCGGTAGCCCCGGACGGGGCCATTCGTAGGCCAGCAGCAGCCCCTCGGCCGCCTCTGTGACATACGCGGTCCGTAGGTCCTCCCCGCCCCAGCAGACGTTGGTGGCCAACGGCCCCGGGACCGGCACGTAGCTGATCTCCCCGTCGGGGCGTACCACGCACAGCCCCTCGCCGAGGGCCGCCACGACAACCGTGCCGTCGGCCTCCACCGCCAGGGAGTCGAAGTGCCCCAGCGTGTTGGCGAGACAGCGCTTGCTGCGATGGTCCACGCGACCGGGACCGACGATGTCCCAGGCCCACAGCCGCCCCGTGGGCGTCTCGGCCACGTAGAGCACCGTGCCGTCGTGCGACAGGCCGATGCCGTTGGGCCCCATGAGCGGGAAGATGGACCGGCGGGCGAAGGAGTTGTCGGTCGTGGCGTAGAACACCCCGACCCGGTCGGTGTCGTGGGCGCGGACCTTGCCGTGGTCGGTGAACCACATGCCGCCGGAGTCGTCGAAGACCAGGTCGTTGGGGCCGCACAGGCGGTGCCCGCCGATGGCGGTGTACAGGACGGTCACCTCGCCGCTGTCCAGGTCCAGGCGGTCGATGCTGCCGGTGATGTACTCGGGACTCTGCCCGGCGCCGGTGCCCGGTGCCGCCGGCAGCCAGACGCCCCGGCGCTCGTACCAGGCGAAGCCGCCGTTGTTGGCCACGTAGGCCGCGCCGTCCGGACCTATCGCCAGACCGTTGGGACCGGCGGTGGTGACGCGTTCCCACTCCGTCACGGTGTGGCGGCTGCCGTCGGGGGTGATCCTCGTCACCCGCGGCCCCCGCACCTCCACGACGATGACCGAGCCGTCCGACAGCGCCACCGGCCCCTCGGGGAAGTCCAACCCCTCCGCCACGACCCGGTGGGGCAGCTCGACGACTGCACCCCCGGTACCCAGCGCCTCGAATCCCGTACTCGCCATCCCGCCGCCTCCCTGAGCATCTCGACATCCCACCGGCGCCACCGGGCGCTGCGCCCGATCACCGCAGGAGACTAACGGAGGGCCGCTGGACAGCCCACGGAGACTGCACGGCCGGCGTGGGGACCGGTGTTACTGTCCGCGACGTGCCCAGAGTCGCCGGCGCCGACAGCCTGCAGCCGCTCCCGGCGACCGGTCGGCGGTTCAGCGACACGCGCCGGGTACGGCTTGACGAGGCGGACCCCGACGGCCTGCTGCGCCTCGACGCCCTGGCCTGCCACCTGCAGGACGTGGCCACCGACGACTACCTCGACGCCGGGTTCGGCGACGATCGCTCGTGGGTACTGCGGCGGCTGCTGGTGGCGGTGCACTCCCCCGCCGCTTTCGATGAGACAGTCACGCTCACGACGTGGTGCTCGGGACTGGGCAGCCGCTGGGCCGAGCGTTCGACGCAGCTGCGCGGCACCCGCGGGGCGCGCGCCGACGCCGCCGCGCTTTGGGTGCATGTCGATCCTGTCAGCGGCATCCCGCGCCGCCTCGCTGCGCAGTTCGAGGACATCTTCGGCCCCTCCGCCGCTGGTCGCCGGGTCGGCGCCACGCTCCTGCACCCGCCGGCACCCAGCGACGACGGGACCTCGCGATGGCAGCCGCGCTGGTGCGACCTGGACGTGCTGGGACACGTGAACAACGCCGCATACTGGACCGCGGTGCTGGAGGAACTGGTCACAGTCGGGCTGCGCGCTCCCTATCGAGCCGAGATCGAGCACCGCGCGCCGCTGAGCGCCGACCAGCAGGTCAGCACCCCGGTGTCCGTCTCGGCCGACGGGACACTGCTCATGTGGTTCGTGAGCGACGCGAGCCTCTGCGCCTCGGCGCTGGTGGGCCCCGAGGCACCTGCCGGTGCGGCCTGGGACAGCGAGGTCGATCGCCCGTGAGGTGGCGTCCCACGCTGGCCGCGCTCGGCGTGTTGGCGGTCGCCGCCGCGCTGCTCGTGACGATGAGTTCGGCCTCGGTGCCGACAGCGAGTGCCTCCCTGGACGGACCCGGCGGCAAGCCGGCCTCCGATCCGCCGACGGTCCAGCCGATCGCCGAAGCCACCGAACCCGAACCGGCCGACGGGCCCCCCACCGTGCCCGCCGTGGTGGACGAGGACCTCGCCGAGGCGGCCCCACCTCCCGACGAGGCCGGCAAGGGTGATTCGCCCGGTGACGAGGACCCTGGGGCAACAGATTCCCCCGATGCCAGCGGCGAGCCCAAGACCTCTGCGGCACCGGCCGGTGCGGCACAGAGCGGCGCGGTCCCCGCGATCTGCCCCGATCCGTCGGATTCGTTCTTCGCCCTCTATCGAGGCGGCGAGGACTGCTACTGGCTGCGCGAGGAAGCGTTGCAGCAGGAACTCACCTCGGAGGATCTCGAACTGCTGGAGGCGGTTCCTCTCGTGGCGGGAAACGCCGCCCGGCCCCTCGGGCGACCGGCCCGAACGATCCGCCGGGGACCCCCCGGCGAGGCGGGTACGCCGCGGTTCTATCTGACCTTCGACGACGGGCCGAGCACCCGCTGGACGCGGCCGACCCTCGACCTGCTCGACCGGTACGGGGCGCGCGCCACTTTCTTCCCCGTGGGGGCGTACGCCGAGGCGAACTTCCACCTCATCGAGGAGATCGTCGCCCGCGGGCACACCATCGGCAGCCACCTGTGGTCTCACGAGAGGGCGGCGCTCTCCAACGAGGAGCTGTTCCGCCGGGAACTGCGCGCCAGCGCCGAACTGTTCGGCGAACTCGGCACGAATTGCCTGCGCACCCCGTTCGGCGCCGTCAACGACGACATCCTCGAATGGGCCGGCGACGAGGGGTTCGAGGTTGTGCTCTGGGGTGAACCGGACCCGCGAGACTGGGAACTCCCAGGGGTCGAGGAACTCACCCGGAGCATGCTCGACATGCAGAACGGCTCGATCCTGATCCTGCACGAGCACACCGGCGCCGACACCCTGACGGCCCTGGATGCTGTGCTGGAAGCCCTTGACGCCAGAGGCTGGAGCTTCGACGAGCCCATCTGCCCGCTGCGGTTCTGAGCCGCCCGGCCGGCTCTGCCACCCTTCTCGTCCGTCATTCCGATACAGGCCGGAATCCACGGCCTTGCGGCCCGGACCACGGCGTCGGCGCCACTTGGAGCGTGTCGGCGCACCCGTGCGGGCTTATGATGGGTGCCCCTGTTGACCGTAGCTCAGTTGGTTAGAGCGCCGGGTTGTGGTCCCGGAGGTCGGGGGTTCAAATCCCCTCGGTCAACCGCCACCGAACCCAGCCCCCGCCGGGTCGCGGCAAGCCCCTCTAGCTCAATTGGCAGAGCAACGGACTCTTAATCCGCAGGTTCTGGGTTCAAGTCCCAGGGGGGGTACTCAGGCAGGCGACCTACCTGGCAGCTCACGGCTCGCAGGGAGGGCTCATGGCACAGGTTAGGCAGCATGCGAACGCGCGGTTGACGCCGCGCCAGCGCCGGGCGATGGTCGATGT
>LXNJ01001331.1_pt1 | contig 14943 bp, 12 predicted proteins | sample 809081 | NCBI WGS metagenome assembly LXNJ01 (sample SAMN04870510, study PRJNA318959) | sponge metagenome | biome: sponge; feature: marine sponge reef; material: water | host: Petrosia ficiformis | place: Greece: Milos, Mediterranean Sea | collected 2013-05-29 | depth 5-7 m
AGCGCAGCGATGCCATGGTCCGAGGAGCCGGATGCGCGAATTGCGCACGTCCGGATCTGCGGGAGCCGGGGGAGGGCAACCACCCTCGGCCACCCGGCCGAGGCAGACCGCTTTCAACTGTTTGATTTGACATGATTTAGCGGCGTTTGTCTACTGGGAATTACTAGATGGGTTGCTGCTCGGAGAGCGGGAAGGGACGCGTCGTCTAGCGACGCTATGGTGCCCTGTGGCCGTGAGCCTGGTTAGTAGAACGGCAGCGAAACTGATCCAAGCTGATCTGCCGCCATGGTAGCCTGAAGCTCCCCTAGGAGAAGTGCTGGGCTGCCGCTGTTTGTCCGTAACGGATTCGAGAACGGTCCAGGCATGGGTCTGTTCGCGGAAGCACCTTGGCGGGAAGCTGTCATTCGGGGACACATGGCCTTACTGAGTGAGAAAGGGTGATTAATCGGCGTCCACTCGTTTGTCGGGGCTGCCAAAGCAAGATCGTTGCCAAGACCCAGATCGGGCTGGGCGATAGGCAGGATCACTCGTTCGCATGTAGGGAGTGTGGCGTGCTGATTTCGTTCACCATCGATCTGGATCAAGAGCGAGTAACGTTCTCGTACAGGCAACCCAGGAATGCTGATTGGGCGGATGACGAGGAAGGGGCGATAGGAGCGGTGTCGCTGAGTCAAGAGATACCGGTGCCGAGAGAAGGGGATCGTGGTTTGGTCTCGAGCACGGAGTTCACGCTGAGCCCCTACCTAGCGACGTCATGGAATGTGGCGGATCGGAGTGAGCACCAGCGCTCAGAGGTGCTGCGGAGTGCATTTGTGCGTGGGTTCGACGAGATTGAACGGAGCATCACGCACTACGAGCGAGGAGATTGGTCGCTGTTCGATGCGACGATGGAGGTAGGCGAAGCCCCCACCGCCGTGTCGAGGCTCCAGGGACTCTACAACGCGATCCAAGGCGGCATGCAGCTGTTCACCCGGACTCCGCGGGAAAAATACGATCGCATATTGCAGCGGCTCAGATTCGCGGTAACGAGGGAACCAATGCTCATGGAGGAGCTTGCTGAAACGCTGGTTGATAGCGGGCGCATGAAAAAGCTCTGGAAGGAGATCGCAGACAACCGGCGTCTGTTCATTTCGGAGTACAAGGGGTTGGAGTCGCTTGTCCAGATGCGCTATTGGCGTGAAGACCTGAGGAGGCCGGGGGCCTTCTTGGTCTCGGTCAAACGTCTCGAGTCGCTGAGACAGCTCTATATGAACATGTACGAGACCTTGTGCCGACTACTGGTCATTGGAATGATGGTCGAGACTGTGATCAACACAGGAAGTCTGAAGATACCGCTGGGCAAGCGGAGGGTTTCGCTAGAGGAGTTCGAGGCGTTGCCGAACGGTGCCAAGTGTGATCATTTTGCCGGGATGGTGGTCTGGGACTTGGTCGAACGGGCTTTGGACCGAGAACTGCGGAATGGGATCGGGCACAACGCAGCGCATTACGAAGGGGAGTCGGATGAGGTACTGTTGTTCGACTCCCGACGAGGAGGAAGCGTTGCTGGGCGCATAGGCTACACGGAGTTCTGCGACTTGGTGCTCGACCTGTTCGAGGCGGTGGAGCTGGCGGCAATCTATCACCACTGGCTGCACATTGGCGTTGATGGGCGGCTAGAGTGAGGGCATCGAGCGGCGGGGCTTGGACGTTTCAGGTCTAACCTAGCGGACAGTAGTGCTTCACCCGCAGCTCACAAGATAGCGACATCGCGTCTTTGTGGGCGGTAGGAATTCCGGGGACCGTCAATACGTGAATCGATGGAGAGTCAGGACGAGGCGGTGTCTGCAAGGGCAGGCCACATTGGGCGGATGCGGCGGTTGATTGCGGCGAACAAGCCGTTATCGGCTGTTATCGTCTCAAGGGCCGCCCGGGGTGCCGCGTCCAGTGCCCAGTAGCTCATTGCGTCTGCGTTGGTGATGATCGTCTGGTTCACCACCAGAGGGCTGGGCGTAGCTCGCGAAGACGGGTTCGTGTCAAAGATGAGAATCCAGGCGGGAGCCGAGTCCGTAGCGTGGGAGTCTGGTGGGCCGAGGACGCTCGTGCCTGCTCCGGTCGGAACCAACTCCGGGCGCCCAAGGTGCTTTTGCCAGCTATCCCAGACGGCTTGCGGAGTGGCGAGGACGCAGCCAACGCAACGGTCGTGCAGACCGAGTTGGAACTTGAACATCATCTGGTAGAAGGTGCGCTTGAAGACGTTGGCGATGTTGGGCCCTTCGACGCCTTCGCTGAGCCAGCGTTGATTGTCGGCGAGTGTCTCGCCGAAGTTACTGCCGTGCAGGCGCAAGCCCTCCGTCAGATTCCGGACCGCGGTTCGATAGGATCCATGGAAGTCCATGGTCTGGATTTCGAGTATCCCGACCCGACCGATGTGGGGAACACCGTCTGGGCCGATGAGTTCGATGATCGTGACGTCGAAAGAGAGTTCTGGCGACCGAACGGTCTGCGGGACTGACAGTTCGCCGCCGAGCTTGGCGTCGAAATAGATGAAGGTCGGGTCGCTGGCGGAGACTCGGGTCGTGAGCTCTGAGCGGACCCGGGAGTCGTCAAGCCTTGTTGCCGGGACGACCCACGGGGCGACGGATTCCAGGCCGAACATGCGTCGGACGGCACTGGCGATGAGATCGCGGTTGAGGGCGCGGTAGGGGCAGACAAGCCAGTCTTGCCGCGTGCCGTTGCTGGCGCTGTTGATGGTGCACACGCCCTTGGAAGCGTCACGCTTTACGCACTGCCGTGTTGTGCCGGTGGCTTCGCTGAGGAACGAACAGCGCTCGTCGGACTGGTCGGACCTAGAGCGCTCGGTGGCGACCACGTCGGGGTAGAGGCGGTGGCCGAACCACTCGCTGACATAGTTGCCGGGCGGCAGCCGACGGCTGGTCGTGGCCTTGGCCACGTCAGTCTCCCACAGCGACGAGCGGTAATGACGGAGGTATGCGGTATCGGCACTTCACGGCAGGGCGCCAGTCGGGCCGACGCACGGAGAGCATCGCATGTAGCTCGAGACCAACGGCTTTTGCGAGAAGCGGGGGAACGGCATTGCCGACCTGATCGTATTGCTGCGAGTTGGTGCCTTCAAAGACGAACCAGTCGGGGAATGACTGGATCCGCGCCGCCTCCCGGATGGAAATGGTGCGGTGCTGCTCGGGGTGAATGTATTCGCCGGATTTGGGGTCCCGAAAGCGCGTGATGATCGACCGGGCAACGCCTGTACAGCGACCATTAGGACTTTCGGGTAACGACAACTAGAACTTTCGGGTTCGGGCCTGTGATCCGGACGGCTAAGGTTCCCTCGCGCAGAGGCGGGGGAGCGATGACACGGATCGACAGGTGAGGTTACTGATGTCGCTGTTGAAGGAAGGAACGCCGCTGGTGACAGCGGCGGCGAAGGCCGGGATGAGCGAGCCGACGGCGCGCAAGTACCGGCGTGAGAAGAAGCTGCCGAGCGAGTTGCGCCCGGTGCGCACGTGGCGCACCCGGGAGGATCCGTTCGCAGCGGTCTGGCCGGACGTCGAGCGGATGCTGGAGATGGACGGCGGTCTGGAAGCGAAGACGGTCTTCAGGGAGCTGCAGCGGCAGCATCCGGGGCGGTTCACCGTGGGGCAGTTGCGTACGCTGCAGCGCCGCTTCCGTCGTTGGCGGGCGTTGCACGGGCCCTCGAAGGAGGTGTTCTTCGCCCAGGTTCGGGAGCCGGGCGTACAGTGTCAGTCGGACTTCACCGACATGCGGCAGCTGTCGGTGACGATTGGCAGCGAACCACTGGCGCACTTGTGCTTCCACTTCGTCCTGTCGTACTCGAACTGGGAGTGGGTCACGATCACCTACTCGGAGACGTTCGAGGCGCTGGTGGGCGGGCTGCAGGCGAGCCTGTGGGAGTTGGGCGCGGTGCCACGGGAGCACCGCACGGACAACCTGTCCGCAGCGACCCATGACCTGAAGCGTGCCGGCGGGCGGGTGTTCAACGAGCGCTATCTGGAGGTGCTGCGGCACTACGGGATGGAGGCCTCGAAGAACACGCCCGGCAACGCGCACGAGAACGGCGACGTCGAGTCGGCGCACCGGCACTTCAAGCGCGCTGTGGATCAACGGCTGCGGCTGCGCGGTACGCGGGACTTCGCCAGCCTCGAGCAGTACGAGGCGTTCCTGCACCAGGTGGTGGCGGCGCGCAACGCGGAGCGCCAAGAGCGCCTGACCGAGGAGCTGGCGGTCATGCGGTCGTTGCCGGCACGCGCGCTGCCGGCGTGGCGTGAGGAGTTCGCCACGGTGACGCGGTGGAGCACGGTGCGGGTCGCCCGCAAGGCGTACTCGGTGCCGTCGCGTCTGATCGGCGAGCGGCTGCGGGCGCGCGTGTTCGCCGCGCACATCGAACTCTGGCGCGGCGCGGACCGGGTCGGTGTGTATCGGGGCCTGCGTGGTGAGGAGCCCTATCACATCGACTACCGGCACCTGATCCACACGCTGGTTCGCAAGCCGGGCGCCTTCGCGGGCTACGTCTATCGCGAGGCGCTGTTCCCGTCACTGACCTTCCGCCGCGCCTACGACGCGCCGCGCGACAGTCGGCCGCGGGGCGCGGACCTGGAGTACCTGCGGCTGTTGCGCCTCGCCGCCACGACGATGGAGTGCCAGGTCGAGGACGCCCTGGCGCGCACGCTCGAGGCCGGGCTGCGGCCCGACTACGAGCGCATCGAGGCAGCGGTCGCACCGCGGCAGCCGAGCTGTCCGGAGATGGAGCAGAAGCTACCGGACCTGAACGCCTATGACGCGCTGCTGACGGATGCCGAGGTGCTGTCATGAACGCCGGCGCCCTGGAACTGCGCCTGAAGGCGTTCCGTCTGCCGTCGTTCCTCGCCCTACCACCAGGAACTCGCGACGCGCGCCCAGGACGAAGCGTGGTCGTACGTGCGCTACCTGGAAGAACTGGCCGCGCTGGAGGCACAGGATCGCGCCGATCGCCGCATCGCGCGGTTGATGAAGACCGCCAAGCTGCCGCGCGACAAGACCCTGGCGACGCTCGATGTCACGCGCCTGCCGAAGACCGTGCGTGGCCAGCTCACGCGTCTGTGCGAGGGCGACTTCCTGACGGGCGCGACCAACGTATGCATTTTCGGTAATCCCGGCGTCGGCAAGACGCACGCGATGGCCGCGATCGGCCACGAGCTGGTGCGCCAGGGCCACTCGGTGTTCTTCACGACGGTGCAGGCCCTCGTGGAACGCCTGCTGGCCGCGAAGCGCGATCTGCGGCTGTCGCGCGAGCTGCGGCGCCTGGACCGCGTCGACTGCCTGTGCCTCGACGACATCGGCTACGTGCAGCAGGAGCGCGCCGAGATGGAGGTGCTGTTCACGCTGCTCGCCGAACGCTACGAGCGCCGCAGCGTGCTGATCACCAGCAACCTGGTGTTCTCGAAGTGGGACCGGATCTTCAAGGACCCGATGACCACCGCTGCGGCCATCGACCGCGTGGTTCACCATGCCGTGATCCTCGAACTAGACGTCCCGAGCTATCGGGCCGAGGCCGCCAGAAAGCGCCTCGACACGAGCCAGGAGCGCGGCGATTGATTGATCGTAGATCAATCGCCGCTTCTCGTAGCGGCCAACGCCCTACGACTGACGAACACCGGCCCGGATCAGGAGTCCGTAAACGAAAATTCTAATTGTCGCCGGCGAAAGAAATGGTTGACGCTGACCAAACGCCGGTCCACTGCATGCGGCGGTACCGTCGGGTGTGATCCTTCCGGAGTGCCCGCTGCATACCGGGAGGCAGGAGTTCCGTGGGCAGCGCTCGCCAGTCGTCCCCTGGCGACAGGCGCTCGATGCGGTCTATATTTTGGGGCGCGAGTCTCGCGGCGTAGTGGTTGTGGAGTTCGTCAGGCGCGCCGAGTCGCATGGCCTGCTGGTACGGTCCGTCCGGCGGTGAGTCGTACTCTCTAGTCGTGCAGCCAGCATCAACGGGCGGTAGATCTCCGATGGCATCGCGGACGGTGAGGAAACCGGTGGCGGCCTCCGGGGTTACGGTTCGGTTTGGCACCAGATCGCCGATCCCCCAACGACCGTGGGTCGGCCGTGGAAAGCCGCCATTGCTGGCGAGGTCTCGCCGCCACCCTACGAAGAACACACGCCAGCGCATTTGAGGCACGCCATACTGGGCGGCGAGAAGCTCCGCGATGTCGACGTCGTAACCTGCCGCGTCGAAGGCGTTACCGATCTCCCTGAGGACTGTGACCGCGGGCGAGCGTGGCGAGACCGGGGACGTTCTCGATAAGCAGTACCTTGGGTCGGAGTTCCTTGGCGAGGCGGATGAAGTGGTGTAGGAGGCTGTTTCGAGGATCGAGTAGCTCCCGTTGTCCAATGATGCTGAACCCCTGGCACGGGGGACCGCCCGCGAGGAGGTCGAGTTCGTCGGCTTGGAGGGCGGCGGCGAGACGGATGTCGTGTGCTGACACACGCTGTATGTCCGCCCGAAGGAAGGGTATTGCCGGGAGGTTGCGGTGGTGCGTCGCCGCACAGGCATTGTCGATGTCTAGCGCCAGCCGAACGTCGAACCCAGCGTTGCGGAGGCCTAGCGTCAGGCCGCCAACTCCAGAGAATAGGTCGATCGCAGTGTGAGGCGACTGCGCGGGCGGTGTGTGATGTAGCACATATGGGTTGGAGGAAAGGTTCACGCGGGGCGGTTCCGTACTGCTGTTCACGGAGGTCTCGCATTGAGGCTTTGGCTTAGGCACAGCGTTGAAGTGCGGTTTCCCAGCGGCATTGGACGGTCGCCAGCCACCCTGCGGGGCCGTATGGGCAGGATGGAAGGATGGGAATCCTTTGGGCGTCCGGCCAGCATGCCGTGCGCTTGAATCACGAGGCGATTATTTGGTAATTGACCAGCGAACTCAAGACTTTCGACACTGCGTGGCTGGGGTGGGGTGGCTGGAAGGGCGTGGGGTCCGTGCAAGGGTCATGTGGCTGCACTGGGGACAAACGGGGCGACCGTCAGCCATGAGTACCTTCGTAGCGCAATAGCCAAGGACTGACGGTGGGCGGCGACTCCGGCGTCCAGTCTCGCGAAACCCGTGGCTGCGAGCTACGTGGATTCGGCTCCATCCCTCCTGGCGATTGCGGTTCTGGCCGAGTCGGGTAGCGTGTTGTAAAGCGAGTCGACCCGATCCGTTAACGTGATCATCGCATCGGCGATAAGGTTCACGAGCGTGAATAGGGTGGCCACGGCCTTCGGATCGTCGGAGACGTCCATGCGACCAGGATGGACGGCGTTGTTCCCAACCACCCGGACATAGTCCAAAGCTTGCTGTATTCGTGGATTCAGACCACGCTCAACGAGCTTCGCGATGCATGAATTGAGACTCCCGCCTTCAGGGACAAGGCTCCTACATAGCTTCTCGACAGCAAGTCGCAGCAGCGCAGCAGCACTTCGTGGGGATTGCATGGCGACTGCGGCCGCTTCCTGGTAGTCAGATCGGACGTCATTCGGGAGTTCGGCGTTCGGGGACGGGGCGCTACCACCGACAGGCCAAACAAGGCGGTCGTGAATCCAGATCGCCATTTCGTCGCATCTTCGGCATTCAGATACCGAGACTTCGGTGATTCCACGGTAGTCAGCAACATCGTCGAATGTGGCGTCTGTGGAGAGCGGATCGACACTGCGCCTCCGCTTTGGTGCTCGACTGTCAGAGAAGGTGGGATTGGGGTCGCTGGCAATGCCCACTCTGGACCAGACCTGGTGCGCATACGCTCCACACACGGGGCAGTGGAAGCCGTCGCTGCCGACGGTCGGCTGCTCATGCTGTGCAATCATTGTCGACCTAGGTGAGCTTTCTCATGGAAGGGAATTGCAGATGCTATTCTCGCCTTGTCGAACTCGTGGCTTACGGGGCGGATGCGAATGCCATGCGCTAGCGAATCCAGACAAGCATCGCCTTGGCGGATGCGATTGGCGCTCGCCGTGGTGGCGGTCGGTTCGGTGCTGGCGGTCGCTTTTCTTGTTGTCGGCCCGCGAGAAATTCGACCGGACGACGATGAGTCGGCAGGAACACCGGCGGCGACATCCGGGGTCGCCTCGCTTCCCGCCCTCGAACCCGGCGCCGCGACGCTGGCTGACTTTGCCTTGATCGAAGACGACTTCACCCGCAATGCGGCTCTCTACGCCTTGATCGGTGACGCAACCCCGATGCGTGTAGAGGCGTGGCTTGCCGAGACTGATGGGCTACCGGCGACGCCGCACCGCTACGATGTCGCGCGGGTGCTCTATATCCGTTTCGCGGCCGTGGACCCCGAGGCGGCGCTTCAACACGCGTTGCGGGGTGCCCCGAAGGCGTCGTGGCTCGCCGCTATCTTTCGCACTTGGGGCCAACTCGACCCCGATGCCGCGGCGATGCGCGCAGGCACACTACTACCTTCGGCGAAAGCCGTGGCTTCGCGAGCACTGCTTGAGCTAGACATGCCACGCGACGAGTTGCGCGCCATCGCGGAACGCTTGGGCGACAGTCGACCTGACCGCGAGTTTCACCGTGTGGTGCAACTCGTGACGGGGGAATCCCGGCCCACGCCGAGTGAGTTCCTGCTGGCGGAGATTGAGGCGCGAGCCCATGCTAGACGCGAAGGCGAATCACACGCCGATGCCTGGAACAGGGCAGTCGGCGTCGAAGATGCCCTGGTCCGACAGATCCTCGTTGAACAGACCGTGCTTGATTGGGCCCTCCACGATCCGGTAGCGGCAATGGCGGCGGTGCAAGCGTGGGACACCGACGCTGTTTACGTTCCGAATGTGACCGGAGCGGCCTATGTTTTCGCCGGTGCGATTCGGCCGGTGCTTCAGGCTCGCATCGTATTGCATTGGGCACAGCGCGATGCACAAGCGGCGCTCTCGTGGGCAATGAGCCAGGAACCGGCCGACATGGAGATGCACGTTCCAGTGGTCCTGGGTGCACTGGCCGAACAAGCCCCAGGCGAGGCAATTGCGCGCCTTGCGGACCTTCCCGAGGCGGTTCGCCGACGCGCGGCGGGCGGCGTGTTGTCGACGCTCGCGCGAACTGATCTGGACCGGGCGTTGCGTTTGTTCGAGACCTTAGGAATCGAGGAACAGACTCAACACGCGATGGCATTGCGCCAGAATCTGATCAGCCAGCGACAGCCACGGGATGCCCTCGATTGGGCGTTGTCCCTCGATCGCCGTATTCGTCCCCGCGAAATCGCGTCGGTCATCCAGAGTCTCTATTTCCGGGGCCCTGCCGAAGCCCTGCAACTGTTCGACACCATCGAAGACTCGTCGATTCGCGTTGCGGCGGCGAGCGGTCTGGCGGAAGTTCAAGCCCGGCGCGATGCGCGCGAGGCGTTGGCTTGGGCACGAAATTTCCGACCCGAGAAAGAGCGGCCGAAGCTCGTTGCGCTGGTGTTCCACACCTGGTCCCTCCAGGATCCCGAGGGTGCCTGCCGGGCGCTGTTCGAGACGCGCGGTGGGCCGACGCGTGACCGCGCCGCCGCAGCCATGATGCCGGGCGTGGTTGGCCACGACATCCCCTTGGCGGAACGCCTGTTCGATTTGATCGAGAGTCCGGAACACCGGGCCGACGCAGCGCAGACCTTGTATCGGCACCTCACGGAGATCGAACCGAGTAGGCGCAAGGCCGAGCGTTACCGCAAATACCTACCGGAGGACGACGACCCGTCTGACAACGAGGGGGCCTCTTGATGCGGAGTCCAAGGCCACCTGCGGCAATTCTCGCCGTGTTCGTTTCCATCCTCCTGTCGACGATGTGCTCTGTCGCACAACCATCGGCAGCCGCCGAGACTCCAACTGGCGCAACGCGCCCCGAGAGAACCCTGTCCCAGATTGTGGCGATCCCGAACCGCTTCCAGCGCAATGCGGCGCTCTACCGACTCGTCGCCGATGCCGACCGGCCGCGGATCGAATCGTTGCTCGCGGGGTTGACCGGGATCCCCCGCGCCCCCCAGAGAGACGACGTGGCTCGCGTTCTCTACGTCCGCTTCATGTCGCTTGAGCCCGAAACAGCTGTCGCACACGCCTTGCGCGATCATGCCAAACCCCTGGTCTTGGAGGCCCTATTCCGTGCCTGGGCACATGCGGACTTGGAGGCGGCCGTGGCGCGCGCGTCCAATCTTCCGACGGTCATTAGGCAGGACGCGGCCCGGGCCATTCTCGATCTCGATCTTCCGGCCCCCAACAAGGCGGCGATTGCGGAACGCCTCGGCACAAGCCCCGATATCGCCGAAGTCGAGAGAGTGACGCCGCTACGTACGGATGAGTCCTACGACCAGGCGTTGGCTCGGATCGTAGCCATCGAAGACACCAGCGTGCGCTATCGGGAAGCCCTCTCCATGACCACGGCTTGGGCGAGGGAAGATCCCGCTGGCGCACTCGCAGCGATTCTCAATTGGGATGCCAGGGGAATTGCAGGGGGCACGTTGTTGCGCCGGGCAATGGACATTTGGGCAGCGGCTGACCCCCGTGCGGCTGTGGATTGGCTGCTAACCCGCGAGCCGGATGAAGTGGCCGGCGTGGCTGGAGCAGCCTTCGCAGCCCTTGCCAGGACAAACCTGGTGGATGCCCAGTCGCTGGTCGAGGCGTTGCCACAGGGTCGCCTCAGGAGCGAGGCGCAGCAGAGCCTACTTGCCGAAGTGCTCGACAGGCGTGACTTCGACCTCGCCATCGCGCAGTTCGGCGAGTTGGATTCGAACGACCAGCACCGCCTTGCTTCGGGGGTGGGTCGGCGCTTGGCGGGTGAGGATCCGGAGGGGGCAGTCGCGTGGGCAATGTCGTTGAACGAGGCCGTTGGCAGCTCCGCTCTTTGGAGCGTCTTTGACGGTATCCAGGACGCGGATCTGGATTTGGCGAAGCGGCTTGTGGAGGAACTCGACGACCTATCGTCGCGAATTCAGGGCGCTTATGCCGTACTTCGAGGGATGGAGCCCGCCGAGTCGCTCGATTGGGTCCAAACGCTCGGTAGTGAAGACGAGACCGCACTGTTGACGGCACACGTATTTCGCATCTGGTCCGCTAGGGATCTGCCGGGTGCGATAGCTGCTGCCATGCGATACCCCCCTGGCCCGGCGCGCGATGGGCAGCTCCTAACCATGATGTCGAGTCGATTGCAGGCATTCGACACGGATGCCGCCGAACGGCTGCTCAACGCGATCGACTCACCCGCCGGGAACGCCAGGGCAGAGGCTCTCCTCCGAGCCCACCAAGCAAACGGGGATCTTTGGGACTCCCGGTAGTGGACGATGCTCATATATGGTCCGCTCCGCATTTGCGAGACGTGAAGTCGGCATGGTCCGGCAGGGTCAGTTGCGGTCATATATCCGGCCTCCGGTTGGGAGCCTCGACTCCCGGGCCCTGATGGACTTCCGCCCATGCACCGCCTCATCAATTGTCCGGCCTCTGTCGGCCGTTGAACAAAACAGGCTCTCGGCATGTCGGTCCGACCTGTTCCGCCATCACATTCCAGCTTCACTTCCACGCAACCCGCTGAGCAGAGCCGCCCGGCCTATCCTGCCGGGCCCAAGATGCCCGGAAGCCTGCTTCCGGGCATCGTCAACCTGTTCGCTGCCGGCGGTGCCGTGTCACCCGCAGGGCCGCAGCGCAGCGGAGGAGCCGCGGCGCGAAGCCTGCTTCGCGCGCGGCTTGACACGGGGCCGCCGGCTGCGTTCCCGGCGTTGTGCCCGCTCACGCCGCGTCCCCGGCGAGTCCGGCGTCGTACGCCGTGCCGCGCGCCAGCACCGCCCACGCGGTGCGCGCGTTCTTGTTCGCCAGCGCCACCGCCGCGACGTTGCGTCCCCGGCGCGCCTGCGTCGCCAGCGCCCAGCGGCTGCGCCCGTCGTCCGGACGCTGCGGCGCGGTGCGCAGCGCCGCCCGCGCGCCGTGGATCAGCAGCGTGCGCAAGTACCGGTCGCCGCGCTTGCTGATGCCGAGCAGCGTCGGCCTGCCGCCCGTGGTCCGCTGCCGCGGCACCAGGCCCAGCCACGCCGACATCTGCCGGCCGTCCTTGAACTCCGCCGCGTCCCCCGCCGCGGCCGCCAGCGCCGTCGCCGTCAGCACCCCGATCCCCGGGATCGTCATCAGCCGCCGGCAGGCCGGGTCGTCCCGCGCCACCGCCGCCAGCTGCGCGTCGTACTCCCCGACCCGCTCGTCGAGACGCCGAAGCTCCTCGCCCAGCTCCCGGAACAGCGCCCGCGCCGCGACCGGCAGCTCGTTCTCCGCGTCCTCCAGAACCTCCGGCAGCCGCCGGCGCAGCGCCGCGACCCCCTTCGGCGACTCGATGCCGTACTCCAGCAGCAGGCCGTGGATCTGGTTGCACTGCGCGGTGCGGTTGCGCACCGCCATCTGCCGCACCCGGTGCAGCTGCTGCACGTGCTCCCGCGCCGCCGACTTCAGGCCCACGAAGCGCATCCCCGGACGCGCCGACGCCTCCGCGATCGCGTCCGCGTCGTTGACGTCGTTCTTGTTCCCCTTCACGTACGGCGCCACGAACTGCGGGCTCATCAGCACAACCCGGTGGCGCTGGCGCGCCGCCAGACGCCCCCAGTGGTGCGCGCCGCCGCACGCCTCCATCGCAACCGTGCAGCCCGCCGGCAGCAGCGCCAGGTACGACTGCAGCCCCGCGCGGCGGAGCTTCCTCCGTTCCAACACCGCCCCGTCGGCGTCCACCGCCGTCAGGTGGAACACCCTCTTCGCCAGGTCGATGCCGACCCGTGCTACCTTGTCCATGGTTCGCTCCGTTGTCCATTGAATGTGGCTCCGTCATTCTGGCCTGCGAGGCCGTGCGAATGAAGCGGAGCGGACCATCCCATCAATACCATGGGGTCGGCACCAACCTCGAGCAACGTCTCGGCAGCAGCCACCCGGCCTTCGTAGGTGGCTCGGTGTAGCGGCGTGCGCCCCTTGCGGTCCTGGGTGTTCAGGGCTGCCCCGTGCCGGGCAAGCAAACGGATGACCTCGGCCTGGTCGGCTTCCGCGGCCAATTGCAGTGGCGCACGGCGGGTCTTGTTCGTCACGTCGATATTGGCACGGTGCGCGACGAGAACCTCGGCGCAATCGATGGCACCCGCCCGAGCCGCCCGGTGTAGCGGTGTCATTCCATAGCCATCGACGGCTTCAGCGATGTTCGCATCGGCATCGATTAGCGCTTGCAGGTGGCCGACATCGCCAAGTCCGCAGGCGGCATAGGCGTCGTAATCGGCACCGTCCTCGATAAGGATCTGCGCCACCTCGCGTTTTCCCAGGGTTCGAGCGCAGGGCGTTGTCGTCCTGCTAGGGACCGGGCGCGACGGCCTCGTGTAGCGATGTCGTACCGCGCTCGCCGTTGCCCTTGATCGCGAGTTCGTGGTGGACGCCGACCCCGTGGGCGATCAGCAGTTTCGCGAGATCGGGATAGCCGCCCTAGGCCGCCCGAGGTAGCAGTGAATCTCCTCGCGCCGCTCCGGTGCGGTCTCCGACATGTTGCGCAGATGCATGACGCCGAACGCCACATGGCGCGCTTTGTCCTGGGCACCGAGCCGGTAGACCGGTATGCGAGCGATGTGGCGTGGCCCGGACCCGTCTGGAGCGCAGGCATTGTGGAAGGAGTCGACCTAAGCGGTCGTTCGGAAACGGTGCCCTGGTTTCTACGTCGGGTGTTGGGGTTCTAGGGAAGGTCTGATCAAGTGGGCGAAAGTCGCCTGTTCCATGGGAATCTCGACCGTTCCCTCGTCGATTTCCTCATTCTGCCACAATGGACTTAATCTTAATCAGACCTTCCCTAGAGCAGCCGGCCCCGGCCCGGGCAGGCTTAAGCAAGCCCTTCTGATGTCGCCTCGGGGAGATTTCCTACGGGGCGTGGGAACGGAATCACGTGTGTCCGAGGACTCCCTCTAGTTATTGGAAGGGGAAGAATGTCGTTTTGACTACAAAACCACCCGAACACCCTACATGTAGTCTTTTCGGCGGGGCGAACGCCATATCTTGTGTGACTGTAGTCCGTTCTTAGAACATGCTGTACAGACTGTACGCTGCTACCGTCAAGCCTAGGATAATCCCATAGATGCACAGTGCCTTGTTCAGCCTCTTCGTCATCCAGACTACTCTTCGTCTGCGGTTTCAAAGCAGTCAGTCAAACCTGTCACAGCGGCAATTGTGCCGAGTGCGGCACTTGCGGTACCGAGTGTGAGACCCCCGAGCGCAACACTGGTCATCCCGAACATAGTGGCCAATTCCTGGCAGGTTCGGGGGCGGTAGCGACAAGTGCCGTTGAGGTAGACACCGACCGCGAGAGAAGATGGATTGAAAGGGTCATAACCGAGCATGCACGGCGTACCATCATCTGGTGGCGGGGGCGGAGGCGGAGGCGGACGGACCAACCTGATTCGGGGTCCGAACACCGGTTGGGGAGTCTGCCCCGAATATGGTCCAAACCCATCGAATGTCGTGTATCCCGATTGACGCCGTTCTACCACTACGACGGTCTCCACGCCTAAACAGGAGTCGAACTCCGTCAGTTTTTGCGTGCAAGATCCGCCAGTTTCCAAACATTGGGCAAGAGTGCGACACTTGATTTTGCATTGCATGGGTACGTCAGTCGAACTGCACACAACGTCCGTCTGCGCGAACGCGATTGGTGCAGCAAACACGAGCAACACCACGCATAGCCGTTTCATAGCATTTGGTCCAGAGAGATCATTCCTCAACCTTACAGGAGTCTTCCGAGGAACGCCACGGTACCTCGATCCCCGGGTGTACGTCTTGAATGTGAGAAGAGTGACGGATTGCAGCTGTTCGGTTGATACTGGTGGCATTGCGGATCGATGTCTGACATATTGTGGATATATCAGACAGAACGGGGAACGCCATGCCCGAAACCACGCTCGACGGTCTCGTCGCGCACCGCCGCGAACTGCTCGACGAGATCGCCGCCATCG
>LXNJ01001332.1_pt1 | contig 14942 bp, 11 predicted proteins | sample 809081 | NCBI WGS metagenome assembly LXNJ01 (sample SAMN04870510, study PRJNA318959) | sponge metagenome | biome: sponge; feature: marine sponge reef; material: water | host: Petrosia ficiformis | place: Greece: Milos, Mediterranean Sea | collected 2013-05-29 | depth 5-7 m
CGATTCGTGTCAGTAGTCGGGAATCGGAGTTCCCTCCTACAAAGAGGGGTGTTCTGTAGGAGCGATCTCCGAATCGCGACCTTTACCCGCAAAATTTCGATAGACACTCCACTAAAAGTTTGTGCTACATAGGTAGCAACTTAGGTTTTTATAGTAGGTTTTAGAATTACTTTCATACATCAAACATTGCGTTGCGTAATTGTCGTTCAACTTTCTTTCGAGTGTTACCGCTTGTAGATGCTATTCCGGCAGCTAAACCTATGCTGAGACCTAAACCGTAACCTTCCATAATAACGTTACCTCCTTGTGGATATACGTTTGCTTATTACTATTTCTTAGGTTTTTCAAGAATTTGCTTTAGGAATTCAACACTTTTTTTAGATTTCCGAGAGTTTACTTTAGCGTCATCGCCCTTCTTTTCTTCAGCGACATGGAAGATGAAGTCGTTACTGAACATCCCGTCCGGATTTTGGATCTGGAGTAAGTGCATACCAACTTCTGGCAATTTTTCTAATTTAACGGTGAAATCTAAGTCAAAAAACTTTCCTTGTTGAGAGGTAATGGTGCCATCTACTCGCCTTCCATTAACGTAAAGATGTGCACCTTCGTGGATGTGCCGACCACTGACTGTCATCGTGGTATTATCAGGTGACAGAACAGGAAAATCCTGATGTCCGCGTTGTGCTTCAATTGGCCCTAAAGTCCAAATCCCTGGCTGTGGATTATCAATACCCACCTTTGCACCATGCCGCGCAGTAAAAGTGCCAACGAATTTACCATCAGAAGCGAACAAAACCAATTGTGCTCGGGTAAAGGTTTTGTGGTCATCATCTTTTTTGACATATTTACCCTCTTTGAACTGAAGTGTAACAGGTGTAGATTTGTCGCCATCAATGAGCACACCTTCGCCGAGAAGCATAATGCCGCCTTCCTTTGCAGATAGTTCCAATGTGTTCAATATGTCACGAGTAGGTCGGGTGAGGGCAGATTCCTTATTGAGTGTAACTTGCCGAGCGAAAGCACCGGAAAAACCGGTACTGCCTTCCAATACCATGTTCCAGACGGGGTCGAAACGTTTTCTGCCAGCCCACGAGAATTGCCATACACGTTGTTCAGGAATCCCACGTTCTGCAACCCGTTGATAGAAATCAAAATCAATTAAGTTTAGTCTTCCCTGTGGAAGGATAAGCCAACGGTCATAAGCACCGCGCCATGTGGGGGCTTCCATTCCGGTCCCTGGTGTGTTGGTACTCACCCAAAACGGCATGCGATGGCAGTCACCGCAGACATTCGGTTCAGGTTTTCCTTGTAGGTCACCGTCAATATGAAATAACTTGAATCCTTTTTGTGCTTCGTTTGACAAAACGTTTGTGTAGGCACGTCTTTGTGCGGGTGGATAGAGAACATTCAGTAGGAATATTGCCAAATCGTCACGTTCAACTTTTGTCAACGCGCCACGTTTGCCCTCATCATTTTCAACCGCAACACCTACCATGCTCATCGTCGTAGCAAGACTTCCGTCTATAAGATGTCGAACACTACTTTCCGGGTTGCCAAGGATGCTGTTGGGTTCAACTTTTTTATAAACGTTCGCGCTGTTATTGCCTCCGTAAGGGTCACCAGGAATACCATCCCAGTGATAAGGTTCAGTGTCGCGCAAGCCACGGACAGGCATCGTTGAACGCGGCATAATCTGTTTCGCACCTGTGACAATCGGTGTTTCTAATACCCAGAGCAGTTGATCGGTATGTCCATCAGGATGGCAACTTGCACAAGAAAAAGTGCCGGTAGTAGATGCATCGGCATCGTTGAAGACGATTCGTCCACGCTTAACGGCGGGATGTGTAGGATCTTCTAATGGAATACTCTCAACTGCCTCTGGACGAATGAGATCTGACAGATTGACGAGGGATACCGTGTTTGCCACCGCATTGAAAACCCAAGCACGGGAAGGTTTACCTTCAACATTAGACTCAAGTGCAATGCCTCGCGGCACCGCGTCAACATCAACGCGCCCAAGAATCTTCCCGCTGGCAGCATCAACAGTAAAGAGTTTATCTGACCCTGCCGCAGATACAACCAACGTGGTATCGTCATCACTGATTTGAATCGCAAAAGGTGTTGCTAAGGCCTCACCTTGTTTCGGATGCTCTGGTGGCAATGGTTCAAGATCAATAAAATTTGGCTCTTTAGCAGAATCGCTGTTGAAACTGACGCTTGTAATCTGGTTCAAAAATGCCCTATTCTCCAACTCTGCCAGACCATGATTTTTTGTTCCTGACAAACCGTTGGCATCGTTACGAGCGTCTGTCTGCGCAATGAATACTTGTCCTTTAGAATCAACTGTCAAGCCATAAAGCAGTGTGCCGAGTGTGTCAACAGTCTCAACGAGTTCGTCTGTCTTAGTATCAAAAACGTACAAGTCACGGTCCGGCACCTTGGGATGTTTGATGATGTCTAACACTGCCCCTATTGACAGAACATTATTTTTGTCAATGACATGTTTTTGTGCATCAAAAGTAATCATTTTGCCATCAATCGGACCGGGAGCACCTGAAAGCTGCGTTTTGTTGTTAGACTCAAAAGGAATGACGTAGAGGCGATTCCCACGGACGGTGATAACGCGCGGGTCTTGCGCTGTGATGTCAAGTCTTTTGTCCACTTGGCGTGTGGTTACGTTGATAATGGCAATCTGATTTTCGGAGGAGAGGGCAACATAGGCTTTCTCATTACTGGCAAAAGCGATGCCTACAGGTTCGTCAAAACGGGTGGCACGGGTTTCGGGGTCAAAGTCCTGTACCGTATCAATAATCTGAAGCCACGTCGGACTCGTCGAATTTGTATCGATAACGCTTACCGAATCCGAAACATGATTCGCTACCCACACCTCTTTACCATCGGGACGGACAGCAATACTGACGGGATCAATTCCGACGTTGATACGTTTTACAATGGCATGCGTGTCGGTGTCAATGATGTCAACTGTATCTGCGGGTGTATTCACGACAAAAACATAGCCATCGCTTATTACAATTGGTGAAGCGTGTGGACTCATGAACGTGGGATGTCCAACGTTGTCGTCCGGGTGGTAAGTATCAACTGCTATATCAGGTTTGTGTGCTGTGTTTTCTGATTGAGGAATTTTCTGTGCGATGCTCGATACGTAAAGCAAGGCTATTAACATTAAAATAATAATCAGTTTTTTCATCATAATTTGTCCGTTGTTGTCTTTAGGAAGTTATCTCATAAATCGCTTTTTAGCGCGTGCCGGTATTATGAGATTAGATGTTTTTGTTGGATATATGCCTAGTTGAAACTGTAACGTCAGTATAACATAAAATATACTCTCTGTCCAATTTTCCAAGTCTTGAATTCTTTGTCGCTGGTGTGTTGATTTACGCCGTGGGCAACTTCGCTATTTGGTTTTATCTGTAGGTTTAAATACAGAAGCAATGTCCCACACAAGCACTGTGCCATCTTCGCTCTCACTTGCCAAAGTGTGACTGTCTGAGTTGAATGACAGGTGAACTACCTGCTTTGTATGTCCTATGAGTATTTTCTTTCGCTCTCCTGTGAACGCATTCCACAAATAGATAGGTCCCTTCCACATACTACAAGCAAGAATACGACCATCCGAACTGAAAGCGACATCCCCAACAGCATCAAATTGATTTGGTAAATCTTGAAGGACGAACGTTTGTCGTTGCTCACCAGTGGCTATATCCCACATCCGGATAGTTTTCTCATTCGCGCTGCTGGCTAACATGCTACCATCTGGACTAAAAGAAATAGATAGAATACTATCAGTATGTCCAGTAAGAGTATGCTTCTGCTCTCCTGTCGCAACATCCCATAAGCCAATCTGAAGATAATTGGTGCGTGATACTCCTTTGAGCTTAGGCAGCACAGTTGCCACCGTCTGAAAATCTGGACTAAGTTTTGAAAAGTCGTTATTTATAGTCTCAGCACCTGATATAATTGTTGTTTTCTTTTGTTTTCCAGTAGCAACATCCCATAAGCGGAAAGTGCCATTCCAAGTTTGGCTGACAAGTGTCTCTCCATCCGCGCTGAATGCAATTTTAAAAAGACCTCCAGTGCGTCCCTTAATAACCCTCTTACGTTTACCTGAGGGTATATCCCACAAGCGAATAGTCCCGAACAGACCTCCACTTGCGAATGTTTTCCCATCCGGACTGAACGCAAGCGTGAATAAAATTTTTCTATGTCCTTTGATCGTTTTCTTGTATTCACCCGTTGCAACATCCCATAAACGAACGGTTTTATCGGCACTTGCTGTTGCGAGGATTGTGCCATCCGGACTAAATGCTACATCCTGAATGGACTTCTTATGTCCTATAAGTGTTTTCTTATGCTCGCCTGTTGCAGCGTTCCACAGATCAACTGTTTTATCTTCTTTATCTTTTTGAATTGCTAAAATCTTTCCATCTGGACTGAGCAATACTGTCTCAAAACCAGTTGTGTGTCCCGTGATTGTATGCTTTTGTTTGTCTGTAGCAACATCCCATAGATAGAGGGGACCTTGTTCACTCCAAATCGCTAAAGTCTTCCCATCCGGACTAAATGCCACCGTCTTGACTGGAGATGTGTGTCCCGTGATTGTTTTTTTAAGCACACCTGTGGCGACATCCCAAAAACTAATAGTATTGTCTCCGTTTGGACGCGCGAGAATCGTTCCATCCGGACTAAACGCTACCATAGAATCATAATTCCGATCTACTTGAATTGTATGTTTGTGTTTGATTGGTACAACATCCCATAGGTGAATGGTTTGATCAGAAACAACACTTGCAAGCGTTTTGCCATCAGGACTAAATAAAAAAAACGAAACAGTATTTGGATGTTCTATGATAGTTTGCTTTTGTTCACCTGTTAGAACATCCCATAGTCTGATAATCCTATTATTACTTTCGCTTGCAAGTGTCTTACCGTCTGGACTGAACACAGTGTTTGAGAGCGAATAGCCTTGTGAGACAGATTTCTCAAGCTTACCTGTCGCTACATCCCAAAAATCCAAATTACGATAATCTGCCGCACTTACTAACGTTTGTCCATTGTCAATGAATGAAAGACTACTAATTGACCACATCCGCTCTTTAATAAAGGATTGCTTGTGGGTACCAGTAGACACACCCCACAAATGAATGGTTCCGTTCTCATCCCCACTTGCGAGGGTTTGGCTATCTGGCGTGAATGCAATATCAGATATCTCTGCCGAATGTCCCGGAAGAAATGATTTCGTCTTACCACTATGCGCATCATAGAGCCAAATACCAATAGAACTGACAACCGCCAAGACATTTCCATCAGGGGAATACTGCATCATTTTTACAGCCCCTTTACCAAACCGTGCTTTCACACCTTCCGGCAAATGCCATTGCGGATTATCAGGAGGGATGAACGTTTCAGGTTCCGGTTGATCTTGTTTTGGAACAGAACGCAGAATCAAAACAATAGAAACAATACTGAGAATCAGAATAACAGGAACGAGTACCTTTTTCATCTGAGGATCTCCTATTGAAATACCATCTCTGAAAGCATAGGATTACTGTGTGCTGTGCATTGCGTTTGCTATGGATGCGATATCCCACACAAGCACTGTGCCATCCACACTTGCACTCGCGAGCGTGCCTCCATCGGGACTGAATGCTACATTAGAGACAGACGCTCCTTGCCCTATGAACACTTTTTTGCGTGTTCCCTTGGCTACCTCCCACAGATGGATAACATTGGCATCAATTTCAGCAGCGTAAGGTCTCCCATCTGGAGTGAATGATATACTCCAAATAGTCCCCTTACGCGCTGTAAGAGTCCGTTTTTGTGTGCCGGTAACAACATCCCATAGGCTGAGGGTACCATCTATACTCACACTTGCAAGCACACGACCGTCGGGGCTGAACGTCAGACTGATGATTTTTTTCGTATGTCCCGTGAGGATATGCTTAGTGTGTTCTTTGGTAAGGTCCCATAAATGGATGCTCCCCTCTATATTTCCACTGGCAAGTGTACGAGTATCTGGGCTGAAAGACACACTATAGATACCAACCTTATGCTCTACATGTTCGCGTATTAAGCCTTGACTTGTGAATGTATGCTTGTGTGTACCAGCGGCAACATCCCATAGATTGATGGTATTGTCCTCACTCCCACTCGCAAGCGTTTGTCCATCCGGACTAAAAGACAAATTATTGACATACGAAGTATGCCCTTTGAGGGTCAGCCTGGGGTGTCTTATAGAGACGATTTCATTTTGTTTATCTATGGCAACGTCCCATACGTGAATTTCTTGCCAGCTCCCACTCGCAAATGTGTGACTGTCTAAACTGAAAGACATGCTTCTAATCCGCGACGTATTACCACCAAGTATCTGCTTGCACTTTCCTGTGGTAACATCCCATAAGCTAATATTTTTATCATATACACTCGCAAGTGTTTTTCCGTCAGGACTGAATAAGATGTTGAAGCGCAAATCCCCGGTCTCAATAGTTTCCTTATGTTTTCCTGTGGCAACATCCCACAGTTCAATTTCAGATCTTGTACTTGCAATTCCAATTGTTTGGATATATGGGTCAGCCCAACCGATAAAACGTTTTGACATAGCAGAAACACTTACGCTTGCAAGCGTTTTCCCGTCTGAATTGAACGATACATCACCAATTCTGAATCTTGGCACTGTGAGCGTGTGCTTTTGTTTACCAGTAGCAATATCCCACATTCGAGTGGTGCCGTCCGTTCCACCACTCGCAATTATGCGACTATCTGGACTGAATGACATGCCTAAAATTAATCCAGTATGTCCTGAGAGAAGGGCACGTTCTTCACCGCTGTGTGCATCGTAAAGCCAAATCCCCATAGAACTCATAACGGCTAATACATTACCATCCGGAGAATACTGTAACCTAATAATGCTTCCTTTGCCGATGCGTGCTTTCACTCCTTCAGGTAGATGCCACTGTGGAGAATCATAGCAACGAAATGTTTCCGTAACATCTCTGGCTGAAATAGGAAGCGGAATCAAATAAAACGAAATAATACCAAGGATTAAAAAGGTAATGAACAGTGTCTTTTTCATCTGAAACTTCCTTTTGACACTTGCAAACTGTAGGGACGATGCCCGTCCCTACAGTTTTCAGGAGCTGACTAACCGATAGAAACCTTCGTTTTCTCTTTCGCCGATTCATACGTGGCTAAGACAATTGCTACGGCATGTTTGCCGCCTCTGCCATCAATCATTGGGGTTTTGTTGTCCCGGATGCATTCGACAAAATGTGTGAGTTCGCCGACGACATGGCTCGGACCGGAGCGGTCAGGAACGACTTCCTGCCAGTCGCCACCACGTTTTTTGAGATATGCAAGATCCGCTGCCATGTCAAGACGTAGTGACCCTTCGGTGCCGTCAATGATTGTTTCATTTGTGCCGCGGGCACCGAGGAAACCACCCCAACGGAGAATACCGACGGTACCGGTATCGTAACGGATCAGTGAAACAGTATAATCCTCCCAATCATCATGTCCAGAGAAGCTACCGACTTCCGCTGCGACGGTGAGTGCGGTGCCTCCGAACCAATTGATTAGGTCGGATTTATGAATGCCATTTTCTAACAATCCACCAACGGTGCCGTACCAACTATCCGGTCTACCGCGTGGCGCATTATAGGGACCAGTATAATCAGTTTCTATATATACGACATCTCCGATGTCACCGTTATCCACCATCTTCCTACCGAGTTCGTGCACAGGATAGAAGCGGAGAACTTGACCGACCATGAGATGTGTGCCAGCTTTGTCCGATGCTTCGATCATTTTGTCCGCCTCATCAAGTGTTAAAGAGAGCGGTTTTTCACAAAAGGCGTGTACGCCTGCTTCTGCAGCGTCAACGACAACTTCGGTATGTGCTACAGGCGGCGTCGCCACAACGACACCGTCAACAAGTGGTAAGAGTTCTTGATAGTCTTGGAATGCACGGATGTTGTGCCTTTCGGCGACAGCTTTTGCAGCGTCGATCCGTAAGTCTGCTACACCTACAAATTCACAATTTTCTACGTTGGGAAGTGAGTTGCAATGGCCATTGCCCATGCCACCTACTCCAATAACACCTATTCGAATCATAATTATATTCCTTTTTTAAAAAGGGTAATACGTTGTTATGCAGAGAATTTACCTTAAAGTGGGATTGATGTCAATTGGTTTATGGCTACTGGTGTTAGTGCTTGCTATATCTGGTGTGCCTAAACAAATGGCAGGATAGATTCCTATCCTAAGGTTAATCAAGAGGTTTTCGCTTCTTTACTAACCATAACACAATCGAAACGGATATCGCAATACCGAAACCAAATAGCATTAAATTTGTGTGAGTAGAGATTCTGTTGCCAAGGTAGGTATAAACAACGGTTGCGGGAAGTTGACCGATGCCAGTGGCAAGCCAGAAACCGATGAACTGTATCCGTGTCAATCCTGCGGCATAGCTGACAACATCGAATGGGATATACGGGATAAGGCGGGCAATCAGGATTGCATAGTTACCGTATGTTTGAATGAACTGATCGGTTTTGTTGACAACGGGTTGACTGACGATTCGAGCAACATGTTTAGCACCGAGAAAGCGGGCAATGTAGAAGCAGAGAGCAGCACCAAGCATAGCACTGCTCCAAGATAGGAGCATACCCCACCAGAATCCGAAGAGCGCACCGTTCGCTATTGTGATGAGGAACGCAGGCAACGGCGCGATGACACTCTGAAAGATCATGAGAGTCGCTGAAATGAGCGGAGCAAACAGCCCGTAACCTGCGATATATTCACGGACTGTTTCAATGTTCCGGAATGCTGCGATCAGTTCAAGAAGAAATCCTTGAATCTGCCTAAAGAATAGTATCAGGCAGAGAATTGCGATTCCAACTATGACGAATGTGAATGTTTTACGGAGATTTTTTTTGGACATTTATTGATAGTCCAGAAATGTCGTAGATTAGAGTTGCAAAACTTGTTCACAGGAGGCAACTACTTAACCCATAAGTTCTCTACCAATTATTCATCTTGCTGAATAGCACGAATCAATGCCTGACTCATTCGGTCGCGAAGTACTTGTTGTCGTTCCTCAGACCATTGATAAAAACCTTCACCTGACTTCACTCCGAGCTTATCGGATTCAACCATTTTTCTGAGGAGCGGATTGATTTCCGGAGAACTGTTCAAGTCTTTGTAGAGTTCTTCAAAGGCATCAAGCACCAAATCCCATCCTGCAAGTTCAAAGACTTCAAATGGACCTGCGACACTGAGTCTCCTACCAAAGCTGTTGCGTACAACAAGGTCAACCGTTTCAGCACTGGCGATGCCCTGCTCTACAATTGCAAACGCTTCTCGAATGAGTGCGGCTTGTAGCCTCGGCCCTACAAAACCGAGTGCCTCTTTTTCAATAATCGCCGGTGTTTTGCCAATGGAGGTAAGGAGATCAAACGTCACAGACAAGGTTTCATCGGATGTATCAGGGCTGCGAATTAGTTCAACAAGCGGAATCAGGTAAGGTGGATTAAAATAGTGCGTATTAAGTATCTTATCGGTGCGTTTCGTGTTTGCACCTATCTGGCTGGGCATTAGTGCTGTTGTGTTGCTCGCCAAGATTGTATGCGGTTGACACAAAGTATCTAATTCCGCAAAAATCTGCTGTTTTAGGGGTAGATTCTCGGATACAGCCTCAACGACAAAATCAGCAGTTTCCACGGATGTAGCGAGTTCGGCTGTGGTCTGAATACGCCGCATCGTTTCAGGGATGCTTGTCTTTTCAATAACACCGTTTTCGGCGAGTAGTGTTAGGTTTTTGCCAATCTGTACGCGGGCATTATTTAATTTTTCTTTGGTAATGTCATGAAGTTTAACATTGTATTCCGCACATGCGAATTCTTGTGCGATGCCGTGTCCCATCAATCCTGCACCGATTACGGCAATGTTTTTGATCTTTTTGTTAGACAATTTTATGCTCCAATAACAATAGTAAATTCCCCGCGCGGTTCAGTAGACTGGAATTTTTCCAGTGCTTGGCTGATATTTCCGCGAAAAATCTCTTCAAACCGTTTGGTCAATTCACGGGCAATGACAATGTTGCGTTCCCCCATCACATCAAGAGCATCCTCGAGAAAACGACGGAGCCGATGTGGTGATTCAAAGAGAATTAACGTTCGTTTTTCGTCTGCAAGTTGTGTTAATTGACGTTTCCGTTTTCCCGATTTTGGTGAGAGAAAACCTTCAAAGGTAAAGTTATGCAGCGGTAGACCCGACACAGCCGCCGCCGCAAGAATAGCCGATGGACCTGGTATCGGCACGATTGGTAAGGCTTCAGCGATGCATTCTTGTAGAAGCGGGTAACCTGGGTCAGAAATTATTGGCGTGCCAGCATCTGATACAAGGGCAACGGATTCTCCTGCTTTCAGTCGTGCGATCAATTTTTCGGATTTCGTCTGTTGGTTGCCTTCAAAATAACTTGTGAGTGGGGTTTTGATTTCATAGTGTGTTAACAATCTGCGTGTTTGTCGGGTGTCTTCAGCAGCAATAAGGTCAACCTCTTTGAGGATACGTAGTGCGCGTAGAGTGATGTCCTCTAAATTTCCGATCGGTGTGCTGACGAGGTAAAGGGTGCCGGTGACTATGTTGTGCATTGTTTTATCAGATATTAGGCATTCGGATATATCGCTTTTGTTATTGATAGGGTATTTTAGCAAAAGTTGTAGTTTTTAGCAAGAGGTGCGGATCAAAGACCAATAATATGTTCCTTGACATCAACATCTGTTTATAATATACTTATAATGGTTTTGCTTAGCTCACTCTATCAAGAGGGATTCCTGCTGTCACACAATACTATTTTTATCAAACTCACGTTAGGTCCAAGTAAATGCCCAAACAAAAAATTATTGTCCTCATACTTTTAACCTCTTTTTTTATTATCGAAACAGTTTCTACTGAACCCAGCGATTCAGGGACGTTTTGGCTTATGGTTGATACGACGCCTGATGCTGATGCGCAAGCGTTGTTTAACACTTTAAACAAACTGTTAATAGAGAAAGGAAAGGTCTCTCGGGCTCACATACACAACCTTACAGGTGACCAAGCGACCAAAGATGAAATACAGATATTCTTGGCTGATATCGGCAACAGGAGCGGGAAAATAGATGCCTTTATCTTTCTTTATTATGGTGAAGTGTCTAAACTGCGTGGAGGAAACGCTATGTACCTTTCAACACAATCGGGAGAAACTATCCAAGATTCTGTTTTGAATCAATGGCTACAAGGGACAGGTGTGGATCGCACCCTTGTAATCGTTGATGGTTATGCAAACGAAGAGAATCTGGGCATTTACTATGCGAATAGAGAAACTCTTGGTACTGCGGCGCTAAACGTTATCCAACCTTCTACAGCAGGTAAGAATGCCTTTCTTGAGTCCCTGATTGATGCCTTGTCTCAACAAAAAATTGATGCAGATGATAACAGACACATCAGTATTATCGAAATATATCAACAGCTACAGACAAACACCGCTTTTGAACGCGCAATTTTCGCGCCCACAGGGAATGTTGAGGAAACGGTAATGAGACTCAGCCCTGCCATTAAAGTCACTACATTTCCAGACGGAGCGCAAATTCTACTAAATGAAAAAGAAAGTGGATTGACACCTAAGCTTTTCACAGACGGCTTACAGCAGGGAACCTATACTGTCTCTGTTAGAAAGGTGGGCTATAATAGTCCAGAGGCTAAAACTGCTGAATTGAAGTTAACACAAGGTGAAAGCGTAAATTTTGCTTGGGCACTCAAACCGATTTCAGTTTTTGGCACTGTTACCGGTCCCTCCGATGTGTCCGTTGTTGATACACAAATTTCAATTGATGGAACTGAATATGTCGCAGTTGTAGGAGAAGATGGAACTTATTCATTTCAAGACTGGCAAGCCTCAAATATACTAACGCCAGGAACGAATTATACACTCTATGCAAAACAAGCGGATTTTTATCACGGTTCAGCAACTTTCACGTTTGATGGTTACACTGCGATAGAACAATCGATACAGTTAGTGAAAAAAACATGGTTTGAGATTGCAGAACTTGAATTTAGTCGGAATGACCATCAAAAAGCGGTAACAGCCTTCCAAAATGGTATTGAGTTGACGACAGATTTCCCACCGATGTCGGAAGATTTAACGGTCTTGTTGTTTACGACTTTTGCCGATGCTGTTGATCGTTCCAAAGTTCAAGATATTAAGTATTTTGTTGTCACAGCGAAATTAGCTGAAGCGTATCAACAGCCGGACCTTGTCAAAAAGTATTGGAAACAGGTAAAATTAAAAGCAGAAAAAGGGAGTACCGCTGCTAAATTAGCTGGACAGCGTTTGTGGCAGCTAAATCCTTGGCGCAATATTATTAATATCGGCATAGTCTGTCTGTTGGTTCTCATAATTGCCTCTGGTATATGGACATTCTACCGATACCGAAAATCTAAACAAACAGAGACAGAAGTAGATGCATAAAAACCTACCTAACATACTCTGGATATGTAGCGACCAACAACGATTTGACACCTTAGGTTGCTACGGAAACCCTTATGTCCAAACACCGAATTTAGACAATCTTGCCCAAGAAGGTGTACTATTTGAATACGCTTACTCACAGAGTCCTGTCTGCACACCGAGCAGGGCAAGTTTCCTCACAGGACGATACCCGCGTACAACACGATGCAGGCAAAATAGACAGGCAATTCCACCAGATGAAGTACTTGTGACGAAACTGCTCCAAGATGCTGGCTACATAAATGGGTTGGCAGGTAAACTTCACCTTGCGCCGTGCAATCCACGCTTCTGCAAAGGCACAGAACAGCGGATTGACGATGGCTACGACCAATTCTTTTGGTCGCACGATCCGAGTGATGCATGGTTTACACACGATTATATTCAGTGGTTAACAGATAAGGGGCTGCGCCGAGATAGCACACCGTTTGCCGATTCAAAATACGTCCGCGTGATTCCATCTGAGGAACACAGCCAGACAACTTGGAGTATTGAACGTGCAATGTCGTTCATCAGCAGCGCAGAACGGTTTAAGCAACCGTGGCTTTTCTCTGTAAATATGTTTGACCCGCACCATGCATTTGATCCTCCGTTAGCAGCATTAGAACGATACCGCGAAATATTAGACGATATTCCGTTACCGAACTATGTTGAAGGTGAACTTGAAAATAAACCGATTTGGCAACAGATTGACAACGGTGGTGCTTATGGTGGAAAGTCGGGTTATCCGTACCAAGAAATGAACGAATCAGACCACCGTTGGGTAACCGCTGCATATTGGGCAATGATTGACGTCATTGACACGCAAATTGGGAGGCTGCTTGACTTTTTAGAGGAGACAGGACAGAGAGAAAACACGATTGTAATTTTTACCTCTGACCACGGAGAAATGCTCGGCGACCACGGCATCTATCTGAAAGGACCCTATTTTTATGAACCTGCCATCCGCGTGCCGCTGATTATCTCAGGACCGGGGATGTCGAATAACGGAGCGCGTTCGGATGCGCTCGTGGAATTGGTGGATTTAGCACCAACACTCTTGGAAGCAAGCAATTTGGAGCGTTACCCAGGGATGCAGGGGCAAAGTCTTCTGCCAATGCTAACAGGCGAAAAAAGTTTGGATTCGCATCGCGACGACATCTATTGCGAGTATTACAACGCGATGGGATGGCATCGGGAACCCGCTGCGAACGCTACAATGGTGCGGAGCGAAAGGTATAAGTTAGTTGTGGCGCACGGCACAGATGGCGGTGAACTCTACGATCTGGAGGCAGACCCACAAGAAACACACAACCTCTGGAATCATGCGGATTACACGGGTGTTAAACTGGAAATGCAAGAGCGTCTAATCCACCGAATGGCATGGACAGTGGATCCGCTACCGGAACGGCAAGCCCCTTGGTAGATCAGATATCCTTGTAGGGCGGGTAGAGCTTGCGAAACCCAACAGAACACCAAGCACTGTGGTAGATCAGTTATAGAAAATAGAATGTAAAAGAGGAAAGTTAAAATTGAAGTGTCTTCAGCCATTATCAAGATTTGTATCACCACAATTCATTCCGCTACGATTAAAACAGACATTGCTAATCTGTGCCTTGTTGTTCTGCTGCTTTGCAATTGGTGTAGATGCGAATGCTGAAAATATCTTTGCACAATGGGATCAGCGACTCTTTGATCGTTTCTACGATGCCCCTCCGCGTAGCGAACCGATGTGGACGGTTATGGAAGGTATCTCAGAGTTCGGGCATTACCGTTCAATCATGGGATTATCTATTTTGCTCATGGCTTACGGAGATGAGGACCATCGGAATACAGGAAGGCTGTTATCCTCCGCATATATCGGAGCAGGGGTGATGACGTACGGGCTAAAACGGTTGACTCGCAGAAAACGCCCTCTTGATGAAACCCTTGGGAATCCATCTCTGCCATCAGGACATGCGACAATTGCTTTTAGCGCAGCAACGATTCTTGGGTATCGGTATCCGAAGTGGCGAATTCCGTTATACATCGGCGCGGGACTGGTAGGTTTTTCACGTATCTATCTTGGACGGCATTATACGTCGGATGTGTTGACTGGAGCAGCCATAGGCACCGCGATGGGAGTGCTTGTATGGCATAATCGTGTAACGTTGTTGCAGTGGGAGTTTTGATCTACGCAAGCATTCGCGTAGGTCGGATAGAGCAAAGCGAAACCCAAATCAACGCTATGAATGCCTTTTGGCATTCAGTGGATGTCAATTTAAGAAAAAATTACTGGATTTTCTCTTGTGGGAGGGCTTTCTAAGCCCGATTTATATGTATTTATCGGGGTTGAAAACCCGCAGCATGCCAAACGCGCATGCTGCGTTGATTTGGACAAATGCCAAAAAGCGCATTTGGC
>LXNJ01001333.1_pt1 | contig 14940 bp, 9 predicted proteins | sample 809081 | NCBI WGS metagenome assembly LXNJ01 (sample SAMN04870510, study PRJNA318959) | sponge metagenome | biome: sponge; feature: marine sponge reef; material: water | host: Petrosia ficiformis | place: Greece: Milos, Mediterranean Sea | collected 2013-05-29 | depth 5-7 m
GTGCTCCACGGTGAGCCCCGCCAGGCGTCCGCGGTCGGCCCGGGCGAAGAAGGAGCTCTTCCGGACTCTGGATCCGATCCTGGAATCGAAATACCCGAGCCTTGCCATTTCCCTCAACTGGGAAAACCCCTACCAACTCATCGTGGCTACGCTCCTCTCGGCGCAGTGCACCGACGAGAGGGTCAATCGAGTGACCAGAGACCTGTTCCCGCGCTATCCCGACGCCCGGGCGCTAGCCGGGGCGGATCTGGCGGAACTTGAAAAGGCCGTGCGGCCGACAGGTTTCTTCCGCAACAAGGCCAAACACCTGCAGGGACTGGGCCGCCGCGTCACCGAGGCGTACGGCGGCGAAATCCCCGGTACCATGGAAGACCTGCTGACCTTGCCGGGCGTGGCGCGGAAAACAGCAAACGTCGTTTTGTCGAACGCCTTCGGCATCCACGAAGGGGTGGTGGTGGACACGCACGTGAAACGGGTTTCGGGGAGGCTCGGGTTCACCGATTCCAGCGACCCGAAACGGATAGAGCGGGACCTGATGGAGGTGTTCCCCCGCGAGGCCTGGCATCCGTTCGCCTGGAGGATTCTGGTGCACGGCAGGCACGTGTGCGTGGCTCGGAAGCCGCGTTGCGGGCAGTGCGACATTGCTCCCTTCTGCCCCAGCGAGCAGCCTGCCGCCTGACGGGGGCGCCGCGGCGACCGCCCTCCGCGACAAGATCAGGAGTGCGGGGCTCGCCGCGGGATTCGACCAGGTCGGCTTCGCCCCGGCTGAGGCACCGCTACACAGCGAGGCCTACCTGGCATGGATCGGTGCCGGCATGCACGGTGAAATGCGGTACATGGCGCGCGAGGACGCCGTCCGTCGCAGACTGCACCCCGCCGAGGTCATGCACGGCGCCCGCACGGCGATTGTGACGCTTCTCTACTACGGGCCATACTCCGCGGAGGCGGACCGCGAGCAGGGCGCGCGCGACCCGATGCCCGTCATCGCCAGGTATGCCGCGGGCCGCGACTATCACGAGGTGTTTGAGCAGCGGCTGGACGACCTGGCGGCCCGGGCCGGCACACTGGCTCCGGGAGCTTGTTTCAAGCGATACGTCGACTACGGCCCCGTTTTGGAAAGGGACCTGGGCCAGCGCGCCGGACTGGGCTGGATCGGCCGCAACACCATGTTGATCAGCCCGAAGCTGGGGTCCTACTTCATGTTGGGCGAGCTGTTCACTAATCTGGATTTGCCGCCCGACGACGCGTTCGAGCCCGACCACTGCGGGTCCTGTCGCGCCTGCGTGACCGCCTGCCCCACCGACGCCATCAAGAACGGACGCGTGCTGGACGCCCGGCTGTGCATATCATACCTGACCATCGAGTTGCGCGGTCGGATCCCGGTCAGCCTGAGAGAACTGATCGGGACACGGGTTTTCGGCTGTGACATCTGCCAGGAAGTCTGCCCCTGGAATCGAACGGCCGAGTATCCGTCCGCAGCGCCCTTCGGGCTGCCAGCGGGCCGGGCCGCGCCTCCGCCCACAATGATCCGGTGGGCCCAGGAGCTGTTGCACCTGAGCGACGCCGGTTTCCGCGACCGGTACCGGGGCACGGCGTTTGCGCGGCCCGGCCGCCAAGGTCTCCTCAGAAACCTGGCGGTCGGGCTCGGCAACGCCGGGTCTGGCGCGGCGGTGACCGTGTTGCGGCGCATGGTCAACGAGGAGCCGGGTCTGGTCGCCGAGCATGCACGTTGGGCGCTGGACCGTCTTGAAGGTGGCGGAGCGCAGTTTGCGGACGGCAGCGCGCAACCACATAATCAGCCCGTGGACCTACGGATGCAGGAGGCTGGAGAATGATGGCAGCAGGGAACCGAGCATTGAAGGCCGTAACGCGTCTGGCCGCGGCGCTGTTCACGGCAGCCGCCTTGATTCCGACCGCCGCAAATCCCGTGGCCGCCACGCCGGTTCCACAGCTGCAGCGCGTCGGTGAACACACCCTGATCGTGCGAATCACCGACTCCGAGACGCAGGAGCCCGTGTCAGGCGTGCTGGTAACCCTCACCAGTCTGATGCGCCGGGCGGTGACCAACACGGAGGGCGCCGCGATTTTCGAAGACCTGGAGCCGGGCGACTACGAAATCACAATGCGCCACGTTGCCTACGGCGAGGTGGGCACCGTGCTGAACGTTGACGACTCAAGTTCCACGGTGGCCAACATCCCGCTGCGGATGCGCGGCTTCGAGCTGGACCCCCTGGAGGTGCGCGTCGAAAGGCGGCCGCTCTACCTGGAAGAGCGCGGATTCTACGAGCGCCGCGACCAAGGGCACGGGCATTTCTTCGACCCCCACTGGGTGGAGACCCGGGGCGTCGGGCTGTACGTGAATGTGGCCAGCTCGGGCAGACGCGCGGGCCTAGGTCTGCTGGACCTGGTTTTGGGATCCTCTCCCAAAATGCCCGGAGGGGGCGTGTCTTCCGCACCGCCCGGCACGGGGCGGTATGCCTGCCCGCAGGTGTACATCGACGGCCGGCCCGAGGCCATCGACTCCGGTGAACTGGGCGGCGCAACACGCGAGCTCTCCATGTTCTCGTCGTCAATGATCGGCGCCATCGAAGTCTACCCGAGCTCGGCGGGCTTGCCGTTATTCGCGCTTTCCCCCACCATGGGATGCGGGACCGTGGTAATCTGGACCAACCGTTGGCGCGGCCAGCCCAGGGAGCTCAAGACCTTGGAGGTGGAGTTGTGCGACGCCCGTGACGATGCCAGCGTTTCCGGCCACGTGTCGGACGAGCTGACCGGGATCAGGGCTCCGGGTTCCAGAGTCCACTACGCCACCTATCCCAGAGGCCGGCCGCAGCGGGCGCTGATCGGAACCACGATCGCTGACGAAGCGGGCCGGTACCGTGTCTGCGGCCTGCTGGCCGGTCAGCAGTTCTCGGCGTCTGCCGAGTTCGCGGGCTACCAGGGGCAAGAAAGGGTGACTCAAATCGGACCGGGCGTCATTCATAACCTGACCATCCCGGCCGCCGGCCCGGGCGTGGTCTTGGGCAGGGTGGTCGATGTGGAATCGGGGCGCCCGCTACCCGGGGCCGAAGTGGTCATCGAACAGCAATCGATTCGGGGAGAATCCTCCGAAAGAAGGACGATCACCGACCGGCAGGGGTTCTACCGCATTGAATCGGTCTTGCCGGGTGACCAGCATGCCAGCGTTTCGAGCGTCGGATTCGCGCCCCTCAGAGAGCCGATTTCAGTCCGCGCGGACCGCACCCTTGAGCTCCGTATTTCCATGACCCCGGATCCGGTCGCGATTCCAGGCCTCGTGGTTACGGCCATCCGCGAACGGCGGCTGGAAAACCGCGGATTCTACGACCGCCGGGAACGGGGCGAGCGCATCGGCTCGGGCGATTTCATGGATGAAGCGGACGTCCGGCGGATCGGATCAGCCACGGTTTCGAGCGTGGTGAGCTGGGTGCCGGGCATTACGGCGCAGTGCACGGGGAGTGGCAGAGACTGCCGCGTCGGGACCACTCGTTCAATTGGGTGCACTCAGATGGATGTATACCTGAACGGACAGCTCACTATCCGCGCCGACCGCGAACAAGATCTGGGAATCAACGAGTTGGTGTTCCCGAACGAAATCGCCGGGCTGGAGGTATACAGGGATGCTTCGTCTCTGCCGGCAGAGTTTTTCGGCTCCAGGCCCCGGTGCGGGGCGGTGGTCATCTGGACGAAGTAGCGCCGTTGGCGGAACAAGCGAGACTTGAGCAATTTCCCACCGTGCAAACGCGTTCCGGGGCATCCGCTCCGGGGCGTCCACACAGCCGACATTTTGCGCCGGGCGGCCCATTTCCCGAAAGGAACCCGATGGACTCAATTCACGCTTCTCCCAAATACAGAGGGTTCATCGCTGCCGCGGCAGTGGCCCTGCTTCTGGCGACGGCTCCGGCGGCGCGCGCGCAGGATGTCAGCATCGGCACCGACGTGGTCAGCCGGTACGTGTGGCGCGGTTTCGACTTTGGTGAGTCGGCCGCCATGCAGCCCGCCCTGGCCATCAGCTCCGGGGGGTTCCAGATCGGCGTCTGGGGGTCGTATTCCCTCGGGGCCGACGGGGCGGATGCCAACCAAAACGACATCTGGGCCAGTTACCACATTGAGCTGGGCGACGCCGGCATTACCATCGGCATGAGGGACTATTACTTCCCCGCGCCGGACGGTCCGATGTTCTTTGACTCCGACAGCCACTACTACGAGGCATCGGTGGGGTTCAAGTTGGGGGAAGCCTTCCCGCTCAGCCTCTACGGCGGGTTCATCCTGAACGGGGAAGACGCCGAGGGAGCATCCCAGACTCCCACCTACCTGGAGGCCAGCCTCCCGTTCTACCTGGGTGACACCGAGATGTCGGCCACCGTGGGCATGGTGGCCCAGCCCAGCGATTTCTACAAGACCGACGAGGCGGGCCTGGTCAACATCTCGATCGGAGCTTCTCGGGAGATCCCCGTTACCGGGTCATTCTCGATTCCGATCAGCGTGGCCTACATCCTGAATCCGTCCATCGAAACCAAGGTAATGATGGACGACGACACGACCAAATACCTAAAAGGCCGCTCGTACCTCGTCTTCAAGATGAGCATCTCCAACTAAGCGGGGGGGGTTGTCCCTTGCTTGCGGTCAGGGCGGCCACCCCACGACGGTGCACGCCGCCCCGAGAGACGCTGGATGCGCGTCCGCAGCAAGTCCGCCCAAGTGCTCTGGTGGTGCGAGCGGTAGAAATTGCCCGCGACGTTGAAGATCATGACGTAGGCGGCTTGGGGGGTCATCGCGCGGCCCCTTGCTGAAACGTGAATCTGATCGAAGATAGCACCAACGCGCGCGAGCGCCACTGCGCGACCAAGCCAAGCACGGCCGGCTTCCACCTACGTTCGGGAGCCAGCACGTGCACCGCACACGCAACGGTGGCCAGAGCTGGGAGGTGATCAGCCCGGACCTGACCCTGAACGACCAGAGCCGGATGGGGCTTTCGGGCGGGCTGACCGGCGACAACATCGGCTGCCTCGTTCATGGACGTCGAAAGGAACTACCGCAAGATCATGGGCTACCGGGATCTCTGGATCCGCAAGCGCACTTGGACGAACACTCAACCTCGGTCGCGAGCAAGGAGGTTGCGTCGCAGGATGAGATACCTGGGAGCCGCCTCAACCTGTCAACTACGGTTCGAACAGCCTCCCACAGTCCAACAACCATCCCAGTACGCCGTCCTAAGGGTCCGGGCGCTGGATGGGAAATACCTCCACGGTCTGGACGCCCAACTCATCGGTGACAACGCCAGCGACATGCGTTTCGCCGACCCACATGAGATCCAAACGTCTCGGCACATCGACCGTGGCTACCAAGTTGCCGTCGGGCGTAAAGACCTTCCAGTGGCGAGGTTGTTCCGTGTACGGCTCCGGGAATCGCTCAACCCAGACGCCGCCGGCTAGCGTCATGAGAACCTTGGAGTATGCGGGAAAGTGGGAAGGGTACGGGTATTCTGTCCAAAAAGACCGAGTGCGGGGTATATCTCGTCCAAGGCGTTCGGACCTTGTGATCCTGTTCTGCACGTGTGCGCCGACATGAGCGCGAGAAACGGCAGCGCGGCTTTCCTGTAGCGTCAAGGTATCAAGCACGTCGCCATCCACGTCGTAGCGTACCAACGATGATCGTTCGCCCGTGCCCACGACGAAGCCCTGTGGTGAGGATGCGAAGACTACGTTCAAGCCCCATCTGAGGGGCAAATCGCTATAGCCGGTACCACTCGGATTCCCATCACGATATCGCTCCTGTCCGAGGACTGTTCCCAGCACCCGTCGGAGAGACCCGCGCGGCTCAAAAAGAACTATGTCATGAGTGGCACGCCATGTCGCGTCCATGGGGATAGCACGACCGAGACTAAGCGCGGGATCGGGGTTGAGGGTGATCCCAACCAACGTACGTGCACCAGCACATTCAATCGCCGTCACCCGGATGGTCCCGTCCGCAATGCGGAATGTCCGTATGTGGTCCAGGTTCGGAGAGAACACGGACACTCGGCGGAGGCCGCTGTCCGACGCGTAGATGACATCCTCACCACCACCACACTCGTCGATCCCAATCAGAAATCGAAACTCGCCTGGACCCTCACCACGGCGCCCAGCAGTGGCCGTCAGTTGGCCAGTGGATCGATCGAACGCAAAGATTCTTCTAAGGCCCCCGTCCGCTACATAGACGCGACCCTCGCGTACAACAACCGCCGCGACGTCCTCGAAGAAAATCGCGGAGTCTTGCCCGACTGTCAGGTCCGGCGGCCCCAACCTCCACTGAGCCTGTACCGGGGAAGAACAGAAGAACATGGTTCCCAATACGACCACCGCGGCGGCCGGGTGCGGGAAGCAGCCTCCGCAGTCGCGCGTGAAGGTGAGAGCGGTCCGGATAAAGGGGATAATGTTTTTCCTCTGTGAAGAAGGTTTAACGTGGTCCTACTTCGTTGGACAGTCCGAGGCCAAGGCCAGGGGGCACTCCGGCTGGTTCTGGGAGCCCATCGGAAGGTTTTGCTCTAGGCTAATCCAATCTAGCTTGTCTAGCTTGAAGCGGAATGCTACACCCCGCAATCGCCTTCGGCACGGGGAACGTCGTGAGCTGTCGGGAGCAAATAGAATGTCCGGTCTTCGGAGCACGTGCATTGTCCGCTTTTCCAAACCGCTGCCCCAGCCTTGTCCGGGATGGACCCTGAGGCGGCTTGACGCGGAACCGGCTCGGCCGGACTCTTATTCAGCTGCGGTAGCTTCTCCGGTGACTTCTCACACCTGACCCTGCGAACCTCTGCCCCCAAAGGCCAATGCGCGTACCGTTCGGTCGTTCCCGTGCCTGCTCCGCCTCCTTGACACCAGCCGCTCGGGCGCTCGTGCTGGCGCTTGCGGCGTTGACGCTTGCGACCGTCGCCGCCCCGGCCACCGCCCAGCAAGCCCCGAACCCCGCCGTATACACCGCCCTCCAGTGGAGGCACATCGGGCCTGAAGGAAACCGTTTTTCGGCGGCGGCGGGTATTCCCGGCGACCGCCATACCTACTACGTTGGAGCAGCCTCGGGCGGCATCTACAAGACGACCGACGGCGGCGTGCACTGGGACGCGATCTTCGACGGTCATCCTGTGCAGTCGATCGGTTCGCTGGGGGTCGCCGCTTCCGATCGCAACATCGTCTGGGCCGGCACGGGCGAGGGCAAGATCCGCAGCCACGTCTCCATCGGACAGGGGGTTTACAAGTCCACCGATGCGGGCGCCACGTGGACCCTGACGGGACTGGAACAGACCGGCCGAATTCCGCGCCTGGTCATTCATCCCACCGATCCCGACATCGTTCTTGTCTGCGCCCTTGGCCACGCCTACGGGCCGCAGCCGGAGCGGGGCGTGTTCCGCACAACCGACGGCGGCACCACGTGGGAGCGCGTTTTGTTCGTCAACGAAGACACGGGCTGCTCGGACATCGCCATGGATCCGTCGAACCCCCGCGTGCTGTTCGCGGGCACGTGGCAACTGGAGATTCACACCTGGGGACGGACCTCTGGGGGACCCGGCGGAGGCCTGCACGTTTCGCGCGACGGCGGTGACACCTGGACCAAGCTGAACGGTCCGGACAACGGCATCGGTCTGCCCGAGAAACCCGTCGGCAAGGTGGCTGTGGCGATCGCACCGTCGAACCCGAACAGAGTCTACGCCATGCTCGAGACCGGCGACGGCATACCGTGGGAGGGGCGCGAGACCGAAGACGGCCAGCTGTGGCGCTCGGAAGACGGGGGACGCACCTGGTCGCTCGTCACCCGCAATCGCAACGCCATGGGGCGCCCGCATTATTACTCGCGCGTGGTGGTCTCGCCGAACGACGATGACGAGGCCTACTTCCTGACGGCTTCCTTTGCGGTCTCAACCGACGGAGGACGCACGCTGGACGTGGTGCCGCGCGCCGAGGCGCCCGGGGGGGATCACCATGACATGTGGATCGACCCCGGCGACCCGGACCGCATGATCGTGGCGCACGATCAGGGCCTGTCGATTTCGGGCAACCGGGGCCGCGCGTGGTTCCGGCAGCGCCTCACGAACGCTCAGATGTACCACGTGACCGTGGACAACGCGGTTCCCTACAATGTGCTCGGCAACAAGCAGGACGAGCCGACCTACCGCGGCCCCAGCAACAGCCGCATCATGGGGCAGCGGCGCATCACGGGCATTCCGCGCGGCATGTGGCACCATGTGGGTGGTGGGGAGAGCGGCTGGGCCACGCCCGATCCGACCGATCCCAACATTGTGTGGTCCTCGGCGTCGGGCTCGGGCATGGTGGGCGGAATCGTGGTGCGCTACAAAGAGGACCGGCGCCAGTACCGGGCCGTGGAAGTGTGGCCGGAGCAGAGCCGCGGGGCGGCGTCCGGGGTGCGGTACCGGTTCATCTGGGACGCGCCAATTCACATTTCTCCGCACGACAACAACACGGTCTACGTCGGGAGCCAGCACGTGCACCGCACACGCAACGGTGGCCAGAGCTGGGAGGTGATCAGCCCGGACCTGACCCTGAACGACCAGAGCCGGATGGGGCTCTCCGGCGGGCTGACTGGCGACAACATCGGCGTCGAATACGCGGGCACGGTGTTCGGCATCGCCGAGTCGCCGGTCGAGCCGGGGCTGATTTGGGCCGGCACCAACGACGGCCTTCTCCAGGTGACGCGCGACGCCGGGACAACGTGGACCAACGTGACGGGCAACATTCCGGGCCTGCCCGAGTGGATGGGCGTGCGGTCGATAGCCCCGTCGCGCCATGACGCCGGCACCGCCTACGTGGCCATTGACGGGCATCAGGTGAACGTGCGCGATCCGTACGCCTACCGGACCCGCGATTACGGCGAGACGTTCGAGAAAATCACGGACGGCATTCCGCGCAGCATGCTCAGCTATACCAAGGTGATAGTCGAGGATCCCGTGCGCCCGGGGCTGCTCTACGTAGGCACGGAGAACGCCATTTACGTTTCGTTCAACGCCGGTGATAGCTGGCAGCCGCTCCAAAACAACCTCCCCGCCGCCCCCGTGTCGGGCATGGTGGTGCAGGAGCATTTCGGGGATCTGGTGGTCGGCACCTACGGGCGCGGTTTCTGGATCATGGACGATCTGTCTCCGCTGCGGCAGCTGACCGCGGAGGCGATGGCGTCGGCGTCGCACCTGTTCACTCCGCGCGATGCGTACCGCTTCCGGCCGATCACGCCGCCGTCGGTGCCCTACAGTGATCCCACCGAGGGGACCGACCCCGAGTACGGGGCGTCCATCAACTACTGGCTGGCGGAACCAGCCGAAGAAGCGCCGACCATCGAGATCGTGGATGCCGGCGGTGAAGTCGTGCGCACCCTGCGCGGGACCAACAACCAGGGCATCAACCGCATCCACTGGAGTTTGCGGGATGAGCCCAACGGCCCGGTCCGCCTGCTGACCAGCCCGATGTATGCGGAGCACATCGCGGTCGGCGAGGAAGGCCGCCCAGCTCCCGGCGCGCGCCAGATTTCGATTCTGCAGCCGCCGGGTAGGTACACCGTGCGTCTGCGCGCGGCGGACTCGGTGCATGAACAGCCGCTCACCGTGCTCAAGGATCCCAACTCGGCGGGCACCGAGGCCGACATCGCGGCACAGGTGGCCTTCCTTCGAGAGGTGCGCCAGGATGCGGTCGCGGCGGGCGAGGCGGTCGAGAGGGTCGAAGCCCTGCGCGTGCAGCTCGCTACGATCGCCCGTTTCGCGGACGACGGTGAACTGCTTGAGGCCGTGGAAATGCTCCGGGGCCGCCTGGTGGACCTCCAAATGGAAATGGTCGATCTGCGGCTGACGGGGCAGGGCCAGGACGGCGTGCGCTTCGAGGCCAGACTGCTGCAGAAGATCGGCTATCTGACCGGGGCGATTGCCGTGGCCGATTTCCCGCCCACCGATCAGGAAATGGAAGTGAAGGGCCTGCTGCACGAGCAGCTTGAAGCGCATTTGCAGGCCTTGGAACAGATCATGACCGGCGAGGTGGAGGAACTGAACGCCATGCTGCGTACGCGCGGAATGGTGGTCATCGCGGCCGGAGGTCAGCGGCGGCCCCCCGCGCCGTTCAATTAGATTCTGACAGTCACAATTCGTGCCGCGGTCCGGGAGGTGTGAGCGTGCCGCTCGCCCTTCCGCTTGGCCGTGTCATAACGCAATTGTCAAAGCGGAGAAACGCGGTTTGATGCCTACCAAGAACAGAGACTGGTGGCCCAACCAGCTCAGCCTGGAGTCCCTCAAGCGGGCTTCTCGTTCGGCCGGCCCGTTGAGTGAAGATTTCGATTATTCCGAGGCCTTCAAGTCCATCGATCTGGACGAACTGAAGAAAGACCTCGAAGCAGTCATGACCACCTCACGGGACTGGTGGCCGGCGGACTACGGCCATTACGGTCCGCTGTTCATTCGCATGGCATGGCACGCGGCCGGTACCTACCGGATCAGCGATGGTCGCGGGGGTGGCGGGGCCGGGACGCAGCGATTCGCGCCGCTGAACAGCTGGCCGGACAACGCCAACCTGGACAAGGCGCGCCGCCTGCTTTGGCCGATCAAGCAGAAGTACGGCCAGAAGATCTCCTGGGCCGACCTGCTGATTTTCGCGGGCAACTGCGCGCTGGAGTCGATGGGCTTCAAGACCATGGGCTTCGGGGGCGGCCGCGAAGACGTGTGGGAGCCGGAAGACATTGACTGGGGCCGCGAGGAGACCTGGCTGGGCGACGAGCGTTACAGCGGCGAGCGTGACCTGGCCGACCCGTACGGCGCTGTTCAGATGGGCCTGATCTACGTGAACCCGGAGGGGCCGAACGGGAAGCCGGACCCGCTGGCCGCCGCCCGCGACATCCGCGAGACCTTCCGCCGCATGGCGATGAACGACGAGGAGACCGTCGCCCTGATCGCGGGGGGGCACACCTTCGGCAAGGCACACGGAGCGGCCGACCCCGACCGGCATGTCGGACCGGAGCCCGAAGGAGCGGGGCTGAACGAACAGGGGCTCGGTTGGAAGAGCAGCCACGGCACCGGCAAAGGGTCCGATTCCATCACCAGCGGGCTGGAGGGCGCGTGGACCACCAACCCCGCCAAGTGGGACAATGAGTTCTTGGAAAACCTGCACGGGTACGAATGGGAAGAAACCTCCAGCCCGGCGGGCGCGACGCAGTGGACGCCAACCAAGGGCTCCGCGGCCGCCACGGTGCCGGATGCCCACGATCCGGCGCGGCGCCATGCCCTGATGATGTTGACCACGGACCTCGCGCTTCGGGAGGATCCGGACTACGCGCCGATAGCTCGGCGGTTCATGGAGAACCCCGACGAGCTCGCCGACGCGTTTGCCCGGGCGTGGTTCAAGCTCACCCACCGCGACATGGGGCCGCGAGCGCGGTACCTGGGGTCGCAGGTGCCAGCCGAGTCGATGATTTGGCAGGACCCGGTGCCTGCCGTGGATCACGGTCTGGTTGGCGGCGATGACATCGCCACCCTGAAAACGGCGATTCTCGGGTCGGGGCTTTCGGTTTCGCGGTTGGTCGCGACCGCGTGGGCGTCAGCGTCCACTTTCCGCGGCACCGACAAGAGGGGCGGCGCGAACGGGGCGCGAATTCGGTTGGCCCCCCAAAGCGGTTGGGCGGTCAACGATCCGGCCGCCCTGGCCGGTGCTCTGAGCGTGCTGGAGGGAGTGCGGGCCGACTTCAACCGGCGGTGCGCCGAAGCCGGCGGGGGAACGCGGATTTCGCTGGCTGACCTCATCGTGCTGGGCGGCTGCGCGGCGGTGGAGCATGCCGCCCGCGAGGCAGGCCATTCGGTCACGGTACCGTTCGCGCCGGGACGCACCGATGCCTCGCCCGAACAGACGGACGCGGAGTCGTTCGCGGTGCTTGAGCCGCGGGCGGACGGGTTCCGGAACTTCGGCGGGAGCGGGCACGCCCGCACGGCGCCGGAGTTGCTGGTTGAGCGGTCGGAGCTGCTGACCCTGAGCACCGCCGAGATGACCGTTCTACTGGGTGGACTTCGGACCCTGAACGCCAACACAGGTCAGTCCCCGCTCGGCGTTCTGACCACCCGGCCCGGTGCCCTCACGAACGATTTCTTCGTTAACCTGCTCGACATGGACACGGAGTGGACGGCCCCGGACGAATCCGAAGACCGATTCGAGGGGCGCGACCGTGCCACCGGCGACCTCAAGTGGACCGCGACCAGCGTCGATCTGGTATTCGGGTCGAACTCTGAGCTCCGGGCACTCGCCGAGGTCTACGCCTGCGACGACTCGGAGGCGGCCTTCGTCGAGGCCTTTGTCGCCGCATGGAACAAGGTCATGACCCTGGACAGGTTCGACCTGGAGTAAAACTCTCCGGAGTCGTGGCTCTTGACACCTGAGGGTCTTCCTGCGTATCCTTCCCAGCAGAATTTTTAGCCTAGGCTAAAAATTGCGGTACACCAGGAGCGAAGGAAACAGAGAAGTGTCTGGAGCAAGAAGCAGAGGCCCGGTCGCCGTAACCAGACGGGACCTTTTGAAATTCGGAGCGGCGGGAGTGGCCGGCCTGACGGGCGCGTCGGTGCTGGAACTGGCGCGAGGAAGCAGCGTGCTGGGTGCCAACGACGCGCGGCCGAATCCCGAACCTAGCTCGCCGCACACCGGCATGTCTCACGAGGGGATGGGTGTTGTGGGGGCTACCGTGCCCGATGACCGGTACGACCCGAGGGTCTTCCTGACCCACTTCGACTACGGACGCCTCGAGTCGCTGCCGGGCGGCGGGACCCGGCGGTCCTGGGAAATCGTCGCCATCGACCGGGAAATCGAAATTGCCCCGGGCGTGTTCTTCCCCGCGTGGACCTACAACGGCCAGGTGCCGGGTCCCACGCTGCGCTGCACCGAGGGCGACCTGCTCCGGGTCGACTTCATCAACGCCGGGTCACACCCGCACACCATTCACTTTCACGGGCAACACCCGCCCGAGATGGACGGTTTCGAGCCGATCGTGCGACCGGGCGAACGGTTCGTCTACGAGTTCGAGGCCAAACCGTTCGGAATGCACCTCTATCACTGCCACACTCCGCCCCTGAAGCGACACCTGCACAAGGGGCTCTACGGCGTGTTCATCGTCGACCCGCCGGAAGGTCGCCCACCGGCGAACGAAATGGTCATGGTGATGAACGCGTTCGACACCAATTTCGACGGCGAAAACGAAGTCTACGCGGTCAATACGGTGGCGTTCTGCTACAACCATATTCCGATCGATATCCCGGTTCGGCAGCCGTGCCGTGTGTACGTGGCCAACTTCACCGAGTTCGACCTGATCAACTCGTTTCACCTGCACGCGGCCATGTTCAGAGTGCTTCGGACCGGGACCACTCTGGAGAGCGGGGAGCTGACCGATACCCTGATGATGTGCCAGGGCGAGCGCCACATTCTGGAGTTCGAACTCGAACACCCGGGCCTCCACATGTTCCACGCCCACCAGAGCGAGTTCGCCGAGCTGGGCTGGATGGGTTTTTTCCGCGGTCTCGAGAGGATGGCCTGAGGCAGCTGCCGTGAACCGCTGGGGGTGGGGCCTCCTGCCCGTAATCTTGTTGGCCGGGCTGGTGGTGATGTTCAAGGTGACGGACCCGACGAGGCCTTTCCGGGCCGCGTTCCCTCCGGTCGAGGACCTGACGATTGAGCGGGTCTCCTTCCCCGAGCCGGGCAAGGTCGCGGTGCGAGTCGTCAACGGAGGGCCGGAGCCGGTCACCGTGGCGCAGGTCCTGGTGGACGACGCGTTCTGGACCTTTTCGGCAGATCCGGGACCCACGGTGGCCCGGCTGCGGAGCGCCACCTTCTCTCTGGATTACCCGTGGGTCGAGGGAGAGCCCCACGTCATCGCCCTGCTCACATCGACCGGGCTGACGTTTGAACACGAGGTAGCCGTGGCGACCCTGTCACCGGCCGCCAACAGCAGGTACCTGGCCACATTCGCGGCACTCGGGGCGTATGCGGGCATCGTGCCGGTATTGCTGGGGCTGCTGTGGTACCCGTTTCTCAGGCGCGTGGGGAGGCAGTGGGTCCGGTTCTACCTGTGCTTCACGGTCGGCCTCTTGACGTTCTTGGCGGTGGATGCCGCGGAGCATGTGCTGGAGGCGGCTCTGGGCGTGCCCGAAGGGTTTCAGGGGGTTGGTCTGGCGCTGCTCGGAGTTTTGGGAGCCGTGGTGGTGCTGCGCGCCATCGGCGGCAGCGGCCGCAGGCGCCGGAGCGAACGCGGCGTGCCCGAATCCCCGCTTCCGGTAGCCTATTTGGTGGCAGTCGGAATCGGCCTGCACAATTTCGGCGAGGGCTTGGCCATCGGTTCGGCCTATGCGCTGGGAGAGATCGCCCTGGGCGCTTTCCTGGTGATCGGCTTCATGTTGCACAACACGACCGAGGGCTTGGCGATCGTGGCTCCCGTCGCGAGATCCCGACCCCGTCTGCGCCACTTTGCGTTCATGGGCCTGACCGCGGGAGTGCCCACCGTAATCGGAGCCTGGGCCGGCGGTTTCTCATTTTCACCCACGCTTGCAACGTTTCTGCTGGCCCTGGGTCTCGGGGCCATCCTCCAGGTAGTGGGCCAGGTGGCGCGCTTGGTCACAACCGACCGCGGCCAGCATGCCGATGCCCCGGCTCCGTCGCTCTTTTCTCCGCTGAACGCGGCAGGTCTGGCCCTGGGCGCCGTGGTGATGTACGCCACCGCGCTGGCCGTTACCGGGTAACGCTAACCCCTGTGGTGGGGGACTGCCGAACAAATACCGAAGATATTATCTTTCTGCGATTACCCCGCGAATCGTCTCCCTGGAGGAACTTTTTGCCGGACCGCAGCGCGATCGAATGGACCGATGCAACCTGGAATCCTACGACGGGTTGCACCCGCGTAACGCGAGGGTGCGACAATTGCTACGCGGCT
>LXNJ01001334.1_pt1 | contig 14928 bp, 16 predicted proteins | sample 809081 | NCBI WGS metagenome assembly LXNJ01 (sample SAMN04870510, study PRJNA318959) | sponge metagenome | biome: sponge; feature: marine sponge reef; material: water | host: Petrosia ficiformis | place: Greece: Milos, Mediterranean Sea | collected 2013-05-29 | depth 5-7 m
TACTTTTCCAAAGAAAAAGGCCTTGTTCGAACCGGAAGACTGAACAGTTTATTTGCGCTAAACCCTCAGCTACAAAGGGATTCAAAGGACATGAAAAAAAGGGATCTCGAATTCAAAATCGAAATCCCCAGTCAGGTGGACTCAATGAAAAAGAACGTTCGAATGTTCGGAAAAGCAATATCGGTTTTGTCTTTCAGAGTTTTAATCTAATCGACGAATTGAGCGTTTTCGAGAATGTTGAACTTCCATTGATCTATTTGAAAGTGGGATCCTCCGAGCGGAAATAGCGTGTAAAGAAGATTCTTGAGAAAATGGGAATCGCCCACCGAAGTGGCCATTACCCACAGCAGTTGAGTGGAGGTCAGCAGCAGCGTGTGGCTGTAGCACGTGCCCTTATCGCAGATCCGGCTATGATCTTGGCCGATGAACCAACTGGAAACCTGGATTCACACCATGGAAATGAAGTGATGGATTTATTAAGTGAATTGAATAGTCAGGGAACGACCATTGTAATGGTCACGCACTCTTCCCTTGATGCCACCTATGCTCAACGAATCATCCGATTGCTGGATGGTGAGGTCATTACCGAAAACATCAATACTGAAGTAACTGCCAAATAGTACAACAAGCTTTTGTTCAATTCTGTCAGGAGGAAAGGGAGTGAGCTAATACGGAAACTATGCTAAAGAATTACTGGAAAATTGCCATCCGACATATCAATCGCAATCGTCTGTACGCCTTCATTAACATCATTGGGCTAACGGTTGGACTAACGGCCTTTTTATTTATCGCCTTTTACATTCGCGATGAAATGAGCTACGATCGATACCACACGAAAGAGGATCGAATTTATCGCTTATGGGAGATTCTTGAATTGGATGGGGAAGGCGGAGAGCATTCGAGTTCCATGCAGTTTCCAGTAGCTCCAAACCTTTTAAATGATTATCCTGAGTACGTTGAGCAAGCGGTGCGCTTCTTTAATTTTCAACAGCCCTATTTAACTTTGAGCATCGATGATCGAAAGTTCAATGAAAAAGGGCTCTTCTTTGTCGACAGTACGGTCTTCGATGTCTTTGACTGGCCGCTAGCCAGTGGAGACATCAACACCGCGCTGAGTTCTCCCAACAGCATAGTTATCAATAAGGAGATTGCCCGAAAGTTCTTTGGAGATGAAGATCCAGTAGGTAAGCTGATTCTGTACGAAAACGGACTTCAGCTTCAAATTACTGGTGTGTTGGAAGACATACCCGAGCAATCGCATTTTGAACCACGAGGGCTTATTTCCTTTAGCACTTTGCGTCAGTTTATGGGAAATCCAGTTCAAGGTCAAAATTGGGTTTGGAATCCGTGTTGGACGTACCTTTTGCTCAAGGACAACAAGCATATTGAAAGTCTCGAGGATGAATTTCCAAACTTCATTACAAAGTATTACCCTGAGTTTATCGGGGCCCAGGCGAGCTTCTATTTGATGTCTCTGAAGGATATTCACCTTGGATCACACCTGGAATACGAAATCAACCCGAATGGAAACAAAAGTGATATCATCATATTTGGAATCATTGGGATTTTCATCCTGCTCATTGCCTCTATCAATTTCATGAATCTAGCCACGGCTCGATCTTCACGTAGAGCGAGGGAAGTTGGTGTACGCAAGGTTTTAGGTGGAAATCGGGGCGTATTAATAGGGCAATTTTTAGGGGAGTCATTGGTCATGACGGCCATAACTACCTTGTTGGCCATGGTTTTAGTTGAAGTGTTGCTTCCTTCCTTCCTTCCTTCCTTCCTTCCTTCCTTCCTTCCTTCCTTCCTTCCTTCCTTCAATGTACTGGCATCCAAAAACTTTAATCCAGATATAGTGCTTGCAGGACCTAATCTTCTGATTATTCTAATCACGATGCTGGGATTGGGCTTGATCAGTGGTGCTTATCCCGCATTTTATCTTTCCTCCTTCGATCCAAGTAAGGTGTTAAAAGATGGTTTCACCGGAAAAGGCCGTTCAAAATGGCTTAGAGAGTCTTTGGTCATCCTGTAGTTCACTGTTAGTCTAGGTCTAATTATTTCGATCATCATAGTGAATCGACAGTTCACATTTCTGCAGAATGAAGATCCAGGATCCAACGAAGAGTCCGTTTTGATTATCCCTGCTAAAAATCCAATTATTCGACAGTACGAAGCATTTCGTAATCAGTGCCTAAGCAGGGATGAGATTATTGTCATGACCTGGATGAATGATGGTCTAGGTGCGGACCATAATGTGCATGAGTACAACTATGAAGGCATGCAGTCCGATGATTGGATCTACTACCCTTCATTGATTGTGGATGAATATTTTGTGCGAACCTTTGATATGGACATAATCCATGGGCGTGATTTCAACGAAGATATAAAGACCGATGATTCGGCTGGTGTCATTGTGAACGAAGCCATGCTTGCGGATCTGGGGTGGACCGCCGAAGAAGCTGTGGGCAAACGTTTTGACACCCCACATGGCGATGAACGAATAATTGGGGTCGTTAAGGATTTCAATTATGTGAGTTTGTCAGAACCCATTAAGCCATTTGTGTTGGATATGCAGATGAATAACCGATTCTTCTTTACAAGGTATATGGCTATCCGGATCAAACCAACCAATCTTGCCGGGACATTGGCCTTTCTAGAGGGGCAATGGAATGAGATGGCTCCTCAATTTCCTTTTGAATACTTCTTCTTGGATGAACGTTTGGATCAGCTGTATACCGATCAAGCGACCTTAAGAGACGACCTGGTGATGATTTTTTCGATCATAGCGATATTCATTAGCTGTATAGGACTCTTCGCGCTGACATCTTTCATTGTTGAGCAGCGTACAAAAGAAATTGGGATTCGTAAAATTTTGGGTGCCGAAGCCATGCAATTGATGACCTTGGTTGGTAAGGAATTCTTGCGATTGGTGATCATCTCCTTCCTTATAGCAGGACCTATCAGCTATTTCTTGCTAAGTGAATGGCTCTCGGGATTTGCACTACATATTGGTATAGACTGGACCGTGTATTTGTTTACGGCCATATTCTCCTTTGTGATTAGCGTAATTACCATTAGCTACCACAGCATTAAGGTGACTAGAACTGATCCTGTGCTCGCCTTGAAATACGAATAAGTCGAAGATTTTTCCAATCTTGAGAGTTCAAATAAATGCGATAGAATTTAAACTTAGACCTTGGGAGACGACTGATTTGGTTTCTTTGGTGAAATATGCCAATAATCCAAAAATTGCAGATAATCTCACGGATCAATTTCCACATCCTTATACGGAAGAATCGGGTAAGCGATTTTTAAATATGGCCATGCAAGGCAATCCTCCTAATGTACTCTGCATCTCTATAAATGGGGAAGCTTCTGGAGGTATAGGTGTCCATCCTCAACAGGATGTTTATCGTATGAATGTCGAGTTGGGATATTGGTTGGCCGAACCTTTTTGGGGCAGAGGAATCATTACAAAAGCCATCACACACATGGTGGATTATGGATTCTCTAACTTTGAGTTCAATCGAATTTATGCACGTCCCTATGGCCACAATAAAGCATCGATGCGAGTTTTAGAAAAGGCCGGATTCAAATTGGAAGCAAGGCTGGAGAACACATTCCTGAAGAACGGGAAGTTCTTGGACGAATACATTTACGCTATTCGAAGGAACGATGCTTAGGCTCTAATTCGTCGAATCAGTAGCACGATTCGATCAATGAGACCAAGGACCAATGGGAGCCACAAACAGGCATAGGTATATTGCCACCACATCTCTGAAACGTAGGGCTCATTTTCAAAGTTAAATCCTAGATTTCCAGATGCCCACCAAGAGATTGGAAACCAACTCCAGGCCATCAAAGTGTACAAGCGAGCTAGATTTTTGAAGAGCAAAGAGATAATGGTTTTCTCTCCATGTATCCAGCTACCTGACCTACGAAATATACCTGCCCAGCAGATTATTCCAATGGCCGTAATAAGTCCTCCAAGTGGCAGACCTATACTTGGAATTAGTGCAATTCCCAATACGGCTGGGTAGAAAATAAATATGACGATCGTAGCTACTACGATCGTCATATTCCAAAGTGTTCTTTTGTTCATCTTGTTCTTCCAAAGAAAGGACAAGTATCCGAAAATCAATTCATATTTACTACTTGTGAGGCACCGCTCAAATCAAGATGCTGAATGACTGCGTTTCCTTTGTAGTATACATAACTTGCGCCGGAAGCATTGACAGAAAGTGTATTATTTACATGTAAATACGCACTAGAGGCTCCCGAAAGATCTCCGACAAAATCGTCAGTAGAAAAATCATAGAAACCCATTTCACTGGCTCCACTAGCATCCAATTCAAAACGAGAAGAGGTGCCTTCTAGTTGTAGATCACTTGCACCTGAAATTTTCGCACCTAAGGTGGATACCTCTACACTGGCGTCTAGTCTACTTGCCCCGTTTAGATCGATGCTCAAGTTGGTAGATTCAATGATGCTCTTACATTCAATTCTTGATGCTCCATTGGCGTGCATTTTCCAAAGGTATTCGGCATCAATGTATACGACCATATGTGCAGATCCTGAAATGTTAACGTTCTTTTTAGGTTCGACGATTAAGGTTCCGTTTTCCACATATACATCAACATGTTGGTGGAGATTCTGATTTAGTTCGAGAACAACTTTTTCCGTTTCGGCTATTTTAACCTTGGCCGTGATGGATCCATTAATTTCAATTCCATCAAACCCCATAACAGAGTGTTCAACGCTTGTTATTTGACCTGAGGGAACAATTTTTTCCTTGGTACAGGAGCTTAAGCTGAAAAGCAATGCTAAGGCAAATAGAAAAGAAGAGGTAAACGATTTTGTGTTAGGCTTGAATGTAGTTTTCATAATAATAGATTTTGTGTTTCTACTATTAAGACAAGCCTGAAAGAAAATACCCCTATTCGAATTTTAAATATTTTGATATTCTTTTATAACTCCCTTGAAATAAGTGCATTTACGTCTAATTTTTTTATAGGCATTCATCCGTTGACCAATCATACTGAAGTATCCAACAAGAATATTTGTAAACTCTCTATCCTGAAGAATGGCTATGTCCGGTTGCTCTTGACTCATGAAATCGAATGTGTTTAGAGCATAGGTCATATTGTAGGTAGAGAAGTAGTTATAGGTGTAGTCCTCAATCAGTTCTAAATCATTTAAAGCTTCATGGTAGGAGGTAATTTCTGATCGCAGATCAAAATTGTCAATGAGATGTAAATTCCCACTGTTGAGAATGTCCGTATACGTTCCGGTTTGAAAAGCCGATTTACTGGTTTGAACGAGTTGAACGAAGACAACCTCAATGCTATCGGGCGGTAAGGAGTCCGCCATGAGCTGTGTAATGAGGTTTCTAGTTCGTACGATCCACAGACTGTCGTTCTCAATGAGATCGCATACTTCTACATAGTTGGAGTCGGCATCTAAAATAAACCCATCAATGTATTTCGATCGGAGTTCGTCGTTGGCGGATTCTTCTCTCCAAGAGTTTAATATAAAACCTAGGGATACCCCTAAAAAACAACAATGAGCTCAAGAAATAATCGTGTCCAATTGGTTTTGGATGTCGAGGGAATCTGTGGTTTGGGCGAGTCTTGCTCTTCAGCTTCTGACATTGGTGTGTACGGTTGGTTCTGGCTTATTCAATGAGCTTAATCCCGGAAACTATGCACCAGTCGTAATTTCTTCTTTCCGCTCGGATGCGTATAAAACTCCTTGGATTCATTAACCGGTGGAGTCAATCGAGAAGGGATATAATTTCCAAACCAAATGGCTATAATGCCGAACAACGCTCCACTGCCAGCAAGTATCCAATCAATATCTTGCTTTACCTCCGACATATAGCTTATGCTGACTTGTCCCACAGAAATTCCGACAGCAAGTATTCCTAATAAAGTCAGCCAATTATACAAGCGGAAACGATTGAACGCCACAACATAAATCATTAATAAAGGAGCTATAATGAAGTAGGGATAATTGAGGGCTGCCAAAACGGTCATCGCCACAAGGAAGATCAAATAAATAATGATCATGGGACGGAATAGTCTCAACTTCCTGGGATAAGGGGTAAATCGAATAAGTTCAGCCAAGTGACGTCGAACACCGTAAACAGCCACCAACTGGTCATATACCTGTTGTTTGGTCTTTCCTTTACTTAGTAATTCTTTAGCCTCTTGTTCTACGGGTCGTCTCTTGAATTTCTTGTATTCCATACCTAAAGTTATTCGAAATTCTAGAATGGAGAAAACTTCCAGAATTGATTTTTAAACATCTTATTCAATCCATTTGAATATAGGAAATGATCGATTTAATCCAATCGAATTCATGATAAAAAACGATGCACCCAAGAAAATGGCATTCATTTGAACGTGGGAATCATTAATCAAATACCGTTTAGCTACTTTTACGGCATGAGATTGCCACCACATCAGCTCCCCGTTATGGAGTTTTTTAACACGATTCAGGGCGAAGGCGCATTCACCGGTCAAGCGGCGTTTTTTATTCGTCTGGCAGGTTGCGATGTAGGCTGCACATGGTGTGATGTTAAAGAGAGTTGGGACGTTGAATCCACACAATTGAAGTCTATTGATTTCTTAGTAGAAGAGGCTGGTAAGTATGCCTCTTCCATTGTTGTGATCACAGGAGGAGAACCTGCGTTGTATGATCTGACCGAGCTTTGTTCGAAATTAAAAGGAATAGGTAAACGTGTTCATATGGAGACCTCAGGGTCAACGGAGATCCGCGGTGATTTTGATTGGATATGCCTTTCCCCAAAGAAATTTAAATCTCCTATTGAGTCTTCCTGGAAACGCGCCAATGAACTTAAAGTCATCGTATTTAATAAGAACGATTTGACTTGGTGCGATGAACAAGCAGAAAAAGTGCACAGTTCTTGTTCTCTCTTCCTTCAAGTAGAATGGGGTAAGCGAAACATTCTAAGCTCCAGCATGGTTGATAAGGTGAAGCACGACCCTAGGTGGAAGATTAGCGTACAGACCCATAAATATTTAGAGATACCTTGAGAATTCGGCTTTTATTATTGTTTTTGTTGGGAACCATGCTCCTTTATGCGCAACCGCGCAAAGCGATTAAGGAGTTTGAAAATGCCAAAACAAGCTTTGCTCAGGGAAATAAAGAAGAGGGAGAAGCCTTCCTGAAGTCGGCACTTCTTATTGATCCAAATTATACGCAAGCCCGTATGATGTTGGCCGATCATCTGTACCAAATGGAACGTTATTCTGAAGCCATTCCTCATTATGAAAACCTGGTCATTGAAATTGAAAACGATCAAGTTGCTTTATATCGACTGGCCAATTGCCTGTATTGGAATAGTGATTTCGAACTTGCCATAGAAACATTTGACCTTTATTTAGACCATCCCAAGGCCTCACAGCAAATGCTTCCTAAGGTAGACGGCCTTGTTAAGAGCTGTGTGTTTGCCCTTGAACAGGGAAAACAGATGTACGATCTGCAAATGCAGAATATGGGGGATTCTGTGAACACCAAATGGATGGAATATTTTCCTGCCATTACTGCCGATGCCCAAACTTTTTATTTCACTCGAAATCAAGGAAAAGGAAGACGATATCAAGAGGATTTTTATTGTTCAAAATGGCTCAACGGAAGGTGGTCAAAAGCCATTGAAGTAGAGGGTAGTTTGAATACAGACGACAATGAAGGGGCCATGGGCATAAGCTCTGATGGACGTGTGTTGTTCTTTACGGCTTGCCAACGCCCGGAAGGTCAAGGTGGATGCGATCTGTTCATTTCTATAAAGAAGGATGGTCAATGGAGTAAGGCTTTTCCTTTACCCGATAATGTAAACACACAGCATTGGGATTCTCAACCCAGTATCAGCTTCGACGGACGAACGCTTTATTTTTCGAGCAATAGACCGGGAGGCTTTGGAGGAAAAGACATTTGGATGACTCAATTTGTTGGTGTGGGAGTTTGGACCGATCCCATAAACCTCGGTGAGCGCATTAATACCAAAGGAGATGAGAGCACTCCTTTTATCCATTGGGATAATGCGCATTTATACTTTGCAAGTACTGGTCATTTGGGAATTGGCGGGTCAGATCTATTTGTGGCGGATCGAAAAGGTGAAGGATGGTCGGAACCAGTCCACCTAGGAAGACCCCTCAACACTCAAGGGGAGGAGAGCGGACTAATAGTTTCGCCAGATGGAAAAACGGGCTTCTTCGCAACCGATGATGGAGAAGAAGGCAAGGGAATGATCGATTTGTATCAATTTGTACTGCCGGACTTTGCTCAATCTGATCAAGTAGCGTATTTGACGGGAAGAATTTTCGACAAAGAGAGCGGGGAATCCATTCAGGCTAGTCTAGATATAATTGACCTTGAAACGGGTCTTGTCCGACAAGAGTTTCTTAGTGAAGTGGATGGCTCCTATTATATCTGTCTTCCGCTTGGAAAAGCTTTTTCAATGCAGGTCATGGTTGATGGCTATTTGTTTTATTCGGAATACTTTGAATTGGAAGAAGGCCGACCACTGGGTAAAACAATTCTGGATATTCCTTTGTCTAGGATTAAGTCTGGCGAAACGCTTGAATTGCACAATGTATTCTTTGAAGTGAATGAAAGTACGCTTAAACCATCATCGTATAAGGAATTGGATTTGGTCGTATCCATCTTGGAGAATAATGCTCAAATAGAATTTGAAATCGGTGGTCACACCGATAATACGGGAAGTCTTGAGCTGAATAGAGAATTGAGCTTGGCGAGAGCTCAATCTGTTGCCGACTATTTGGTGTTGAAAGGGATCGACCAAACTCGGATGAATGTGAAAGGTTACGGAAGTACAGTTCCAATCCAATCAAACGACACAGAAGAGGGTAGAAGGGCGAATAGGCGAACGGAAATTAAGTTTAATTGATCATGGGGGATTTTCACGCCCTACGGGTTGTAAAGATCAAACGAGAAACAAGGAGGGCGGTGACCATTATTCTCAGAATCCCCCTCTTAAAGAAGAAGCTCTTCAACTACCAGGCGGGACAGTATGTGAATGTTCGTGCCGTAATTCATGGTGTTGAAGTCAGACGATCGTACTCATTGAGCGATTATCCTCCCAAAGGGAATGAGATTGCTTTTTCTGTTGTTGAAATGCCCAATGGGACAATGTCTTCCTTTCTAAACAACGAATTGATGGAAGGTCAATCACTAGAGGTTTCTGTACCCGATGGACGCTTTGTATTTGAGCCTTCGGAGGAACATGCTAGAAAGTTTGTGATGATAGCGGCCGGATCTGGGATAACTCCAATTCTCCCGCATATAAAGTCCATTTTAGAAGTAGAAAGGCGTGCCCAGATAGTTTTGCTGTATGGAAATTCAACGAAAGAGGATATTCTCTTTCGGACTGAAATAGATCGATTGCAAAATGAGTACAGCCAATTGGGTGTGCATCACTTTGTTAGTCGTGAATTTGTAGAGGAGAGAAACTTCCACCATGGACGGATGAGCCGGGGAGAAGTCGAATCGATATTACGTGCTGAGATTGAGCATCCTGCATTTGGTCACTACTTTTTATGCGGTCCAGAGGCACTGATGCAGACCTTTTTGGATTATGCCAACGACTACAATGTTCCGCAGATCAATATTTTTCAGGAGCATTTTAATGCGGAGACCGTGCATTCCGAGAATATTGAGGGTTCGGTTGATTGCGAGCTGACGGTGATACTTGAGGAAGTGGAACATCAGTTGATTATACCTCCCAAAACCTTCGTCCTAGACGCCTTACTGGATCGAGGTATAGATGCGCCCTACAGTTGTCAGGGAGGAGTTTGTGCCACTTGTCTAGCAAAGGTGGAAGTAGGAGAATTTAATACGGATCAAAACATCAGCCTCTCCCGTAGCGATTTCGATCAAGGTCTCATTCTTACCTGCACAAGCTTGGCATTAAGTAAGAAAGCACGAATAAATTTTGATGAGGTGTAATTAGAGGATTGCTTCTCTGACCCTTGTTAATTTTTCCAATAAATCTTCCAAATGATCCAAATGCAACATATTGGCACCATCGGATTTCGCTGTAGCAGGATCATGATGTGTTTCTAGAAATATTCCGTCAGCACCGGCAGCAATTCCGGCTTTTGCGATGGTCTCGATTAATTCGGGCTTTCCTCCAGTCACACCCGACGATTGATTCGGTTGCTGCAAGGAGTGTGTAATATCCAACACCACAGGAACATCAAAGGCTTGCATGCTAGGAATACCTCTCAGATCCACCACCATATCACGGTAGCCAAACATCGTCCCGCGGTCGGTGAGCATGACATTTTCGTTCCCTGATTCAATAACCTTATCGAGCGCAAATTTCATGCTTTCAGGAGCTAGAAACGGGCCTTTCTTAATGTTTACATGCTTTCCAGTCTTTGCTGCCGCAACTAATAAATCAGTTTGTCGACAAAGGAAAGCTGGTATTTGCAGCACATCAACATACTGAGCGGCCATAGCCGCTTCTTTGGCGGAATGAATGTCAGTAACAGTAGGGATGTCAAACTTAGTACTGACTTTGGCCAATATTTCCAGGGCATTCTCATCACCAATTCCAGTAAAGGAGTCGAGACGGGATCTATTGGCTTTCCGGTAACTTCCCTTAAAAATCCACGGAATTTTGAATTGATCTGATAAGATTTTTATGCGTTCGGCGATATGAAAAGCCATCTCTTCACCTTCAATAGCACAGGGTCCTGCTAAGAGAAAGAACTGATTGGAATCAGCATGTTTGATTCTAGGAATATTTCCGATCATAATTAAAAGGAGTAAGAAAGTGCAAGTCGAACACCAAATCCATAAGATGAATTTGGAACGGCTATCGACTGAGCATTGCTCAAGTCAACACTGAGATCCAATCCATTTCGCAAAGATAGTTGGTAGGAGACTCCCATACCAAAGCCATTGTACCCTCCATATAGAATGTAAGGCCGTAGCCGTTGTTTTGTGTGTAAACGACCAATGGAGGTAGGGGAACCAAATTCAAAATCAATTCCAGCAGCCACCAGAGGGAGCTGGATTCTGTTAAATCGGTGATTAATCAATACAACTATCCGTTTCATTCGTGAGCCATTCAATTCATAATTGAATTTTAAACTCACAAAGGCAGGAAGAGGGCGCAGTGATTGTTTCTTCTTACCTCCGAAGTAGAGATCGTTTAGACTATCTCCGCTAGACGTAAAAAATGCGCTGTCCAATTCAAGGATATTTGGAATTTCCAGACCATCAAAACGAAAGGTGTCATTTCGCTGCCATACCACTGAATTGGCGTTCCAGGCGATAAACCCAAGGTCACGGACATCAATTTGAACGCCCAGCTTTTCATTAATCTGCTGAGAATACATGACGTTAACGGCCGATCCAAAACCGTTGATAGCGAGCAAACCACCATTTCCCGGGTCGGATGAATAAGCCTCTCCGTCCAGGTAAAATTCTATGTAATCACCACTTGCTTCTGTGTAAATGGAGGAATTATTCAACCGGATATCTTGAAGCTGATGTCCAACAACCAAGGACACCCCTAACTCAAACGACTTCTGCTCTGATAATTGAATCCCAAAACTGTAACCCAATTTAGAGAAGCTTAGATTTTGAAATTGAAAGGATCCTGTATTCTGAATTTCGCCAGCAGTTGGCGAATTTCCGTAAAGAGCGAGCATGGCCGCTTCCTTTGTGAAATCCATCCCGCTGAGAAGCGTATAGCTGTAGTTCAATCTAAAATAACGTGATTCATCGATGTTTTTTTCGGTAGAAGCTATAGTCAATTCATTATGTTCGCCGTATAAATTACGATCCTTAAGACTTGAAGTGAAATGGCTCTTTTCGGTATAATCCAAATAATCGTCGGTAAAAAAATTAAAGAGATCCGAAAATCGGATTCCATCACTTCCAATGGATCCAATGGCTTCAATGGATAGGATATTGGTACTGCTATCTATTTGAAGCGTCTGATCGTTCCAAATGGGCTGTTGACCAAGACTTAGGAAGGGGAGGGATAAGAGGAGTAAAATGAATCGCTTCATAGATTAATTCAGTCGGTACTCTAAATCTCCTTTAATATGAAGATCAATGGTATAGTTGTTATAAATGGTGAGATGCTCATTGTTTGGAATGGTAGAAAATTCCACTTCTGTTTTAATGAATTTGGCTTCCAGCAAATGTGCGATTAGATCCTTGTTCAGCTCAATAGTAAGCTCAGTAGAAGTTGGCTGTTCTACCACGCCAGTTGAATTGGTATGTCCAGTTGCAATCATATTATTTGAAATCAAGGGACCAAGCTCGAGACCATCCTCATCCAATAGTATAAGATCGATCATGGCCTCAATAGGAAATCCATTATCAAGATGTACAATCAATTGACCTCCTTGAATTCGGTTAATCTCATCGGAGCCTCCTAGACTAAAAGAAGAAGTGTCTCTAAGACGTAATTGACTAGCAATCAGGTTGAGGGGTAATTCAAACATTAAATCTGCCTGAACCCCTTTATCATCCCACATAAAATCCGATTCTGTTGACGATCCTCCGTCAGGATTAAAGAATACATCGGCATTGAGTTTAACCTGATCAGGTAATAGTTCAAAAAACTCTTCAATGTTGGAGTTGGATTGATCCAAGTTTAGCTCAACTTTTTCGGGAATAATATCCTCTGGATTAGCTTTCCAATCGGCCCGGTCAATATCATATTGATAGTATGGAAGATTCAGGATCAAACTTGATCCATCCCTACTGTTTTTAGCCTCAATTTCGTTTACAATAACTCGAGCGGTTGCCCCTGCATAGTTCAATACTTCAACTGTAGCCGATGCTTCATTTAGGTCAAGTGATCCACCAACGATCTTCTTAAATGCGGAAACATCCTCGGTCACATCCACCATCACCGTATCGCTTGCCAATGAGCCCTCAGCATACCTCAAGGTAATGTCCTCAAGATTTACTGCAAACCTCAAGCTGTCTTCCAATGATAAATGCACCAACTTACCAGTGCTATCAATCCGTGCGACGATGATTTCAAAAATAGCATTCGTAGTGTCACCATTTTGTCCAGTAAGATCCATTTCATAACCTATGAAATCGAAGGTTTGTTCCTGAGAACTACTTCCGTTGGCAGGAGCGGGTGGAAGGATATAATTGAATTGGAACTCTTGACCGTTTTTCACCGTCTTTGGTAAGCGATACGTTAAGTAAAGGGAATCTTCGATGGTGCTAAACACCTTAAAACTAATATCGCCACCACTTATAATACTATAGGTCAATTCATTCTCACCGCCGGTATCGAAGGCCGCATCAATGGTGTCGTTTATTAAATCTTGAGCCGGCCAAATGGTCGTTGCCTCGAAAATATTCAGATCCTTGATCGTTACTACAATGTCCAGGGCATCGGAAGTGTCAATGTAAACTGGAGTGCCACCCGAGCCAGAAGTTTCAAAAGTTATGAGTTCAGCTGTAATCAGACTTTCAATGGTTTTGCCAGAGATGTCATCGGTCTTAATACTTGAACCCCCTGCTGGAATGCTGGCCACCATATCTTCAATCAGAACATCTCCGGCGACCTTATTGCTAATCTTATAGGAAACGTTTTCAATGTCTATTGGCAAACCGTTATCAAGGCGCAGTTCCATGGTGCCGTTCTTCAAGGTCAGATTTTCGAAATACTCAGCGGCATCTATGTCAAAACTACTAGATGGAAGGTTATCGATTTTAGGTATGGGAATGCTACCCCCATTGGCCAATATTATTAAGGCACCGGTTGTACCAGCATTTAAGGCAATTTGTCCGAGGCTAATACTCTGGTTGGTTACCTGATCAGGCAGTTCGAGGCTATCCAATTTGAAGGTTACGTCGTAGGGCAAGGAATAGGGCGGCACTAAATCCCTTAATGTTACTTCGTAAAATGGAAATTTGAAAACTAGACTGACTGAATTATCGCCTTGTACAACCATATTGGAATCACCAACTATATTCTCAACATTTAAGGTGCTATGAGCTATTGGAAGAAGTAATTCAGAGTCCCATTGAGGTATTCCGTTTTCCTTTCTACAAGCGCTTAAAATCAGTATTAATGCAAGAAAGCCGGCGGTTGCAATTTCCTTAAAATGCTTCATCAAAGTTGTTTGTTCGGTAAAGTTACACCTAATAACGCACTATAAATCCTAAAAATATCGAGTTTTTCATATATTTGTGCGAAAGGCAAACATTACCTAACAACCTTATCACGAGAAAATTAAGTTTTTTACTCCTTACAGTTGTGGCTTCAATGTTCGTTTTTACGTCATGTGAAGAGGCAGGAATTACCCTGGCAGCAGATTATACGATTGATATTGATGAAGTCGTAATTGCTCAAGAAGCAAATCCAACTACAGCGACCTTCCCAGGAAGTTGTTACCGGAATTAATTTGGATTCATTACTTGAAGCTAATTCAATTGATCGGACCAAGCTAGAAAGCGTTAAAATCCTTAACGTAAACTGTACGATCTTGAATCCAGCTGAAATTAACTTGATCCAGTTGGATTTATGATGCTGGATTTAAGTGTTCCTGCTGATCCAGGATTAGGCACAATTCGTATTGTAGATGTTCCTTCATTCCCTGAGACAGGCGAGACCGTTGCTAACTTTGGTGAAGGCCAGGTTACAACTCAAGATCTACTTCCATTATTCGATTACTCTGAGTTCTCAGTAGACGGTACCATCGTTACAGATCAAGGTATGCCTTCTGATTTAAGAATGCAGTTGAGCATCAACTTAGAAGTACAGGCTAAGCCTTAAGAACAGTTATTAGAAAGAATAGAAGCCGTCTCAATACTGAGGCTGTTTTTTTTGTATTTAAGTATCTGATTGCTTGCTGTTTAGTTTGTTTATGATTATCTTTAAGTACTGATATTCAA
>LXNJ01001335.1_pt1 | contig 14926 bp, 10 predicted proteins | sample 809081 | NCBI WGS metagenome assembly LXNJ01 (sample SAMN04870510, study PRJNA318959) | sponge metagenome | biome: sponge; feature: marine sponge reef; material: water | host: Petrosia ficiformis | place: Greece: Milos, Mediterranean Sea | collected 2013-05-29 | depth 5-7 m
ACGGTCGGCGTCAATATGCCGTCCTGCAGCAAGTCCGGGTAGATCAGCGGCATCAAGGTCGTCTCGATGAAGCGACTGCCGGTGACGTCGCCGCGCAGCGCGTTTTCGAGGTAGGTCAAGGGGCAAACCCAGCCCCCGAACTGCACGGCGGCACCCCAGACGGCGGCCGGGATGTGCAGCCAGGCGACTCGTGGGAACCACAGCACCAAGAGACCCCCGGCCGCCACGAACACAATGAAGCCGAAATGCAGGAGTACGACGGCGTCCGCAGCGCTCATCGGCGTGCCTTTCAGACAGTCCCGCTACTTGGCCCGCCAGCGCCGGTTGACCGCCGACACGATCGCGGTCAAGGCCGCGGTCACGGTGTTTCGGCTCAAGGCTATGCCGAAACTGTTGGCGCCCGCGTCGCTCAAGCCCACGACGCAGATCGCGCGGGCGTCGTTGCCCGTGCCGACGGCCTGCTCATGGTAGTGAACGATGTTGAGCGGCTCGTTCAGCGTCGTCGACATGGCGTTGATGAACGCCTCGATGGGCCCGGTCCCCACCCCCTCGACGCGAACCTCGCCGTCGGGTACGGCAACGCGCGCTACGCAGCGCTGGGCGTCGTCGGCTGCATGCGCAAGGTCGTACTCGATCAGGCGGTACGGCTCCGCGTCGACCAGGTACTCCTTGACGAGTGCGCCCATGATCTCGTCGGCCCGCACCTCGCGGTCGAGTTCCTCGGTGAGCGCCTGCACCACCTTGGAGAATTCGACCAGCATCTCCCGGGGCAGCGAAATGCCGTAGCGCTGCTCGAGGACAAAGCCCACCCCGCCCTTGCCGGACTGGCTGTTGACGCGCACGACCTCCTGGTAGGACGAGCCCACGTCCGCAGGATCGATGGGCAGGTACGGAACCTCCCAATGAGCCTCGTCCACCCGCTCAACGCCCTTCTTGATCGCGTCCTGGTGGGAACCCGAGAAGGCGGTGAACACCAGGTCTCCCGCATACGGGTGGCGCTCGTGAACGGGCAGCTTGTTGATGCCCTCGACCGTCTCACGAATTCGCGGCATGTCGCGGAAGTCCAGTTCCGGGTCCACGCCCTGCGAAAAGAGATTCATGGCGACCGTGACGAGGTCGCAGTTGCCGGTGCGCTCACCGTTGCCGAAGAGCGTCCCTTCCACGCGCTCAGCGCCCGCCATCAGGGCCTGCTCCGTGGCCGCGACGCCGGTGCCGCGGTCGTTGTGGGTGTGCAGGCTGATCACGATGCGGTCGCGACCGGGGAAATGGCGTGCGAACCACTCGATCTGGTCCGCGTAGACGTTGGGCGTGGCCATCTCGACGGTGGATGGCAGGTTGACGATGATCGGCGCGCCTGCGGTCGCGCCCCACTCGTCGGCCACCGCCGCGCAGATGTCCACGGCGAAGTCGAGCTCGGTGCCGGTGAAACTCTCGGGCGAGTATTCGAAATGGACGTTGGTATCTCCGAGATCGGCAACGCCTTCCTTGACCAAGGCCGTGCCCTGCACCGCCAGGTCGACGATTCCCGCCCGATCCATGTTGAACACGACGCGCCGCTGCAGTTCCGAGGTCGAGTTGTAGAGGTGGAAGATGGCATTGGGTGCGCCGTCGAGTGCCTCGACCGTGCGCGCGATCAGTTCCGATCGGGCTTGGCAGAGCACCTGCACGGTGACCTCGGCCGGCACCATGTCGCGCTCGATGATGTGCCGGATGAAGTCGAAGTCCGGCTGCGACGCGGCGGGGAATCCCACCTCGATCTCCACGAGGCCAACTTCGAGCAGCAACTCGTAAAGGCGCAGTTTCTCGTCCACGTTCATCGGATCGATCAACGCCTGGTTGCCGTCGCGCAGATCGACGCTGCACCAGCGGGGTGGCGCCGTGAGCACCCGGTCCGGCCACTGGCGATCCGGCAAGGCGACCGGCGAGAACGGGCGGTACTTCTGGAAAGGCATGGCACCCTTGCGGCTGCCACGTAACGGTCTTGCGTGCTGCGTGGTCATCACGAAACGTCCCCTGTTGGGTTTGGACTTGGACGGTGGGCGGACTTGAGCCCTGTGGATGAGGTATAGCCGGCTTAGGCCGGCAGTAGCAGCAATAGCAGACGGGCGGTCAGCGCTGGGCTGGCCGGTGCGGAACGGGGACTGTTCGACTTGGCGTTCACAAGAATTCGCCGCCGTACGTGAACGGCGCGCAATATAGCCCAATGGCGGCCATGTTGCTAGCAGATGGTGCGCGGGCGTCCTCGCCCGCAAACCGAGCCTCGCGGCAGTGCTGCGGACCGGGAGGTCCGCGTACCCATCGGGGTGGCGCCGTCGTTAGCTACCGGGAAACCCGCGCGCCGCGTCAGACGCGTACGTCGACCGCCGCTGCGACCGCCGCAGCAGCCTCGCGCGCCGCAGCAATGCTGTCCCGGCGCGCCAGCGCCACACCCATGCGCCGCTCGCCATGGACCTCCGGCTTGCCGAAAAGCCGGATCTGCGTGTCCGGCTCGCCGAGTGCCGTGGCGAGATTTCCGTAGGCGACCCGATCCGAGTCGCCGTGGGCCAGGATCACTGCCGACGCCGAATGACCGACTTGACGGATCGCCGGGATCGGCAGGCCGAGAATGGCGCGCACGTGCAGGGCGAACTCGGACAGCTCCTGGCTGATCATGGTGACCATCCCCGTGTCGTGAGGCCTGGGGCTCACTTCGCTGAACCAGACGGCATCGTCCTTGATGAAGAACTCCACGCCGAAGAGCCCGTGGCCGCCGAGTTCGCCGGTGACCAGACCGGCGATCCGCTGGCACTCCGTGAGCGCCACCGACGACATCGGCTGCGGCTGCCAGGACTCCTGGTAGTCGCCACCCTCCTGCCGGTGCCCGATCGGCGCACAGAAACTCAGCCCACCGACGTGTTGGACGGTGAGCAAGGTGATCTCGTAGTCGAAGTCGATGAAGCCTTCCACGATTACCTTGTCGGCACCGCCGCGCGCGCCGGCCCGCGCGAACTCCCAGGCCGCGAGCGCGTCCGCCGCGGCATTGACCGTGGACTGCCCCTTGCCCGACGAACTCATCACCGGTTTCACCACGCACGGGGTACCGACGGCCGCGACGGCGGCCAGGAACTCGGCTTCGTTGGCCGCGAACCGGTACGGCGAGGTCGCGACCCCGAGCTGCTCGGCGGCCAGGCGGCGGATGCCCTCCCGGTTCATGGTCAACCTTGCCGCCCGCGCCGTTGGGATGATGCGCCTACCCGCCGCCTCGAGGTCGACGAGCGCGTCCGTCGCGATGGCCTCGATCTCGGGTACCACGAGGTCCGGACTCTCGGTTTCGATGAGCCGCTTGAGGTCGTCGCCATCGAGCATGTTGAGCACGTGGGCGCGGTGCGCGACCTGCATGGCCGGCGCGTTCGGGTAGCGGTCCGCGGCAATCGTCTCGACACCGAGACGCTGCAGTTCGATCACCACCTCCTTGCCGAGTTCGCCCGAACCGAGCAGCAGCACGCGGGTTGGGCGCGCCGACAACGGGGTGCCGATCACGGTCATGGCCTAGCGGGGCTCCGCACCAGCAAGAAGCACGAAAGGCCGACGGCCAGAGAAACGCAACCTGACTGCAAGCACTTAACCGCGGTCACGCAAACTAGCGTGACCACGTCCTTCGACGGCGACCAAGCTCGCCTGGTAGCGGCGGAAATTGCGCACGTAGCGATCCGAGAAATCCGTGATTTCCGCGACCTCGTCGTCGCTGATTTCGCGCACGACCTTCCCCGGCGAACCCAGTACCAAGCTGCGCTCCGGGATCTGCTTGCCCTCGGTGATGAGTGCATTGGAGCCGATCAGGCAGTTGTCGCCAATCACGGCGTCGTTCATGACCACGGCATTGATGCCGACCAAGCTATTGTTGCCGATCGTGCAGCCGTGCAGAACGGCCTTGTGCCCGACCGTGACCTGGTCGCCCAGGGTGACGGGGAAATCCTCGTCCATGTGGATGACGCTGTTGTCCTGCACGTTCGTGCGCCGGCCTATGGTGATGGTGTCGTAGTCGCCGCGCAGCACGGCGCCCCACCACACCGACGCCTCGTGCTTCAGGCGCACCGCGCCGATGACGACCGCGGTCGCCGCGACAAAGACATCGCCCTCGGTCTCGATCGTGCGACCGTCAAGCGTGTAGATCATGGCGTCTCCGAATCCCTCTGCCAGTCCCATTGTTTCCCTTAAGCGTGGGCGACCACAAGGGTCGCGCCTGATGATCGGCCCCTATAATCGCCCCATGAACTTCTGCAGCGCATGCGGCGGCCCCATCGTGCGCAGAGTCCCGCCCGGCGACAACCGCGAACGATTCGTCTGCGAACGCTGCGAGACGGTCCACTACGTCAATCCGAAGATCGTCACGGGATGCCTGCCCTTGTACGACGGCGCCGTGCTCCTCTGCCGACGGGGGATCGAGCCAAGGAAGGGGCTATGGACGTTGCCGGCCGGTTTCCTGGAACTCGGCGAGACGACCCTCGCGGGCGCCCTGCGGGAGACGCGCGAGGAGGCCTGTGCCACCGTCGACCCGCTCGGGCTGTACACCGTGTTCAACCTGCCGCACATCTCGCAGGTCTACCTGTTCTATCGCGCCCGACTCACCGACGACCGGTTCTCGCCGGGCGAAGAGACCACCGACGTCGCCCTGCTCGACGAGCAGGACATCCCCTGGGACGACCTCGCGTTTCCGGTGATCACCAACACGCTGCGCCACTACTTCTCCGACCGGCAAAGCGGCGACTTCCCGGTGCGCGTGGAGGACATCGTCGTCCAGCGCCGCTGAGAGCTCGCCCCGCGTCACCCCAGCGCCACGCGCGCATTCCTGAACAACCGCAACCACGGACCATCCTCACCCCAAGACGTGTCCACCCAGGAGTTCTGCACGGCCCGGAAAACGCGTTCCGGATGGGGCATCAGGATCAGCACCCGGCCGTCGGCGGCCGTGACGCCGGCTAGGCCCCTCGCGGAGCCGTTCGGATTCCCCGGATAGGATTCGGTGGGCTTGCCACTCGCATCGACATATTGCAGCGCAACCGCGCCGCGTGCGGTCAGCTCCGCGAGATGCGTATCCACGTCGAACTCGGCACGACCTTCGCCATGGGCGACGGGCACCGGCAACAGCGCTCCCGCCATGCCAAGAAGCCACGGCGAGTCCACGTCGCCGACGCGCGTCTGCACGGTACGTGCCTCGAACCGCTCCGAGCGATTGCCGACGAAGCGCGGCCAGCACTCGGCGCCCGGCACGAGGACCTTGAGTTCGGCGAGCATCTGGCAACCGTTGCAGACGCCGAGGGTGAGTGTGTCGCGGGCGAAGAACCCGGCGAAGGCATCGCGCAGGCGCGGCTCGAACAGGATCGACTTCGCCCAGCCGCCGCCCCCGCCGAGCACGTCGCCGTACGAAAAACCGCCGCACGCGGCCAAGGCCTGGAAGCCGCCGAGCTCTTGCGGGTCCGCGAACAGGTCCGACATGTGCACGTCGACGGCCTCGAAACCGGCGCGATCAAAGGCCGCGGCCATCTCGATCTGGCCGTTGACGCCTTGCTCGCGAAGAATGGCGATGCGCGGCCGTAGGCCGGTCGCGATATACGGTGCAGCGACATCGTCCTCTGGGTCGTAAGGTGCCGCGAACGTCAACTCCCCATCCGAATCCGCGATCGCCGCAAACTCCTCGTCAGCGCACGTCGGATCGTCCCGCCGCCGCTGCATCGCGTAGCTGGTCGAGGCCCAGGTCCGTTCGAGCTCGGGGCGCGTCGAGGTGAAGAGTTCGCCGTCGGCGCCCGTGATGACAACGCGCTCGTCGCGACGAGGCGTTGCCACACGTGTCCAGCGCAGTCCGAACGCCGCCGCCAACACCGCGGCCGCTGCGGCGTGTTCGTCCGGCAGTCCCACGACGAAGCCGACTTCCTCCGCGAAGAGGAATGCCAACGCATCGGCTTCGGCCACGATGGCGAGGCCCGAGCGGGCCGCGAACGCCATCTCCAGCAGCGTCACCAGCAGCCCGCCGTCGGAACGGTCGTGGTAGCACGTCGGCCAGCCGCTCTCGTGCAACGCTGTCGCGAATTCGAGCAGGGCCTTGAGCCCCGCGGTGTCGTCCACATCCGGCGGCACATCGCCCAGGACGCCGAAGCACTGGGCCAGGGCGCTCGCCCCAAGACGACGACGGGCGAACGCGGGCTCCGCGAGGTAGAGCCCCTGGGTTGCCGGCCCCATGAACGGATCGAGCGTCCGCCGCGCATCGGCCACGGGTGCAAACGCGCTGACATTGAGGGTCACTGGGGAGACCACCGTGTTGCCGTCCCAGCCGGTGCGCATGGACAGGCTGTCCTTCCCGACCGGAATGGCAATGCCGAGTGCCGGACAAAGGTCCTCGCCGACTGCGCGTACCGCCTCGTACAACGCCTGGTCCTCGCCGGGATGCCCCGCTGCCGCCATCCAGTTGGCCGACAGCACGGTCCGGCCGAGGCTGACCACGGGCGCGGCCGCAAGGTTGGTCAGCGCCTCGGCGACGGCCAGCCGAGCCGCCGCCGCAGGGTCGGTGACGGCCACCGGCGACCGCTCGCCCATGGCCATCGCCTCGCCCGCATGACCGTCGAAATCCGCCAGCGTCACCGCCGCATCGGCCACCGGCACCTGGTAGGGCCCAACCATCTGGTCGCGGGCCACAAGTCCCGTGATGCTGCGATCGCCTATGGTGACCAGGAACTTCTTGCTGGCTACGGCCGGCAGCCGCAGCACGCGATCGACCGCCTCGGCGAGATCGATGCCGCCGTGCTCGAACAGTGCGGCGGGGCGCTCGCGCGGACTGAAGCGGCGGTGCATTCTCGGCGGCTTGCCGAACAGCGTCGACAGCGGCATGTCCACGGGGGTCTCGTGGCGCTCCGAGTCCGAGACCCACAGCCGCGGTTCCGCGGTCGCCTCGCCGACGACCGCGTACGGGCACCGTTCACGCGCGCAGATCGCCTCGAACACCGCCAGGTTCTCCGGAGCGACCGCCAGGACATAACGCTCCTGGGCTTCGTTGCACCAGATCTCCATCGGCGACATGCCGGGGTCCGCGTTCGGCACGGCGCGGATGTCGAAGCGCCCACCGACCCCGGCGTCGTTGACCAACTCCGGCAGCGCATTGGATAGCCCGCCGGCCCCGACGTCGTGGACCAGGCGGATCGGATTGTCCGAACCCAAGGCGCAGCAGCGGTCGATCACTTCCTGGCAGCGGCGCTGCATCTCCGCGTTGTCGCGCTGCACCGATGCGAAGTCCAACTCCGAGTCGCTGCTGCCGGCGGCCATGCTCGATGCCGCCCCGCCGCCCAAGCCGATCAGCATGGCCGGGCCACCGAGAACCACAAGGCGGGCGCCCGGCAAGACCGGTGATGCGTCCACATGCTCGGCGACGATGCTCCCGACGCCGCCGGCGATCATCACCGGCTTGTGGTAACCCCAGGTCTCGCCCGCTGCCGGGCTTCGCGCCTCGAACGTGCGGAAGTAGCCGGTCAGGCAGGGGCGGCCGAACTCGTTGTTGAACGCCGCGGCGCCGATCGGCGCTTGCAGCATGATCTCGGCGGCGGATGCGATCCTGCCAGGCTTACCGACACCAGTTTCCCAAGGCTCCGGCCGCTCGCCGAGGTTGAGGTGGCTCGTGGTGAATCCAACCAGGCCGGCCTTCGGCTTCGACCCGCGACCAACTGCGCCCTCGTCGCGAATCTCGCCGCCCGAGCCGGTCGCCGCCCCCGGGTACGGCGCGATGGCGGTCGGGTGATTGTGCGTCTCGACCTTCATCAGCACGTGCAGCGCGCCGCGACGGCGCCGGTACACCCTGTCCCTTTCGGGGGCCAGACGCGACGCTGTATGACCTTGGACGACCGCGGCGTTGTCCGAGTAGGCGGACAGGATGCCCTCGCCGTTGGTTCGCTGATAGGTGTTGCGGATCATTCCGAACAGCGACCTCGACTGCGCCTCGCCATCGATCGACCAGTCGGCATTGAAGATCTTGTGCCGGCAATGCTCGGAATTGGCCTGCGCGAACATCATCAACTCGACGTCCGTCGGATCCCGGCCGAGACCCTCGTAGGCCATGCCGAGGTAGTCGATCTCGTCCGCCGACAGCGCGAGCCCCAGCCGGGCGTTGGCATCCGCAAGGGCCGCCGATGCGTCGTCACCCAGGCTGACGACCCGCAACGGCCGCGGCGTGGCTTCCTCGGCCAGCACGTTGAAGTCCTCATCGAACAGCACCGCTTCGGTCATGCGGTCATGGAGTTCGGCAGCGACCGCGCTGCGCGACGTAGGCGGGCACGCCCCGGCCAGGTACCAACGCACACCGCGTTCGACGCGGGCTACCGCCGCCATGCCGCAGCGACCGAAGATGTCCGTCGCCTTGCTCGACCACGGCGATATCGTCCCCCGGCGCGGGATCACGGTGCAGAACGGCTCGCCGATGCGTCTGGCCAGCTCGCGGCGCGGTCCGTAGGCCAGCAGCGCGTCGACGACGGGCCGGTCCCGGTCGTCCAACGGGCCAGCCAGCAGCAGGAAGTGCACGAACTCGGCGAAAACGCCATCGATCCCAGGAGCGATTGCCGAGATTTCGGCGTGCTTCGCCCCGAGCCGGGCCGCCGAGAACGCGGGCGGGCCGGTGAGCAACTCGACGACGGGAGCCATGAAGCCGCGCATTATAGCGAGAGCAACCAATGTCCAACCACGACGGAATGCACCCCATCGGCGTATGATCTCGATGATGTCAGCGGGCACGGAGTGATCCATGAACCGACGCAAGGTACTCCAGTCAGTGGTCTCCGCCGGCGTACTGGCCGCCGTGCCGGTCAGGGCCGGCGAAGAGCGTCCCAAGACGCCCCGCGACTTCACCGGGCCGTTCTACCCTCGCGGGCCCCGCATCGGCGCCAGCGACCTGATCGTCGGCGAACCCAAGGCCGACGTGCTGCACTTGGGCGGACTCGTCCTGGCACCTGACGGCAGCCCGCATCCCGGCGTCCTCGTCGACATCTGGCAGGCCGATCCCCAAGGCCGCTACAAGCACCCACGCGACAGCGGCCAGGACAGCCTCATGGCCGAGTTCCTCTACTGGGGCGAGGCCACCACCGACGCCGAGGCGCGGTTCGAGTTCCGTACCTACGTGCCGGGTCGCTATGCGGCGCGGCCCGCGCAACACATCCACTACAAGGTCTGGGACGGTGAGCAGGAGTTGCTGACCAGCCAGATCTATTTCGCGGAACTCGGCGGTACCCGGGGACTCGCGAGGTCGGATGAAGCCACGGCGCTGCAGACGGTGAACCTCGAGTCCGCCGCCGACGGGGGCGTTGTAGCCGAGATTGAGATCGTGATTTAGGTTGCATCGAGGCCCTTGGCCGCTCGCTCGTCGTGTGCAGCAAGCGAGCGCCGAGTCGTGTCGATGCCGGAATGGAGAGTTGTTTGCAGCCAGCGCCCTCGACCGAGCGACCTTCCGTAGAGGCGATTGCCGCCAGCAGGTCTTGCTTTGCACGCCGTCGCCGAGCGTCCGGTGCCCGAGCGTACGGGTGGATTGCGGTCGTACTGCTTGCCTGCCTTGCACAGGCCACCGCGCACGCCGCGACCGAGACGAACGCTCGGCCAAGCGATGCGGCGATCTTCAACGACGTCCACTTCCACCTGACGAACTACGTGCAACGGGGCATAACGGCCCGCCGGTACTTCGAGATGGTCGGCGACCGTGTGGGGCGGGTGGCCATGTTCGGCATTCCCCTGCAGCAGAAGTGGGACTACTTCGTCTCCGGCGAGAGGGCGCCCAACTACTACCTGCTCTCCGACGCGGCGCTCTACTACTACTCGTTCGTCGACGCGGCGATCGCCATGGAGTACCGGTCGTTGAGCGACGCGCAGAGGGCCCGCGTCGATCCGATGATCACCGGCTTCAACCCGACGGACATGTTCGCGGCCGACCACATCCGCAGGGTGCTGCTCACGTTCCCGGGCGTGTTCTCGGGGATCGGCGAGTTCAGCGTACACAAGGAGTTCGTGTCCTCGAAGGTCGCCGGACACACGGCGAGCCTGCGCAATCCCGCCCTCGACCGCATCCTCGAAGCAGTGGCCGAGATCGGTCTGGTCGCGATCATCCACTGCGACATCGACCGGGTGCGCGGCGGAGAACGGCCCGTCCACTACGACGACCTGCGCCGCCTGCTCGCGGCGCATCCCGGTGCTTCGGTGATCTGGGCGCACACCGGCCTCGGCAGGTTCGTGCGCCCTGCGGAACAGCATCTCGCGCTGCTCGATGCGTTGTTGAGCGACGCCTCCTACGATCACGTCGTGCTCGACATCTCGTGGGACGAAGTGGCCCGCTACGTTGTCCAGGACAGCGAAGCGACCGTGGCGTGGGCCGCGTTGATCGAGAAGCACCCCACCCGATTCCTGTTCGGAACGGACTCGGTGGCGCCGTTGAACTGGGAGGCCTACATGAGGACGCACGCCGTCTACCGGCCGCTCTGGGAAGAGCTCCGCACGGACACCCGCGCGCAGGTGGAGCGGCTCAACTACGAACGGGTATTCGACGCCGCCATTCCCAGGGTCCGCGCTTGGGAGCGGATGGCGGCAGCCTCGCGCTGAGCGGACCTACACATCGGGCGAGCCACGCCTTCGCCTGTCCTTCAAGCGTCCGAGGCGCGGAACGCGTAGCTCCCTTCGACAACATCGTGGAATGCCCGGAACAGTTCGCCGACCTTTAGGAGGTCGCGGGGCTGCAAAAGCCGACGATCGCCGGCCGGCGGCGCGCGGTCGCCGAACTGTTCGTCGAGTCGCGCCAGGATTTCGAGCGGCCCGGGCCCATCGGACGCAGCCGGGCCGATCACCTCCAGGCTTTCCCGCAGGCGTCCCAAACAGAAGCGCAGCGAATACGGCAGATCGCCTTCGTTCGCGAGGAGCCCGAGGACGGCGTCCCGCTCGAACACGGTACCGCATTCGCGGCCATAGGCCTCGAAGGCGTTGCAGGCGCGCAGCAGCACCGGCCACTCGCCGCCGTTTTCGCGGCCTGCGGCATCGCCGCTGTGCGCCGCGAGCATGGACACCACGAGCTGCGCGCGCTCGACGTATCGGCCCAACTGCATGAAGCACCACTCGCTGCCGCGGCGCATCGTCGCGTCGCAGATGCCGTGGAACCGCTGGATGCCCTCGGCGACATCCCGGTAGAGAAGTTCCGGCTCCCGTCGCCAGACGTCGCTCAGCCGTGTGCGGCGAAGCTCCAGGTAGTCCCGGTTGATGCTCGACCAGATGTCGGAGCCGATGGCGCTGCGCACCTCGCGCGCATTCTCTCGCGCGGCCGCGAGGCAGTTCGCGATCGCTGCCGGATTGCCCTTCTCGAAGGTCAGGATGTCGGTTAGCGTGTAGCCGTCCACGAACAGGAAGTCGTCGTCCTCCATGTTGCCGAGCGTCTCGGACTCCGGCGGATCGTGGCCGATGCCGGCGAAGAGCAGCCGCCAACCCGTCGCGACTTCTACGGCCGTCCCGACGGGCAGCCGCTGGATCTGAATGCCGACAAGGCGCGCGGTGAACTCCGCTCGTTCCAGGTAACGGGCCATCCAGTAGAGGCTGTCGGCGACCCGCGCTAGCACTCGCGCTCCTCGACGATCCAGGCGTCCTTGGCGCCGCCGCCCTGGCTGGAGTTGACCACGAGGTTGCCTTTGCGCAACGCCACCCGGCACAGCCCGCCGGGCACGACGCGGGTTTCCGCCCCGTGCAGCACGAAGGGCCGGAGGTCTACATGGCGCGGTTCGAGGCGGCCGTCGATGAGGCACGGCGCCTGCGACAGGTCCAGCGTCGGCTGGGAGATGTAGTTTGCGGGACGCGCGCGGATCTTGTCGGCGAAGGCATCGCGTTCTGCTCGGCTGGCGTGAACGCCGACGAGCATGTCGTAGCCGCCGGACTCGCCGACCGCCTTGACCACCAGTTCGTCAAGGTGCTCGAGGGTGTAGGCGAGGCCCGCCGGGTCCCGGCATAGATGGGTCTCGACGTTCGGCAGGATGGGCTCCTCGCCAAGGTAGTACCGGATCATCCCGGGCACGAAGGCGTAGACGGCCTTGTCGTCCGCCACGCCGGTACCGGGCGCGTTCGCCATCGCCAGGTTGCCCTTGCGGTAGACCTCGAAGAGCCCGGGGACACCAAGCTTGGAGTCATCCCGGAAGGCGCGCGGGTCGATGAAGTCGTCGTCGAGACGCCGGTACAGAACGTCGACCGGGCGCAGCCCGTGCGTGGTGCGCATGTGGAGGCGGTCGTCGCGAACGGTCAGGTCGCCGCCTCGCACCAGTTCGATGTCCATTTCGGCGGCGAGAAACGCGTGTTCGTAGTAGGCCGAGTTGTAGATGCCAGGGGTCAGCAGCGCGACCGTCGGGGACTCCGCTTCGGGGGCCAAGGAGCGGAGCGCACGCAGGAGTTCCGCCGGGTACTGATCGACAGGGCGCACGCGGTAGCTGCGGAATACGCGCGGCCAGGCGCGGCGGATCGCCTGGCGGCAGGCGAGCATGTAGGACACCCCGGAAGGCACGCGCATGTTGTCTTCGAGAACCATGAAGCCGTCCCGGGTGCGGACGATGTCGCTTCCACAGACCGAGACGTAGGCGTCGAGGGGAACCTTGACCCCTTCCATTTGCGGCCGGTAGTAGGGGCAGCCGCGCACGAGATCCTCCGGGACCACGCCGTCGCGCAGGATCAACCCTCTCCCGTAGACGTCGGCCAGGAACAGGTTCAGCGCCTGGACGCGCTGGACAAGGCCCCGCTCGATCCGTTCCCATTCGCCCGCTGGCACGAGCCTCGGCACGCAGTCGACCGGGAAGACGCGTTCAATGGACTCGTCGTCGCCGTAGACGGTGAAGGTGATGCCCTCGTGCAGCAACGCCCGGTTGACCCGCTGCTGGAGGCTGCCGAGTTCGTCGGCGGGTAGCTCGGACAGCGCTTGGATCAGTGCCTCGCAGTGAGGCAGCGCTCGGTCTGGGGCGGCGAACATCTCGTCGAAGAACCGTTCATCGAGGGGGTATCCGTCGAGGAATGCAGGGCCACCAGTGCCCGTTCGGTCAGGCATCGACGGCCCCACTGTCGGAATCGGCGTACAAGACGGTCGCGGTCTCCGAAGTGACGGTGACATCGTTGCGCCCCGCCGCCTGGTCCGGCGCGAGACGCAGCAACCTTCAAAGTGATTCTACGCGGATCGCCGCCAGCCTCAAGGAATCCAGCGGCTCGCCACGCTGAGGAGCGAGGAGCTCTTCAACGACCGTCGTCAGCACCCACCACCCGAGGGAAACCCGAGGATCCTCAAGACGTCGTCGCGGGGTTCGAAGCCGTGAATCTCGACAGCGAGTGATGCGTCTGGACAGGTGCGCCCGTAACGGTTGAGCCACACGGCGGTCATGCCGCACCCCAGCGCGCCGAGGACGTCGTTCTCCCACGAATCCCCGATCATCGTTGCGCGTTCCGGGACCACGCCCAGCCGGGCGAGGGCGAACCGGAAAATCGCCGGGGCCGGCTTGGTCGCTCCCACGTCCTCGGAAACCGCGACGGCGTCGGGATGGATGCCGAAGCGCTCGAGCTTGCCTCGCTGCCGCGCCGACGAGCCGTTGGTCACCACCCCGATCTTCACGTGTCCGGCCAAGGCGTTGAGCAACCCGGCACCGCCCGGGACCAGGCGCGCGTTCGACTGCTGCTCCCGCGCGTATGCCGCGGCCGCCCTCGCAACCGCCCCTTCGTCCGGCTGGTGGCCGTATCGACGGCAAATGCCGCGGACGCGTTCGAGGCGGGCTGCCTCGTCGGACAGGCCGCCGCCCAGGGTGCGCAGATAGTTGGCGTGCAGTTGTTCGTCGTGGACGAGTTCCAGCTCTTCGAGCGGCAGGTTTGCCAGCGCGGGCAGCAACTCCTGGACGGCGCGCAGGCCCGCTCGGCGCGAGTACTGGAAGTCGACCAGCGTGTCGTCGAGGTCGAAGAGGACGGCCTGCGTATCGTTCATCGGCTGCCTACCTGGCGGCAGCACGTGCCCTGCTTCACCTTGCGCCGAGCGCGCCTTCCCAGAGTTCCCGCTCCTCCCGGTTCAGATCCGCATCGATGCGCGGATCGGCGTCGAGAACCAAGGTCTGCCGGCTCGCCGTGTCGTAGCGCGGCCAATGCGGCAGGCCCGCACCGTTGGGCTCGCCGGTTCTCGCGAAGGCGATGATGGTGTCCGACCAACGCTGGGACAGGTCGCGGACGACGGGGTCTTCCGGGTCGTAGAAAACCAGTGCCCCGGGGTCGTCGCTGTTGAAGCGATTGAAGGTGAAAGGAATCTCGGCGCCGTGGGTAGCACCGACATCCTGACCGAGGAAGTCCACCGTCGTCGGCAGATCGAACCGGTACAGCCACCCGCCCGGCCCGGCCGCCGTGGCGCTCGCCGCGCTCCCCATCGCGGCCTTGAGGAACATCGCACCCCAGATGCGCTCCTGGATCTCCTTCGCATCAGCGTCCGGATACCGAGCCTTGAGAGCGTCGAGGTATCGTGCCGGATCGCTGCCCGCCATGACGGCGCTGGCAAGCCCCGGGTTCATCCCCGCCATCATCTGTTCCCGCGCAGCGGCCTCGGGCACGAACGCGGCGTAAAGCGCGGTGAAGAACGTGCCTTCGTCGCGATTCGTGCCGGCGATTAACGGCACGCCACGCGCGCCCCGCTCGACGATCGCGGCATCGGTCGTACGCGTGACTACCGTGCCGTCGACGCGCGCCCCGACGCTGGGCAACGCGGTCTGCGCCGCCAACAGGTCCTCCGCGGTCATGGCGCGCAACACGTCGACAAGGCTCTCCCGCGACTCGCCAAGGTGCGAAAGGAGCGGCGTCACGACGTCCGTCGGCGGCGTATCGGCGGTGCCCGGGCTGTGCGCGATGGCCTTGTGGTAGAGGCCGTCGGCTGCGGGCGTTGCCAAGAGGG
>LXNJ01001336.1_pt1 | contig 14925 bp, 10 predicted proteins | sample 809081 | NCBI WGS metagenome assembly LXNJ01 (sample SAMN04870510, study PRJNA318959) | sponge metagenome | biome: sponge; feature: marine sponge reef; material: water | host: Petrosia ficiformis | place: Greece: Milos, Mediterranean Sea | collected 2013-05-29 | depth 5-7 m
CCGCTACGGCATGACCTGCTACCGCGCGGGCGGCAACACCTGCTACGCGGGCGCCCCGGGCGCGATGAACCGCGAGCACGCCATCTTCGGCGCCGACCGCTGCGTGGCCGTCACCCCGTCCGATGTGGCTCCGGCGCTTGTGGCGCTCGACGCCGAGATGATCGTGCGGAGCGCGCGCCGCGAGAAGGTGGTCCCCGCGGCGGAGTTCTTCATGCCGCCCGGCGTCGACATCACGCGCATGACCGTGCTGGGAGAGCGCGACCTGCTCACCGCGATCCGCGTCCCGGGCCGCTGGGCAGGCGCCGACTTCCACTTCGAGAAGGTCGCGGACCGGAAGACCTGGGACTTCGCGCTGGTCAGCGTGGCCGCGGCGGTGCGGGTGAACGGCGGCGTCATCGAGGACGCCCGTATCGTGGCCGGGGCCGTGCAGTGCGTCCCGCGCCGCATGACCGCGGTCGAGGACCTCGTGCGGGGACGCCCCCGCGACGAGGAGACCGCCGAGATGGCCGGCGAACTCGCGGTCAGGGGCGCCGATCCGCTCGACTACAACCACTTCAAGATCCCGCTGCTCGGGAACCTGGTGAAGCGGGCGGTGCGGGCTACCTCCTGAAGCGCACCCACTTCGTAATGCGCCGCTGAGACACCTCGGCGCCGTACACGTTCCCGTCGCTGTCCACGGCCACGCCTTCGGGCCCGCTGAACCCCATCACGTTCGCGCGGTCGTCGGGCAGGAAGTGATGCACCCACCCCATGCGCGCGTCCCCGATCCGGATCCCCTTCTCCCAGCCGGCGTTGCGCTGCCCGGTGAACTCGTTGGGCGCGGGGCTCGACTCCGAATCGGCCACGTAGATGTTGTCGTCGGCGTCGATGTAGATGCCGCTCGGGCGGCCGAACTGTGTCCAGATCGCGAGGAACTCGCCCTCCTGGTCGAAGATCTGGATGCGGTTGTTATAGCGGTCGCCCACGAAGATCCGGCCCTGCGAGTCCATGGCCAGCGCGTGCGGATCGCGGAACTGCCCCGGACCGTAGCCGAGTTCGCCCCACGTTTCCAAGTAGTTCCCGTCGGCGTCGTAGCGGATGACACGACCCCGGGTGCGATCGTGCGCATCCACCACGTAGATCTGTCCGTTGGGCGCGACCACCACGTCGGAGGGGCGGGTGAGGTGGCCGGGCGGGTCGCCAGCCTCGCCCGGGGTCCCGATGGTCATGAGCAGTTCGCCCTCGGGCGAGAACTTGAGCACGGAGTGGCCGGTCGTGGTGGCGCCGTTGGCCCAGGCGTCGGTCACCCACACGTTGCCCTCGTGGTCGACGTCGATGCCGTGCGGCCACGCGATCATCCCGCCGCCGAAGCTGCGCAGGAGGTTGCCGTCCGTGTCGAAGAGCAGGATCGGATCGACGTCTGAGCCGACACAGGTATTGCGCCCGCAGCGCTCCGCGACCCAGATGTTGCCGTCCAGCGCGATCTCGATGGCACTGGTCGATCCCCACTCGCGGCCCTCGGGGAGCTCACCCCATCCGTAGACGGGGCGGAACGGGTTGCTGGTGTCGTGCTGGGCGTGGAGGGGCCCGGTCGCGGCAATGACGGCCGTGGCAGCGATGATTCCGGCGCTCGCCGCACAAAACTGTCTGGTCATTCCTTCGTCTCCGTATTGAGGGGGCGTTCCCTGCTGAAGAGGCGTGCGCGGGGGAACGTATTTAACGTTTGTGGGCACCTTAGCTCCCGCACTCGACCGCGGCCACCCCTCCCGAACCACGCGTTCACCGCAAATGCCTCGTCCATGAGTTCATCCCGCCACGACCTCCACCTTCACGAACAGCTCCTGCTCCTTGCCCTGCGTGACCGCAAGGGCACCGTGGACTACCGGGCGGGTCACTACAACCTGGCGATGGGCGGGGCGATTCTCGCCGAACTGGCGCTGGACGGCCACATCCGGATCGACGAGGGCAAGCGGGCGTGGGTCGAGGTGCCGCCCGGCATCGCCCGGGTCCGTGATGAGGTCATGAACGAGGCGCTCGACAAGGTCCGCGGATCCAAGCGGCGCGGGGCCACGTCGTGGGTCCAGCGCTTCGGTGCGCTCAAGCGCCTCCGGCACCGTACCGCCGTGGGTCTCTGCCGCCGCGGCATCCTGCGCGCGAGCGAGTCCCAGCTGCTGCTGATCTTCAGCCGCAAGGTCTACCCGACCGTGGATCCCGAGCCCGAACGTCGCGTCATCGAGGCACTCCGGGAAGCCGTGATGGGTGACGAGGGGGTCGAGCCGGGTCTCGGCGTGGTGCTGTCGCTCGCCCACACGACCGGGTCGCTCCGGATCCACTTCGACCGCAAGGAGCTACGGGCGCGCAAGAGGCGGCTCAAGGCGATCTCGTCGGGTGAGGCGTTCCAGACGAGCGCGCAGTCCGCCGTGGCGGCACAACAGGCGGTCAGGAGCGCGGTCGCGGCGGCTCAGGCGGCGGTCGCGGCGACGAATGCCGCGGTTGTGGCAGCGGTCGCGGCGTCTTCGGCGTCCGGCTGAGGAGCGCGGGCGGATCGGGCCGGCCGCCCCTCAGCGCCGGATCGCCTCGCCTTCCAGCGCGGGCGCGTGGACCGGGTCGCGTCGCACGCGCGTCGCCTGCTCGAACGCGTACCCCAGCGCAAGCAGCCGGGCCTCGCTGAACTCGCGCCCCAGGAACGAAATGCCGACCGGGAGGCGGTCGCCAGTGTAGCTGGCCGGCACGATCAGGTCGGGGAGGCCGCTCAGGTTGGCCAGGTTGGTCGCGGACGGAGCCGGATTGGGCGCCGACGAGCCGCGGTAGACGCCCGCGGGGCCGGGCCGCGTGGGCGACGTGGGGTACACGATCGCGTCCAGGCCGTGGTCGTCCAGCACCCCGGTCAGGAGGGCGCGAACCAGCGGCAGACCGTGGTCTCGCATCGCCGTGTACTCGGAGTCGTCGAGCGAGCCGCCGTCCAGCTCCTGTTCGAAGAAGCTCCAGCGGGTGGGATTGGGCATGCCGCCGCCGGGCATCGGGGCCAGGATCCGCTTCGCGCGTTCGACCATCTCCTCCAGGGTGCGCGGATAGCCCGGCGACAGTGTGGCCAGGTAGTCCTCGATCTGCACCGGGAACTCGCGCCAGCGGATGGTCTGGTAGAACTCGGCCTTGGCGTCGAGAAGCCACGGCGGGTAGCGCACGTCGACCATCGTCGCGCCGCCCTCGCGCATGCGGTCGAGGGCGGCCTCGATGATCCAGTCGACCTCGGTGTCGTAGCCGAGGAAATCCCGCGCGACGCCGATCCGGGCGCCGTCGAGCGCGCCAGAGTCGAGAAAGCGGGTGTAGTCCGTCTCGTAGCGCCCCTCGCTGCCCGCCGTCGCCGGGTCCGCCGGATCGACGCCCACCATGGCGCTCAGCATGGCGGCCACGTCGTACACGTGGCGGGCCATCGGCCCCGCGGTGTCGAACGAGAGCGCCAGGGGCACGATCCCGTCGCGGCTCAGCAGCCCGAGCGTGGGCTTGAGCCCTGCAATGCCGTTCGAGGTGGAGGGGCCGCGGACCGAGCCGCCGGTGTCGGTACCGATGCCGACCTGCGCGTACGAGGCGGCGATGGCCACGCCGGTGCCCCCGGAAGATCCCGACGGCGTGCGGCCGAGGTGGTGCGGGTTGAGCATCGGGCCATCGATCGAGCTCATCTGCACCCCCGACGCGAGCTCGCTCATGTTCGCCTTGCCCAGGATGATCGCACCCGCTTCGCGCAGCTTCCGCACGATGTAGGCGTCGTCGGGCGGGACCGAACCGCGGAGCAGAATCGAGCCCGCGGTCGTCGGCATGTCGTGCGTGTCGACGTTGTCCTTGAGCACGACCGGGATCCCGTGGAGGAGCGAGCGCGGCCCGGTTCTCCGACGTTCCGCGTCGAGGGCCCGCGCAGTTTCCAGCGCGCGCGGATTGAGGGTGAGCATCGCGTTGAGGCGCGGCCCCTGATCGTCGTACGCCCGTATGCGCGCCAGGAAGAGCGAGACCAGCTGCTCGGAGCTGAGCGACCCCGATGCGAAGGCGGCGTTGAGGTCGGAGATCGTGACCTCCGATAGCGGGGTCGACTGGGCGAAGACAGCCGTCCCGATCCCCGGTGCCGGCGCTGCCAGGCCGATCATTGCGGCGGCCGTGGCGAAACGGAGTGAGCGTGCCGTGTTCATCGGGTGTGACACTAGCGACGATTCTCAGGATCCGGCAAGGATGTGCCTCAAGTCACCGTATCCGGTCGAAGAAGACCTTGCCCGCAAGTCTGCGGAACATCCCCCAGGTCACCAGACCCGCGTCCAGAGCCCTGGCCACGGGCAGGTGGTCGTAACCCCAGCGTGCGGCGTGTTTCCACCGTCGCCCGGTGTAAGCGCTGCGTATGACGTCGCCCGGGTGGGGCCCGCCCCTCTCCAGATGGTCCGTGATGGCGTCACCCGCGAGCCTGCCGAACCGGTACGCGTTGTGAATGCCGCCGGCGGTCAACGGGGACACCATGCCGGCCGAATCTCCGATGAGGACCACGCCCTCGCCATGGAAGTTTCGCAGCAGTCCGCCGATCGGGATGATCCCGCCGCGCTTTTCCAGCACGCGTTTCCCCGACAACCCGAACAGCGGATCGATTCTGCGGATGAAGCCCGGCATGTCGGCGCGGCGATGCCGATGGACGGCCAGGCCGACCTGGGTCGCCGCCACCCCGGGCACCACCCACCCGATGTACCCGGGAGCATACTCGGAATCGACGAAGCAGTGGAGGCAGTCCCCCGCGTTGGGCAGCGGCTCGAATTCCCATTCCACTCCCTTGAGCAGCCGGCGGTTGCTGTCAAGCCCGAAGCTCTCGGCTACGCGGGAGCGGGCGCCATCGGCTCCGACCAGGAAACGGCATTCAACTCGCGAGTCCCTGAGCGTCATCGGCTTTCCGTTCCCCGCAGACGCCATCCCCCGGAACTTCTCTCCGAACCGGACCTCGGCACCGGAGCGCCGGGTCTCTTCGACCAGATGGCCCATCAGACGCGCCGTGTCGGTGGCCATGAAGAAGTAGCGGTCGCCGTTGAGTTCGACGAAGCGGTGGCTGGGCGAGTAGACGCGGACACGCTCGATCCGGCGAACCAGAGCACTCGGAGCCGCCCACTCCTCCCACGCTTCCCGGACCAGGATCCCCGTCGTGTGGATCCGCTCGCCCGGCTCCGCCTTGCGCTCCAGTACCACCACGGACAGGCCCCGCTCGGCCGCCCGGCGCGCGCACGCGAGCCCGGCGAACCCGGCGCCGATCACGGCGACATCGTAGTTTGCGGTCATATCTTCATCAGCCAGGCTCGCCGAACCCCTCCCTTAGGACTGCCAGCATGACCACTCTCCAAGGCCTTCGCGTTTCCCCGCGCCTGTTGCCCGTCACGATCCCGCTCCTCGTCGCATCCGCGCTGTCCGCGCAGAACCCGAATCCGCAGGGCGGCCACCTCGATCCTGCGACCGGCTACATCCTGCCGCCCGACCCTGTCGCCGACCTGTTCGCGGCGGACCCCAATTTCGCCACCCTGAATCATATCAGCCCGAACGGCGACCACTTCGTGATCCCGCTCTCGACCGAGCTCTCCACGCTGGAGGAAGTCGGCGAGGAGACGCTGCGCCTCGGGATGCTTGAGATCCGCGCGCGTACCGACCGGCCGTGGCACCTGGACATCTACGGGCTGTACGGCCTGCGCTTCTATTCGCTCAGCGGGCGTTCCATCACGGACGTCGATCTTCCCGAGGGCATCTACATCAGCGACCTGATGTGGTCGCTGGACGGCTCGCAGCTCGCCTTCCTCGCGCACCTCGACCAGACCACGCAGGTCTGGATCGCCTCGCCCGGCGACGGTACCGTTCGCCCGGCCGGCGACGCGCACGTCATGACCACGCTCGGCACTTCCTCGCGCGGCCAGGGAACCGCTCCGTCTCGCATGCTGCAATGGACGCCCTCGGGCTCGCTCGTCACGCTGGCCGCGCCGTCCGGTCGCGGCGCACCACCGCCCGCACCCGCGCTCCCATCCGGGCCCACGATCCGCCACACCCGCGCGGCGCCCACACCCAACCGCACCATGCCCTTCCTGCTGCAGGACGACCACGAAGCGGATCTGTTCGAGCACTACACGCGCAGCCAGATCGTCGAACTGGTGCCGGGCCGGGCCGCGCGTCCGATCGGTGAGCCCGGAATGTATGAAGCCATCGCGCTCAGCCCCGACGGACGCCACCTGATCGCCACGCGCATCGAGCGCCCCTTCACCTTCATCAACAGCTACGCGGGGTTCCCGCGCGTGACCGAGGTGCTGGACATTGGAACGGGCGAGGTCCTGGCCACGCTGGAGGAGCGCGAACTGCGGGAAGGCCGGGGCGGAGGGTCGCAGGATGGGCCGCGCGACTGGCGCTGGCGTCCCGACGGCAGCGGGATCTCCTACCTCCACCGGGTGGCGGCGGACGATGACGAGGCCGACGGCGCGGACGGGCCCCGCGGGGACCGCATCATGCTCCTTCCCCAACCCTTCGGAGACGCGGACGCGGTCGAGATCGCGCGCAGCGAACACCCAGTCGCCTCGGTCACCTACTCCCGCGACGGGCGCCATGCGTTTGCGTCGGTCAGCCGGGACGGCGACGAGGGGCTCGTCCACTACGCCCTCGATCCGGCCGGCGCCCCGCCCGCCATGCCGGCCGAGGGCCGTACGCTGGTGGCGTTCCATGACGCGGGCGACGCGCTGGCGCTCCCCGGCGAACTGCTGACCGCCCGCACCGCCAACGGCATCGAGCACGCGTGGATGTCGTCCGACGGCGAGAGCGCGTATCTGCGCGGCGACGGGTGGAGGGGGGACTTCCGCCCGCAGCCCTTCGTCGACCGCCTGTCGATCGCCGACGGCGCGACGGAGCGGCTCTTCGAGGGGTCGCGCGACGCCTTCGACCAGCCCCTCGTGCCGCTCGACCCCGATCTGGAGCGCATGATCGTCAGCCGCGAGGGGAAGAATACGTTTCCGGACAGCCACCTGTGGGTTCGGGACGCGGCGGGGGCAGACGCCCGTGGCGGGGGAGCCCCGGGCGGCATGGGCGGCACGTTGGAAAACCTGACCCGCAACGTGGACCCGTTCCCGCAGCTGACGGCCACGCGCCGGATCGACTTCGAGTTCACCCGGCGTGACGGGCTCGAGATCCAGGGCCGCGTGTCGCTCCCCGTCGACTACGTGGAGGGGACGAGGGTGCCCGCCATCTTCTGGACCTATCCGCGCGAGTACCGGAGCGAGGACGACTTCCACAACGCCACCATCCGCGCGCGCAACCACAACGCGTACACGCGCCTTGCCTGGCTTCGCTGGTCCGACCTCTGGCTGACACAGGGCTACGCGCTGATATACCCGGACATCCCGATCGTAGGGACGAGTTACAACGATTACTATATCTCCAACATGGTCGACGGGATGTACGCGGCGATCCGCGCGGTCGACGGCCTCGGCGTGATCGACATGGACCGGATCGGGCACGGAGGGCACAGCTACGGCGCGTTCGCGACCGCCAACTTCCTCGCGCACACGCCGTTCTTCAAGGCGGGGATCGCCGGCGACGGCGCCTACAACCGCTCGCTTACGCCGATGGGATTCCAGGCCGAGCCGCGCGACATCTGGGAGGCGCCCCACGTGTACATGGAGATGTCGCCGTTCTTCAAGGCGGACCAGATCAACACGCCGCTGCTCCTCTACCACGGTGCCGACGACAACAACTCGGGCACCTACCCCATCCAGTCGGAGCGGATGATCCACGCGCTGACGGGGCTCGGCAAGACCGCCGTGCTATACGTCTACCCGTTCGAATCGCACACGCCGCGCGCGATCGAGAACAACCTGGACATGTGGGCCCGGTGGATCGAGTGGTTCGACCGCTTTGTGAAGGGTGCCGGCGACGAGGCAGGCACCGTTTCGGGGATGTAGCCGATTCGGAAACGGCTACGAAGTCGGCACCCGCCCTCACAATCCCTCCCTCCTGCGAGGACCTGACATGGCATCCGAGCCAGGCAAGACCGCACACGGCGTCCGCTACGAACCCGACGAGAGGCCACCCTGGCCGCTGGCCGCGGGACTGGCGCTCCAGTACTCGGTGCTGGCGGTCGGGGGGGTGGTGCTCACCGTCGCGATCGTGCTTCGCAGCGCGGAGAGCAGCGCGGCGTACCTGGCCTGGGGGGCTTTCGGCGCGCTCCTGGTAAGCGGCGTGGCCACCGTTCTGCAGGCGCGGCGCGTGGGACGGCTGGGGTCGGGATACGTGCTGATGATGGGCACGTCGGGGGCGTTCATCGCGGTGTCGGTGGCGGCGCTCCAGCAGGGGGGACCGGGGCTGCTCGCCACCTTGATCATCGTGTCGTCGCTGTTCCAGTTCCTCCTTGCGGGACGTCTGGCGATCCTGCGGAGGATTCTCACCCCGACGGTGGCGGGCACGGTGATCATGCTGATCGCGGTGAACGTGATGCCCTTCCTCTTCGATTTCATGAACAATGTGCCGGAGGGGAGCGCGCCGCTGGCGGCGCCCGTCACCGTGATGGCGACGCTGGTGGTGACGCTGGCGGTGATGTTGAAGTTCAGCGGCCCGGTTCGACTGTGGGGGCCGCTGATCGGAATCGTCGCCGGGGTCATCGCGGCGTGGTTCTTCGGGCTGCTGGACGGCGGACCGGTTCGGGAGGCCATGTGGGTGGGGGTGCCGCTCGCGGGCTGGCCCGGTCTGGGGTTCGACTTCGGTCCGGCGTTCTGGGCGATCCTGCCGGCGTACACCTTCGTGACGCTGGTGGGGGCGATCGAGACGATCGGAGACGCGGTGGGGATCCAGAAGGTGTCGTGGCGCGAGCGGCGAGCTACCGACTACCGGGCGGTGCAGGGGGCCGTCGCGGCCGACGGCTTTGGCAATCTCCTCTCGGGACTGTTCGCCACGGTGCCGAACACCACCTATTCGAGCAGCGTCTCGGTCGTCGAGATCACCGGGATCGCGGCGCGGCGGGTGGGGGTGTGCATCGGCCTGATCTTCTGCGTTCTCGCCTTCCTCCCGAAGGTGACGCAGGTGCTTCTGGTGATCCCGGATCCGGTGCTCGGCGCCTACGCCATGGTGATCATCGCCGTGCTGTTCATGCTGGGTACCCGGATCGTGCTGCAGGACGGCATGGACTACCGCAAGGCCACGATCGTCGGGTTCTCGTTCTGGGTCGGCGTCGGCTGCCAGAGCGGCCAGATTCCCACCGACGGCCTGGCGCCCTTCCTGCAGCAGCTGCTCAGCAACGGGATGACGTCGGGGGGACTGACCGCGCTCGTGCTCACGGCGTTCATGGAACTGACGGGCCCAAGGCGCATGCGCATGCAGACGGAGCTGCAGGTGGAGTCGCTGCCCGGAATTCATGGGTTCCTGGAGGACTTCGCCGGGCGCCGCGGGCTGGGGAGCGCGATGGCGAACCGGTTGACGCACGCGGCCGAGGAGACGCTGCTGTTGCTGATCGGGGAGGAGGAGGAGGACGAGGCCCCGGGCTCCGGCCATCGGCGGCTGCGACTTACCGCACGAGCCGAATCGGGGGGCGCGGAGCTGGAGTTCCTGGCCGCGGGCAGCGAGGGCAACATCGAGGATCATCTGGCAGTGGTCGGCACACACGCGGTCGACGCCGCCGAGGAGCACGAGTTCTCGTTGCGGCTGCTGCGCCACCTGGCGACCTCGGTGCAACACCACAAGTACGAGGACATCGACGTGGTGACCGTGAGGGTCGATCCGACGGCCTAGCGGCTTGCGATTCCCGCCGGTCGGCACCGATTATCCCAACATGACTCCGGTAATCACGCCGACCTTGCAGGATCTTGCCTCCGAGGCGGCCGCCCGGTACACGGCGGCGAACCCACTCAGCCAGGCCAGCTTCGAGCGGTCCACGGGATTCCTTCCCGGCGCCGACACCCGCACGGTAAACCACTACGCGCCCTTCCCGGTGACGATCGTCCGCGGCGAGGGCGCTCGCCTGTACGACCTCGACGGGCACGAGTACGTCGATTTCCTGAACGATCATACGGCCGGCCTTTACGGTCACTCGAATCCGGTCATCCAGGCCGCGATCGCCACGGCTGCGCGGGACGGCCTCACGCTCGGGGGCCCCACCCCGAACCAGCAGGAATTCGCGGAGCTGATCTGCAGGCGCTTCCCGTCGGTCGAGCGCGTGCGGTTCACGAACTCCGGGACCGAGGCGAACCTCATGGCCGTGAGTCTGGCGCGTGCCGTCACGGGACGCGATGGCGTTCTCGTGTTCGGCGGCGGATACCACGGTGGACCCCTGAGCTTCACAGGCGCGGATCGGCGACTCAACGTCCCGTTCCCGTGGGTCGTCTGCGAGTACAACGACGCGGGGTCGGCCCGGTCGCTGGTCGAGGAGCATGGGGGTAGCCTCGCGTGCGTGCTCGTCGAGCCCATGCTCGGAGGCGGCGGCTGCATCCCGGGAACGCACGCGTTCCTGAGCGCGCTCCGGGACGCGACGGGGCACAGCGGTGCGCTGCTGATCTTCGACGAGGTGCAGACCTCGCGTCTTGCGCCGGGCGGACTCCAGGAGCTGCTCGGCATCCACGCCGACCTGACGACCTTCGGCAAGTACCTGGGCGGCGGCGCTTCCTTCGGGGCGTTCGGCGGCCGAGCCGACCTCATGGACCGCTTCGACCCGCGCCGCCCCGATCACTTCAGCCACGCCGGCACGCACAACAACAATGTCCTCACGATGGCCGCGGGGCTGGCAGGGCTGCGCGACGCGCTCACGCCCGCGGCGGTGCGCAGGCTGAACCGTCGCGGCGATGCGCTGCGCGGCGCCCTCAACGCCGTTGCGGCGCGGCTGGATGCTCCTGCGCAGGTGACCGGCCGGGGGTCGATCATGAACGTGCACTTCCAGCGCTCGCCGATCCGCTGTCAAGCCGATCTGATCGCGACGCCCGACGCCGCGCGTGACCTCTTTCACCTCGAGATGCTGCTCGCCGGGATCTGGATCGCCCGGCGCGGCTTCATCACGGTTTCCCTCGATCACGACGACGAGGACTGCGACAGGCTGGTGACCGAGTTCGAAGCCTTCCTCGATCGGCACGGGACCGCCATTGAGAGCAGACCGACACCATGACCTCTCACGACACGCGCCGGGGGCTGCGCTTCCAGGCCGACGAGACGCCCAGCTACCCCGTATCGTTCGGGCTGGCCTTCCAATACGTCCTCCTGAACATCGCCGGGATCGTGATCACGGTGGCGATCGTGGTGCGCGCCGGCGGCGCCAGCGAGACCTACCTCACGTGGGCGGCCTTCGCCGTGCTGATCGTGTGCGGGATCTCGACCCTGATCCAGGCCAGACCCATCGCCGGCCGGGTCGGTGCGGGATACATCCTGCTCATGGGCACGTCGGGGGTCTTCATCGCGGTGTCGGTGGCGGCGCTGGAACGCGGTGGGCCCGCGCTGCTCGCCACCCTGATCGTGGCGTCGTCGCTGTTCCAGTTCCTGATTTCATCGCGGCTCTCGCTGCTCAGGCGCGTCATCACGCCGACGGTGGCGGGCACCGTCATCATGCTGATCGCGGTGACGGTCATGCCCATCGGCTTCGACCTCCTCTTCCAGGCGCCGGCGGGCGCGGCCCCGGAGGCCGCCCCCATGACCGCCCTGGCGACGATGGTCATCACCATCCTGATCGTCCTGCGGGCGAGAGGAGCCCTGCGCCTGTGGGGCTCGGTGATCGGCGCCGCCGGAGGATGCCTGGTCGCGGCCGGGTACGGCATCTACGACACGGGCATCGTGGGCGATGCGCGCTGGTTCGGCGTGCCGGCGGCGGGCTGGCCGGGATTCGACCTGCGCCTGAGCCCCGAGTTCTGGGCGATGCTGCCGGCCTTCGTTTTTGTCACGCTCGTCGGCGCCATCGAGACCATCGGGGACGGGATGGCGATCCAGCGGGTTTCCTGGCGAAGGCGGCGGGCGACCGACTTCCGCGCGGTCCAGGGCGCCGTGGCCGCCGACGGGGTGGGCAACCTCCTGTCGGGGCTCTTCGCCACGGTCCCCAACACGACCTACTCCAACAGCGTCTCGATCGTCGAGATCACCGGGATCGCCGCGCGGCGGGTGGGCGTCTGCATCGGGGTCACGTTCATCGCGCTGGCCTTCTTTCCCAAGGCCACTGCCGTGCTTCTGGCCATTCCCAACCCGGTGGTGGGCGCCTACATCATCGTCCTGATCGCGATCCTGTTTGTCCTCGGCCTCGAAATGGTCACCCAGGACGGCATCGACTACCGGAAGGCGACAATCATCGGCGTCTCGTTCTGGATCGGGGCCGGCTTTCAGAGCGGCCAGATCCCGTCGGAGTACTTCGGCAGCTGGGCGGGGCAGCTGCTGGAAAACGGGATGACCTCCGGCGGACTGACGGCGATCCTGCTCTCCGCGTTCATGGAGCTCGCGGGGCCCCGGCGGCGGCGCATCGAAACCACGCTGGACATCGAGGCCCAGCCGAAGATCCAGGAGTTCCTGGAGGACTTCGCCGCTCGCACCGGACTGGGTGATGAGATGGCGCGGAGGTTGAGCCTCGCAGCCGAGGAGACGTTGCTGATCGTTCTGGACGAGGTGGCCGAGGACGACGCCTACGGGGTGAGGCGGCTGCGCGTCACGGCCCGGGCCGAGGCCGGCGCGGCCGAACTGGAGTTCCTCGCCGCGGCCGGAGAGGGCAATATCGAGGACCGCATGGCCTTCATCGGCGGGAACGTGACTGAAGTCCCGGTCGAGCGCGACTTCTCGCTGCGCCTGCTGCGTCATATCGCCACGGCGGTGCGGCACCAGAAGTACCACGACACCGACATCGTGACCGTGCGCGTGGATCCGGTGGGAGCGAAGGGCTAAGCCACGGCGGGCTTGCGAGGAGTACGGTGGAATCGATCAAATCTGACGTACTAATGCCCAAAATGAGATATTCGGCGTCATATTTGACGCCATAGACAATCAACCCCATCCCGGTTACCTTGCGATGAAAGGAGGTCACCGGGTCATGGGAGTCATCGTCGCCACGAGCCGGACGCCGGACGTGCTTCGCGAAGTGGGCGCACGGCTGAAGACGCTTCGCCTGCATCAGAATCGGCGGGTCAGCGACCTCGCCGCCGACTCGGGAGTGAGCCCGCGCACGATCAACCGCCTCGAAGCAGGACACAGCATCGGGACCGAGAACCTGGTGCAGGTCATGCGTGCGTTGGGGCGGCTACAGGCGTTCGAGGCGTTCATCCCCGTCCCCGAAGTGTCCCCGTACGATGTCGAGAGGTTGCGGGGGAAGATCAGGCGCCGCGCGTCGAGGCGGGTTCGTGACTGGTGACGTCAGGGTTCGGGTGGGGATCTGGGGACACGAGGTCGGGATGCTTCGGGAAGGCCCCGACGGACGGATCACGTTCGAATTCGATTCCCGGTTCCGGGCCGCGGGCCTCGAGATTTCGCCGATTCATCTTCCCACGGGCCGTCAGGGCCCGGTCTCCTTTCCGGAGCTGGCGCGAAAGCCCGCATTCATCGGCCTGCCAGGCGTGTTTGCCGATGCGCTGCCGGATCAGTTCGGAAACGCCGTCATCCGCCGGTACTTCGAGGAGCGGGGGCGGCCCGGCGACGCGCTGTCACCGTTGCAGAGACTGTTGTACATCGGCAACCGCGCCATGGGCGCACTGGAGTTCCACCCTCCCCTGGATCCCGGCCCAGGCACCGAAGAGGCCCTGCACGTACGGGAACTCGTGAATCAGGCCCGGCGGGTGATCGAGGGAGACGTGTCGGTGGCGGTGCCGGAGATCATGCAGGTCGGTGGCAGTGCGGGAGGTGCCCGGGCGAAGGCGCTGGTTCTCTGGAATCGCCGGACCGGCCAGGTGCGTTCGGGATTCGCCTCCCCGGAGCCCGGCGATGAGCCGTGGCTGATCAAATTCGACGGGGTAACCCGAGAGGCTGCGGGGCAGAACATGGTTGCCGCCGGGGGTCCGGGACCCTGGGGGCGAATTGAGTACGCCTATTCGTGCATGGCGAGGGATGCCGGGATCGAGATGCCCGACACGCATCTCCTCCGTGACGGAGCCCTGGGGCACTTCATGGTGCGGCGCTTCGACCGTGCACCCGACGAGGGGACGGGCTCCTTCCGCCGCTTTCACTTCCACAGCCTCGGAGGGCTGCAGCACGTCGACTTCCACGACCAGTACGTATTCAGCTATGAAGGCTGGTTCGACACCATACGCGCCGTCGGACTCGGTCAGCGCTCGGTGAACGAAGCGTTTCGACGCGTGGTCTTCGCCGTGGCCACCGTAAACTTCGACGACCACGTCAAGAACTTCGGGTTCCTGATGAATCGGGCGGGGAGGTGGCGCCTCGCGCCCGCCTACGACGTGACCTATGCGGAGAACGACGCGTGGACGCGCCAGCACCAGATGTCCGTGAACGGGAAGTTCCGGGCGATCGGCCGCCGCGATCTGCTCGAGGTGGGAGAGGTGTTCGATGTGCCCAAGGGTGGCCGGGAGATCATCGAGCAGGTGGCAGGGGCGGTGCAGGGTTGGCGGCGGCTTGCACGCGGCGCCGGCGTGCCCGGCGAGATGGTTGGGTGGATCGAGGGCAGGTTGCGGGGCATCGGGTCCTAATCCGTCCGCCTCAGCAGCCTCCCCGGCCTGGCGTCGGTCAACTCCCCGTCGTCGATGACCAGCTCGCCGTTCACGAACAGGTAGTCCACGCCCTCGGACTGCAGCGTCGCGTCGGTCCCGAAGTCGGCCCGGTCCCGCAGCCGCGCCGGGTCGAAGACGACCAGGTCGGCGACCATCCCGGGTTCGACGGTGCCGCGGTCCTGGAATCCCAGGCGGCGCGCGGCCAGCGAGGTCATCCGGCGCACCGCCTCCTCCAGCGAGATCACGCCGTCCTCACGGACGTACTTGGCAATCACGCGCGGGAACGCGCCGAAGG
>LXNJ01001337.1_pt1 | contig 14894 bp, 18 predicted proteins | sample 809081 | NCBI WGS metagenome assembly LXNJ01 (sample SAMN04870510, study PRJNA318959) | sponge metagenome | biome: sponge; feature: marine sponge reef; material: water | host: Petrosia ficiformis | place: Greece: Milos, Mediterranean Sea | collected 2013-05-29 | depth 5-7 m
CGCGCACATCGCGCCCTCGCGCGCCGATTGGGCTCCCTCCCCGCCGCCGCGTGAACCGCCAGAACACCCGCTTCAAGAACGGGGTTTTTCAACAGGCCCCTCAAGGGGGGAGTGATTTTCCTCTCTCGTGTGTCGGCCACGACCCTCAAGGGGGGAGTGAAATTCAGCGCGCTCCCTCTGTGGGACTTTTTCAACAGGCCCTCAAGGGGGGAGTTGATCCAACCTGCTTGAAAGGGTTTGCGGTATTGTAGGGGACGCATATATGCGTCCCTGCTTTTTCGCCGCCCGCCACGGGTCGCATTTATGCGACCCCTACAGAACCATCTCGATCCGCAAGGGACTTTTTCAACAACCTCTTCAGAGGCATTTTCATGATCGCGGGGTGGGACGGGAAATACTACTTTTCCCTTTGAGTTTCGGCGTTCGCAACCGCCCGAAACGAACTACTCCTTGTGGCTGACCTCTTCCTCGATGAAGGCGTAGGCGTTGTGGTCGTGGATGGACTCGAAGTTCTCGACCTCCACCTGGAACCACCGGATGCGCTTGTCGTTTCTGAGCAGAAGGGCCGCCTCGCGCACCACGTCCTCCACGAAGCGGGGGTTGTCGAAAGCCGTCTCGGTGACGAATTTTTCATCTTCGCGCTTGAGGATCGGATAGAGTGCGCAACTGCCCGCGCTCTCGGCAACCTCGACGAGTTCCTCTATCCAGAACTCGCCGTCGAAGCGCACCTTGATGCGCACGTGCCCCCGCTGGTTGTGCGCGCCGCGCAGGCTGATCTCCTTGGAGCACGGACACAGGGTGGCAATGCGCACCATGATGCTCAGGATGAAGTCGTCCACGGCCCCCGCCGAAGCGTCGAAACCGCACTCGAGGGCCATCAGGCCCTCGGCGCCCGTCACCGGGGCGGCCTTTTGCATGAAGTAGGGAAAAGTGACGGAAAAATGCGCCGTCTGGGCGTCCAGGCGCTCGCGAATCGTCTGCAGGAGCGAGGGCACGCTGTCCACGCCGATGGCGTCGGTGTGCTCGTTCAACACTTCCAGGAAACGGCTCATGTGGGTGCCCTTGAAGTGGTGCGGCAGATCCACATACATGTTGACGTTGCCGATGGTGTGCTGGGCGTCCTTCGCCCGGTCCTTCACCACGATGGGGTAGCGGATGTTCTTGACACCCACCTTGTCTATCTTGACGTTGCGCTCATCGGAACTCGCCTGCACGTCGGCGAGGTCGGCCGGCTCCGTCGGGAGGCCTGACATCGAATCTCATCCTTTCCGCTCTGTTTCCAGAACATTGGTTCAGCGACTTTTTCAGCTTCTCATTTTACCGGCGCCCAGCGCCGAACCGAACCCAGCGGGGTCTCGCGGTCTATATCTCGGGCTGCTCTTTTCTGATGCGCTCGATCCTGGCCATTTTATCGGAAACGGCCGCGCCCAAATCGATTCCCCGCGCGTTGGCGTAGTTCATCACGGCGATCATGACATCCGCCGCTTCATCCGTATAGTCCGCAGACTCCACCTCGCGGCCCTTCCATTCCTTCTTCTCCAGGTTCGCGAGTTCTCCCGTCTCGCCAGCAAGCTCGAGAGCAAAAAACCTGGGTTCACGAACCGGAAACGCCTCTTCCTGATAGCGCGCGAATTCGGCTTGCAGGGCGCGAAGCCCCTCGTAGGAACGCGGCAGCCTGGGAGCGTCCTCTCCATTCACCGGAATCGTCCCCCCAACGCTAGCCCGGGAACCGGAAAACTCCCTCCGGCGCACCCGGTCGAGCACGCAGAGTCCAAGTTTCTCACTCAGAATCAAGGGCGTCAATCGACAAGCGCGAATCTCGATTGACGCAGGATTCACCAGATTCTACTCTCTCCCAAAAGGCAAACATCATTTCTACAGCCAAGCGGGCGCGAAGACGCCCCGAAAGCACTCAAACGGAGGGAAGTCCCCTTGCCCAACATCGATCTTCATCACCACATCTACATCCCCGAGGCGGAAGCGCTCGCCGCCAAAGAACGCGAAAGACGCCCCCAGCACGCCGACAGCTTCGAAGGGTTTTTCCCGCCCGTCTCCTCGCGCTACAACGCGAAGATGACGGAGGAGAACTGGGCGGTGCAACTCGCCGACGCCGAGCGCAAGCTGAGCGACATGAAGGCGGACAGGCTCGATATGGCGCTGGCCTCACCGCCGCCGCCCACGTTTTATTACTGGATAGGCGGACAAGCGGGCGAGGAGATCATCCAGATCCAAAACGACGGCGTGGTCGATTTCTGCAACCAGAACGCCGCGTACTTCCGGGGCCTTTGCAACCTGCCCATGCAGAACGGTGGCGAGGCAGCCGCGGCAGAACTCGAGCGCGCGATGGGCAAGGGCCTGCTCGGCTGCATCATCTCCGACCGCATCGGCGCCCACGCGCTGGACGAGCCCCAGTACGAGGCGTTCTGGGCGGCGGCGGAGCGGCTCGGCGCCCTGGTGTTCATCCATCCCGACTTCGCGGACTACAAGCCGCTGTTCCCCTTCTACATGGCGAACTGCATCGGCAACCCGCTGTCCACCACAATCGCCGTCACCAGGCTCATACTCTCGGGCCATTTCGAGCGCTACCCGAACCTACAGTTGCTTCTCGCCCACGCGGGCGGAAACCTCCCCTGGTCGATCGGGCGCATCCAGCACTGCTGGGAGGTGCGGCCGGAAACCAAGGTGCACACGCCGCATCCGCCCCGCCACTATTTCAAGAACCTCTATTTCGACGTCATCACCTTCAACCCCTCGGCGCTCAAGTGGATGGTCGAGGAGGTGGGGGCCGACCGCGTCGTGTGCGGCACGGACTACCCCTACGACATGATGCAGCAGCGCGTCGTGGATTATGTGGAGGGAGCGGGACTCACCGAAGAGGCCCAGGAGAAAATCCTGCGCGAGACGCCGGCGAGGCTCATGAAGCTCTGAGACGCGCGCGGAAATGAGGAGGTATTCAGCAACGGCTATCCGTCTACCCGAGGAAGATGATTCGCCGAAACCATTTCGAGCGGAGGAATCGACATGTACATCGCCACGAGTGACCTCATACTTCCCACCACCATCACGGGCTCCCTGCCCCGGCCGGCCTGGTTCCGCCAGAACATCGGGCGCAGGACGTTCCGCCAGGCGATGATCGACGCGGACTTCCGCGAGCAGTATCTCGACAACGTCTCCTGTGTGATCCGGGATCAGGAGCGCGCGGGGCTGGACGTCGTGACCGACGGGGACGCGCGCTTCGACACCAACGTGGGCGGGCGCGACTGGGTGGGCTACATCGTCGACAGGCTGGGTGGCTTCTCCGGCTATGAAACATCGAGAAGCCACGCGACCTGGGGCGGTTCCGTGCCGGGCGAGATCATGTACGAGGTACTGGAAGCGAGGATGCTCCCCAGGGTCACCGGCAAGGTGAGCGAGGGCCCCCTCGAATACGCCCAGATGTGGCGCTGCGCGCAGGCGATGACGGACAAGCCGCTCAAGTTCGGCTCCATCAGCGCTGATTGCGTGGAATCCATCATCTCGAACGAGTTCTATGACGACAGGCGCGAGCTATGTCTGGACCTGTGCGAAATCATGCACGCGGAATTTCACCGCCTGGCGGACGCGGGCTGCCAGGTATTCCAGGTGGAAGAACCCTGGGTGCACCGCTTCGATTTTCACGCCGAGGATTCGGAGATGTCGATGGAGTTCTACGTGGACGCGTTCAACAGGAGCGTGGCGGGCCTGAGGGACAAGCTCGAGCTCTGGTGCCACACCTGCTGGGGGAACCCGGCCCAGCAGCGGTTCTATGAGTCGTCCAAGAGCTATGCGCCCGCGCTGGAGTACATGAACGAACTGGACGTGGACGTGCTCACCTTCGAGTGCGCGAGCACGGGCGGGATGGACCTTGCCGAGATCGGAAAGCGCATCACCAAGCCCAAGGTGGCTATCGGCGTCATCAACCACCGGGGACTCCAGGTGGAGCGCCCCGAAGAGGTGGCCGCCCTCATCCGGAAGGCGCTCGAGACGATTCCCGCCGAGCGGCTGTGCATCTCCACCGACTGCGGCTTCGGGCGCGAGGGCATGAGCCGCCGCCACGCGTTCTACAAGATGGTGGCCCTATCGCGCGGGACGAACATCGTGAAGAAAGAACTCGGCCTGCCCGAGACCTACATACCGGCGAGCGACGGCGCGTTCACGCTGAGTGACGAGGATTAGGGGGTCTCACCCTTCGGGGGTTGTTGAAAATCCCCTTGCTGTTGAGTTGGGATTCCACCTGTAGGGGCAGCATATATGCGGCCCTTCCCGTCCGGCATGCGGGACGCATGTATGTCGGACATATATGTCCGACCTACACGAAAACGGCAATGATCCCGGAATGACGTCGGTGGTTAATTCTGAGTGATTAGGGCTTTTTTCAACAACCCCCCTCGCTCCGCGCTTCCGCCACGCCCAAGGCCGTGCGGAGTTCGTCTCCGCCGATGGTTTCCTGCTCGAGCAGGCGCGCGGTGAGGGCTTCCAGGTCGTCGCGTCTTTCTCTCAATATCTCCGTGGCGCGGGCGGAGGCGCCGTCCAGGATTTTCTCCACTTCCTCGTCCACCTCGCGCTGGGTCGCCTCGCTGATGTCGAGATGGGATGCGCCGTTCCCCCCGCCCAGGAACAGCGAGCGCGGCGTGCCGCCCATGGCGTGGGGGCCGAAGCGCTCGCTCATGCCGTATTCGGTCACCATGGAGCGCGCCATGTCGGTCGCGCGCTGAAGATCGTTCTGCGCCCCCGTGGAGACTTCCTCGAAAACCACCTCTTCCGCCGCGCGGCCCGCCAGGAGCACGGCGATTCTGTCCTCAAGCTCTTTTTTCGAGAGCAGGTAGCGATCCTCGGTGGGGCGCTGCAGGGTGTAGCCCAGGGCGGCGAGGCCCCTCGGGATGATGGATACCTTCTGCACCGGATCCGCCGTGCCCACGAGTTCGGCCACCATGGCGTGGCCGAGTTCGTGATAGGCCACGCGGCGGCGCTCCTCGTTCGTCATGACGCGCGAACGCTTCTCCAGACCCGCCGCCACGCGCTCGAAGGCCTCCTCGAAGTCGGCCATCATCACCGCGTCCCTATCGTGGCGCGCCGCGAGCAGCGCGGCTTCGTTCGCGAGGTTGGCTAAGTCCGCTCCCGAGAGGCCGGGCGTCATCTCGGCGAGCCGCTCGATATTCACGTCCGGGCCCAGCACGAGCACCTTCGTGTGCACTTCGAGGATATGCCTTCTGCCGCTCAGGTCCGGTTTGTCGACCAGCACCTGCCTGTCGAAGCGCCCCGGCCGCAGGAGGGCTGCGTCCAATATTTCGGGGCGGTTGGTCGCCGCCATGATGATGACGCCCTTGCGGGTGTCGAAGCCGTCCATCTCGACCAGGAGCTGGTTGAGCGTCTGCTCGCGCTCGTCGTGCCCGCCCGCGAAATTGCCTACGCCGCGCGCCTTGCCGAGGGCGTCCAGCTCGTCCACGAAGACGATGCAGGGGGCTTTCTCCATCGCCTGCTCGAACAGGTCGCGCACCCGCGCGGCGCCAAGCCCCACGAACATCTCGACGAACTCAGAGCCGCTGATGCTGAAGAAAAAGACCCCCGCCTCGCCCGCCACGGCCTTCGCCATGAGCGTCTTCCCGCAGCCGGGCGGCCCCACCAGCAGGACGCCGCGCGGAATCTTGCCGCCCAGGCGGAGATAGCGGTCCGGATTTTTCAGGTAATCCACCACCTCGGCGAGTTCCGCCTTGGCCTCGTCCACGCCCGCCACGTCTTCGAAGCGGACGCCCACTTCTTTTTCCGCAAAAATCTTCGCCTTGTTCTTGCCGAAGGCCATCACCCCCTGGCCGGGGCCCATGCGCCGCAGCACGAAGGCGTAGATGGCGAAGAGAATCGCGAGCGGCAGCACCCAGCTCGTGAACACCTGCACCAGCCAGGGCGGCTCGAACTGGCCCTGGAATGTGACGCCGGCGCCTTCGAGCAGCTTGATGAGCTCGGGGTCGGCCACTTTCGCCGTCTCGAAGAACCGCTGCCGGCCATCGGCGTCGCGTCTTTTCAGGACGCCCTGCAGACGGTCGCCCCGGATGTCGACGCGCTCCACGTCGCCTTCTTTCAGCATGGCGCGGAACTCGTTGTAGGGGATGCGCTGGTAGCGCGCGCCCTGAAAGAAGAGCGTGTGGATAAGCGACATGATGATGAAGATGAAGAGAAAATAACCGATGGAAAACTGTGTTTTCTTGTTCATCGTCCCCCTCCTTGGGGGAGGAAAGCGGCTGGTTCGATCATCCGGCGGGCGCCGCGCGAGACGCAAGAGCCGCCACGGCCCGAGCATACCAGATTCGCGGGGCGGCGTGAATTTGGGGGGGAGCAGGGGGATATATACAATCAGACCTAAGGGGATCAATCAGAAAACGATGCAAGGAAATTCCTCTCCACTATCCCCATGAATCTCTCCGGAAGAATCCCGTGGCTTCGGGCGCACGCTGCAATCCTTCGGCGCGTGGACAATGATATCTCGCCTCTCGCCGATGTTTCATCCAGTTCGTCGGGATAAACCATAACCATCATGGACGTATCGACATAAGATTCATGGCTCAGGCAAGGAAGATCGGATGGCGTAATATCGACTCCCGCGTCTTCCGCTACGGGCGGATTGGAGTTGATGAAAAAGAACAGGAGTTCTTCGGGACAGACACAGATGATGAACTTGTCTTTGGGTGGTCTGGTAACGCGGCTGTGGTAATGAAAAACATTGTCGGAGCGCATCTCCTAAAATGCGATTCGGTGCGAATGCTCTTTGAGGTTTTCTATGATCTCCGTCTGGTCGGGGCCTTGCTCGATCATGTGCTCATAGGCCATCGGCCCGTTTTCCGGCGCCTCCGTCCAAGCGGTCTCACGATGTGAAATCCTGCTCAGAACCCCGAAGTCACGGGTTCCGTATTTTTTGAGCGAATTCGAAAGGCACGCGACATCCGTCTTTGAGAGCATATCCATGTCCGGCGCTCTCAGGGGATGCAGGTGTCGAAAACCGCCTCGTACATCGACGGCTTCCCTGAATCTCTTGAGAACACCAAGCTCCAGGTTTTCTTTCTTGATCAGATCGTATGTTTTCGAGGGCACAGGGCCGAATTCCATTCGGATATAGGTATCCCCTACCACGGGCCTGCCGTAGCGGTTCAGGTGTTCCTTGTCCGCATAATAAAGAACCTTCGAGACGTGAAACGCACCGATCCCCGGCTGTTCGTTCGCAAGCCAGGTCAAAACCTCGATGGCCTTGTCTTCGTTCATCTCGAAGCGGATTGTCATGCGGACTTCCTTCGGGAGGGAGCAACAGAAATGCCGCTTATGTGTAACGAAAAATACACGAAAGCGAACAAATTTTCCAGGAGATGGGGCGAGAAACGTCTTGCTGCTATTGCCCTCCCCCTTGCGTATATCGCCGCGTTCGTTTTTAATGGGGCGACATCTTTTTCAACCCATATCTGGAGCGAGTATGCGAGAAGCGGATGAATTCGACAGGCCGCCGGGCCCGCTGTTCGGGCTTTGGAGCGCGTTTTATATCGACAAATGGCAGTTCATCAAGCGAAACCTCATGGGAGCCCGAAAAGAGCGCAAGCAGGCGTTCCGCGACACCCTGAAGCCGGGCGACCCGATGCCGGACGTGCGCTTGAAGACCTCGGACGACGCCGCTTTCGACCTCTCCGATTTCAAGGGCAAGAAGAACATCGTGGTCGAGTTCGGGGCCATCACGTGACCCCCCTACCGCCGGCAGGTGGCCGGCGTCGAGGATTTGCAGGCGAAGTACAAGGATGAGGACGTGGTCTTCTTCGTCGTCTACTCCAAGGAGCCCCACGCGGGGGAGACGCGACATTTCAAGAAGTACGCGCAGCACGAAACGTATGAACACAAGAAACAGTACGCGCAGGAGATGGTGTCGGAATTCGGGATGAAGGTGCCCGTGCTCATCGACGATCTGGACGAGAGCGTCGTGCACGCCTTCGGGCGCATGCCGAACATGACGTTCATCGTGGATAAGGAAGGCAAGATCGCCTACAAGTCCGACTGGATGGAGTCGGAGCGCATCGAGGAGTTGCTCGACAAACTGCTGGCCGAACAGACGGAGGCTGCGACCGCCTGACGAGGAGTCGAAGGATACGCCCCGCAAGCGGGGGCGAGCAGTATGATACAAGGATATACGGGCGGCCCATGCGGCGGGTCGCCCTTTTCCGTCCGCATCGCGAAGGATGAGAAACTTGAACTCCACCGAATACGCATGGTTTCTGCCGACGGGAAGATACGGCGACGGGCACACCATCAACGCGAAGACGCCCGAGCGTCCCCCGACGGTGGCGTATATCTCGGAAGTCGCGCGCGCGGCGGAAGACGCGGGCTTCGTGAACCTGCTCGTGCCGACGGGCACGCATTGCCTCGACGCATGGATGATCACCCTGGCCGTCGCGCAGCGCACCGGACGCATCAAGTTCTGCGTGGCCTTTCGGCCCGGGCTTTCGAGTCCCGTGCTCACCGCCCAGCAGGCGAACACATACGACGCCGTAACGGGCGGGCGGCTCACGGTGAACGTGGTGACGGGCTCAACGCCGGTGGACCAGAAACGCTACGGCGACCACCTGGACCACGCGGAGCGCTACGCGCGGACGGAGGAGTTCCTGGACGTCGTGAAGGCGCTCTGGACGAGCGATGAGCCGGTGAGCTATTCGGGCAAGTATTACCAGGTCGAGAACGCCACGCTGTACGCCAAGGCCGTCTCGAAGCCCCATCCCACGATTTTCCTGGGCGGAAGCTCGGAAGCCGGCCGCCGCGTGGGCGCCAAGCACGCAGACGTGCACATGATGTGGGCGGTAGCGCCGGAGCAAGTCGCCGAGGACGCCGCGGACATGCGCCGACGCGCGGAGGAAGTCGGGCGCGACGACCTTCGCTTCGGCTTGCGCCTCCACGTGATGTGCCGCGAGACCCAGAAAGAAGCCCGACGCGCCGCGGAGGCGCTTTTAGAGGACAGCGCGCTCGAGAACACGCGGATGTGGGCCGACCAGAGGAATCGCTCCGAGAGCGAGGGCCAGCGCCGCATGAACGAGTTGTATGAGGGCGGCTCCCCCTGGCTCACCGATACACTCTGGATGGGCGTGAACAAGGTGCGCTCGGGCGCGGCGGCCATGCTGGTCGGCACGCCGGACATGCTGGCGGCGGCGCTCAGGGAATACGTCGATCTGGGCGTCCGCAACTTCATCCTCTCGGGCTGGCCGCATCTCGAGGAAGCCGAGATTTTCGGGCGCGAGGTGATGCCGCTCCTCGCGGACACGAACCCCGCGCGGCTCGATTACCCGGAGAACCAACCCGCGTCCTCCCCTCTCACGACATAAGGACAACAGATGAACTACCGCATTTTCGACGCCTCCGACATAGACCCCCAGCAGATCTACCGCCTCCTCATCGGCTCGGTCGTCCCCCGGCCCATCGCCTGGGTGAGCACGATGAGCGCTGCGGGCGTGGCGAACCTGGCGCCTTTCAGCTTCTTCACCATGGTGTCGCACCACCCGCCGATGGCGTCGATCTCCGTCGGCGAGCGGGTTTCCATCGGCGAGGGCGTGATGAAGCCGAAGGACACCGCGCGCAACATTCTCGACACCAAGGGCTACGTCATCCACACCGTGGTGAACGGCTGGGAGGAGGCGATGAACGCCACCTCGGGAAACTTCGCACCCGATGAGAGCGAGTTCGAGGCGGCGGGTCTCGACATGGTCCCTGCAGACCTCGTGGACGCGCCGCGCATCAAGGACGCCCCGGTGGCGATGGAGTGCCGCTTCGAGCGCATGATTCCCTTCGGGGACGAGTGGGTGACGCACCTGATCATCGGGGAGGTGCTGCGCTGGCACGTGCGCGAGGACATGCTGCTATTCGATGAGAAAAAGATATACATCGACCCCGCCAAGCTCCAGCCAGTGGGCAGGCTGGGCGGCCCCCGCTACTGCCGCACGCAGGACATCTTCGAGATGCAGGCCCCCTACATCCAGCCCGACAGGGTGCACCCCAGCGACCCCGCGCAGAACGACGTGCAGGCGCTCGAAAAGGGTTCCTGAGCGCGGAGGGGCGGATAAGGGGTTGTTGAAAAACCTCCTTGCAGGTAGGACCAAACCCACTCCCCCCTTGAGGGGGAGTCGGCAAGACGAGGGCGAAGCCCGAAGTCGCGCCGGTGGGGGGTATAATTCGAAGTGGCGATAAAACGCGATTCACCCCCCACCGCATCAGCCTTCGCAAAAAACGCTCGGCTTCTGTCGGGCTTTCCCCTCGGGAAGCCCGACCCCCTCAAGGGGGGAGTGATTTCATAAGCGAATGTCGATTAAGAAATTCACTCCCTGTTTTTTGAGGGACATTTTCAACCACCCCGAGAATCACGCCCTTGCGCGGTGGTTTCGCGCCCTAGTATCATCTCGCGGAAATTCATTTCGTTCACACAAAATCACGAGGGAAGCGATATGAGAAAAACCATTCTGGCCGCCGTGATCTTAAGCCTTTGCCTCGCCCTGGGCGCAAGTGCGAAGAAGGCCCGCGCGATGGACGACGCCGTATCGAAGCACATGGTCGCAGAGGCGACCCTGACGGCGCATTTCATCGCCGCAGCCATCAAGGCGGGCATGAGCAAAAAAGAGATTAACGCCGTTCTCGCCAAGGTGGCGAAGGAATCGGCGATATCGGAGTTCTGGATCAGCGACGAGAAGGGCAAGATCGAGTTCACCAATATTCCGGGGACGAGCTTCAAGTTCCCCACCGACGTGAACGCCAAGTCGCAGGCGGCGCCCTTCGCCGCGATCCTGAGCGGCGCGAAGAAGGTGGTCGTCCAGGGCTTTCAGCCGCGCGAGTTCGACGGCAAGTCCTTCAAGTACGTGGGCGTCGCGGGCGTGGACAAGGCCCGCATCGTGCAAGTCGGCGTGGCGGGGAAGTAATAGGGGCGCTGAATGGGGGTGTTGATAAAGCGCCGGTATATTGATTCTGAGCATGGAGCCAAGTGGGGAAGGAATATACCCACCCACGTTTTCTAACGCAGGGGCGGCCCCCCGTGGCCGCCCGTATTGAAGATGCCTGCCCTGTGGTTGTCCTTTGTCAGGACAGACGCGGGGGCATCGGACAGGCACGGGGGCCTGTCCCTACGGTGAACAATTCGATGATCCGGATTTCCTCCTCCCTGGAGGCTTCTTCAACACTTCCGAATCCACCGCCAGAATGAGCAATGAAAGATGAACGAGATGAACAACGAACTTATCGAACAGATGGCGGCGGAAGCGCTCGACGTCGCGAGCGTTGATCGCGACCCCATGATGCAGTTCCGCCGCTGGTACGCGCAGGCCCGAAACGCAGGCATCCCCCGCGAGGACGCGATGACGCTCGCCACGCTGGGGCCGGACGGCGCGCCCGCAGCCCGCATCGTCCTCTACAAGGACCTCGCGGACCTGGGCTACGCGGAGCCGGACTTCCCCTTCTTCACGAACTACGAGAGCGACAAGGCCGAGCAGCTTGCGCGCGACGCGAGAGCCGCCCTCGTCTTCCACTGGAAGCCCCCCGCCCGGCAGGTGCGCGTAGAGGGCGCCGTGGAAATGCTACCCGAGCACGTCTCTGACGCCTATTTCGCCACCCGCCCGCGCGGCAGCCAGATAGGCGCGTGGGCATCGCCCCAAAGCCGCGTGGTTCCCTCCCGCGCCTCTTTGGAGGAGCAGGAGCGCGCCCTGGAACAAGAATACGCGGGCCGAGAGGTGCCGCGCCCCCCCCACTGGGGCGGCTACGTCCTGAAACCGCAATGCATCGAATTCTGGCAGCACAGAGACAGCCGCCTCCACGACCGTGTGCGATATACGCTGGAAGCAAGCGGTGAGTGGCGGGTCGAGAGGCTGGGGCCGTAGAACCTGACAGATCATCATGAAAGGAAAACAAGACATGTCCAAGAAAAAACCCACCCCATCCGGGCCTTTCCGTCCGCCACGAATGCCTAGAGCCGCTGGGTCTGAGCGTAACCGAAGCCGCGCGGAAGCTCGGCGTGAGCCGCAAGCAGTTATCCAGCCTCGTCAACGGACGCTCGGGCATCTCGCCCGAGATGGCGATTCGCCTCGATAAAGCCTTCGGCGGAGGAGCCGAGGTGTTGTATCGCCTCCAGACGGATTATGAATTTGCGCAGGCGATGCAGCGCGCCGATGAGATCAAGGTCGAGCGAGTCGTGGCGTAGTCAGATCCTCACACCTTAATCCCCTGTATCCCCCACGACGTGTCCTTGGCCGTCACGAAGACGTAGTCTTCATCGCCCAGGATTGCGACCGAGTGGACGACGTCGGCGGGCATGTGGACGATGTCGCCCGCGGTGACGGTTTCGGTCTCGCCGCCGATGGTCGCGCGCGCGGCGCCCGACAGGACGATGGCAAACTGCTCGTTGGGGTGAGAATGCGGTTCGGCAATACCGCCCGGCGGGATGCGCATCTTCCCGAAAATGATGCGCTCGCCCGTCACCCACGCGCCCTCGGTCGGGCTGTAGGCCTCACCCGCCAGGCCCTTTTCCATCGCCTCGGTGTCGTAGAAATAAGGGACGTGCTCTTCGGTTTTTTTCATCTCAGTGGGCGTGCCCTCGATAGTCGTAGCCGTGTCTTTCGCCACGATGAACTCGTAGTCCGTATCGCCCAGCACCTCGGCCGCGTGTACGGCGTTCGCGGGCCGGTAGGCGATGTGGCCGGGCGTGAGAACGCGTTCATCCCCCTCGATGTTCAGGCGGGTGCTGCCGGCGAGGCAGTAGCCGAACTGCTCGTTCGCGTGGGCGTGGGCGCTCGAGCGCGTGCCGGCGGGCATCCGCATCTTGCCGAAAATGAGCCGCTCGCCCGTGACCCATGCGCCCGCCGCCGAGCTGTAGGCCGCGCCCGCGAGGTTCTTTTCCATCTCGTCCGTCTTGTAGAAATACGTCATCGCCTTTGGTCCTTTCTCTTGAAAAATTATCCGCACCGCACAAAGCGGTGAATATCGCCCATCGGCGCGCGTCGGGCAAGCAGGGGGCGTTCACGAAAGTGGGGCATTCCTAAACATTTTCTTGTGGGATGGTCGTGTAGTGAAAAATAATGGTTGAATTTAGAAACCGAAACGGTTATAGTTAATGGCGAAGTTGATGAAAAGGTTCCTCCCCGATGACAAGGACCCAAGGGGTCCTCTCCAGCCTCCAGCGATGGAAGCCGGAGTAGTCGGGGAGGTCGCTTTTTGTGGCCTGCTATTCAATAGTAATATCTATTCCCACTCCGAAAAATATCGAACTCGCTGCGTACTGCTCTCTTGATACGGTCGTAAAAGTGCATATTATTTCTATTCCATTTCTGAAACACCGCCCAGCAACAGTAGTCCGCCACTTGCAGTCCGTAATGCGACCGTGATGCGTGGTGTAGAATCCGATACTTCATTCCCTCCGGCAACATCTCGGCCAACGCAAGGCGTGTTCCTTTTTCGACGGCTTGCCGCTTTCTGTTCACCGGAAGCCTGTCGGTAATCACGATGACCTCTTCGGCGTCTGCATTCAACTCTCTGGGCAAAACGAATTTCAACAGGTAGCCGATCATCTTCGGATAGAAACGTCTGTCCGCCTGCAAAGCCGGACCGGTCTTTCGCTTCTCGACCACAAGAGCGTCAATCCGCATATTACGCATACCGCCAAGATTTTCTGCGATCAGGTTGAACACGCCATTGCGCACATGCCTGTTGTCATCGGAGCAGTGGAAATACTCCATGTCCAATCCGTATTCGAGACAATCATGTTTGTAGTCATTCAGCACATTATAGACCGGAAACGGCCGGCGCATACTGACGCTCGTCAGCACGAAGTAGCGCGTTCCTTTGTGGCTGAAATCGAGATTGCCCGCCTCGTCAAGAAAAATGTAGGCGCAACGACTCATATCGTCTTTTAATCAAATCCATAAATAGACTACGGCGGCGTTTACAAATTCATATTCAGAAGGTGGACTATCACCCATCAATGCGCGTCGGGCAAGCGGGAACGTTCACCACAATGGGGCGTTCACGAACGTGGGGCGTTAATAAAACGCCCCACTACAGAGCATGAACTCCCCCCTGCGGGTTGCGCTAGATCAGGTCATCCACGGTGACGCCGAGCGCTTCGGCGATGGCGGCCAGCGTTCTCGTCGAGCCCGTGCGCCTGCCCGTCTCGATTTGGGAGAGGTAGACCGGGTGGATGCCGGCGGCGGCGGCCAGATCACCCTGCTTCATGCCGCGATGGTCCCGATAAACCCGGATCGGGTTTTCACCGGCCAGGAGTCGATCCGCCACATCGACGGGATAGGACTCGCCCCCTTCCGCCTTGGCGCGATCGTAGAGTTCCTCATCGCTCATGAGCGCCTCGGCTTCCCCGTTCGAGAGGCGCTCATACTCACGCCACGGAATGACGGCGAACGCGGGCCGGCCTGCGCCGTCGAGAATGACTTGCGGTTTGTTCATGGCGCTCTCCTATCACCTGTAAGCCTGACCGCGCGGAGCGATTCGCAGCACGTCGATGATGCGGGCATCGTCGTCTCGCTCGAAAATGATTCGCATCTCACCAATGCGCAATCTGAAACCGGAGCGTCCTCTTAAAGGTCTGACATCCGAGTCCCGCCTGTCGGGGCTTTCCGCCAACTCGTCCAACTCGCGGCGAATATGCAAGGCCTCCCGAGCAGACATTTTGCGCAGGGCCTTGATGGCCTGGCGCTTGAACGTCAACTTGTACATTACGCTCTCCGCCCCATAAAATATAGCATTTAGCTTATATTATTACAAGCATATTGATTTATTATTTTTCGCCTCGTGGAGCAAAGAGAGGTCGACTATCGCCCATCCGCGCGGAGCGGGCAAGCAGAGTCGTTCTTGAAGGATTGTTGAGAAAGCCC
>LXNJ01001338.1_pt1 | contig 14886 bp, 12 predicted proteins | sample 809081 | NCBI WGS metagenome assembly LXNJ01 (sample SAMN04870510, study PRJNA318959) | sponge metagenome | biome: sponge; feature: marine sponge reef; material: water | host: Petrosia ficiformis | place: Greece: Milos, Mediterranean Sea | collected 2013-05-29 | depth 5-7 m
ATCCAGGGCTGGGTCGTGAAGCCGCCGGACTTCGACCCGTCCCGCATCTACCCGATGATGCTCGTCATCCACGGCGGCCCGCACAGCATGTACAACGGCGGTTTCAACTTCGCCTTCCAGGAACACGCCGCCAACGAATACGTGGTGCTCTACACCAACCCGCGCGGCAGCACCGGCTACGGCACCGAGTTCGCCAACGCCATCAACCACGACTATCCCGGTGCCGACTTCCCGGACCTGATGGCCGGTGTCGACGAGATGCTCGGGCGCGGCTACGTGGACGAGGACAACCTCTTCGTCTACGGCTGCTCGGGCGGCGGCATCCTCACGAGCTACATCGTGGGCAACACCGACCGCTTCACCGCCGCGTCCGCCAACTGTCCCATCGTCAACTGGATGTCGGCGATGGGCACCTCGGACGCCATCAGCTACACGCGCACCTTCGAGAAGCCCTTCTGGGAGGATCCGGCCGAGTGGATCGACCGCTCATCCATCTTCTACGTCGGCAACGTGACCACCCCGACCATGCTGCTGACCGGGGAGATGGACCTGCGTACCCCGATGGGCCAGACCGAGGAGTTCTACCAGGCGCTGCAGTACGAGGGCGTGCCCACCGTGATGATCCGCTTCCAGGAGGAGTGGCACGGCACCAGCTCGCGGCCATCCAACTTCCTGCGCACCCAGCTATACCTGCGCAAGTGGTTCGAGAAGTGGGGGACCCACAAGACGCCCATGACGACGGAGGAAGGGTAGCGGAGGACCCCTGACCCACCCCGTATCCCGCCCGGATCGGGACGATCAGTTATCCTGGAGTTTGGTTCCCCACGATCCGGATGCGCACACCGTTTCCGGCATCGCTGAGCGGGCCCGGGTTCGAAGACGCGTCAGATTCCTTCGTAAAGATCTGGATGACGCCGTTCTCGGCGCGCTCGCCGTACAGATCCGCGGCCGCCGCTCCCTTGATGACCTCGATGCGCTCGATGTCGTCGGGATTCAGGGAGCTGAGCGACCCGCTGCCCCCCTCGAACTCGACACCGTCGACGAAGATCAGCGGGGCCACGCCGTCTCCGAGGTTGCCCCCGATTTGCAGTGCTTCCGAGACCGGGTTGCCGGATCCGTCTGCGTTGGCCGCCGCTTCCGGGTTGGCCATCACGTCGAGGAGCGCATCGTCGATGGCGGTGGGTGCGTCGATATCGCAGGCGGTCACGACCGCCGCCAGGGTCAGACCGGCCAGCGTCAACGCGCGCGGCGGGCTCCACTTCGTCATCTTCGCAGCCATGACCTCAGCCTCCATTCGAGAAAATTAGGACTCGATAAGCGTGGGCGTGATTGCCCAACCCCCGGCGTTGCCTCACCGCGATGGCGAGCCGAAGGGCTGGACAATAGCTCTCCTGGACTCCGCAGGCGATGCACCACCACAAAAGGCGCCGGTTACGGAGGACCGGCAGGACGGGGGCAATAGTACCCGTCGAAGGCTCTATCGGGATTCCTTCAGAAAAACATGGATGATTCCCTCTGCCGCTCGCGCGCCGTACAGCGCGGTCGCAGCTCCTCCCTTGATGACCTCGATTCGATCGATGTCGTCCGGGTTGAGTGATTGCAGTGGCGAATCGACGGAACTCGGAACCTCCACGTCGTCGATGAAGATCAGCGGTCTGCGTCCGTCTCCGAATGACGCACGGAGGTCCAGGGTCGGGGAAGCGGGGTCAAATGACTGGTCCGCGGCACCCATATCGGTCGGTAACGGGGGAGCGAGCTTGCCGGGCGTGCCCTCCAGACCGGCGCGGAACCGACGGAGTTCGGGTACGCGGTCTCCCGCGTGGCCTGGAAACACCAACTCAAAGTTGTCGGCTGCCACGGCAAAACCGAGTTCCGAACTGTTCGGCGGCGGCGTATCGCTTGCCGACGCCTCCGGGGGTTCTTTCGTAAAGATCTCGATGACGCCTTGCTCTCCGCGCTCGCCGTGCAACCCGACCGCCGCCTCTCCCTTGATGACCTTGATCCGGTCGATGTCGTCGGGGTTCAGGGAATTCAGTGGCGCGTATGGGTCGTCGTCCCCGGTCATGACCGTGTAGGTGCCGGCCTGGAGCAAGGGGTCCACATTCGTCACCTCCACACCGTCGATGAAGATCAGCGGCCGAGGTTCGATTCCAAGGTCGCTGCTCCTGACCCGCACGACCTCGACCCGCTCGGCCAGGGAACGCGGGCTGACGGACCCGTCTGCGCTGGCCTCCGCTTCCGGGTTCGCGAGCACGTCGAGAAGCGCATCGTCGATGGCGGTAGGTGCGTTGGTGTCGCAGGCGACCACGACCGCCGCCAGGGTCAGGCCGGCCAGCGTCACCGCGCGCAGCGGGCTCCACTTCATCTTCCTTGCAGCCATGACCTTCAGTCTCCGTTCGAGGGAATGTCTGGATTCGACAAGGGCGGGCGTGAACACCCACCGCTGCTTCCGTCCCACGCCGATGGCGAGCAGCAGCTTTCCATAGTCGTCCGCCGGGATTCCGGAGGCGATGACGCGCCGGTCGCAGTCGATTTCAACCGCGCCGCGCAGATTGCGGACCATCCACCAGACCGCAGGGCTCCAGGGGAAGAGAGCGCCGATGCACACGCCGTAGAGGAGCGTCAGGTGGTCTCGGGCGCGGGCGTGTTCGCGCTCGTGCAGGACCGCGACGCTCCCGGCCCGCGCGCTTGCACAGAACAGCCACTCGGGAACGACCACGGAAGGACGCGTCACGCCGATCAGCGCCGGCCCGAAGCTCTCCGAGACGTAGACTTCCTCGCCGTCCACCGACCGCCGCGGCCAGCGTCGGCGCGAGCGGGCGACGAGCCCAAGGATGGCGCCGAAGACCAATAGCGTAGCCAGAGAGCCGGCGCCCCAGGTGATCGCCGCCACGCGGTCAAGCATCGGGCCGGGAACCGACGCCACAGGGTGTTGCACCGCGACCACGACTTGCTCGATGGCCGGCGAAGAATTCGCAGGCACCTCCAACCTGGGCGCCGGCGGCCTCGCGGAGAGCGGGATCACCACCGCCAGCGTGAGAGCAACCAGCCATGGGAAGCGCCGCGGCCATCCCATGGCCTCGCACAGGCGTTCGCCCGCCCAAGCCCCGGCCGCCACCAGACCGCCGATCACCGCCGCATATGCCATCCACATGATCATCGGTCTTCCTCCTTCTCCTGGGCACGGTCCAGGATCGAACGCATGCGCGCGATCTCCTCATCGGTGAATTCCCGGTCCTCGACCAGCGTCGCCAGGAGCAGCTCTGCGGAACCGTGGAAGATCTTGTTCATGACGCGCCGGAGGGCGTTGCCCCCGGCGGTCACGGACTCGACCAGGGGGAAGTAGCGGTGGGCGCGGCCTTCCTTCTCGTGCCGAACCGCCTTCTTGCCCTCGAGGATCTGGAGCATCTTCAGGACGGTGGTATAGCCGACGTCCTCCCCGAGAACGTCCCGGACCTCCGCCACCGTCCCCGAGCCTTCGCGCCAGAGGACGCTCATGATGTCCAGTTCGCGGTGGGTGAACCGATTCGGTTCCCGCGCCGCAGCGGATGATTCGCGCGCGCTTCGTTGCGGTTCCCGCGCCCCTTTGTCGTCCATTTGAACCTTGTGAGACGTTGGATTGAACGAGTCATGCCTTGGGGCGCCAATTCTCGGGCGCCCGCTTCACGAAGTTCTTCGTAGAAGAAGTGTAGCGAGTGGTTCTCCGGATGTCAACGAGGATCTTCGTAGGTTGGATCGCTGCGTATCCCGGACTCCGGCCCGTCAGCCGATCCCCGCGACCCTCGCCCGCCGGCGATCGGGCTCCGCGGCAGCCGACCCGAGGCGCACGACATCGGCGTCGTCGGCGCCACACTGCGCTGCGGCGGCGTGACAGGCCGACAGCGCCTGCTCCAGATCGGCGACAAGGTCGTCGGCCGACTCGATGCCGACGGAGACGCGCAAGAGGCCCTTGCCGATCCCCGCGACCGCCTGGGCGGCCTCGTCCATGGCCGCGTGGGTCATGCTGGCCGGGTGGCAGATGAGGCTTTCCACGCCACCCAGCGACTCCGCCAGCGTGAAGAGCCTGAGCCGTGACAGGAGCTTCTCCGCCGCGGGCCGTCCGCCCTCCAGCTCGAAGCTGAACAGGCTGCCGTACCCGGACTGCTGGCGATGGGCGAGTTCATGTCCGGGATGCGCGGGCAGCCCCGGGTAGTACACCCGGGCGACCGCGGGAGACTCCGCGAGCAGGTCGACCACCGCGCGCGTGTTCTCCTCATGGACTCGGGTGCGGGCGAACAGCGTGCGCACGCCGCGCAGCGCCAGGTAGCTGTCGAAGGGGCTCTGGGCCGCGCCGGTGGCGTTGGTCCACCACGCGAGCTCCTCGAACAGTTCGTCGCCGGCCGCGATTACCGCTCCGCCGACCACATCGCTGTGCCCGTTGATGAACTTGGTGGTGGAGTGAACCACAAGGTCGAAGCCGAAGTCGATGGGCCGCTGAAGGGCCGGCGAAAGGAAGGTGTTGTCGGCGACGGCGATCGCGCCGATTCGGCGGGCCGCGCGCGCCACGGCGGCCAGGTCGGTGATGCGGAGCAACGGGTTGCTGGGCGTCTCGACCCAGATCATGCGCGGCTCCTGCTCCAGCCCGGCCGAGAGCGAGGCGGGGTCGGTGAAGTCCACGAAGCGCACGCGCAGCCGCCCCTGGCGCTCGAGGCCCACCAGCAGCCGGTGCGTGCCCCCGTAGCCGTCGTGCGGCGCCAGCACCAGGTCGTCGGCGCGAACCAGGTTGAGGACGACGCCCACCGCGGACATCCCCGACGAAGTCGCGACGGCGCCCGCTCCGCCTTCCAGCTTTGCCAGCGCGTTGGTCAGGAGTTCGCGGGTGGGGTTGCCGGACCGGGTATAGTCGTACGCCGGAGGGTCATCGAGTCCCGGAAAGCGGAAGTTGCTGGACAGGTAGAGCGGGGGCATCACCGCGCCGTAGGCGGGATCGGCGGCGAGCCCGGCCTGGACAGCTCTGGTGGCGGGGGCAGGGTGCGGGTTCGCTGCTTCGTCCAGAAGCCGGGTCGTCCTGTCCCCGCCCCCGTGATCCGTGTGGTGTGTCGTACAGTTCCCGTTCATTGCAGTCATACCTCCTGGCCGACGGAAAGCCCGAGGCTCTCCCGCAGAGCGGCCTTGTACTCGCGTGCGTGAAGGAGAAACGCGTCGTGGCCGCCGTCGGAGTGGAGCACCCGAAGGCGCGAGCGGGCCCCCGCCCGGCGGTGCATCTCCTCGACCAGCCAGAGCGGCACCGACCTGTCCTCTTCCCAGGCGATCAGCCAGGAAGGGACCGTCAGCTCCTCGGGCCGCAGGTCGCACAGATCGATCGAGGCGCACAGCGTCAGGTAGGTCCTCGCATCGAACCGCCCGGCGAACGCCCGTCCGCGCTTCCACAGGTAGCGGTCCACCGGGTGGACCGGCTTGCCGCTCGACAGGTCGGCCTCGAAGGCGAAGCGCGCGTCCAGCCCCGCGTCGGTCTTGTAGGTGGTGAAGGCCAGCGCCCTCGCCATGGCCACGCCGTCGGCCTCCCGGCCGTGGTCGCGTGCGAACTCGAGGATCGCGCGCTGTACGCTGCGCACACCGGTCGCGAGGGGGTGGGGGCGGTGGGCGGCCGCAATGGCGACGACGCCTTCCGCACGCCGAGGATACCGGATGCCCAGGGCCAGCGCGGCGTTACCCCCGTAGGAGGCTCCCACGGCCCGATGGACCCCTTGTTCGCCGAGATGGTCCAGGACGGCCACCACCGCGTCCGCCTGGTCCCCCGGCGTGATGTGGAACTGCGTGCGGGACGCGTCGCGCCCCGCGGGCTCGATGGTGCCACGCGAGCCGATGAAGTCGATGCCCAGGAGGCGCCACTCACGCGAGTCGATCGCGAGCCCGGGGCCGGCCACCTTCCGCCACCAGCCCTCGGAGCGGTCTTCGGCGTTGACCGAGACGTGCCGATCGGCCGAGATCCCGCCCATCGCAACCAGCAACGGGGCGTCCGCCGGTCCCGAGACCTCGAAGGGAACCTTGAAGCGGGCGTTCAGCCCTGGCTCAAGCTCCGGCTTCCATCCGGGGCGCATGTAGACCGCTCCGCGGCGGGCCGGCGGCAGGGCGCGGGCGCGCGGGGGCTCGCGGTGGTCCGGAACGTTCCCGTTGCGGGCAGGCGGGTACGGAAGCGGATACGCTTGGGGAGGGGAGGTGGTCGGTTGCATTCTGGCTCTCCACAGGTTGGGCGCGATGCCAACCCCTGGATGCGCCAGCCGGCGAACCGACCGAGGCACTCATCTCTCGGATTCCATCACGGGAACCCGCGGGAGTTGGCACCGCTGACCGTTCTCCAGAGAAAACGATCCGGTTGCCCCGGCGTCAAAGGGCCAGTCCCTCGGCCGGTCTCGATGAGTTGTGTGAGAATGTGATGCCCCGTCCGGGGCTGTCAAGGGTGCGAAAAAAGGGCGCTGGCCGATGGAGATGAGTTCGGGCTCATCTGCGCGCGGACGTCCACGGAGTGCATGCCGCTCAGCGGCGCGGATCCACCTCCGCGTACACCTCCACGTTCCCCGCGCGGTCCCAGGAGAGCACCTGGTAGGGGCGCGCACCGATTCCTTCCATGCCCGGGGACCCGATCGGCATGCCCGGAACGGCGATGCCCACGACGTCGGGCCGCTCCTCCAGCAGCCGCTTGACGTGCTCCGCGGGGATGTGGCCCTCGACCACGTAGCCGTCGATCAGCGTCGTGTGGCAGGACGACATCCGGGGCGGGACGCCAGCGTCGATCTTGATCGGGATGATGTCGTTCAGGTCGCGCGCGTCCACCTCGAAACCGGCCTCCCGCATGTGATCGACCCACAGGGTGCAGCACCCGCAACTGGGCGTCTTGTAGACGAGCGCCCTGGGCAGGGCATCGGCGCCGGTGCGCGCGGGGGAAGCCGCCAGAGTCGCGGTCGCCTCGCCTGCAGCGCCGGCCGCCACGTCCCCGGATGCATGCAGGGCATGGGCGTCGTGCGACGCCGGCGCGCCATCCGACGCCTGGGCACCATCCGCGTCGCGCGCCTCGCCCGTGGCACAGGCGGCAACGAGGATCAGGAGGGGGAAGCTGAGGAAGGGGCGAAGCTGAGTCATGGGAGTCTCGGAATCAGAGAGCGGGGCAGGATCGATTCAGCGGAGCAGTTCCGCGCGTACCTCCTTCCAATCTAGCACGAGGTCGCTCGAATCGCCGGGCGGCCGCATCCAACCTCTCGGAAAGCTCGTCAGGTACACGCGCCGAAATACGATGCATGGGCATTCCTCCCGTGCGCTCGGAATTCACCCCTCGATGGCCAGGTTCACGATCTCGCGGAAGCGCTCTACCGGATCGCGGCCCCGGGGCGTCTGCGTGAACACCAGCACGATCAGGTTGGTCGACGGATCCACCCAGGCACCCGTGCCGTCGGACCCGGTGTGAGAGTACACGCCGTCGTCCGAAACCGACCATCCGTACCCGTAGTAGCGGGCCGGGCCCTCGGCGCCGGGGTTGGTGCGGATCTTCGGCGATGTCATCAACTCCACGGTCTCCTCGGAGATGATCCGCTTCCCGTCGTAGACGCCGCGGTTCAGAAACATCTGACAGAAGATGACATAGTCGTCAGCGGTCGAGATCATGCCTCCCGAGGCCCGCACGAACGGGACCTGGGGCGGATCGCCGGGGGTCCATCCGGGCATCCAGCCGCCCTCGCCGTCGCGCTCGTAGTAGACGACGCCCATTCGGTGCAGCTTGCCGTCCATCCTCTCGTCGAGCTCGTGATGGTAGCTGTCGACCATGCCGAGCGGCGTGTAGATCTCCTGGTCGAGGTACTCCTCCAGCGGCATCCCCGACGCGATCTCCACCAGCGCGCCAAGGGTGTTGTAGCCCGGATTGTTGTAGCTGTGGGTGGTGCCGGGGATGGCCTCCGCACCGACGGCGCCGAAACGGGCGGCTTCCAGCTGGAGTGTCGGCGCGTCCGGATGCTCGGCGGACGGCTCCATGTAGGGCTGCAGGAAGAGCGTCGGGATGCGGAGCCCGCTGGCGTGCGACAGCAGATGGCCGATGTTGATGAAGCCGGCGCGATAGTTGTCCCAGGACGGCAGGTGTTCGCGCACCAGGTCGTCGTAGGCCAGCCTCCCGTCCTCCACCAGCATCGCGATGGCCGTGGCCACCGGCGGCTTGGTGTTGGAGGCCATGCGGAACATGGTGCCCGGCTCCATGGGGATGCCGCGCGCGTTGTCCCGCCATCCCAGCGCCTCGTGCAGCACGACCTTGCCGTCCCTGGCCACGAGCAGCACCGCCCCCACGAGGTCGCCACGCTCGATCGCCTCCTCGTAGAGCGCCACGCCGCCGGCGAGAACGCCCTCGGACATGCCCGCGTCCGCCGGGGCCGCTCGCGTGACGACGGTCCCCTGGGCGTGAAGAGGAGCCGTGGAGAGCAGGGCGGGGACAAGAAGCAACAGCGCGCGGACACGGGCCACGGGACGACGGGTGCGAGGAGGGGTCGCCTCGGAGGAAGGAGCCGACGGGACTCGGGCGCCGGAGCGACCGGGGTCGAATGGAGCAGGGGGGTCGGCGCAGATGGACCGGCGGAGCGGATGCATGTGGGAACGCGTCATGGCGAGGAGCCTCCTGTCGTCAGAACCAGGTACTTGAGCGCGAACGAGCCGATCCAGTGGGATCCGGCGTAGTCCGCGTCGAACATGGTGGCGTAGCCGGTGCGGGCGTGTTCGGTTGCCATCGCGCGCAGCTCGGAGGCCCTGGGGTCCCCCTCGGGAAGCGCCGCCGCAATGCGCAGCATCGCATCCGCACGGGTAAATGCGAGCCCGATGAGGTGGGAGTAGGTGCCGTACGCCGACCTCAGCGAGTCGTTGGTGACCACGTCGCCGCCCTCGGGGGGCTCGTCCTCCCGCGCACCGGCCGGATTCGTCTCGCGGAGCGGCTCGAACTCGTCGGAGTCAAGCGGAGGCAGAAAGCCGCCGAGCCACGTGGCGTAGGGCTCCGGATCCAGCACCATGCCCATGACCGCGGCCTCCTCCAGGCAGGGCGAGAGGAAGTCGGAACGGCCGGGCTCGTAGGCGACCGGACAGTTGCGGTCTGCCCCGAAGAAGCGCTCGGCCGACGCGCGCAGCGCCTCCTGGAGTGCGGGGCGTTCGGCCATCTCCTCCGCCTGCAGGGCTGTGGCGATGGCGAAGGCGGTGTTGGGGTGGACGCCGGTGCGCACCGGTCGTTCCAGGTCGGCGAGATAGTCGACGAGGCGGTCGCTCAGATGGCTCACCACGGGTTCGAGGCGCTCGGCCCAGCTGGCGGCGAAGGGATCGTCCCAGGACGCCAGCTCACCGTGCAACAGGAGGAGCCAGACCCAGCCGTAGGGCCGCTCGAAGGACGGGTTGTCCGACAGGTACTCGAGTTCGCCGGCGAGGGCCTCCTCGGAGAGGTGGTCCCTCAGCTTCTCGCGGATGAGCGGGGCCACCGGAAGCTCCGGCATCTCCTTCACCAGCCGCACCATCGCCCACGTCGAGTTCACCGCCGAGTGCCAGTCCCAACAGCCGTAGAAGGCGCGGTTCCGGTCGAAGTCGCGACGCCGGGTGTAGCTGATTTCGTCCAGGTAGCCAGCCCGGTCCGGCCGTAGCGCGTGGGGGCGGTCCACACAGGAGAGGGGCATCGCGGCGAGGGACAGCGCGGTTTCCAGGTCGAGCATCGGGCCGGTGTCGGGGCCGGTGACGCTCGGAGCCGATTCCGCGGCCATGGCATCGGAAGCTTCCATGGGCTGTTCCGGAGCATCGGTCGCGCACGCGGCGCCGATTACAACCGCAGCGGTGGCGAGAGCGGACCACAATGAGTCGGGGAACCGGAGGAATGTGCGGGAGGAGCCCGGCTCGTTCTGCGTAACGCTCATTGGTGCACTGTCCTGAGAGGTGTTCCCGCGACCCGGCCGTGGAACTGAGCGCCGACCGTGCCTGGATGCCGCGGCCGGCATCAGCCGTTGATGCACTCCACGCGGTTAGCATTCAGGACCACCCGTCGGCGGTCAAGTGGGCCGCGTCTGGCCTCCCCCAACGGGTTTGCCTGGTGGACTCCCGCGGGTGCGCCGTTCACATTGCACGGAAGTCCATCGCACCCGGAGGATCCCATGATTCCGCGTCCCGTGTCCGCCCTGCGCCGCTTCGCCTTTGCCGCCGCGGCCCTGTCGCTCCTCTCGTTCGGTCTCGCAGGCGTACCGCCCCTCGCCGCGGGGCTGGCCGCCCAGGAGCGGAGGCCCGTCGAGCTCGAGGACTACTACCGGCTGAAGAACGCGGGCAGCCCGGCCATCTCGCCGGACGGGTCGCAGGTCGCGTTCGTCGTCACGTCGGTGCTCGAGGAGGAGAACCGGAGCCACAGCGGGATCTGGCTCGCGGACGCGGCGGGAGCCGGTGAGCCGGTGCGGCTCACCAGCCCGAGCTTCAGCGCCTCCGGGCCCGGCTGGTCACCCGACGGGCGCCTGCTCGTCTTCACATCGAACCGCCCGGGTCCCAATGGCGAGAGCGGCGGCAGCACCTGGTTTCTGCGCATGGACCAGCCCGCGGGCGAGGCCTTCCAGATCGAGGGGCTGAGCGGGTCGCCGGTGTTCAGCCCGGACGGCGAGTGGATCGCGTTCACGCGGCCGACCCCGCCGGAGCCGGCTCCCGAGCCCGTATACGCTTCCGATTTCGAGCGCCGAACGGTCGAGCGCTTCGATGGGCGCACCTACGACTGGATGAACTACCGCTTCGACCGCCGCGGCTACCTGGCCGACCCCCGCGACCCCGCCGCCACCCCCCCGCGCGAGGTGTACGTGCTGCCGGCCACCGGAGGTGAACCCCGCCGCCTGACCGACCTGGGCGTGAACGCGGCCGGCCTGGCATGGAGCCCCGACGGCGAGCGCCTCGCCTTCACCGCCGACGCGCACCAGCGCGACGAGCTCAGTTACGAGCGCGCGGACCTCTGGACCGTAGACCTGGACGGCGGCGTCACCCGACTCACCGACGACGAGTACAACTACTCCGGGCCCGCCTGGTCGGCAGACGGCCGCCGCATCGTGGTCCGCGGCAACGAGGGGCTGGACGTGATCATCCGCGAGGGAAGGGACCGCGGGGCGGCCAACGACCTCTTCGCCTTCGACCCCGACGGCGGTGGCCGACGCAACCTGACCGCCGACTGGGACCTGATCCCCGGCGGGCCCGTCACGTCGCCGGACGGACACGTCTACTTCTCGGCGGGCGTGAGCGGCAACACCCACCTCTTCCGGGTGGCCGTGAACGGCGGCGCGGTCGAACAGGTCACCGGGGGCGACCGCCGGCTGGCGGGCTTCTCCTTCTCGGCCGACTTCTCGCGCATGGCCTATCGGGTCACCACCCCCACCGAACCCGGCGACATCCATGTCGCGCCCGTATCGGGCGCCGCCGAGACCCGGCTGAGCGAGGTGAACGCGGCGCTGCTGGCCGAACTCGACCTCTCCGAACCCGAAAACCTCATCTTCCACAGCCCCGACGGCACCGAGGTGGAGGGCTGGATGCTGCCGGCGCGCGGCTACGAGGCCGGGAGCGGCGACTTCCCCATGGTCCTCGTGATGCACGGCGGGCCGCACGGGATGTACGGCAACGACTTCTCCTTCGACCGCCAGCTGCTGGCCGCGCAGGGGTACATGGTCCTCTATACGAACCCGCGCGCCTCCACCGGCTATGGGGAGGACTTCCGCTGGGGCACCTGGGGCGGATGGGGCTTCAACGACTACGACGACATCATGGCCGGCGTCGACCATGCCATCGACAACTACCGCATCGACACCGGGCGCATGGGCGTGACCGGCTACTCGTACGGCGGCTACCTGACCAACTGGGTCATCACCCGGACCGACCGCTTCGCGGCCGCCATCGCGGGGGCCTCCATCTCCAACTGGGTGAGCGACTACGGCGTCGCCGACATCCCGCGCACCAAGGAAAGCGAGTTCTTCGGGCCTCCCTGGGAGGAACGCGGGCTCGAGAACCTGCTGCGCTCTTCGCCCATCATCCACGCCGACGGGGTAACCACCCCCACCCTCTTCGTGCACGGAGAGTCCGACCATCGGGTTCCCATCGAAGAGGCCGAACAGATGTACGTCGCCCTGCACAAGCAGGGGGTCCCGGCGAAGTTCGTGCGCTATCCGGAGTCCTACCACGGCGGCTGGACCCCCTGGCGCATGGTGCACCGCACCTGGGTCCAGCTCGAGTGGTGGGAACAGTGGTTGAAGGCTCGGCCGGCGATGTAGCCGGGAATCCGCGCCTCGATGGCCCGGGCCCGATCGCGCAGCCGGGCCGGGCCGGCGGGGTTTTGCCGCTCGCGCGCAAACCGGTAGATTTCCGCCCCTGCCGTTTGTGGCATGCGCGACTCCGCGCCGCGGATCCTCGCCATGCGACCGAGTGAGGACCGTCGATGCTCGCTGCGTACATCTTCTGCCTCGTCGTGGGCGGCGGCTTCCTGCTGCTGTCGCTCTTCGGCGACTTTCTGGAAGCTGACGCCGACATTGACGCCGACGCGGATCTCGGCATCGGGGACGCCGGCGATGTCGCGAAGCTCTTCTCGCTGCGGGCCATCGTCTACGCCCTCTTCGGTTTCGGTGCGGCCGGCACCCTTCTGCATCTGGTGTGGGGAGGCGGCCGGCCCGGACTGACCGCCATCGTCGCAGGCGTGACCGGGCTGGCCACGGGCGCGCTCATCGGAGCCGCGTTCGGCTTCCTCAAGCGAGGAAACACCGGAACCATGCTGGGGGAACAATCGTTCGTGGGGTTGACCGCGGAAGTGTCGCTCGAAATCACGGCCGCGAGCCTGGGCTCGATACGGGTGCTGCGCGGCGACCGGCGCCACGGCATCCGCGCCCGACTGGACGCGAGCTGTCCCCCGGACAGCACGCTCCGTCCAGGTCAATCGGTGGTGGTCGTCAGCATGGCGTCGGGGATCGCCGCCGTGGTTCCGGTGGAGATGAAGCTGATCGATGATTGACGACGTCGAGCCGAGCATCCCGGTCCGCTGCCACGGAAGCGTTCCGCGTCACGCCGCGCGGCGAGAACTGCGGGATGACGTACGGCACGATACAAGATCGCCATGCCGGAATGGCACAAGAGGAGGCGCATAATGGAATTCCTGGCCGCACCCCTGACCATGGCCCTCGTGGTCCTGGTGGCGGTGATCGTGTTCATCATCACCATCAAGAGCCTGATTGTCATCGTGCCGCCCAACCGGGCCGCCGTGCTCACGGGACGCAATCGCACGTCCTCCGACGGGCAGGCGGTGGGATACCGCTCCATCTCCGGAGGCCGCACGATGCGGGTGCCCATCATCGAGACCGTGCAGCACATGAACCTCGAGACCATCCCCATCGAGGTTTCGGTCAACAACGCCTTCTCCAAGGGGAACATCCCGCTCAGCGTCGAGGCCATCGCCAACGTGAAGATCGCCTCCGAGCCGGAATGGGTCTTCAACAACGCCGTCGAGCGTCTGCTGGGGAAGACGGAGGACGAGGTGCGCGAACTGGCCCAGGATACCCTGACCGGCAACCTGCGCGGCGTGCTCGCGACCCTCACCCCCGAGGCCGTCAACGAGGACCGCCTCGGGTTCGCCAAGGCGCTGGCCGATGACGCCGGCGAGGACCTGGCGTCCCTGGGATTCCACCTGGACGTCCTCAAGATCCAGAACGTCAGCGACGAGCGCGGCTACCTCGAGGCCATCGGACGCGAGAAGTCGGCGGAGGCGATCCGGGCGGCCGAGATCGCGGAGGCGCAGGCCGAGGCGGACACCCGCGAAGCCCAGGCCGAGGCACGCCGCCGCGCCCAGGTGCGCGAGGCCGCCGCCTCCATCAAGGTGGCCGAGGCCCAGAACGAGTTGCGCGTCCGCAAGGCGGAGCTCGACCGCCAGGGCGAGACGGCCGAGAAGATCGCGCGCGTGAAGGCGCAGGAAGCCGAGGTCGAGGCCGAGAAGATCCTCGAGATGAAGCGGGTCGAGCGCGAGGAACAGCGTCTGCGCGCGGACGTGGTGGAGCCCGCCAAGGCCGCGAAGATGGCCGCGTTCGCCCGCGCCCAGGCGGAAGCGGCACCGATCCTGGAGCGTGGCAAGGCCCAGGTGGAGGTGCTCAGGCGGCTCTACGCGGAGGTCCAGACCGGCGGGGATGCGGCCTTCGCCGTCTTCATGGCCGAAAAGCTGCCGGAGCTGCTGGAGATCGCCGTGGGAGCAGTGGAAGGGGTCGATATCGACCGCGTCGTGGTCATGGACGGGGGAGAGGGCGAAGGTGTCTCCAATGCGCTGAACCAGCGGGTCCGGGGCGCCTACGGGACGCTCGAGGGGCTGGCGTCGGTGCTCGGCCTCGACATCCAGCAGGTGTTGCGCCGAGCGACGGGAGGGACCGTCCAGGAAGCGAATCGCGAACTGCCTTCGGGAGATGCATAGCACGCGAGGTCCGGTTCTCCGTCGCGTCGGGGATCGAAACGGCGGGCCGGCCCCTGTCGTAGCGATCCGTATTCGTGTAGCATCCCCTCGCATTCCCAGGGAGCCCGCATCATGATCTGGAAGCTGATAACAAGGAAGGGAGGCGTGTTCGACAAGCCGCGCGTGCAGAAGCCGCGCAAGCCGAAACCGCCGACCGCCGAAAAGCCCGACAACCCGTTCCGTCTTCCGAAGCCGCCCGCTCCGCCGGGGTACGGGTGGCGGCGACGAAAACACCGCTGAGCGCCGCCCTTGAAGAGGATCCTTCTGCTCCGCCACGCCAAGTCCGACTGGAAGGACTACACTCTTGCGGATTTCGACCGGCCGCTCGCACCACGGGGCCGCGCGGCCGCACCCCGCGTTGCAGCCTGGATCCGTGACCACGACCTGGTTCCCGACCGGGTACTGTGCTC
>LXNJ01001339.1_pt1 | contig 14878 bp, 10 predicted proteins | sample 809081 | NCBI WGS metagenome assembly LXNJ01 (sample SAMN04870510, study PRJNA318959) | sponge metagenome | biome: sponge; feature: marine sponge reef; material: water | host: Petrosia ficiformis | place: Greece: Milos, Mediterranean Sea | collected 2013-05-29 | depth 5-7 m
GGCCTGACCGCCGAGGAACTGGATTCGGCTCCCGCCGTGGGTCGCGTGGCCGTGATCGGGGCCGGTGTGATGGGGTCCGGCATTGCCTGGGCAGCGGGCAGGGCGGGGATCGAGGTCCAGATCAAAGACATCGACCGGGACCAGCTGGCCGCGGGGTTGCAGCGGGGGAAGGCCAGGCTTCAGCGTGCGGTCGCGGGGGGCCGGCTCACCGGGGATCAGGCCCGGGAAACCACGGACCTCGTGACGGTCGCGTCCGACTACGATGACTTGGCCGACGCCGATCTGGTTATCGAAGCGGTCAAGGAGCGGATGGACGTTAAGCGCATGGTGCTGCGAGACACCGAGGCCGTAGTGCCGACCGAATCCGTCTTCGCTACCAACACGTCCGCTCTTTCGGTAAGCGAGCTGGCTCAGAGCGCTGAGTGGCCCGGCCGCGTGGTCGGCCTTCACTTCTTCAATCCCGTGCACAAGATGCCCCTGGTTGAGGTGGTCAGGGGCGAACAGACGTCGCAGGAGGCACTGGCCGCGGGGTTCAAGCTGGTCAAGGCAATGCGCAAGGTCCCGGTGATCGTGAAAGACAGTCCGGGCTTTGTCGTGAACAGGGTGCTGGCTCCCTATTTGAACGAGGTTGGATACCTGCTGGCCGACGGCGCAACGGTACGGGAAATCGACGAAACGCTTGAGGAATTTGGTATGCCTATGGGTCCGTGCCGCGTTTTGGACGAGGTGGGCCTGGACGTGGCGGCCAGTGTTTCGGAGCGCCTCGGCGAGTTGTACCGGGCTCGGATGACGCCCTCGCCCGGGATGGAACGGCTGCGGGCTGACGGCCGGCTGGGGCGCAAGGTCAACCGCGGATTCTACCGGTATTCCGCCAACCGGGATCCACAGCCCGACATCCACCTGGAATCGCTGTTCCGCGGTCCACAGGGGGGTTCGCGTGTGGCGCGGGCTCCCCGGGCCGCCGAGATCCGCTCGCGGTGCCTGTTGCCCATGGTCAACGAAGCCGTGCGCGTTCTGGACGAAGGGGTCCTGGTCTCGGGGGCGATACTCGATCTGACGATGGTGATGGGATCGGGGTTCCCCCCGTTCCGCGGCGGAATACTGCAGTGGGCGGACACGCAGGGGCCGGCGGCGGTGTTCAAGGCCCTGGGCGACCTGGCGGAGAAACACGGCGAGCGTTTCGAGCCCGGTTCGGCGCTGTCGAAGCTTGTCGCTGACGGCCAGAGGTTCGGTTCACTGTGAGCTCGTCCGGGTCGTCGTGGGCGAGGATCCGCCGCGGAGGCAAGGGCAGGGCGCGGGGGAGCACCGGGGTCGGTTCGCGGCTCGGCCGCCGCACGCGGAGCCGTTTGGTGTTCTGCGCCGTGTACGGGGTGGCGTTTGCCGTTATCTGGTTTGCGTGGGACTACCTGTACCCGGTCAAGCTGTTCGTCGTGTTGCTGCACGAAATCAGCCACGGCATGGCGGCACTGGCGACGGGTGGCTACGTGGAGCGAATCGAACTGGTGGCTGCCGAGGGGGGCGTGTGTTTCTGCTCTGGCAGCGCCGTGGCGACGGCGTCCGCGGGGTACCTGGGCAGCCTGCTCTGGGGTCTTGCCTTGTTATGGGCGGTCGAGCGGTTCCCCCGGCGAGCCAGCTGGATGACTTTCTTCCTGGCGGCGGTAGTTGCCGCCACCACGGTTCTGTACCTGCGCGGCGGAGTGGGAGTGATGGTGGGAGTGCTCTCGGTGCTGGTCCTGACCGCGGTGGGGAGGTGGGGAGGGGTGGCCGGCAACAAGATTCTCCTGTATGGCCTGGGAATAACGAGTGCGTTCTACGCGCTGCTGGACATCAGAAGCGATGTGTTTGAGCGCCCCAACCTGCAATCTGACGCCACGATTCTCGAAGAGATCTTCCGGGAACAGTACGGCATCGGGATCGATTCCCTGTGGATTGGGGCAGCGTGGGCAGCCGTTTCGCTGTTTTGCGTGTTGGCGTTGTTCAGGTGGGCATGGCGAAGGGCGGGCAGCGAAGCGGAGGAAGCAGCGGGGTGAGCAGACAGCGGGTTGGTCAGAGAGCATCCAAACTGTTCGGGGTTACGCTCAGGGAGCCGCCCGCCGAAACCGACACGGCCTCGCACGCACTGTTAGTGCGCGCCGGGTACGTGCGGCAGCTGGCGGCGGGAATCTTCTCTTACCTCCCCCTGGCCTGGCGGTCGCTCCGGAAGATCGAGCAGATACTGCGAGAGGAAATGGACGGGATCGGGGGGCAGGAGATGTCGATGCCCGTGGTGCATCCCGCGGAGCCCTGGCAGGCGAGCGGCAGGTGGTACGAGATAGACGATGCCATGGCCCGGTTTCAAGACCGCCGCGGGCGCGACATGCTGCTTGCCATGACCCACGAGGAGGTGGTGGCGCTCCACTCGGCCAGCGAACTTCGGTCCTACCGGCAGCTCCCCAACCTGGTCTACCAGATGCAGACCAAGTTCCGCGACGAGCCGCGCGCCCGCGGCGGCCTGATCCGGGTCCGCGAGTTCATCATGAAGGACTCATATTCGCTGGACCGCGACCGGGAGGGGTTGGAGAAGCAGTACCAGGCGCACTACGACGCCTACACCCGCATCGGGCGGCGCACGCGCCTTCCTCTGACGGCCGTCCGCAGCGACGTCGGCATGATGGGCGGGCGGGCGGCGCACGAATTCATGTATGTGACCCCGATCGGCGAAGACACCCTGGCCCTGTGCGACGAATGCGGGTATTCGGCCAACCGCGATGTCGCGGCGTTCGCGCCCGCTGCTGGTTCCGGTCCGGGCCAGGACAACTCGGGTCTACTCCCGGAATTGGTTCATACGCCCCAAGCCGCCACCATCGCGGACGTTGCGGCTATGCTGGGCGTTGAGCGCAAGGATACCGCGAAGATAGTGTTCTTCGTGGGCTCAAAAGCAGCCGCGGATCCCGGCTCCCGGGCAGGGGTGCAAGAATCGGGAGAAGCGGGGGAGGTTCGCTCAGCCGCGGAGGAGAAACTGATCGCAGTGGTTGTGAGGGGTGACATGGAGGTCAACCAGGTTCAGGTGCAGTACGCGGCCGGGACCGCCGATCTCCGCCCCGCCCGCGACGAAGAGATACGTGCGGCCGGTTTGGTGCCCGGTTTCGCTTCGCCAATCGGAGTGACCGAAGGAGCCGCAACGGTCGTGGTCGACGAGACGGTGGTGGCCTCCGGCGGACTGGTAGCGGGCGCGAACAAGGTCGACTACCACTTCCGCCACGTCAGGTGCGGGCGGGACTACGAACCCGATGTGGTGAGCCAGGTCGCCGCGGTGTACGAGGGCGCCCCGTGCATGACCTGCGCCGGGCCGCTGCGCCTGGTCCGGGGGGTCGAAGTCGGGAACATCTTTCAGCTGGGCACGAAATACTGCGAGTCGATGGAAGCCCGGTACACCGACGAGCACGGTGCGGAGCAGCCGATCTGGATGGGCTCGTACGGCATTGGCGTGGGCAGGCTGCTGGCCTGTATCGCCGAGGAACACAGAGACGACCAAGGCTTGGTCTTGCCCGCGCCCGTTGCGCCCTTCCACGTGTCACTACTCGGGCTGGGCCGCGGGGACGAAGCTCGGGCCGCGACCGAGGCCGTCTACGAGGAGTTCAAGGAGAAGCGGATCGAAGTGCTGTTCGACGACCGGTTAGAGCTCAGCGCGGGGGTGCGTTTCAACGACAGCGACCTGCGCGGGTTGCCCTTGCGGGTGGTCATTGGCGAGCGGTCTCTGAAGGCCGGCGGGGCGGAACTGAAGCGCCGGTCAGGTGGAGAGGCGCAGACCGTGCCGCTGGACGAACTGGCGGAGGTGGTGCGGGACCTTCTGGAGTCTTGCTGACGACCCTTCGCCAGTTCCAACTCCTAGCTTCCCAGCCGCACCCTCAAACCACCGCTCACGGTCCTCGGGGACCCGATTCGTATGAAGCCCGCCGCGTCGTGCGACATTTCCGACGTGGCGTCGAGAAGGTTGATCACCGAGGCGAACGCCGCCAGTCGGTCGGTGATGTCGCGCCGCAACCGCAGGTCCATGGTGAACGAGCCCGCGGCGACACCCGAGTTGAGGTCGTCGTCGTAACGGTCGCCCAGATACCTGGCGGTGACGCTCACATCAGTCTGTTCCGAACCCGCCCACGCGGCCCGGACCGACAGCCGATGGACGGGGCTTCCCGGCGCGCGGTTGTTCACGATGTGGTCGGGCCCGTCGACAAACTTGGTGGGGTTGAACGAGTGGCTGCCCGAAACGAACCACGCTCCCAGTTGGTAACTGAGCTCGCTTTCCACCCCGACGCTGCGGAGTACGCCGATGTTGTCCCGCTGCCGGCACACGCCACCCGCGGCGACAAACCCACACGGGGCTATTACGCCAGATTCCTCGGCGGTAGCGATGGTCGCATCGGCGATGGCATCCCGGACCCTGGCCCAGAATGCCGTCACGCGAAGCACCACGCCCCCGGGAGCCAGATAGTCCACGCCGAGCTCCCAACCCGTGAGGCGTTCGGGTTCAAGGCCGGCCTGAGCCTCGGTGACCACTCCGCCGGCTGCCCGAAACGGTTTGTACAGCTCGTTCAGGGTCGCAACACGCAGGCCCGTGTAGGCGGCTCCCCGAACCGCGGCACCCTGTCCGAGCGGCGCGGTGAAGCCTGCGTTCACGCTGGGTACCAGACCGTCGCGGTCGGCGTAGGTCGTGTCTGACAGGGTTTCGTCCGAGACCAGATCGCCGACGCGCCGGTAGCCCCCGCTGTTGGTCCAGCGGTCGATGCGAACGCCGGCGGCCAGGTCCACGCCGCCGGGAGTGCTGGTGCGGGCCTGCGCGAAGACTCCCGCCAGCGTTTGCTGCCCTCCGGTCACCCGGCTTCGCGTAAACCGGTTTTTGTCATGGAGGTACTCCTCCGACGCCTCCCCGTCTGACGCAAGGAAATCGGCGCCCGCCGTGAGCCCCGCCACGCCCGGCGTCCACACCAACCCTGCTCCCGTGGCCGACGAGGGGACCACCTGGGTGATGGAAGGTTGTTCGTCGTTCCGACCCTCGAACACGGTCGAGAAGGCGTTGTCGTATTCCTGTACCTGATGGAACCCGCTGAACGACAGGCTGGCACCTCCGGACCCACGCCACGAAGCCCCTACTTGACCCTGCGATATCTCGGTTGCGTTTTCCCGGAGCGGAGTGGCGTTGTCTTTTTTCTGATCGAACAGCGACGCGCCGGCCTGGAGCCGGATTCCGCCGCCCGCGTCGTAGGTGACGCGCCCGCGCAGAACAGCGTGCTGGGAGGCCGAGGGGATATCCACGTCGCCGCGCAGGTCGGGATGTGTCAACACATACCCGTCGCTGCCGAACAGCTCTCCCCCCGCGTAGCCGCTGAGCCGTCCCTCCGAAAAAGTGGCCGTGGCATCGACCCGGTACATGCCCAGGTGGCCTGCTTCCACCGAGGCCATCAGTTCGGCCGTGTCGGGGTCGCGGGTCACGATGTGGATCACACCCGCCAGGCTCTGTCCGCCCCACGTCACGCTCCCCCCGCCCCGCACGATTTCGACCCGCTCGATCAGGCTGACCGGAGCCTGGCTCCACCGCACCCACCCGAAGTAGGGATCGTTGATCGGCACCCCGTCCACGATTACCAGGGTCCGGCTGGCGGCGTTGCCCCCCAGCCCGCGCAGTGTGATCGCCTGCCACGACGGGTGAGCGACGGCAGGGTTGAACGGAAACCTGAAATTGACCCCGGGGATTTCCAGCAGCGCGTCCTGCAGAGTCTCCGCTGCCGACAACCTCAGCTCGCGGCTGGTGATGACCGTGACGTTGACCGGCAGGTCGCCGGCCTCTGCCGGAGACCGGGTAGCCGCCACGACGAGGGCTTCCAGCCGGGCCACGGCTTCGTTCTCGGGAGGCTGCCGGTCAGGCGGGTCCTGACCGGCCGCGCCAGTTGCAAGAATGGCCAGAGCCGTTGCCACGCATCCGCCGAGGTTCATCGGCCCGCGGTGTTTCAATGAAGTGTCGCTCCGTCGGTGCGAGGAGGTCACCCGGCGGTCCCGGCTGTGTTGTTGGCCCGGGCCTGGAGTGCAGTTCTGACGGCGGTTGGATCCACCCGTCCGCCCGAGGATCTTATGATCCGGCCGATGAAAAAGCCCAGGAGCTGGCCCTCGCCCGCCTCGAAGCGAGCGGCCTCTTCCTGGTGGGCGGCAAAGGCCTCTTCCACCAGCTCCCGCACCTGGTCCGCATCGGAGATCGGAACAAGATCCGCCTGCGCGGCGAGGTCCACGGGCCGCCCGCCTTCCGCAATCAGCCTTGCCAGGATGTCCTTGGCGCCGGGACGCGTGATCCGCCGCTGCTCAACCATCGCAACGAGCTCACCCAGGGCTTCGGGGGAGAGTCGGGAATCCTCCGTTTCTCCGCCGGCTCCCGCGACCTCGTGCACAATCCAGGTGGCCACCGCGACCGCGGCGGGAGACGGATCGGAGGCCGCGAGTGCCTGCTCGAAGAACGCCGTGCGCGCCGGACTGGCCGTGACCAGATCGGCCAAGACATCACCGAGGTCGAGCTCGTCCCTGAGGCGACGGAACGCCGCCTCAAGTTCGAGATTCGACGCCCGGGCGTGGTCTCGGGCCTTCCGCCCCGTGTCTTCCCCAGGTGCGGCCCACGGCGCGGTCGCCGCCGGGGTCTCCCCTCGGGTCCTGTCGATGCGGCGCGCCCAGCTGTCGCGGAGGGTGACGATCAGGTTGAAGCTGGCCTTCCCTTCAACCCCTCCCCCCCCGTTCGCCCCGTCCCGGACAAAGTACCCGGTGCGCTCAAACTGGAACCGGTCGCCGGTCCGGCTGCCCGCCAGACTGATTTCCGTGCGCGCGTCCGCGAAGACGTGCCGCGAATCGGGGTTGATGCGGTCCCGAAAGTCGCCGTCCGCCTCCGGATCGGGCACCGCGAAGAGCCGGTCGTAGAGTCGAACCTCGGCCGAGAGACACCGCCGGGCCGAAACCCAGTGGATGGCGCCCGTCGGTTTCGGTCCGTCCGCCAGGTCGCCACCGCTCCGAGTGGCCGGATCGTAGGTGCACCTGACTCTTGCCACGGATCCGTCAGGGCTTCTGTCGAACCCGGTGCAAGTGACGCAGTACGCATGGCGCAGCCGAACCGTCCGGCCGGGAGCCATCCGCTTGAACCCACCGGGGGGATCTTCCGAAAAATCAGCCCGCTCGATGAACAGGGTCTGCGTGAAAGGGACTTTTCTTCTTGCCGGGAAACCGGCCGGCGGTGCCGTGACATCGGGGGGGAAGTACGGCGTCTCCAATATCTCCTCATGGTCGGGCGGCAGATTCTCCACAACCACTTCCAACGGATCGAGCACGGCCAGCACACGGGGCGCGGTCTCGTTGAGCGTGGTCCGCAGCGCCCACTCGAGCTTGCCGATGTCGGTCCGATTGTCCGCCTTTCCGACCCCGATGGTCCGGCAAAGCCGACGAATGGCCTCGGGCGGAGCACCCCGTCGCCGCAGTCCGGCCAGCGTGAGCATGCGAGGATCGTCCCACCCGTCGACCAATCCCTCACTGACCAAAGCCCGCAGCTTCCGCTTGCTGACCACGGCATAGTCCAGTTCACGCCGGGCGAACTCGTACTGCCTTGGGCGCGGATTCCACGACCCCCGATCGTCGCCGCCCCCGCCACGGGCCCCGGGGACCGGTTCGGCGAACGCCGCGGACGGCCGGCAGTGATCCAGGTACCAGTCGTAGAGTTCCCGGTTGTCGCTGAATTCCAGGGTGCAGAAAGAATGGGTGATTCCCTCGATCGCGTCGGATTGGCCGTGCGCCCAGTCGTAGAGCGGGTAGATGGCCCACCGGGTCCCGGTCCTGTAGTGAGCTTGGTGCCGGATCCTGTACATGAGCGGATCTCGCATTTTCATGTTGGTGGCCGCCATGTCGATCTTGGCCCGCAACACGCACTCACCGTCGGCGAACTCGCCGTCGCGCATTCGGCGCAAAAGGTCCAGACTCTCGTCGGGGGGGCGATCACGGTAGGGTCCGGGCGTTCCCGGCGAGGTGACCGTCCCGCGGAGTCGGCGGATCTGTTCTTCATCCAGGCTGTCGACGTAGGCCAGGCCGTCCAGCACCATCTGCTCGGCCATTCGGTACAGGGCGCCGTAATAGTCGGACGCGTAGCGAACTCCGCCCTCCCACTCGTACCCGAGCCACCGAACATCTTCGACTGCGGCCTCGACGAAATCGCCCGACCCGCTAACCGGATTGGTGTCGTCCATCCGCAGGTTCGTTTCGCCGCCGAACTCCGCCCCGACCGAGAAGTTGAGCACAATTGCGGAGGCGTGGCCGATGTGCAGGAATCCGTTGGGCTCCGGGGGAAACCGCGTCCGTACCAGCCCGTCCCAGAGGCCGGCCTCCACATCGCGCCGTACGATGCGCCGGAGGAAGTCCTGGCCTGGCGCGCCCCCGTCCGCGGCCGTCGCCCGTGATTGAATTTTCGCCGTCACTTGCCTGTCGGTGTCACTTGCGCGTCAGCGCCACCGGATTGACTCGAAGACCGACCGGCACTCGTTGCAGTAGTACTGGCTGGTCGAAACCTGCCCCCCAAACGGCGAGAACTGGCTGGCGTCCTCTCCCCCGCAGAAGGGGCACGGCAGCGACGCGGGCAACGTGGGTGACTCCACCGGATCGTCGATACACGGCTTCTGCTGCCGGGCCTGGCTGGTCACGTTCGCCCGGTCCACCTCGGTCGGCGGGGCAGGCCCGGGGTCCCGCCGGAGGCGGGGTGGATCATCCAGGCCGGGGCCGTCACGCACCGGCCACCAGCACGCGGTTACGGTCTCCGCGCACCCGTGCGAGCGAATCCTCGTCCGGGCCGCCGTCCTGCCGCCGCCGCCGCGAGGCCGACCACCCTTCCCAGTGCAGCTCCGGCGCCCCGACCCACTGGCCCTCTTCATCAGATTCGACCTCACCGGACTCGACGGCAAGTCCGAGCAGGCCCGCGACCGGTCCCACCCGGGCGAGCCACCGGGCCCGCGTAACCCGGGGCTGTGGCACGAGACCCAAATCGGCAAGGGGGGATATCAGCGGGTCGTCGCTCTCTCCGAACCAGCGGATGCAGGAATTCCAGATCGCACCGCACGCCCCAGCCAGCGCCGCCTCGCCCCCGCTGCCTGTCATCAAGCGCTCCGACCAGCCGACGGCGTGATCGAAGTGATACCGCTCCTCCTGCAACAGTTTGCGCGACTTGTGGTGAAGGGGCTCGTAGGATCCTTCGGCCAACACATCGAACTGCACCGACAGAGCGGTGTCCCAAAGCAGGTTAAGGGCGATCAGGTCGGGCCAGGTCGGCGCTTCGGAATCGACCACCTCGGAATTCAGGTACCCATCGGCCTCCCGCAGGAATTCCAGCTGCCTGGGGTCGTGGTCAAAGTCTTTGAGCATCGAGTACACAATGCGCCCGTGTCCCCATTCGTCCTGTGACATTGCGGAGCAGGCGATGCCCGCCTCAACCGACGGTGCGCCAAGTATCCAGTCCGAGTAGCGGATTCCCAGCAGGCGTTTGTTGTCTGCCAGCGCGAGCAGCAGATGCCCGAGCCGGGTGCGGTCGCCGGGAGGCAGGTCAGACGGGCTGCGAAACCGCGTCATGGCGGCGGTGTCGCGGGTGCGGAGCTAACCAAGGTCTGACTCGTTAACGGTGAACGGAAATCTGAACAAGTTGACCGCCGAAAAGGAGTCGCGGGGGGCCACCACCATCTCGAACCACTTGTCCTCGTCATAGGTCTGCCACGCGTAGACGCGGGCCAGATTGCGGTTTGGCGCGGTAACCGTGCCCACATGTTGGAACCTGTCTTGGCGTTGCTTGCGGGCAAAGACCTCGTAGACCCGTTCCGACTCCATCACAGCCGCCACTACGCCGCCACTCCGAAACCGCCGAGAATCTCCCTCCCTCGCTCCGAGATGCACGACGCGGTCCAGGGCGGATCCCAGACTACCTCGATCTCGATTTGTTCGATGCCGTCCTCCTGAAGCAGCCGCTTGCGAATGTCCCACTCGATAAAGTCCATGCACGGGCATGCAGTCGCGGTGAAAGTCAGCTGCAGAAAGGCCAGGCCAGTGTGTTCGTTCACGGTCACTTCCCGGACGAGTCCAAGGTCGGCGATCGACAGGGGAAGTTCCGGGTCCGCAACCTCGTAGAGGGCCCTCCAGGCACGCCCCGCCAACCCGGGTCTGCTCTCTGCTTCTTCCGGGGGAGGGGGGAGGGGCGGTCGCTCGCCTAAGGTTTCGGCCAGCAAGGGGTCGAGGTTCATCGGCAAGTGGCGGGCGGGGCTCAGGCTGCGAGCAACCTCTCCACGTCGAACCGGCTCCGGCGCACCGATTCCACGTATTGCTGGTTCATTGGCCCCCGCTGCTTCCACCGGTCGAACACTTGTTTCCAGGTGAGAGTCTCGTCGAACAGCCAGCGCCGCTGTTCGGGATCGTACTGACAGGGCAGTTCGTAGAGGAGTTCCACCTCGCCCGTGTCGGAGTTCGACCGGGCCGGAACGTCGTAACCCAGCTCTTCGCAGAGCGGCACAACCGCACGCAACCAGGTCTGCCGAAGCTGGTCGTTGGTCATCCCCTTGAGGCGGTAATCGAGCTGGGCGTTGTGGTGTTTGCGGTCGTCGGGCATCCCAAACCACTCGACGCCCATCGGGAACATCCAGTCGAGCGCCCTCTGCACGGCGTCTTTGCCCGCGCTGCCAGCCTCCGCCAGGCGGCGAATCCACACCTCGCCATGCCTTAGGTGGAAGTTTTCCTCCATCGCGACCTTGGCCAGACCGCGCTTGAGCGGCCCGTAGCTGGTGTTGCGGTGCACATCGCCCAGGAGAGTGATACCGGCCCGGTCGTAGAGGGCGTTCGCCGTGACCAGTTCCGCCCAGTTTTCGAGCGGCTGGTCGAACCCGTAGGGGTGCTTGAACTTTGCCGGTTCCCGTTCGTAAAGCAGCCAGCGCCGGTCAACGCCGAGGTCTTCCAACAACCGATAGGCGATGTTGGCGTGGCCCAATTCGTCTTGGATGATCGCCACCGCGGAGACCATCGTGTTGGCCGACGGCGCGTCCCTCGCGGCCATGAAGTAGGCGGGTGCGCTGATCAGTTCGGTGTCGCCCTGCACGGTCAGCTGCACGATGAGGGCCTTCTTGTAGTCGTCGGTCATGTCTTCTTCGGACTCGACGATGAAGCCCTCCTGCACCTTCCGCATCAGCTCTTCGTTGGTAAACCGGTTCATGGCGACCGCTCCTGAAACACCAGCCTGCCGTCTTCGGAGAACATGAACAAGAACCCGTCGTCGGGGTCCATCCGGTAGACATTCTCCAGTACATGCCTCATCGCGGAGGCGATTTCTCCAACCAGTCCGTCACAGAACCGTGCGGTCGAGGCCAGCGGAGTAACGCGCATCAAAGGAGGCTCGTCGGCCCGGAACGAACCGAAAAACCGGTTGCATCCGTCAGCGCCTTCAAGTGTGCCGGTCACCCCGGTCTCGCTCACCAGGTCCACCTCGAACCGAAGCCACGGCAGGCTGCCCGGCTCGATGATGTCTTCAGCCGGATCTGCCGCAGTCTCTTCAGCCGGATCGCCCGCAGCCTCGTCGGCAGCGGGTTGGTTCCCGGCGTGCTGGTCCCCGGCGCCTTCCTCGAGATTCTCGTCCGCCCCTTCGGCGGTCTCCGCGGCGCGGGCCGCGGCCTCCGCCGCGAGTTGATAGCGCAGCGCCGCGGTGAGGTGATTGACGACCGCGGCGGAATCATCCACCGCCATGGAGTCCAGAATCACTTCACGGAGCATCCATTCCCGGGCGTATGGGACATCGGGCCCCGGTGTGGCCGCGGCGCCGGGCGCCTGACCGCCCGCCGGGCTCGCCAGGTCGGGCGAGACATCGGGTCTCTGAACCCGTTCCCAGCGCAGAGGGCGCAAGCCGCGATCGGTCAGGGCCCACGCAGCGCTGACCGGAATATCGGGCGGCGCGGACATCCGGCTGCCAAGCGGTTGGACCAGGATTTCGGCCGCGATGACCCCGTCCGCGGCCACCAGATCCAGCAGCGCGATGTGTTCTCCGACCATGAGGGAGGCGACATCCTCCAGCTCTCCCCCGGCGCTGACCAACGCGTGCAGGGTCACGTACCGGCTGATGCCATCTGCCTCCGCCAGGAGAACGGCGGCATCGGTTTGCCCGTCAAAATCAAGGTCGCCGGGGGCCGAGGCCACGACCCGGTACAACCTGCCCGTCGAATCGGAACCTGCCCCTTCCCGCAGCTGCACTGGCATCTGTCCGGGAAGCACAAGCCGGGCGTTGCCAATTGCGTCCGGGTCGAGTTCACCGTCGCCGCAGCCGGCCGCTGAAACTGCGGCCGTCACTGCCGTCAGGACCGCCGCGGCCGACCCGCGGACCGGGCGAATCATTCTTCCCCCATGAACGGGTACCGGTAGTCCGAGGGCGGTCTGAACGTCTCCTTGATCGTCCGGGGCGAGACCCACCGGTGGAGATTCAAGATCGATCCGGCCTTGTCGTTGGTGCCGCTGGCGCGCCCGCCGCCGAACGGCTGCTGCCCCACCACGGCCCCGGTTGGCTTGTCGTTGATGTAGAAATTCCCGGCAGCATGCCGAAGCGTGCTCGTTGCCTGCGCCACGGCGACGCGGCAGTCCGAGAACACCGCTCCGGTCAGGGCGTAGGGCGAGGTGCTGTCTACCGTCTGAAGGACCCCTTCCCAGTCCGACTCGTCGTAGCGGTGGAGGGACACCACGGGTCCAAAAATCTCCTCGCACATCAGCTTGTCGCCGGCGTCGTCGCATCCCACCAGGGTCGGCTCAACAAAGTATCCCGTGGAATCGTCGCACCCGCCCCCGACAAGAACCTGATTGCCAGATGATCCAGCAGCCCAGTCCAGATAGCCCTTGATCCTGTCGAAGGACGGCCGGTCGATCACCGCGCACACGAAATTGCGGAAGTCATCGGGCCCGCCCATGCGCAGTTCTTCGGTCATGGCGACGCTCCGGTCGACCACCTCGCGCCACATGCTGGCCGGGATGTATGCGCGGGAGGCGGCGGAGCACTTCTGCCCCTGATACTCGAATCCGCCCCGCACGATGGCGGTGGCCACCGCCTGCGGGTCGGCACTCTCGTGGGCCAGGATGAAGTCCTTCCCGCCCGTTTCACCAACAATCCGCGGGTACGACCGGTAGTTGGCCAGGTTCTGGGCGGTCCGGGACCACAGGTGCTGGAATGTCCGGGTCGACCCGGTGAAGTGGATCCCCGCGAGGTCCGGGCTCGCGAATACCGCGTCGCTGATACGCGGGGCATCGCCGGGGATGAAGTTAATCACACCGGGCGGCATTCCGGCTGCCTCCAGCAGGCGCATCGTGTAGTACGCACCCAGCACGCCGGTCGTGGAAGGTTTCCAGACGACCGTGTTCCCGACGAGCGCGGGAGTCGTGGCGAGATTCGCCCCAATGGCGGTGAAGTTGAAGGGGCTGATGGCGTATATGAACCCCTCAAGGGGGCGGTGATCCATGCGATTCCAAACGCCCGGCCCCGAAATGGGCTGCTCGCCGTAGAGCCGGCGCGCGAACGATACGTTGAAAGTGAAGAAATCAATGGACTCGCAGGCCGCGTCGATTTCGGCCTGGTACACGGTCTTGCTCTGGCCGAGCATGGTTGAGGCGTTGAGCCTGTCCCTCCACTCCTCGCGGAGCAGCTCGGCCGCTCGCAGCAGGACTGCGGCCCGGTCTTCCCACGGCCAGTCCGACCAGAATCTCCATGCCTCCCGTGCGGCTTCGATGGCGCGTTCGGCCTCGGCCGCGCCGCCTATATGGCACCGGGCGATCACATGGCCGTGGTCGTGGGGCATGGTAACGTCGCGCGTCTTGCCCGTGCGGATCTCTTCGCCACCAATAATCAGCGGGATTTCGACCACCTCGGACATCTGTCTGGCGAGTTCGTTCTTGAGAGATTTCCTGGTGGCGCTTCCGGGTTCGTAGTCCCTGACCGGCTCGTTGTATGCCCTCGGGGGCGAAAAGACGCCTTGGCTCGGTGCAGCGAAGCTGCCGTGTGTGTTCATTCTGGTTCTCCGATCGGGCGACGGCCGCGGGGAAGTCGATGAGAGGAACGACCGTGGGCCGCCGGGCCCGACAGGCGATACTTGGAGGGCCCCCGCACTCCCAAAGATGCTATGAATCGGTGTTCTTCGCTATCTTTGGGGTATGGTCCGGTCTCTCCTTCTCGTGCCCGCTTCCGTTTCCGTGCGACCTGGTGCGGGCGGTTGCGCCGTCGGTCCCCCGATCCTCTTGCGGGCAGCCGTTCTGGCGTGGGCGGCGGTTCTTTGCGGCGGTCTGCCAAGTTCGGCCCGGGCGAGCATCCCGGAGGCACTGGGTCGCACGTCTGCGTTGCCGCGGGCCGCATGGCAGGAGCGGACAGGTCCGGGCAGTGCAGACGAGGCCGCAAGGCTGATCGGCCGGCTCCGACACCAGCTTGGCGCTGCGCGCACCCAGGCGGTCCATTTGCTGGCCCCGGCGGAGTTTGAACGGGCCGAGGCCCGGCTGGGCGCTGCCGAACGCCGGCTGGCCTCCGGGCGGACCGATGTCAGGCTTGTCGAGCTGCTGGATGAAGCCGCCGCATCGTTGGCTGCCGGTGAACAACGGGCCGGAGCTCTGACTGCCGGGCTCTCGGACGTCCTGCAGCTGCGGGCCGCGGCGATCGCGATTGAGGCCCACGCGCGCGACGCGCGCGGGTGGCGCGACGCGGAATCCCGACTGGAGGACGCGGCCCGGCAGGCGGCGCGGGGGCAGGCTGACCGGTCTCGCCAGGCCGCGACCGAGGCGGAGAACGCCTACCGGGAGATCCACTGGGCCGCCTTTGAGGAACTGCACTTGGGCGCGGCGG
>LXNJ01001340.1_pt1 | contig 14873 bp, 9 predicted proteins | sample 809081 | NCBI WGS metagenome assembly LXNJ01 (sample SAMN04870510, study PRJNA318959) | sponge metagenome | biome: sponge; feature: marine sponge reef; material: water | host: Petrosia ficiformis | place: Greece: Milos, Mediterranean Sea | collected 2013-05-29 | depth 5-7 m
AGCCCTATCGGGCGAGCCAGGTGATGAAGTGGATCTACCACGCCGGGATCGACGACTTTCACGCCATGACCGACATCTCGAAGGCCCTGCGCGCCCGCCTGCACGACATCGCCGAGATTCGCGCACCCGAGTTCGGGCCGGCTAGCCACGCCGCGGACGGCGTCGTCAAATGGCCGGTGCTGGTCGGTTCGGGGCAGGCGGTGGAGGCGGTGCTCATTCCCGATGCGAACGGTGACGGAGGTTCGTCGCGGCGCAAGACCCTGTGCATCTCGTCCCAGGTGGGTTGCGCCCTGGATTGCAGCTTCTGCGCCACGGGCAAGCGCGGCTTCAACGGCAATCTCAGTCGCGCCGAGATCGTCGGCCAGGTGTGGCGGGCCGAAATGGCGGCGGGTGATGGCCGGATGCGTGCCGGCAGCGATGACCGCAACATCACCAACGTGGTGTTCATGGGGATGGGCGAGCCGCTGTTGAACTTCGACGCGGTCATCGACGCCGCCGGGGTGTTCATGGACGACCTGGCGTTCGGGATATCGAAGCGCCGGGTGACGATCAGCACCGCCGGTGTCGTGCCGCGCATCCACGACCTCGCGGAGGTCAGCGACGTGTCGCTGGCCGTGTCGCTGCACGCCGCCCGGGACGAATTGCGCGACGCCCTCGTGCCGCTGAACCGCCGGTACCCGATCGCCGAACTGCTGGCGGCCTGCCGGCACTACGGCGGCGGCCTCGGCGAGCGGCGCACCGTGACTGTCGAATACACCTTGATCGAGGAGGTCAACGATACGCCGCAGGATGCCCGGGACCTGGCCGATGTGCTCGCCGGCTGGCGGTGCAAGATCAACCTGATCCCGTACAACCCTTTCCCGGAGGATCAACACGGCTACCGGCGGCCTTCGAAGGAGCGCGTACGCCGTTTCCAGCGGTCGCTCATAGATGCCGGGTATTCCGCCATGGTCCGAACGACCCGTGGTGACGATATCGGCGCGGCCTGCGGCCAGTTGACCGGCAAGGTCACCGATCGCACCCGCCGCCGTGAACGCTATCTTGCTGGCGTCGTGGCATGACGGACCCTGAGACGACAGGTTCCGGCGTGGAGTCCGACAACCCCGAGGCCGCCGAAGTCATCGAGACCGTTGTCGGACCGGGTGCGGCGCTAAGGGAAGCCCGCGAGCGACTGGGGCTCGACGTCGGTAAGGTCGCCAGGTCGCTGAAGGTCGACGAGCGCATCGTCGCGGCCCTCGACGGAGAACGCTATGGCGAACTACCGGCCCTCGTCTACACACGCGGCTACGTCCGGCGCTATGCCGGGCTGGTGGGTCTCGATGCGGACACCCTGTGTGTCGAGCTCGATGCCCTGCAGCGCGACGACCCCGAAGTCGTGCGCATGTCCGGGTCGAGCCGCAGCGCCTTGGCCTCGGGGCTGTTTCGCGAACACGCCGGCACACTCTTCGGCGGCGTCGTGTTCCTGGTGGTGGTCGCCATCGTCGCGGCGGTATGGATCGCGTGGCGCTCGGAGAACGATCCGGTTGAGGACGTTCCCGCGACAAGCCTGTTCCCGAGCGAAGCGCTCCCTGCCTTGGCCGAGGGCGACGAAACGACGAACCGGGCGGCCGTTGAGACTGCGCCGACCGGCCAGACCGCAGTGGCCGATGCGCAAACCACCACTGCGGAAGGAGATGACGCTGCCGAGGTCAACCCGCTTGCCGGGCCGGCGGTTGTTGGCGACGAACTCGGATTCCTGTTCAGCGACGACTGCTGGGTGGAGGTGCGCGGCGGCGATGGCGAACTGCTGCACATGGATCTGGAACGGGCGGGGAATACGTTGACTGTGTCGGGCGACGCGCCGTTTGCCATCATCCTCGGCTACGCTCCGGGCGTGCGCTTGACGTACAACGGCGATCCGGTCGCGCTGGGTCCGCATACCCGCAATCGAAAGGCCGAACTGGTGTTGGGACACTGACAATGCGGGATCTCGTGAATCATCGCTGCGGGAGTTCGAGGTGAAGTATCAGCGTGTACGCGGCATGCGCGACATCCTGCCGGACGACACGGCGCGCTGGCTGGAGGTCGAGGGCGTGGTCATCGACGTGCTCGGCCGCTATGGGTATCGGCAAATCCGCCTGCCGCTCCTGGAGGCCACCGAGGTCTTCAGCCGCGGCGTGGGCGAGGCCACCGACCTGATCGAGAAGGAGATGTACACCTTCGACGACCGCAAGGGCAAGTCGCTCTCGCTCCGGCCGGAAGGCACCGCGAGCTGTGTCAGGGCCTGCATCGAGAACGGCCTGCTGCACAACCGGACGCAGCGGCTCTGGTACCACGGCTCGATGTTCCGCTACGAACGTCCGCAGAAGGGCCGCATGCGGGAACACACCCAGATCGGTGCGGAGGTGTTCGGCATTCCCGGGCCGGAAGTGGACGCCGAAATCCTGGTCATGCTGGCCCGCGTATTCAACGAACTGGGCGTGGAGGGTGCGGTCTCGCTGGAGATCAACACCCTCGGCTCCGGCGAATCGAGGACCCGCTACCGGCAGGCGCTGGTGGACTACCTGACCCCGCGCCTGGACGAGTTGGACGCCGACAGCCGCCGACGCTTGGTCACCAATCCGCTGCGCATCCTCGACAGCAAAGTGGCGACCACGCGCGATATCGTGGCCGCGGGACCGGATCTCGCGGACTACCTTGACGAGGGTGCACGCGAACGCTTCGACGCGCTGCGCCGCCAGCTCGACGCGGCGGGGGTCGGCCATCGGGTCAACCCGCGCCTCGTCCGCGGTCTCGACTACTACACCGACGTCGTCTTCGAGTGGGTGACCCGCGACCTCGGCGCCCAGGATGCGGTGTGTTCGGGCGGACGCTACGACGGCCTGGTCGAACGCCTTGGCGGTCGGTCGGTCCCCGGCGCGGGCTTCGGCATGGGACTCGACCGGGTCGTGCTGCTGCACGAGGCGCTGGTGGAGCGTCGCTACGCCGATGTCGACGTGTACGTGGCCGTGACCGGTCCCCACGGGCCGTGGGCCGCACAGGTGGCGGAGCAAATCCGGGAACAAACCCGTCAGCGCGTGGTCCAACATGCGGGTCCCGGGGGACTCCGCAGCCAGCTAAGGGAAGCCGACCGCAGCGGCGCCCGCTGGGCGGTTATTGTGGGCGATGACGAAGTGGCCGAAAATCGCGTCTCGTTGAAGGCTCTGCGCGAACAGTCGGAGCAGACCCTGGTGGACGTCGAGGAGCTGGTCGCACAGCTCGAAGCGTCACCACACACGGCTGGAGATTAGGCGAAGCATGGCGGACTACCTCACGGACGATGAACAGGCGGAACGGCTCAAACGCTGGTGGGAGCAGAACGGCACATCACTGGTGATCGGTCTCGTGCTGGCGGTCGGCGCCGTTGTGGGCTGGCGCTACTACCAGGAATATCGGGCCGAACGTGCCGATATGGCCTCGGACGCCTACGCGGCCTTTGTCGCCGCCCGTCGCGAAGCCACGCCGACCGACGAGCCGTTGGCGATTATTGACACCGAGTTCGAGGGCAGCACCTACCATGTCTTCACGCTGCTCTACCGCGCCGCCGACCAGGTGGAGGAATCGGACTGGGAGGAGGCGTTGGCGCTGCTCGAACGGGCGGTCGACCTGGCGGAGGACGGACCGGTTCGGGACGTCGCCAGGCTCCGGGTCGCGAAGTTGCTCTACCAGCTCAACCGGCTCGAGGACAGCGAGGCCCAGTTGGCGATGGTCCGCAGTCCGGGATTCGAGGCCCACGTGGCCGAGTTGTCCGGAGACGTCTTCTTCGCCCGGGGCGACATGGCACGTGCCCGCGACGCCTACCAGGCCGCCATCGATGCCGCGCGGGGCGACGGGCCGGATGGTGTGCTCGGTATCGAGTTCATGCAACTCAAGCTTGCCAGCCTGACGGACCCGCCACCCGAGGAGTCCGATGGCGCGCCCGACGATCCGGCTGCCTCGACACAGGCGGGCGTCGAGCCCGGCGCATCGGATGCCGACCACGGCAACGCCAGCGCGAGCACCCCGGCGGCGGAACCGGTCGACGATTCGAGCGAACCCGAGGCGGAACCATGATGCGCACTACTCGATTGCTGGCTGCGGCCGCCGCCGTGTCTCTCGGTGGTTGCAGCTTCTTCTCGTTCCTGCCCTTCGTTGACGAGCCGGCGGACGATTCGAAGGAAGGTCAACCGACGCCCTTGGAGGACTTCGAGGCGGAAGCCGTCATCGATCTGCAATGGCGAAGCAAGGTCGGGCGGGGCCTTGGTCGAAAGTCCCTGCGTCTCGTGCCAACCGTCATCGCGGATCGCGTATTCGCCGCCGACGGCTATGGTCGCGTCGTCGCCTTTGATCGCTTCAGCGGCACAAGCGTCTGGTCCGCTTCCGTTGGCAAACCCGACGGAATCCCGTTCTACCGGTTCTGGGATCGTCGGGATCCGTCGTTCGTGACCGGCGGTGTCGGTGCGGGCGAGGGTACGGTTCTGCTCGGCACAATGCGTGGCGAGGTGATTGCCCTCGACGCCGCCGACGGTTCCGAATTGTGGCGCAGGAAGATGTCGAGCGAGGTGCTGTCCGCGCCTGTCGGTGGCGATGGCGTGGTCATGGCCCAGACCAGCGACGGACGCTTGGTCGCGCTGGAGGCGGATGACGGCTCGACGCGGTGGGCGTTCGACAACCAGGTGCCGCTATTGACGCTGCGCGGCACGGCCACGCCCGTGATCGGGCCCGGTCTGGTATTCGCCGGTTTCGGCGACGGCAGCATCAAGGCGGTGGTAACCGACACCGGAGCGCCCATTTGGGAGCACCGCGTCATGCTTCCCGAGGGGCGTACTGAATTGGAACGCCTGGTGGACGTCGATGGCACACCTCTCCTGGTGGCCGAACGCGGGGCGTTGTACGCGGTCAGCTACCAGGGCCGGTTGAAGGCACTGCGCGTCCAGGACGGCAACCTTCTGTGGGAGATGCCGGCGTCGTCGTTCCTGGATCTTGCCGCCGGCTATGGCCAGGTGTACTTCGTCTCCGACGACGACATCGTCACCGCCGTACAGCAGGGCTCCGCCACCGTGGCCTGGACCCAGGAGGCGTTGAAGAACCGCAAGCTCACGAGCCCCGTGGCATTCGGCAACTACGTCCTCGTCGGTGACGAGGAAGGATATCTGCACGTACTTGCGCAAAGCGACGGACGCTTCGTCGCCCGCCGCAAACTCGGCAGCGGCCTGCGTACGCGGATGATCGAGGCCGACAGCATCGTCTATGTCCTGGGCAACAACGGCACGCTCGAAGCGATGGAGATCAGGCGCCGGGGTTAGATCTACGTGGTCCTAACCCTGATCGCCCGCGCCCGACCCGATGCGGGTCGGCGCGACACGACCCGATGGAAAACAGCCCGTCCTCATCGCCCTCCGCACGATCCGCGCGACCGGCCACGTCGGGCGTGATTGCCTTGGTTGGACGGCCGAACGTCGGCAAGTCGACACTGTTCAACCGTCTCTGCCGGCGGCGGGACGCTCTCGTGGCGAACCAACCCGGCCTGACCCGTGATCGCCACTACGGACAGGCGACGCTTGCCGAGCGGGTGGTGACGCTGATCGACACCGGAGGCCTGATGGACGAGCGCGGCAGCGTCTTCGAGCAGATGGCGACGCAGGTGGACATCGCCCTCGCCGAGGCGGACTTGGCGGTGCTGGTGACCGATGCACGGGATGGACTGACCGAAGGGGATCGAGAGATCGCCCGCCACCTGCGCCGCCACGACATGAGCGTGGTGGTCGCCGTCAACAAGGTCGACGGTGCTCCCGCGGACGTCGTCCACGAATTCGCGGCGCTCGGCTTCGCGGCGCCATACGGCGTCTCCGCCGCCCATGGTCGTGGCATCGCCGCCCTCGCGGAGGATCTGGTGGCGCGTCTGCCGGCGGCGGAGGACCGTGCCGAGGAACCGCGCGGCGTTCCCGTCGCCATCGTGGGCCGTCCCAACGTCGGCAAGTCGACCTTGGCGAATCGCCTGGTGGGTGCCGAGCGCCAAGTGGTGCATGATCGACCCGGCACGACGCGGGACGCGATCGACATTCCGTTCGGCAAGTACCTGCTGATCGACACCGCCGGGGTGCGGCGCAAGGGCAGGGTGGACGCCGGTCGGGGAGTTCAACGGGCCATCGAGAAGTTCTCCATTGTCAAGACCCTCGCGGCCCTCGACCGGGCCGAGGTGGCGATTCTCGTGGTCGATGGCTTCGAAGGCATCGTCGATCAGGATCTGCACATCCTCGAGTACGCCGTCGAATCGGGGGCAGGCGTGGTGCTTGCCGTCAACAAGTGGGACGCCGTTGACTCGGCGGGGCGTCGGCGGGCGAAGGCGGTGGTGGAACGACGCCTGTCGTTCGCGCCGTGGATCCCCGTGCGCCACCTCTCGGGCTTGACCGGCAGGGGAGTCAAGGCGCTGTTCGGGATTGTCGACGACATCCATCGTGCCGGCGGTTTCGACGTCGCGACTTCCGACGTCAACCGCGTGCTCGCCGAAGCCGTCCGCGACCAACCCCCGCCGTCTGTCGGTGCCCGGCCGATCAAGCTCCGCTACGCGCACAAGGGTGGAAGTCATCCGCCATCCGTCGTCGTCCACGGCACCCGCACCGAAGCGCTGCCGGCGAGTTATCGGCGCTATCTCGCCAATCGCTTCCGCGACGAGTTCCGGTTGACGGGCGTCCCGGTCCGCATCGAGTTGCGAACCACCGAAAATCCCTTCGCCGGGCGCCGCAATCCACTCACCCGACGTCAACTCAAACGCCGGCAACGCGTCATCCGGCATACGTCTTGAGTGATTAAACTGAGAAGGCGGAAGAGAGATGCGGATTTTGTTGGTCGTATCCATGGTCTTCGCGACCGGAGCAAACGGAGCTGAGTACATGCTAGGCGTTGATTCACAACCCCAGGAAGGTGTCCCCAAGGGCACCGTGACGAAACACCTCTGGGATGAGAGTCGCATCTATCCCGAGGCGACGCACGATTATTGGGTCTATGTCCCGGCCCAGTACACCGACGCCGAGCCTGCGGCGGTGATGGTGTTCCAGGACGGCCAGGGCTACGTCAGCCTCGAAGGGCCGGTGAGGGCACCGACCGTCTTCGACAACCTCATTCACAAGGGCGAGATGCCCGTTACGGTCGGTGTCTTCATCAACCCGGGCCAGCGGGAAGAAACCTGGGACCAGCGCAGCACGCAATACGTTCCGCTGGACGACACCTATGCGCGCTTCGTGCTGGAGGAAATCCTCCCGCAGGTCGGCAAGACCCACAACCTGGTTGACCACGCGGCGGGACGCGCGATCTGCGGCATGAGCGACGGCGGGCTCGCCGCCTTCACCGCAGCCTGGGAACGTCCGGACGCCTTCAGCAAGGTCGTCAGCCACGTGGGTAGCTACACGCGGCTGCGCGGCGGTTCCGAGTATCCCTATCTCATCCGCAAGACCCGCGGGAACCCGAAACCGATCCGCGTGTTCATCCAGGGTGGTAGGAACGACCTCAACCTCACGGAAGGAAGCTGGACGCTGGCGAATCTCAGCATGGGCGCCGCGCTGATGTTCGCCCGCTACGACCATCGCGTCGAAATGGGTGTCGGCGGCCACGACCTGGTCCACGGCGGTGCGATCTTTCCCGACACGATGCGCTGGCTCTGGCGGGACTATCCCGGCGTCAAGGGTGCGGGCGTCGCGCCGTCCCTCGACACCGTGGTCGGTGAATGGGATGTCGTGGCCAACGTACTCGGCAAGGATCGCCACGGCGTGTTGACGCTGGCGGAGGAGGAGGGGAGCGGACTCGTCGCCGCGCTCAAGGACGAGGCGGGGGACGAGATCGAGGTCACCGCCGTCAGCTTCGAGGACGACATCCTGACCTACGAGTACGTCGAGCCCAAATCCCCGTGGGCCTGGAAGGACGACGGCAACGGCAAGGGCATCGAGTGGACGGGCGAAATGACCGCCTGGGCGATCGTGACGGGTAACACCTTCGAGGGAGCGGTGACGAGCAACGTCAAGACCGTTGTCGACTATTCCATGAAGGGCAGACGCCGAGACCGGGCGACGAAGACGGACTGATTGCTGCTGCACCCTCACGACGAGACCCGCGGCGAGGCGGGTGCCCTGGAGTCCTCCGGACCGTCGGCTGACGTTGTTGGACACCCCAGACTGATGGGCTCAACGCCGTAGTCATGGGAATGCAGCGCACCCCGTTGTCGATGACGCGCCTGATCGAGCGTGGCGCGGCGGTATCACCGGATAACGAGGTGGTGACGGCGACCGCGACGGGAACGCGTCGGCAGACCAACCGGGACACGCTTGAGCGGGCGCACCGCCTCGCCCACGCGCTGCGCGATGCCGGGGTGGGCATCGGCGACCGGGTCGCCGTGTTCATGTGGAACGGCTCGCGCCACCTCGAGGCGTATTGCGCCATCGCGGGCATGGGCGCCGTGCTCCACAACCTCAACGTGCGTTTGCCCGGTGGCGATCTCGACTACATCGTCAATCACGCGCAGAGCAGGCTGATCATCGCCGATGCGGACCTGCTGGGGCGGCTCGAACCGTTGGCGGGGCGTTTGCCTACCGTGGAAAAGGTCGTGGTGGCGGTGGAGGACGGATTCGAGAACTGGACCACCTCGCTGCCCGGTGCGGTCGACTACGAGGACTTCATCGCCCCCTGGCCCGACCGCTTCGCCTGGCCGTCCCTGGACGAGAACGCGCCGCTCGCGCTCTGCTATACGAGCGGCACGACCGGGCGTCCGAAGGGCGTGGAATACGAGCACCGGTCCCAGTACCTGCACACCATGGCCATGTGCATGACGGACGCCATGAGCCTCTCCGCGACCGATGCGGTGTTCGGCGTGGTGCCGATGTTCCACGTGATGGGGTGGGGTATGCCCTGGGCCGCGCTGATGCTTGGCTGCAAGCAGGTCATGCCCCACCGCCATACCGATCCGGAACGGCTTGTCCGCCTGATGGAGGACGAGGAAGTCACCCTGGCGACCGGCGTCCCGACCATCTGGCAAGGCGTGCGAACCGTGTGCGCGGCCCGACCCGATGCCTACGATCTCTCGACACTCTCCCGAATCGTCAGCGGCGGTTCGGCCGTGCCGCCGACGCTTGCCCGCTGGTACTGGGAGGCGCTTGGCGTGGAGATGATCCAGGAGTGGGGCATGACGGAGACGAGCCCGTTGGCCACGTTCTCGCGCCGCCTGCGGAGTCCCTCCGGATCGCCGTCCGGTACCGCCCCGGACGACTACCTGACGGAGGTCGCCAAGGCGGGCCAGGCGTTGCCCGGATTGGAACTCGAAGTCGTCGACGGGAACTTCGGGCCTTTGCCCCACGACGGCCAACAGACGGGCGAAGTCCTGGTCCGGGGCCCTTGGGTGTGCGCGGCGTACTACCGGGACCCGCAGCCGGCGAAGTTCCACGGCGATTGGCTCGTCACGGGCGATGTCGGCAGGATCGACGACCGGCAGTGCCTCGTGCTCGCGGATCGGTCGAAGGACCTGGTGAGATCCGGCGGCGAGTGGATCTCCTCGGTGGACCTCGAAAACCACATCCTGTCCCTCGCCGGGGTTGCCCAGGCCTGCGTCGTGGCTCAACCGCATCCCAAGTGGGACGAACGCCCGGTGGCCCTCGTCGTTCTCGAACAAGGAGCCGCGCTCGGTGGGAGGGAGGTGCTCGAACACTGTTCAGAGCGGTTCGCCAAATGGCAATTTCCAGACGACGTGCTGTTCGTCGAGACGATCCCACTGACGTCGACGGGCAAGATGGACAAGAAGGCCGTCCGCGCCGAACTCGCTGCGGCGGGCTACAAGCTGCCTGATCTTCGCCAGGCACCCTAGCGCGGCACAGGGATGTGCCGCCAAATTCAATGACGCAAGGAATCGAATTTGTATACAAAAAAAGGACCGCGTTCTTGTTTTTGGGCTTCTGATCGAGCCAGGGATGGCTTGATCAGAACATTCCTACTTCGACTTCTCTGCGGGATCGGCGTTCGGTGCCTGGAAGGCGTCGCGATCGATCTGGTCGTTCAAGAGGTGCAGTTGTTCGAAGTCGATCAGGGCCGCTTGGTCGCCAAGGACGGCCTGTTCAAGGAGATCGGGGCCTGCGCCGCCGTGCACGGTCTCGGCGGGGCGCGCGCGGGTTTGCTCGCCCTGCCGCGCATCGACCCATGCATCCGTTTCCGGTAGCTCCAGCCACTCGTCGCCCAGCAGGAACGCCAGGTCCCGGGTTCGCTGGGCGGCCTGCCGCTCGACGATCTCGAGCGCCGTGGTGAAGAAATACACGCCGCTCGTGAGCGGACCCAACGCGAACAGGCGGGACTCGCGATTGGCCGCTTCGAGCTTGGATACGACCTGCCCGGTCTCGAATACGCAGTCGACGCCGCCGAAGCGGTGCGGTACAACCAGCCCGCTTGCCAGCAGGTTGCGCATGAGCGGGCTGTCCGCCTCCTCGATACGACTCGCCGACCCCGTGGCGGCCACCAGGTAGCGAAAGTCGATGCCGCATTCGCTGCCGAAGCTCGCCTTGAAGTTGCCGCTCTCCGGATCGAACTCGAAACCGGTGACACCCCCGTTGACCGTGAGCTGGCCGGATTTCAGCAGGGCCAGTATTCGTTCCGCGTTCGCCCTCGGTATCGAAGCGCGATAGGTGAGCCAGTCGTTCAGCCATTCGGACATCAGGATCCGTTTGTCGCTCTCCTCGAGGTGATGCCAGAGGAGGTCGATGTTGCGGTTGGTCGCGTACAGCACCGTCTGCCACGGACGCGCCTTGCCTTTGGCCAGGGCGATTTCGCGTTCGTAGTACTCCGTCGCAGGGAGATCCTCGCCCTTGATGTCGCCGAAGTGGACCTCGCGGCCCCCGGCGTGCGCGATCTCGGTGCCCAGCATCCCGGCGACATCCGCCAATCGCAGCTTCGCCTTCGTATGGACAAGCTGTTTCGCCAGTTGGTCGCGCTCGAGGTGCATGAAGTCGTACCGGGCCTGTTCCCCACGCACGGCGGGCAGCTGGCCGCCGCGCGAAACACAGTGGATCTTCCCCCGATGGCCTTCGGCGACGAGGCCCAGCACGACGTCGATCGCACTCAGACGCGTGCCGATCACACCCACGGTGGACTCCTTGGGAATCTCCCGCGTCAGGCGCGCTACGGGGTAGGGGTTGTGGTAGTAGCGTTCATGGTGTTGATAATCCCCGGTCTTCAGCCGTTTCAGGTGGCCGAGCGCCAGATACACGTACCGCGCGCCCAAGGACACGCCGGACTTCGTCTGCAGCACGTAGTCTTCGGTGGCGAGATTCGGCGGCGAGACGCCGACGACCTCGTCCGTGATCGTCTCGAACCGCATTCCGCGTTCGGCGGCCTTGCGTCTGGCGTATTCGGCGAGGTCCGACAGGTATAGGCCGACCACCGGTCGTGGCAGGTAGGTGCTTGCGTCGAGTTCGGCGCCCTGGGTGTACGGTTGCCACTTCCCGGGGTTGCTTCGCGCCCAGTCGAGGATGCCGAACTCGCCGCCGAATGCCCGATCCACCGAGCCGCAGGTGGTGTTCATCAGGTTGCTGGGAAGGTCGGGGGCATAGCCGGCGCCGCCATCGCAGCCGCGGGCGTCGAACAGCACGATGGACACTTTGGCGGTGCTCAGCCCGACGGGCAGCGCCTCGACAATCTTGTTTGCCAAGCAGACCCCGGTGGCGCCGCCGCCGATGATCGCAATCGTGTACTGGGATTCCATGAAGGAACGATGGGCGGAATGTCGGGCGGCAAAGTAGCAATCGGTGACTCGGGGGGCAAGCTCGCCGTTTTCCAGAGGTCGGGACCTGCGGGCAGGACCCCCGCCGAGGCGAAGATTCCTGCTGTATGCTCTGGCCCCATGTCTCGCCCGGAGGCGTCGATAAGCAGCACCACCGGCCAGTCGTCCGCCCGGGTGAAGCACATCGCCCGGGTGCTGCTCGGTGGGTCGGCGACTTGGCTGGCCGGGGCCGCCGTCCCCGGCGAGGACATGCCTCCCGAGACCGCGTCGACGGCCGGTCCCGCCCACGCGAGCTCGATTATCGTCGACGAACTCCGCCAGCGGGTGTGGAGCGTGAATTCAGACAGCGACAGCGTCGCGGTGATCGATGCCGCGAGCTTCTCGAAACTCGCCGAACCGGCGGTTGGCGACAACCCGCGCACGTTGGCGATGGCGCCGGATGGCGCCGTCTGGGTCGTTAACCAGGACGATGCGTCCATCACGGTGCTCGACCGCGACACGGTGCGGCTGCGGGCACGTATCGAGTTGCCGTATGCGTCCCGGCCCTACGGGATTGCCTTCAATCCCGCAGGCGATGCGGCCTACGTGACCCTGCAGGCCACCGGTCGCTTGCTGAAGATCGACGCTCGGGACGGTTTGGTGGAAAGCGCCGTGGACGTGGGGCCGACGCCGCGTGGCGTCGCGGTGTCCGCCGACGGGCGCCGAATCCTCGTTACCCGCTACATCTCCCCGGCGGATCACGGTGTCGTGACCGAGGTGGATGCCCGCTCCCTGAAGGTCGTCCGGCGCTTCGAGCTTGCCGTCGATCCGGGCCCGGACGGTCCGGCCGGAAGCCGGGGCGTGCCCAACCATCTCGCGGCGATCGCCATCGCCTCAGACGGGCGGCGCGCGTGGATTGCGTCGAAGAAGGACAATACGGGTCGCGGCCTTCACGTCAGCGGCGAAGCGCTGACGTTCGAGACGACCACCCGGACCATCGTGTCGCAATTGGACTTGACCGCCAACCGCGAGGTCCTCTCGGCGCGCCGCGACCTCGATGATCGCGCCATGGCCGTGGCCCTCGCCATCGGTCCGCAAGGCGAACACGCCTTCGTCGCCCTGCAGGGCGGCAATGCCGTCGACGTACTCGATGCGGCAACCGGGCACAGGACGACGTCCATCGCGCACACGGGGCTGGCGCCGCAAGGGGTGGCGGTGGATAGCCGCGGTCGTTTGTTCGTGCAGAACTTCCTGTCCAGGGACGTCGCCGTCTACGACGTTTCGAATATCGTGCCAGGTGCCGAGATCCCGTTGCTGGCACGGATCGCGACCATCGAAAGCGAGCCGCTGCCGGCAAACGTCCTGCTGGGCAAGCAGGTCTTCTACAACGCCGCCGATCCGCGCATGTCGCGTGACGGCTACGTCAGTTGCGCGAGCTGCCACGTGGAAGGCGGCAGCGACGGGCGCGTCTGGGACTTCACCGGTCGCGGCGCCCACGGTGGCGGGTTGCGCAACACCATGACGCTGTTCGGTCGCGCCGGACTCGGCCACGGCCCGATACATTGGCGTGCGGACATGGACGAGATCCAGGACTTCGAGATCCTGCTGCGCACGACCTTGCGGGGACGGGGATTCGTCAGCGATGCCGTGTTCGACGCCAGACGCGCGGATTGGGTGTTCGGGCCATCGAACGCCGGTCTCAGCCGGGAGTTGGACGCGCTCGCGGCCTATGTCGCGACGTTCGGCGACGTGAATCCGAGTCCGTATCGCGCCCGGGGCGGGGTAATGACCGACGAGGCACTGGCCGGCGAGTTGATCTTCCATTCGCCGGAGACCGGCTGCGCGACCTGCCATGCGGGTCCGGAGTTCACGGATAGTTCATTGCGACGGCCAAGCAGCAACGAGTCTTTGCACCCGCTGCCCTTTGCCATGCACGACGTCGGCACGCTGTCGGAGGCCGCGGGTGACTTCAACCCGAACACGCTGCGGGCCTTGGACACGCCCACCGTCAAGGGCGTTTGGGAAACGCCGCCGTACCTGCACGACGGCTCCGCCGCCACGCTCATGGACGTCGTCGCCGCACGCAACGTCGACGACCGGCATGGCCGGACTTCCCATCTCGGCTCGACGGAGAAGGCGCAACTCGTGGCGTATCTCCAACAGCTTGACGACACGGCCGTGGACACTTCGGTGAGCATCGCGCCTGTTGATGAAAGGCCGGCGGTACCGTCCGGACGCGTGCGGCGGTACGAAGTCCGCGTTGCCGAGAGCGGCGGTGTTCGGATCGAGAGCTTCACGATGCGCCTCGACGGGACGCCGCGGCGAGGAACCGCGCCGGTCGCACCCGTTCGAGTCCATGTGGACGCGAATGGCAACGGGCGTGCCGACCCCGGAGAACCGCTACTTGCCGAAGGGACGTTCGCAGCGCACGGCGAGGCGACGGTGCGCATGTCCGCCGCCCTCCTGCTCGAAGCCGGCGGTACGGTTTCGTTGCTCGTCGCCGTTGGCGACGGCGCTCAGGAGGCCGGCGCGGCGGTGACCGATGTCGACGCCCGGGGCTTGACCTCGAAGACGCGCTCCGCCGTGTCGGGTTTGCCGTTGTAGCAGAGCTTCCCTACCTGGTCGTGGGCGGCGGCCAACGCGGCCAAGGCCGAATGGGGCTCAATCAGTCCCACTGCCACGGCTGGCTTGCCGGAACGGTCGACAGATTCGTTAGATGCCCGGTCCCCTGGCTTTCGAGCAGGCTCATCACCCGTAGGGGCTGCTCGGATGTGACGGTCAGTCGCCACTTGCCGGTTCCGGCACCGAGTTCGCCGCTGAAGTCATCGCCGCCGGCCTCCAGTTCCTGGGACGAGAACATGCGCGCCGTGCCCGCGGGGACGGTCAGTTCCACGCTCTTCGCCGCCGACACGCCCTTGTCGTCGATGCCCGCGATCTTCACCGAGGCATCCTCGTCGCCGGTGTTCATGAGGCGCAGTTTGCTCACCTGGTTGGGGTTCCTGCCGGGATTGAAGAACGCAACCTCGTAGGTGTCGGTTCCGGTTCGCCGGACGAAGTCGTGCATGCTGGTGAGGAACCCGTCGCTGGTGCGGCGGATGAAGGCGAGAACGTCTAGGTCGTTGTCGCTGGTCAGGGTCAAGCGCCAGTT
>LXNJ01001342.1_pt1 | contig 14867 bp, 11 predicted proteins | sample 809081 | NCBI WGS metagenome assembly LXNJ01 (sample SAMN04870510, study PRJNA318959) | sponge metagenome | biome: sponge; feature: marine sponge reef; material: water | host: Petrosia ficiformis | place: Greece: Milos, Mediterranean Sea | collected 2013-05-29 | depth 5-7 m
GCCCCGCCACTGCGCAGGACGTGCCATGCAACAGGCAGGCACGGAAACCCGCCCCTACAATAGGAGTTGTGCGGATTTCTACAAAAACTTTACACACCCGAAAGGATGACTAAATTACGGACTGTTGCTTAAAAACGGGGATTATGATAAATTGAAACCCTATCTCGTTAATTACCGCTACAACGCGACTTTCACTTAACCACCACATTAGGTAGTAGTTGAGGAGTTATATGTAATGAGAGACACCAATAGAACGCCTCTGCAATCAGAATTGGAAGAGATGCAGGTCTACGGTGAAACGCGGGTGGGTTGGGACGAAAATACGCCTCCCAATGAAACCGTGGATGCTGATGGCAATCTTTTACCAGAAAATCGTGGGTTTGGTGTATCAGATCCGAATTCGCCTAAATGTCGAATTTACGATGATCCAGAGGTAGAAGCACTCAGAGCACGTTTGCGTCAACGTAACGGGATTCGCGGGCTTGAGATATGTGAACCGACTGAAGTGAAAAAAGCTGCTCGGATATTTCGTCGTGACGGTTTTGTTGTGGTCAAAGACCTGCTCAATGCAGAACAGCTCGCTCGTTGGCGAGAAGGGTGTGCCGAGGCACTACGAGAAATCCTTTCTATTCCCGGACAAGGAAATAGAAAATATGTAACTGAGACGGGTCGTTTGCCACATAGATACAGTTATGGCACATCTTCTGCTTCAAGACAGATGCTACACCATCCCGTTTGGGCGAGTATGATTGGCTTGCCGACAACAACACCGATTGTCACCGAAATATTTGGCTCATCCGATTACCGCGTGTGGGGATCTGGAGGCGACCTCTGCCTTCCTGGCGCAATTGAGTATCAACATCTACATCCTGATGGGCGAGATCCGCAGCATCTTTCGGAAGCGCGGATTGAACAAGCGAAACGCGTTGGTGTTGAATTGCATAAAGATGACTCTGGAAATCTCAGTGTCCCAACGCAAAAACTTATTATGGAGATGACTCCGCCGACCGTGACGATTAACTTCGTAATGTGTGATCTGACATGGGAAAATGGTCCGATTCGTCAGATTCCGGGTACGCATACTATGCAGCAAGCACCTCCATCTCCTGCCGATGAACCAGAATGGATGCGCCACTCAACGCTTGTCGGCGCTACTGCTGGTTCAGGTGTTTTTCGAGATAATCGGGCGTGGCACGGTGCAACACCGAATCTGTCCAAAGAAATTCGGGCATTGCCAAATGTTGAGTATGCAGCGCCGTGGCGAACACCGCAAGGTTTTACCAAAAGTATGCCACATGAAATCTGGGAAACTTTAACACCTTATACACAAAAACTGTGCAAGTGGATTAAAGCAGATCCAGGAGTTTGGCCAACAGGGGCAGGGATCATGCATCCGCTTGCGAACAAGCGTGCAGAAGCAGCAAAAGCACAAAATAGTTAGAAGGAGAAAACAATAGATGTTAAATTGGGGCGTTATCGGTGCTGGTGGCATCGCCTATGTATTTTGCAACGGAATGCGTTTTACAGATACTGGACAGATTTTTGCCGTTGCCAGCCGAACTGAGTCAAAAGCGGAGAGATTTGTTAACGATTTTGAAATTCCACGCCAATACAGCGCTTATGAAGAACTTTTGGCAGACGATGATATTGACGCAGTTTATATTGCAACAATTCATCCATTTCACGCTGAGTGGGTAATTAAGGCTGCTGAAGCAAAGAAACATATTCTGTGTGAGAAACCGATAAGCATGAATCACGCGGAAGCTGCAGCAATGGTTGAAGCAGCGCGTAAAAACGATGTCTTTCTGATGGAAGCGTTTATGTACCGTTGCCATCCGCAGATACAGAAAATGGTTGATTTAATTCAGGATGGGGAAATCGGTGAGGTGCGCTTCATTCAAGCAACATTCGGTTTTCAATCAAATTTCAATCCGCAAAGTCGACTTTTCAATCGAGAAATGGGTGGCGGCGGTATCCTTGATATCGGGTGTTATACTGCCTCAATGGCACGCAAAGTGGCAGGCGCTGCTGCCGGCAAACTTTTCTTAGATCCGATTTCTGTGAAGGCGAACGGAAAAGTGGGACCAACAGGTGTTGACCATATTGCGGCGGCAACACTCAAATTTGAAAACGAAATCGTTGCACAGATAACGTGTGCTGTTGAGTGTAACATCGGAAGTAGTGTCACTATCTATGGGTCTGGTGGAATTATAACGATTCCAAGCCCTTGGCTGCCCTCATCACCATGTCGTGGCACCAGAACGCCTATACCGCCTGATACGCCTATTCCTCCAAGCCAAATTGTCCTCAACTCGTATCAGCGCGGAGAATCATCCGAGATAACCGTTGAAGCGGACCGTGATCTCTTTACCTACGAAGCAGATATGGTGGCAAACCATATCGCTGATCGGCAAGCCCCTGCAATGTCTTGGGATGATACATTGGGCAACATGCAGCTATTAGACACCTGGCGCGAAGAAATAGACGTTGTTTATTGACGTTATTTTCCTGAAATCTAATAATACCTATACATTTTACTTTAGACTATCAGCGTTTGTAGTCGCGCAATTCATTGCGCTTCTTACATTGATAACGTTCGGTTTCATATTATGAAATGCCCTATGAATCAAAGAGGACAAAAAGAACATGTTAACAATCTGTTACGATCCGTACGCTGGCACATTAGGAAAATTTACCCGTGCTGAGATTTTTGACCTTGTCGCCGAAGCAGGTTACGAAGGCATCAACATTCCCGTGAATTCCGCTTTTCTTGGTGAACTTTCAACTGCGGAAATAGAGGATGTAGTTGACCTTGCTGACCAGCACAACCTCGTTGCACCAACAATTGGTTTCGGCAATCACATATTGACAACCCCCGCCCGAAAAGATGAGGCGTTACAACACTTTGAAATTGTGCTTGAAGTTGCACGCCAATTTGATGCTGACTTTATTGGGGTGTGGGTAAACCCATCGGCGGATGTCCCGCGCCAAGATTCTCTGGATGCACTTGCCGATAACCTGTCTCAGATGATACCTGCTTGTCAGGAACACGACATAAAAATCGCTCTTGAGTTTGAGAAGGGATGCCCACTGGATAACTATCGCGAAGGTGTAGAGTTCATATCAGACACAGGATTACCTGTTTATTTGACGTGCGATACCTATCATCTTAACAACGATGGCGCGGATCCGCACGCTGCAGCACTTGCGATGGAGACGTGTTTAGGAGATGTGCATGTATCAGGGAGCAATCGTGGTGAGCCGGGTGGCGGTGTCTTCGATTTTGAGACCTTTGCGAAAGGTTTGAAGGAGATCAATTTCTCGGGTCCGCTTGTTGTCCAATATAAGATGGAAGATGTGGCGAGCATCAAACGTAGTTGTGAATTTACACAAAGGTTTCGAGAGATGATACTATCATAAAGCGGCATTATGGACCAAATGGTTTCGTGAACATACCCTAAGGTTCAAGAGATAGAGGTTTGAGTTCATTCTGTCCCGGTTCATACAGATACGCTTTTCTACTGCTGTCGGAAAAATATTGTGCATAAACCGCTTTCCAGTCGCTATTTGTCAACTTCCATCGTGGTGCAGGACCGAGTTTAAAATAGATAATATCTGCTTCTTCTAAACTCTGAAAAGGATAATCCCCGATCGGTGCACCTCGGTGTCGAGATACGAAAATAACGGCATTGTGAATGTTTTGCTCCTCTACCATCGGTGGCAGCTTCTGGTAGACATGACCCCAATTCTGATACACTTTCCCGATGCGTACATAAGTTTGCACCGTGTTTATACTAATCAGAACTGAACATGCTCCAGCAATGTAAAATATCACTGCAACATAACGTATCACTGCAACATCCGTAAGTTTGTTTTCCAAAATCGGCTTTTTGAGTCGTTCATAAAGTATAAACATTCCTTTTGCTGCCAGCGGAATGAAACCGAGGAATATTGCCTCTGTGTAGTAGCGCGCATTGACCGGTGTAAATCCCCATGTTGACCCTTCAAAATAGAAAAAGGCGTAAAGCAACAGACTCCCCAAAATGAAAGCAACACATAACACATCATATCTGTTTCGTGAGGCATGGAAAAAGGGTATGAGGACAAAAAACCACGGTAGAAGTAATGGTAAAAAGTCGATCATAAAACCAATTGAAAACTCAGCTTCTTCAATCAATCTGGGACGATAATTACCCCATCCAAATGCGTTGAAACTGATGCATGGGAGAATGTGTCGCCATGTCCTTTTGATTGCCCATTCGGGTTTAAAATCAAATGCGCGTTCAAGGTCTGGTTCGTAGCCTTCCGTCCGTTTACCGAACCCTATTTTATCGTAAGGTTGCGCGGCGGTATGCGTAAACGTGAACGGGTTCCCGGTAAAATGGTGATTCCATGCCATACACACCAAAATCATGGTAGTAAATGGAATCAAGAAAATCCCCAACCGGGATACTAACTGCCTGCGTGTAGGTAAATTGTTCTGATTTTGCGTTTCCGTTTCACTGGACTCACCTGTCAATCTCGGCTTATACAGATGATAAAGCGCGAAGCCCGCACCGACAACGCCAAAAACGAGAGCAGAAAGCGGTCGCGTATTGAAAGCATACCCCAACGCAAATCCTGAGAGAACCGGATAGATAACATGCCTTGCACCGTTTAAGGTGCGGATCAGCGCAAATAGATAGAGCGCAAGATAAAATCGACTTACCGGTTCGCTAAACCATGTGGACCCCATACCTGCAGTAGCAGGTGAGATAAGTGCAACCACAGCAGCAATAAGCGCAATCGGTTTACTGTATGTTTCTCTCACAAAAAGAAAAAGCAGGAACAACGCACCACCTGTCGCAAGCGCAGGAATAAGCCACGGGGCGTTGACAAACACCCCAAACATTAGCATCAAGGCATTGCCGAATGGATATTTGGAATACCATTTGCCGTTTAATATGTTAATATGCGGTGAAGACGAGAACCCGTAATCGGGTGGCGCAGGCATTGAGATTTTACCCTCTGCAAATAGCTTCGCCTGAAATAGATACGACACGGTGTCGGGTTCAAAATAGGAAAAGTTGAGATAGATGCCGCTTAGTATGATTGAAAACAGTACACCGAGTATAGAGATAATAAGAATAGTTTTATTTTTCATTTGTTTGTAAATTTATACCTGCTGTAAACAGTCATGTGTGTTGTCACTGATCCGATTCCAGTTCTCTTGCCTTCTTGAAATCCTTTTTCGCTGCCTCATGCTGTCTGAGTGCTTTCTTTGTCTTTCCGCGCCAAAAGTAAGCAAGGACATACTTCGGGTTAATCTTTATTGCATCCGTATAGTCGTCTATCGCTGTTTGGTAAAATTGTTGTGCCTCTGTTACATTTCCTTGTTCTGCTTTAGAATTTCCGAGGTCATGCTTTGCTACCCCACGATTGTGAAAAGTGCCTGCATCGTCAGGGTTTAGTTTTATAGCGTGTGTATAGTCATCTATTGCTGCGTGATAAAGTTTTTCTGCTTCTATTACATTTCCTTGTTCTTCTTTAGATTCACCGAGGTCATGCTTTGTTAACCCGCGATTGTAAAAAGTATCGGCATCGTCAGGGTTTAGTTTTATAGCGTGTGTATAGTCATCTATTGCTGCGTGGTAAAGTTTTTCTGCTTCTATTACATTTCCTTGTTCTTCTTTAGATTCACCGAGGTCATGCTTTGTTAACCCGCGATTGAAATAGGCATGAGTAAACTTAGGGTCGATCCTGATAGCATGTGTATAGTCATCTATTGCCTCTTGAAAGAATTTCTGTGCTTTTGCTAACTTTCGACTTTTACCTGCTTTAGCTACACCAAGGTCGTGCTTCAAATACCCTCGGTTTTGATAGATAATAGCATCTTCAGGACCTAGCTCAATTGCTTTATCATAATTGACTATTGCCGCCTTAAGATTCTTACGGGATTCATACACGTTTGCCCGCTCGTAATAAGCGAGGGCAAATTCAGGACTTAGTTGGATGGCTGCGTCTAAATCAGTTATTGCCCCTTCATAATCTTTTTGTGTGTGTTTAATGTGCCCTTGAACAAAGTAGGCATAGGCCTGGATCAGCTCCCGCTCCTGCCACTCTTCCAAAGATTCAGTTAATTCTGACCGCGCGAGCAATGCCTTAAGTGTATTTGAGGGGATAGCACGACCGTAATTGCCTGACTGTGCATTAATCCCTATAACTTCATCCTTACTGTTTAGCATAGGAGCACCACTGCCTCCTGAAGAAGTATTGGCTGTTGTTAGGAGCCATTTGTCGTTGTTTCGGATGTTGTGTACTTTCCCCTTGGTGACCTTGTATTTTCCTGCGGGGTACCCCACAGTAACAATAGATTCCCCAATTTGGATCGTATCACTGTCGCCTAAAGGTAACGGCGTACCTTCACCGGAAATCTTTAGGACAACGAGATCGTTTTCCACATCAAACGCGGTTACATCCACAACTTCCCAAATTGTTTCTTCGTCCTTGAGTTTAGCGAAAACGGGACCGGGTCTGGCTACGACATGTATATTTGTCGCAATCTTGTCTGTGTCCACAAAGAAGCCGCTACCGGTGAAAAATCCACTTGAAACACTGGTCCAACCTGCCACGTGGACTGTGGAGGCATTGCCTTCCTGAAATTCTATGGGTGCTATTGGCACATCAGCATCCTCTGAATTTTTCAGTTGGATGGATTTATAATAGTCTGTGATGCCTCCTTGGTACAAGGATTTTATTTTACTTGCATTGCCGCTCTCAGATTCGACATCTCCAAGTGCTGCTGCCGCTATTCCACGATTCCTATAAGCACCATAATTCCCAGGTTCTATTTTGATCGCTTGAGTACAGTCTTCAATCGCCTCTTGATATAAATATTGTGCTTTTTCCGCATCGCCGCCATTGAATTTGGATTCGCCAAATTTTATCCTTGCTCCTCCGCGATTACTGTAAAGTCCCGCATCCTCAGGATCAATTTTGATAGCGTGTGTATAGTCGTCTATCGCACCAGAATAGTCCTCAATCCGAAACTTTGTGCTTCCGCGATTGTTGTATGCTCTGGCATGTTCAGGATTTAGTTTTATAGCGTGTGTACAATCATCTATCGCACCCGCATAGTCATTTATGTAATACTTCGCCCTTGCCCGCTTGTAGTATGCGGGAACATGCTCAGGGTTTAGCGTGATGGCTTTACCAAAGGCAACTATCGCGTTTTTATAGTCCTTGGCAGCGTATTTTTGTTCACCTTGACTGTGGTGCCCCTCAGCGCGGATAACTTCCCGCTTCCGCCACTCTACCAAAGATTCCAGGGGCACCGATTGTGCAAGCAATGCCTTAAGCGCGTTTGAAGGAATAGCGTAGTTGCCAGAATCGTCACCATATCCGACAGCAATACCGATCACTTCTCCCTTACTGTTCAGCACAGGGCCGCCACTGCTTTCCTTAGAAACAGAGACTTTCACTTCAAACCATTTATCACTTTTTTGCCTGTAATCTATAGTTCCAGTTGAGGCTTTGTATTTACCATCAGGATATCCTATTACAGAAACAGACTCACCGCTTTGAACCGTATCACTGTCACCTATCGGCAATGGTGTGCCTTCACCAGAAAGTTTTAAAATGACGAGATTGTTTTTCACATCAAACGCTGCAACACCTTCAACTGCCAAGATTGTCTCTTTGTCGCTAAGTTTGGCGAATACGGGTCCGGGCTGTGCGACAACATGGATATTCGTCGCGATTTTATCCGTGTCCACGAAAAAACCACTACTAAAACTTACTGCATCTCCAAATTTACTCACCAAACGGACTGTAGAATCTTTTGCTTTTTGGGTTGCTATGTCTGCTGGTGGGACTACAGTTTTTTCAGCAACCTGCTGGGGTGCCTGTGCACAGGATAGGAGAAACGCAAAGGTTACCAATAAACCCAGGAAAGTTTTGATGCTGTACTTCATAAGATATAAATTTCATCTTTGTAGACTAATACCTGATCGTAGACAGGCACGCGTGGTATCATTTTTCGGCTTCCAGTTCTATCGCCTTTGTAAAGTCCTTTTCTGCTTCATCAGACTGTCCAAGTGCTTTTTTTGCGTTTCCACGATTATAGTGAGCAAGCACATGCTTTGGGTCAATCTTGATTGCTTGTGTATAATCATCAATTGCTTTCTGATAAAGTTTTTTCGCTTCTGCTATACTGCCTTTTTCCGCTTTAGATTTACCGAGGGCCGTTCTCGTGAGTCCCCGAGAGAAATAAGGGAAAGTATATTTAGGGTCAATCTTAATTGAGCGTGTATAGTCATTAATTGCTGCTTTATAAAGTTGTTGTGCTTCTGCTACATCACCTTGACCTGCTTTAGATTTTCCAAATTCATGCTGTGTCCACCCTCGATTATTGTAGGCGAGGGCAAACTCTGGATTAATCTTGAGGGTTAGTGTGTTGTCGTCTATAGCTGCTTGATAAAGTTGCTGTGCTTCTGTTATATCCCCTTGATCTGCTTTAGATTTACCAAGATTAGTCTTTGCTCGTCCACGCCAGAAGTATGCGAGAATATGTTTAGGGTTTTGTAGGATTGCGTTATCAAAGCTAACTATCGCGTTGGCATCGTCTCCAGCATTGAATCTAACTTCTCCTTCAAGGTGGTAAGCGTAAGCGCGGATATGAGGGTGATTTTGCCACTGTGGCAAAGGTTCCGGTGGTCCAGATTGAGCGAGTAATACCTTAAGTCTGTTTGATGGAACAGAGAAGTTGTAATAGTCCGATCGAGTGGTAATCCCGACAACTTCTCCTTTGCCATTTAACACTGGGCCGCCACTGCTTCCTTTGGCAGATTCAGCTGTGGTTCCAAGCAATTTGTCGCTATTTCGTATGCCGTGTACATTTCCGGCAGTGACCTTGTATTTTCTATCGGGATATCCTACGGCAACAACAGGTTCACCTCTTTGAACTGTATCGCTGTTTCCCAAAGGCAATGGTGTGCCTTCACCTGCAAGTTTTAGGACAACGATATCGTATTCTATATCATACGCGGTTACACCTTCAACTGTCCAGATTGTTTTTTTATCATTTAGTTTTGCGAATATGGGACCGGGTCTTGCAACAACGTGGATGTTTGTTACAATCTTATCCTTATCTACGAAGAACCCGCTACCATAGGGAAATTCACTCGAAGGTCCAGTCCAACACATGACACGTACTGTAGACTCTCTGCCTTTTTCGGAATCCGATCCTGATTTCTGTGCATTTGCATCCGCTAATTTAAAATAGTCGGCGATACCCGATTGATACAAGCTGCGTGCTTTCTCCGGATTCCCCTGAGCGGATACTATGTCACCAAGAGCAGCCTTTGCCCATCCGCGATTATAGTAAGCAAGAGGATGCTCAAGGTCAATCGTAATTGTTTGCGTGTAGTCATCTATCGCTCCTTGATAGAAATTCTGTGCTTCTGCCGCATTTCCTTGACCTGCTTTAGATTTACCAAGCGTATACTTCATCCACCCGCGATTGTTGTAGGCATCAGCAAACTCAGAGTTTAGTTTTATAGCGCGAGTATAGTCATCTATTGCACCAGAATAGTCGCCAAGCTCGGACTTCGTGGATCCACGCTCGAAGTAGGCAAAGGTATATTCCGGATTTAGTTGAATAGCTTTATTGAAAGCTGCTGCTGCTCCATCAAAGTCCTCAGCGTTATATTTATTTTTACCCTCATTGAAGTAAGCATAGGCACGGATAAGTTCTCGTTTTTGCCAGTCTGCCAAAGATTCCATTACGTCTAATTTTGGAAGCAAGACCTTGAGAGCACTTGTGGGAATAGCATAAGTGCAAACCCCAAACCAAGCAACAATCCCAATAACCTCTTGCTTACTGTTTATGACTGGAGATCCACTACGCACTGAAGAAGTGTTGACTTTCGTCCGGATCCATTTGTCACTGTTTCGGATATTATGTACTTTCCCTTTTCTAACCTTGTACTTTCCGTCAGAGTATCCTATAACAGAAACTGACTCATCGGTTTGAACCGCATCACTGTCACCTATCTGCAGTGGAGTACCTTCACCAGAGAGTTTTAAGATAACGAGATTGTTTTTAACATCATAAGCTACAATGCCTTCAATTGATAAGATTTCCTCTTTATCGCTAAGTTTTGCGAAAATGGGATCAGGTTGTGCGACCACATGAATACTTGTTGCAATCTTGTTTTTGTCCACAAAGAAGCCACAGCCAAGAGTATTTGATTTGTCACCTTTGCTCACTAAGCGGACAATGGAATCTTTCGCTTTCTTCTCCATCCATAAATCTGGTGAAAAGAGAAACACAAAAGTTTTTTCCAGTAAACTCAAGAAAGATTTGATTCTATGTCTCATAAGATGTGAATCTCTTGTTTCTGCAATGCTATTCGTATGACACAATTCTGCCAGTTTTTTATTGACACACTTACTAAATATGATACAATATCATAACAGATATGATACCATATTTTAAAATAAATTGAAAGGAAACGAATTATGGATTTAACACGCCAACCACCACGTCGTCCTTCAAACCTGGGTGTTGCAGGGATTGTCGGCGCGGCACGCATGACAGACAAAGCACGCGCACATAACGAGGAAACCCTCGGCGATTTTGTCTATGGAAATCATTCAGGTTTAGATCGGCGCATATTAGCGTTTTTGGATATTTCAGCAGACGATTTTGCGGAGGCAGCTGACGAGTCCGATGATGCGACACTCAGTAGTTGGATGCTTGAAAAGGGAAAGAAAACAGATGAGGAGATTGCAGCATTCAACCAATCGGAATTGGAACGGCTACCGACAGACAAAAAGCATCAGCAACTTCTAAAAGAAAGGCTTGCAAAGTTCGCGCCAGATCGCACCGATATTAAGACAGTACTGCAGTCCATTGAACTGGACGATTGGGGATGTTTCTGGCAGGTAGATCTCACTGCACGCCCACCACGCAGTGCACGTGCAAGGGACGTTGCAGGTATCTGCGGTGTGGCACGCATGGCGGATAAAGCACGCGCGGAACGCGCAGGAAAAATCGGTGACTATAAATATGGCGATATTTCTGGACAAGATGTGCGAATTTTGACGTTCCTTGGTGTTTCTGCCGATGATTTTCAGGAAGCAGCGGTTAACAATCCGAACGATATTGAGATAGGTGAATGGGTGCAGGAAAACTGCAATAAATCACAAGATGAGATTGAGGCGTACAATCATGCTATGGTCAATCGTGGTCCTGATGAAGCTTCACGGGAACGTTTTGAAGCACGCCGCCAAGAAGTAGATCCGACCCGCACGGACATCACCACTTGGGTGGCACTCCAAGACCTGGACGATCAGTTGAGTTTCGGTATCATTGATCTCAATCGTCGCGCACCGCGCAGCCCTTACAATACTGATGTATACGGTATGGTGCATCTTGCCCGATTGATTGACAAAGGTAGGGCATTTATTGGCAACACCTTGGGACCTTATTTTTATGGAGAGGATTCAGGAATGGATAGGATGGCGCTTGGATTTTTGGGAGTGCCCCCTGCTGATTTTACTGAGGCACTAAAGACGTTGTCAACCGATGCGGCGGTAGAGGCATGGCTGAAGCAGAACTATTCAAAAAGCGAAGCGGACATCAAAGCATTTAATGAAAAGATGACGCAAATGGGTCCCGAAACCGAACGGTATAAAGCGATGATGGCGAAAATGCTCAAAAAACTTGATGCTGACCCTGCGGATATCAATACTTGGTTCGCGATGATGGATCTTGATGATGAGAAGACGTTTGCGTTATAATAGATTTTCCGATAGCAAGGGGTGATACTATGACTTGCGATGTGTGTGGAAAAGAAGGAGCGCGTCAACGTTATCTTACTCGTAGTTACGGAAAAGGTGAATCGCTCCTGGTTATTGAAAATGTGCCTGTAATCTGTTGTCCTCATTGTGGTGAGAGATATATGACTGCACAGACATTGGATCAAATTGAACACATTAAACGTTCCCCGGAAAATCTCGCGACAAAACGATTCGTACCAGTTGCAGTTTTCAAATAGTGATGAAGAAATTAAGAGTCTTTGCAGGCTTCCATAACGCTGACCCGAAAGGCAGATTACGTTTGAATTGTGCAGGCACTCTGGCAGATATTGCCTGTCAGAAAATCACTTTACGAGATAGTCAACATCTAATTCTTTACAGTGAAGAATTGGAAGTGGACGGTATAGTACAATACTCGGACGAAGAGGATTTGTGGGTTGCAATAATTTGGAATGCTATTCGTGAAGTTTTTCCGAATGAACCAAAAGCGCTTTAATAACTTAACTGGTCTGATTCTTTGGGCATTTTATGTTAATGGAACTGCATTATGGAGCATAAACGATGAAAAATCTTGAAGCGATTGCAGATGTACAGTCAGGAAAAAGGACAGATGCGAATGCTGCATGGTGGGGATTTGAGCCGGAAGATGCTACAGATGGATTGCAAGCCGCAATTGATTCCGGCGCGCGGCGATTGATCGTCCCAAATATGCGTTCCGATTGGATAATTCGACCAATTAAACTTGCCAGCAATCAGGAACTGATTTTTGAGCGAGGGACAGTCGTCTCCGCGAAACGGGGTGAATTTCGCGGCAAAGGTGATTCAATGTTTACCGCACAAGATGTGGAGAACCTTACCATACGCGGATATGGGGCAACTTTCCGTATGTGGAAACAGGACTATATCACGGGACTTGTACTGGAGCAGATGGGATGGCATCGGTGGTATGGACAGTATCCAAAGGCAGAGTGGCGAATGACTTTGTCTATACGCGGTTCTAAGAATGTAAAGGTATACGGTTTATCGCTCAAAGATAGCGGCGGAGATGGGATTTATGTTAATGGGAGTAAGGAACTCAGACACTCTGAAAATGTGCTGCTACGCGACATTGTCTGTGAAAACCATTATCGGCAGGGAATCAGCGTGATTAGTGCTGAAAACCTAATAGCTGAAAACTGCACGTTTTCAAACACGTGGGGAACGCCGCCTTCATCCGGTTTAGACATTGAGCCTGACTTGCCCGATCAACGGATCAAAAATGTGCAATTCTCCAGTTGCCAGTTTATCAACAACGCTGGTGACGGAATTGAAATCTTCTTGGCACATACCACAAATGAGACTGAAGATGTGACGATCCGCTTTGATAATTGCTACATTAGCAGTAGACACGGGGCAGGTATTCGCGTATCCAAAATCAGAGACAAAGGTCCAGATGGACACATCGAATTTAATAACTGTACAGTAGAAAACACCCTTACTTACGGCATTAAGGTTCAGGAAAAATCGGTTCATGGTGCACGCGTGACGTTTACGGATTGTGCTATTATCAACGCTGCGACCGATCGAAAGTTCGGTGGTGAATGGTCACCAATTTCGTTATCTTTACCACAAACGAACATAGTTCAAACGATGGGTGGGATTGATTTCATTGATTGTTTTGTTGAGGACAATTATGATCGTCCTGCCGTTGCCTATACCCAACAAGACAGTGATTTACCGCTTCAAGATGTCACAGGAACAATAACTGTGCTAAATCCAAACGGTGTCTGTGCTGAATTAGGTAAAGACAGCGAGAAACTTCCTCTGATCGTTAAGGCGTATGAATAGGATGTAAATCTGTCTCATATTAGAAGGTACTGATGGACGGCTGCTGTGCATCCTCGGCAACTTCCAGAAATGACGTATAGGTGAAGCAAAGGTGAGTGTTTAGATATAATGACTACTGCGGATGCTAATTACTGCAGAAAGGCATCCACTCCGAAAGGAATGTTAAAATGGATAACTATGCAAAGTTAACTTTAGGACGTGGTTTGCATCATATTGCAAATTCATTGATAAGTATTATGTGTGTGCTTATGTGTATAACAGGCTGTGGAAAGGCACGGAGTGTCACATCCACCACCGGGAAAGTGGAATGGGGCTACGAAGCAGAAAATGGCCCCGGGGTTTGGGCGCAGCTCAGTCCCGAATACGTCTTGTGTGCTGAGGGTAAACACCAATCGCCAATTGATCTTACGAACCCCACACCAGCAAAACTTTATTCTATTCCGTACAACTACCATCCAACAAGCATGAACATCCGCAACACTGGCCATACAATTGAAGTCGCATGCCCGGAAGGAAGTTGGATTGAGGTTGATGGCACGCGGTATCAGCTGCTCCAATTCCATTTCCATGCACCGAGCGAACACACGGTGGCCGGTAAATCCTTTGATATGGAGGTGCATTTCGTTCACAAAAGTGAAGATGGCATGTTGGCAGTTGTTGGATTGCTAATTCAGAGAGGTCGTCACAACTTCGCATTTGACCCTATCTGGTCCCATCTACCCGCAGGCTCAGGTGAAACGCAACGTATTGAGAATGTCACCGAGGATGGCAGCTTAATAGTCGATCCTCGTTTTATGTTCTCGCCAAATGATCAGATAACCGACGAAGCACCGTCGCGTTTCCGGCACTACTATCGTTACGACGGTTCGTTGACGACCCCGCCTTGTTCAGAAGGTGTCAAATGGATTGTACTGACAACCTCGATCGAGATGTCTGAAGCACAAATCGCAGCGTTTAAAACGATTATTGATGACAACAACCGCCCGGTACAACCCTTGAATGGACGAAAACTGTTCGTGAATTCTGCCGGGGACGAACGATGATTGGGCTTTCTGGGACAATTTGTCGCCCGAAACGGATCAAGAGGGAACTGATGATTGCCATAATATTTGATATTGATGGCACCTTAGCAATTTAGGTTAATATAACCCAAGTTGCTACCTATATCGCGAATGCTCTTGTAGGAGGGGTTTCTAACCCCGATTTAGAAAAGAAAGCATAAGAATTAGCTGGAAATC